>Ga0209131_1002409_pt1 | contig 12689 bp, 9 predicted proteins | sample GraSoi_2013_40cm_FD_185826 | JGI IMG/M metagenome (GOLD analysis project Ga0209131, IMG submission 185826) | Grasslands soil microbial communities from the Angelo Coastal Reserve, California, USA - Sample 9_17_2013_40cm (SPAdes) (version 2) | ecosystem: Environmental > Terrestrial > Soil >...
ACGCGCGCCGCGCAGCGCCCCGCCTGGGCGCCGCAGGGTCGCTACATCGTGATGCTGCACGCCGCGAGCCGCGCCGAGAAACGCTGGCCGCAGGAGCGCTGGATCGCTCTGGGGCAGCTGCTCGCCAAGCACGACTACGCGATGGTGCTTCCCGGCGGCACGACGGCCGAGCGCGCCGCTTCCGCGCGCATCGCCGCGGAGCTTCCGAATGCAATGGCCGCGCCCGAAATGTCGCTCGGCGAAGTCGCGGCCCTCCTCGGCCATGCGTCGGGTGTGGTCGGCGTGGACACCGGGCTCACGCACCTCGCCGTAGCACTCGGCGTGCCGACGGTCGGGATCTATTGCGCCACGCAACCCGACTTGACCGGCCTGCACGGAGGCGGGCACGCGGTCAACGTCGGCGGCCGCGGCGCCGCGCCCTCGGTCGAGGCGGTCGGCGCGGCGATCGGGCTCGGCAGCCAGGAAGAATGACGAGGTTCCTGTACGCGCTCGCGTGGTGGGCCGCCACGCCGCTCGTCGTCGCGCGCCTCGCGTGGAGGGCGCGGCGTCAACGCGGGTATCTCCTGCGCCTGGGCGAGCGCTTCGGGCGGTACGCGAACGCCCCGGCGGCGCCGCGCATCTGGATCCACGCCGTTTCCGTCGGCGAGACGCGCGCCGCGGTTCCCCTCATCGAGGCGCTGCGCGAGCGCCACCCGCGGCATCGCATCCTCATCACCCACATGACGCCCACCGGGCGGGCCACGAGCGAGGAGCTCTTCGGCGACAGCGTCGAGCGCGCGTGGCTTCCCTACGACCTCGGCTTCGCGGTGCGCCGGTTCCTCGCGCACTTCCGGCCGGAGATCGGAATCATCCTCGAGACCGAGATCTGGCCGCGGCTGCTCGAAGAGGCCGCCCGAGCGCGCGTGCCCGTGGTGCTCGCCAACGGCAGGCTCTCGGAACGCTCCGCGCGCCGTTATGCGAAGGTGCCCGCGCTCACGCGCTGGGCGTTTCGAAATCTCGCCGGACTCGCCGCCCAGACCGAGGGCGACGCGGCGCGCTTCGCCGCGATCGGAGCGCCGCATCCGGTGGTGCTCGGCAACGTGAAATTCGACCTCGACGTCCCGGCGGCGATGATCGAGCGCGGGAGGGAGTTTCGCGAGCGCTTCGGAGCGCGGCGCAAGGTCTGGGTCGCCGGCAGCACGCGGGAAGGAGAAGAAGCGCTCCTGCTGGATGCGTTCGCCGCGATGGCGGCGGCACCCGAGGTCCTGCTCGTGATCGTCCCGCGCCATCCGCAGCGATTCGATGACGCCGCGGCACTCGCCGAAAGCCGCGGCTTCGTCGTGGCGCGCCGCAGCGCGCAGGGCGCAATACCCGAAGGCGTGCGCGTAGTCATCGGAGACTCGATGGGAGAGATGCTCGCCTACTATGCGGCCGCCGACGCCGTCGTGATCGGCGGGAGCCTGCTGCCCTTCGGCGGCCAGAACCTGATCGAGGCGAGCGCGCTGGGGCGCCCGGTGATCGTGGGACCGCATACGTACAACTTCGAGGAGGCGGCGAAGGGCGCGATCAAGGCCGGGGCCGCGGTGCGTGTGCGCGACGCAAAAGAAGCGCTCGCCGCGGCGGCCGCCATCACCGCAGACGAGGCGCGCTGCCGCGAGATGGGAAAGAAGGCGCGGGCCTTCGTGCAGTCGCACCGCGGCGCGGTCGATCGATTGGTCGCCTGGATCGAGGCGACCACGGGGCTCGCGCGCGAATCAGCGCGCTAGCGTGCGGTTGACCTCGTCGATGTCGGCATCGGTGAGCACGCCCGCGGCCGCCTTGAGGCGCAGCGTCGAGAGCAGGTAGTTGTAGCGCGCCTGCTGCAGGTCGCGCCGCGTCTGGAACACCTGCTGCTGCGCGTTCAGCACGTCCACGCTGGTGCGCACGCCCACGTCGCGCCCGAGGATCGTCGAGTCGAGCTGGCTCTGCGTGGAGGCAACCGCCTGCTCCAGCGCGCGCACCTGCGCGATGCCGTTGGTGACGTTGAGGAAGTTGGTCCGCACCGATTGCGCCACGCCGCGCTGCGTGTTCTCGAGGTCCTGCACCGCGCGCTCGCGGTTGGCAAGGGCCTCGCGCACGCGCGATTGGACCAGGCCGCCGGAGTAGATCGGCACCGACAGCGTGAGTCCGATGGAGCTCGTGTTGGTGATGGGGCCGAGGATGCCCGGCACCGCGGACGGCGGATTGTCGGCGCGCGAGTAGCTGCCGCTGAGATCCAGCGTGGGGAGGTGTCCCGCGCGCTGCCGTCCGACCTCCTGGCGATAGAACTCGTAATTCGCGCGCGCCGCGAGGACCGTGAAGCTCGCGTCGGCCGCGGCCTTCACCCACGCCTCGATGTCGTTGGGCCGGGGCTCGGCGAGCGCCAGCGGCTCGCGCAGCGGCGTGAGCCCGTCGGGAAGCTTGCCGAGGAGCACCTGCAGCGCGCGGATCTTCACCTCGAGGTCGTTCTTGTCGGAGATTTCCTTGGCGTTCGACTGGTCGAAACGCGCCTGGGCCTCGAGCGTATCGACGATGGTCGCGGTGCCGACCTCGAAGTTGCGCTTCGCCTGCGCGAGCTGCTCGGAGATCGCACTCTTCTGCGTTTCCGAGGCGCCGACGTTGTCGCGCGCGAGCAGGACGTCGAAGTAGGCTTGCGCCACGCGAAGCCCGAGGTCTTGCTGCGCCGCGGCGAGGACCGCTTCGGCCTGAATCACCTGCTGCTTGGCCTGGTCGATCGCGATCCAGTTCTGCAGGCGGAAGAGAGGCTGCGACAGCGTCACCGCGTAGACTTTGGTGTTGTAGTTGAGGTCGGGCGCGATCTGGCGATCGATCTCGTTGCGGAAGATCGAGGCGCTGCCGGCGATGAGCGGAAGGTAGCCCGAGCGCGCCTGCGGCAGCTTCTCGATGCTCGCCTGGTACTGCGCCCGCGCCGACTGGTACACGGGGTCGCTCAGCACGGAGTCGCGGTAGATGGTCGACAGGTCGGCGCCCTGCGCGCCTGCGCAAGCGAGCGACAGGGCAAGTACCACGGCGGTGCGGCGCAATTTCATCGGAGCCTTCGGGTTGTCTTGTTGTTCGGCAAAGCGGGTGTCGAGGGGTTATGACGTGGCGGCGCGGCGTTCCGGATTCGCCTAGAAGCGGAAACGCGCCGGTTGCGCGGCGTTGGCGAGCGGCTTGAGGACGGTCTCGAAGAGCTCGGTGTGCTGGAACGCCCCCGCGACGGGCTGGCGCACCAGGACTGCTTTCATCGCCGGCGCATCGCCCACGACCGCGAAGAGGCGCCCCCCGGGGGCGAGGCGATCGAGGAAAGCCTGCGGCAGGATCGGCGTGGAGCCGGTGAGGACGATCACGTCGAAAACGGACTGGGCGAGTGGGGCCTGGGCGCTATCGCCCTCGACGAGCGTCACGTTGTCGATGCCCGCCTCGCGAAGGCTTGCCGCCGCCCGCGCGCGCAGGTCGCCGTGGATCTCCGCGCTCGTCACGTGGCGCGCGCGCCGCGCCAGCAGCGCGGTGAGATACCCCGAGCCGGTGCCCACTTCGTAGACGTTCTCGTCGGCGTCGATGCCCAGGTCCTGCAGGATGCGCGCCTCGACCTTGGGCTGCATCATCGCTTCGCCGTGCGCGAGCGGGATCTCCAGGTCGGCAAAGGCGAGCGCGCGGTGCTCGGGCGGCACGAAATCCTCGCGCTTCACCTCGAAGAGCAGGTCGAGCACCTGCGGATCGAGCACCTCCCAGGTGCGGATCTGCTGCTCGATCATGTTGAAGCGCGCTTGCTCGACATTCATCGGGCGAATTGTAGCAAAGGCGTGCACGCAAGCCCCTAGTCGAGAGTCCGCTGGTAGCGTTTCAGCGCGGAGAAGCGGCGATTCATTTTTTCTTGCCTCTTTTTGCGATCTTGCCCCGCGCCGCCTCGGGATCGTTCGAGATGGCGGCGACCGCCATTTCGATCCGCTCCTCGATTGCAGCGTCGGAAAGGAGCGCTTCTGCGAGCATCCTGGTACCGGCTTTGCCCAGCGCGCCGCTTTCCGCGACCGCGCCGCCGAAGAGGATCGGCATGGCGAGGCTTCCGGCGCAGAATCCCAGCGCCTGCGGCACCGGCATCGGCTTGAGCGTGCCCTCCTTCTGGCCGAGCTCGATCAGGGCCTGCATGTGCCCGAGGTGGCGATGCATGTTCTGCCGCAGGAACTCGCGCGCGATCTCGTCCCCGCACAGCGCATCGGCGAGCACACGCGCGAGAATCGGGCGGTTGGAACGCACGAAACGTCCCATGAAGCGCAACGCGGCGCGCAGGTTTCCGACCGCGCTCCACGATTCGTCGTGCTGCAGCGTGAGGTTCGAGAACATCTCCTCGTACATCGACTGCAGCAACGTGCGCAGGAACGCCTCGCGCGTCTTGAAGTGGTAGTGGAACATGCCGAGGTTCACGTTCGCCACGTCGGCGACCTCGCGAATCGAGAGGCCGGCGCAGCCGCGCGCGGGCAAGAGCGCCCTGCCGGCGGCGAGCAGCGCGCGATCGAGATTGCGGGAAGGCCGGGGCATGGGCAAAACTATACGTATGTATAGTTACGAATGTCAAGTAGGTACAATCCGCAGAACATGGCCTCCGCAGACGACTGGGAATCGCTCGCCCGCGCCCAAACCGGTCGAGGTGAGGCACGCTCGGCCCTCGAGAGCCTCGCGCAGGCGGTCGCCGCCGGCCCAAGCAGGGCGCGCACGTGGAAGGCGATCGGCGAGCTCTACGCCGCGCATTGGAAGTTCACCGAGTCCGACCGCGCGCTCGAGCAGGCCACGCAGCTCGACCGCGACGACCCCGGCACGCAATCGCTGCGCGCCGTGGTGAAGCAGGAGCTCGGCGAGACCGCGGGCGCGGCAAGCGTGCTCGAGGCGGCGCGCTCCCGCTTTCCCGACGACCTGCGCATCGCCGTCGGGGAGCGCCTTCTCCTGCCGCAGGTCTACGAAAGCGTGGCGGACGTCCAACGGTGGCGGCAGCGCTATTCGCAGGGCATGGCGAGCCTCACGGCCGAGACCGAACGCTGGCTCCCGCGCGCCTCCCAGGTGTTCGACCTCGAGCGCAACAACTTTCTCCTCGCGTACCAGGGCGAGGACGATCGAGAGCTGCAGCGGCAGTATTCCGCGTTTCTCGCGCGGCTCGCCAAGGCGAGTGCGCCTGAATTGACGGCAGGAGCGTCGCGCCGCCCCACGGGCAGCCGCCGGCTGCGCGTGGGATTCGCGGGAAGCATTTTTCGCGACTGCACCGCGGGCCGCTACTTCGAGCGCTGGATCACCGGGCTCGACCCGGCGCGCTTCGAGCGCGTGGTGTATCACACCGCGCCCGTGAGCGACGCTTTCACACAGCGCATCGCGCAGTCCTGCGAGCGCTTCGTCGCGCTCAACGAGGGCACGCGCCGCGCGGCGCAGACCCTTCTCGCCGACGAGCTCGACGTGCTCATCCATCCCGAGGTCGGCATGAGCTCGATGACCTACGTGCTCGCCGCGCTGCGCCTCGCACCCGTGCAGTGCGCGGGATGGGGCCACCCGGTCACGACGGGAAGCGCGGCGATCGACTACTACTTCACCTGCGGCGAGATGGAGCCGCCGGGCGCCGAGGACCACTACGTCGAGCGCCTGATCCGGCTCCCCGGGCTGGGTGTGGACTACGCGATGCCCGAGCCGCCGGCGACGGCGACACGGGAGAAGCTGCGCTTGCCCGCGGAGGGACGCCTCTACGTGTGCGCCCAATCGCTCTTCAAGATCCATCCCGAGATGGACGCCTTGTTCGCCGACATCGTGCGAGCGGATGCGTCCGCGTCGCTGGTGTTCTTCCAGGCCACGGCGCGCGCGACGACCGAGCAGTTCGCCGCGCGCCTGCAGAAGGCGCTCGCGAGCCGCGGCGTGGCGCCCCGCGGGCAGGTGAAGTTCCTGCCGCGCTTCGCGGGACCGCACTTTCGCGGCGTGCTGGCGATGGCCGACGTGGTGCTCGACACCGGCCGCTGGTCGGGAGGCAACACCAGCCTCGACGCGTTCGCCTCCGGGGCGCCGGTCGTGGCCCTTCCCGGCCGCTTCATGCGCGGCCGCCAGACCGCGTCGATGCTCTCGGCCATGGACCTGGGAGAGCTCGTGGCGAGATCTCCGGAGGACTACGTGCGCATCGCCCTCGACGTGGCGCGCGACCGCGAGCGCAACGCCCGGCTGCGCCGCGAAATCGTCGCGCGGCGCGGCGCGCTTTTCGACCAGCACGGCGCCGTCTCGGCATTCGAAAACGCGCTGCTGGAGATGGCGCGCGAGCCGGTTTAGGGTTGCTATACTGGCCGTTCAACGCAGGGGTCCGGCGCCGGCGCCGGTGAGAGAGTCCCTTGGAACCTGATCCGGGTCATTCCGGCGTAGGGAGCGTGAGCTGCACTTCCCATTGGCTCATTCCTTCGCCGGTCCTCCCGAAGGAGCTGCCATGAACGCCCATCCCAAATTCCTCGCAACCGCGGCCCATGTCGACGACGCGGCGATCCATCCGCTGCCGCGCTCGAGCAAGTCCTACGTCACGGGCTCACGCGGCGACTTGCGCGTTCCCATGCGCGAGATCTCGCAGTCGGACACTCCGGCGGCGTTCGGCGCGGAGCCCAATCCGCCGATCTACGTCTACGACACGAGCGGCCCCTACACCGATCCGCAGGCGCGCATCGACATTCGCTCCGGTCTCGCCGCGCTGCGTGCCGGTTGGATCGAGGACAGAGGCGACACCGTCCTCCTCGACGGCCCGACTTCGCGATTCGGACGCGAGCGCCTCGCCGATCCCAAGCTCGCGCAGCTGCGCTTCGAGCTCAAGCGCGCGCCGCGGCGCGCGCGCGCCGGCGCCAACGTCTCGCAAATGCACTATGCGCGGCGCGGCAGCGTCACGCCCGAGATGGAGTTCGTCGCCATCCGCGAAAACCTGCGGCGCGGGGAGTACCTCGAGAAACTGCGCGCGACCGGCCCGATGGGAAAGCGCATGGTCGAGCTGCTCGGCCGCCAGCATCGCGGCGAATCGTTCGGCGCGTCGATCCCGAAGGAGGTGACGCCGGAGTTCGTGCGTTCGGAAGTGGCGCGCGGACGGGCGATCATTCCCGCCAACGTGAACCATCCGGAGAGCGAGCCGATGGCGATCGGGCGCAATTTCCTGGTGAAGATCAACGCCAACATCGGCAATTCCGCCGTGACTTCGTCGATCGGCGAAGAGGTCGACAAGATGACCTGGGCGATCCGCTGGGGCGCGGACACGGTGATGGACCTCTCGACCGGGCAGCACATCCACGAGACGCGCGAATGGATCATCCGCAATTCTCCGGTGCCCATCGGCACGGTGCCGATCTACCAGGCGCTCGAGAAAGTCGACGGCAAGGCCGAGAACCTCACCTGGGAGATTTTCCGCGACACGCTGATCGAGCAGGCGGAGCAGGGCGTGGACTATTTCACCATCCACGCCGGCGTGCGCCTGCCGTTCATCCCGCTCACCGCCAACCGCATGACGGGCATCGTCTCGCGCGGCGGCTCGATCATGGCGAAGTGGTGCCTTTCGCATCACAAGGAAAGCTTCCTCTACACGCACTTCGAGGACATCTGCGAGATCATGGCGGCCTACGACGTCTCGTTCTCGCTGGGCGATGGGCTGCGCCCCGGCTCGATCTACGACGCCAACGACGAGGCCCAGCTGGCCGAGCTGCGCACCTTGGGCGAGCTCACCACGATCGCGTGGAAGCACGACTGCCAGGTGATGATCGAGGGTCCCGGCCACGTGCCGATGCAGCTCATCAAGGAGAATATGGATCTCGAGCTCGAGCAGTGCCACGAGGCGCCGTTCTACACGCTGGGGCCGCTCACCACCGATATCGCGCCCGGATACGACCACATCACGAGCGGCATCGGCGCGGCACAGATCGGCTGGTACGGCACGGCGATGCTCTGCTATGTCACGCCCAAGGAGCACCTCGGGCTTCCCGACAAGGACGACGTGAAGGACGGCATCATCACCTACAAGATCGCCGCGCACGCCGCCGACCTCGCCAAGGGACATCCCGGAGCGCAGATCCGCGACAACGCGCTGTCGAAGGCGCGTTTCGAATTCCGCTGGGAGGACCAGTTCAACCTCGGCCTCGATCCCGACAAGGCGAAGCAGTTCCACGACGAGACGCTCCCCCAGGAAGGTGCCAAGCTCGCGCATTTCTGCTCGATGTGCGGGCCGCACTTCTGCTCGATGAAGATCACGCAGGACGTGCGCGAGTTCGCGGCGAAGCACGGCCTGAACGAGCAGGACGCGCTCAAGAAGGGCATGGAGGTGAAGGCCGTGGAATTCGTGAAGCAGGGCGGCGAGATCTACGCGAAGCAGTAGCGCTAGGCTTTCCCGTAATCGCTCGCGATGCGCCTTCGCATCGCGGCATCCGGAAGCGCTCCGAGGAGGGCCCGCATGTTCTCGCGCAGGTGCGCGGGCTGCGAGGTAGCCGGAATGGCGCAGGTCACCGCGGGCTGCGACACGACGAACTTGAGGAAGGCCTCGGCCCACGTGGAGCATTGCAGCTCAACGCCCCAACCGGGCAGCGGCTTTCGCGTCTTCGCGCCGAAGAGGCTGCCGCCGTCGAACGGCCGGTTGATGATCACCGCGATGCCGCGCTCGGCGGCAAGCGGGAGCAGGCGCTCCTCGGCCTCGCGGTCGTTCAGGTTGTAGGTGAACTGCACGAAGTCGATCTTCTCCTGCCGCATGATTTTCTCGGCGAGGTCGTGGCGGCGCCCGTGGGAGGGGGTGACGCCGATATAGCGCACGCGGCCCTGCGCTTTCATTTGCTTCAGCGTGGCGAGCTGCGTTTCCCAGTCGAGGAAGTTGTGGACCTGCAGCAGGTCGAAGCGCGGCAGAGGGTGCGCGAGCTCTCCAGCTGGCGGCGCCCGGCGAGCTCTCCGACGGTCCAGACCTTCGTCGCGGAGAAAAGTGGAGTGGACGGAGCGCGCGGCAGCTCGGCGCCGAGGGTCTCCTCCGAAGCGCCGTACATCGGCGAGGAATCGACGAGGCGGCCGCCCGCGCCGAAGAATTCGCGCAGGATCTCGCCGCGCACACGGCGCGAGGGCGCGTCGGTGACGTCAAAGGTGACCCAGGTTCCCAAGCCCACCACCGGCAGCCTTTCGCCCGTCGCGGGGATCGGACGAGCGATGACGTTCGCCTGGGCATGTGCGCCGCGCGGCAACCCCGCCGCGGCGCCAAGCGCGGAAATGAACCCCAAAGCCGCTCGCCGGTCCATGAGTCCTCCGGGTTCCACGATAGACTACCGCGCGATGACCTTACAGCCCCTGCTCGACGCCCTCATCCTTGGAGTGGTCGAGGGCCTCACCGAGTTCCTGCCGGTTTCGTCGACGGGCCACCTCATCATCGTCTCCGACCTCCTCGGTCTCAACGACGAGAAAAGCAAGGTCTTCGACATCGTGATCCAGCTGGGCGCGATCCTCGCCGTGTGCTGGGAATTCCGCGCGCGTTTCGCGCGCGCCTTCTCGGGGCTCGCGAGCGATCCGGTGCAGCAGCGCTTCGCGATGAACCTCTTCGTCGCGTTCCTGCCCGCGGCGATCGTGGGCCTCGCCTTCCAGTCGCAGATCAAGGCGTACCTCTTCAATCCGGTGAGCGTCGCGGTGGCGCTGGTGGTGGGCGCGTTGGTCATCTTCGCGGTGGAGCGCTGGTACGCGAAGCACGGGGTCCCCAGCGTGACGAATGTGGACGACATGACGTGGAAGGACGCGCTGAAAGTGGGGCTGGCGCAGTGCTTCTCGCTCATTCCCGGCACCTCGAGATCGGGGGCGACGATCATGGGCGGGATGATCTTCGGTCTCTCGCGCCGGGTCGCGACCGAGTTCTCGTTCTTCCTCGCGGTGCCGATCATGTTCGCGGCGAGCGGCTACCAGCTCGTCAAGTACCGCGCGCTCCTCTCGGCGAGCGACCTGGGCCCCTTCGCGGTGGGATTCGCGGTGAGCTTCGTCGCCGCACTGCTCGCGGTGAAGGGGCTCATCCGCTACGTCGCGCACCACGACTTCAAGGCGTTCGCCTGGTATCGCATCGCGCTGGGCGCGGCCGTGCTCGGCTACTTCTACTAGGCGAGCGCGCGTTCCTGCGTGTAGCGCTTGATCAGCGCGAGCAGCTGGTCTTCCTGGTAGGGCTTGCCCATGTACTCGTTCACGCCCAGCTCGGCGGCGTGGTTGCGGTGCTTGTCGGCGGTGCGCGAGGTGATCATGATGATCGGGATCGAGCGCGTCGCCTCGTCGCTCCTCACGTGGCGCGCAAATTCGAAGCCGTCCATGCGCGGCATCTCGACATCCAGCAGGATGCAGTCGGGCCTCACGTCCTGCAGCTGCTGGAGCGCGTCCACGCCGTCCTTCGCCGTCACGAACTCGTAGCCTTCGCGCGAAAGCATGCGCCCGGTGATCTTGCGCACCGTGAGCGAGTCGTCGACCACCATGATGAGAGGGGCGCCCGACTTCTCCTCGACCACCAGCGGCGCTTCTTCGGGCCGCGGGGCTCTCACGGCGATCTCGGGTCCCGCGCGGTGCACCAGCTGCACCGGGTTCAGGATCAGCACCACCTGGCCGTTGCCGAGCACCGTGGCGCCGGCGATTCCGGAGAGGCGCGCGAGCTGCGGCCCGATCGTCTTCACCACCACCTCGCGGTTGCCGACGATCTCGTCGACCCGGATCGCGGCGCGCTGCAAGCCGCTCTTCAGCAGCAGCACCGGGATCTGGCGCAGCGGCGTGGGCGTGTCGACCTCGCCCAGCAGCGGCAGCAGCGAGCGCAACGGGTAGTGATTGTCCTTCCACACCACCTCGCCCTTGTCGGTGAGCTCGGAATAGGCCTGCGCCTTGTACTCCTGCACCTGCTCGATCATGACCGAGGGAACGGCGTAGGTGGTCTGGCCGGCGCGCAGCATCACCGCCTGCGTCACCGCGAGTGTCAGCGGCAGCGAGATGGTGAATACCGTGCCGCGTCCGGCCGAGGAAGCGATCTCGACGCGCCCGCCCAGCGAGGTGATCTCGTTCTTCACCACATCCATGCCCACGCCGCGGCCGGCGATCTCGCTCACCTCTTTCGCGGTGGAAAACCCGGAGAGGAAGATGAATTGCGCGAGCTGCGCCTCGGGTAGCTCGACGTCGGCGGCCAGCAGGCCCGACTCGCGCGCCTTCTCGCGAATGCGGGGGAAATTCAGCCCCGCGCCGTCGTCGGCGATGGTGAGCACGACCTCGTTGCCGCGCTGCACCGCGTCGATCGAGATCTCGCCGATCTCGGGCTTGCCCGCGGCGAGCCGCGCCTGCGGCGTCTCGATGCCGTGGGCGATGCAATTGCGCAGCAAGTGCTCGAAGGGCGCGGTGATCTTCTCCAGCACCGAGCGGTCGAGCTCCACGCGCGTGCCCTTCAACTCGAGGTTCGCCTTCTTCTCGAGCTCCTTGGCGGTCTGGCGCACGATGCGGTAGAAGCGGTCCGCGAGGTTGCCCAGCGGCACCAGGCGCACGCCCATCAATCCCTGCTGCAGCTCCCGGTTCAGGCGCGCTTGCGCGTGGATCGCGAGCTCGGTCTCGTCGATGTTCTTCTGCAGGCCCTGGTGCAGCGTGATCACGTCGCCCAGCGACTCGGAGAGGAAGCGCGTGAGCTCCTGCATGCGCGAGAAGCGGTCCATCTCGAGCGGGTCGAACGAGCCGCCCAGCTCCTCCTTCGCTTTGAGCGTGCTCTGCATCTGGCCTTCGGATGCGATCTCGATCTCGCGCAGCTGCGACCTCATGCGCGCGATGTTGTCGGTGAGGTCGACGAGCGCGCGCTTGAAGGCCGCCATCTCGCCTTCGATGCGCGAGCGCGCGATCGACAGCTCCCCCGCCTCGTTCACGAAGCGGTCGATCATGTCGGCGTTCACGCGCAGCAGGGCGGCGCGCGATTCCCGCAGCTCCGCGGGCCCGGCGTCGCGGCTGGCCATCTCCTGCGCGGCGGCGGACAGCACCGCGAGCGCGGTCGGCTTGTCCCTCTGCTGCTCGAAGACGGCGGCCACCGGGACTTCGAGCGGTTGCGCCTCGACGATGTCCTCGCCGCGGGTGAGGCGCTCGAGGGAATGCGAAAAGCGGTCGACGCGCTCCTCGACCTCGTCGAACGCCTTGGCGCTCGGCGATTGGATGGCGTCCATGGCGACGATGCGCTCCTCGAGCACGTGGGCGAGCTCGCCCAGGCGCATGAGGCCCGTCATGCGCGCGCTGCCTTTCAACGTGTGCAGGTGGCGGCGCAGCTCCGAGACCGGCGCGTGGTCCGCGGGGGCGGCCTTCCAGCGGCGCACGCCCTCGCTCACCGAGGGGATGATTTCCTTCGCCTCGTCGATGAAGACCGGCAGCAGGTCGCGGTCGACGTCGTCCTTCATCTTGCGCTGGTCCTTGCCCGCCTCGAACTGCGGCTCGGCGGGAGCGGCACTCGGCGCTTCGGCCGGCGGCGCTTCGACCTTCGGCGGCGGCGCGGCTTCGATTTCCGGTGCTCTCTTCATCTCGAAAGCCACGGGTTCGGAAACCGGCTCGGCGATCGGCTCGGCGATCGGCTCGATGATGGGTGCGGTGATGGCTTCCGGCGGCGCAGCAGCCGCCGTGGGCGCGGGCTCGGCGGCAGCCTCCTCGCCTGCGAGCATGTCGCGCAGGGATGCGGGGACCTTGATGTGCGTGCCCTCGCC
>Ga0209131_1002410_pt1 | contig 12689 bp, 7 predicted proteins | sample GraSoi_2013_40cm_FD_185826 | JGI IMG/M metagenome (GOLD analysis project Ga0209131, IMG submission 185826) | Grasslands soil microbial communities from the Angelo Coastal Reserve, California, USA - Sample 9_17_2013_40cm (SPAdes) (version 2) | ecosystem: Environmental > Terrestrial > Soil >...
AACCAGCAATCGGACTTGTATTCGCTGGGGATCATCTTGTACGAAATGGTGACCGGGCGTAAACCATATATAGCCGATACACCGGTATCCCTCCTGCTCAAGCAGGCTACAGAGCCGTTGCCGCCTCCACACCAATTTGTAGCGGATCTGCCCGAAGCGACGGAAGCCCTGCTGGTTAAGTCACTGGCTCGTGATCTGCGTGACCGATTCGCAGACATGAAGACTCTCATTCGAGCCATGGAGGCTCTGCTGGCATCCGCGCCGACCGTTCAGTCGCCACAGCTTGACCCGGATGCCCCCTACAAAGCGACCCTCGCCCCATCTGTTCTCCCCATCTCTACCCAGATTGAATCACAAAATAGCAGAGAGGCTGACTTGCTCTCTGGAGCGCCTGCTTCTCAGATGTCAAAGAGTGATTCAATACCTGCCGTAAAAGCTCAGACCAACTCAGTAGGCCCCATCCCGCAATCACGCCGTGCCGCACCGTTCGGACTGTTTGCCATCTTCGGAGGGATTGGACTCTTTGCCATCCTTGGAATCGGTGTGGTCATTCTGTTCTTGCTGCCTGGCATGCTGCGCAAGCCTGTCATACCCGTGGTCACACCAACACTTTCCAAGGTTTTACCGATTGTGCCCGCCACTTCAATCCCCAGTCAAACACCGAAACCTGAACTCGGCTTTACGCTCGTTGAACCGCAGGCTGTCTTGAAGATGGCTCCGGGTCTAAAGACTTTCGCGGAGTTGGCTGTTGAGAAATATTCGACTGCAAGTTGGAATAAGATCAATGGCAGATTGATTTTTACGATCAACTCGCAGCCGAAAGTGCCAATTGTTTGGCGCTGGGGCTGGTGTGCTGTAAGTGCTGAGATCTTGCAACAAAACCTGACAAAGATCAATGTTGTTTTTAATGCGGATGGTTATGCAATTCCGAAGAGCCAATTGGCAAACGAAGCATCTGAATCTACTGATACAAGCATGAAGGGCTGGAAATGCCTGGATTACCTGACCGTCTTACGTGATTGGAAACCCGGGACCTACAAATTGAAAGAAACGATCAGTTTCTCGTCAGAGATTAATGATGGCAAGGACACGTTCAAGGCTGGGTCTATGTTTAGGGAATACACCGTAAATATTTCGCCCTAATCGGACTCCTGATTCAATCACGCCTTCACCAAATTCCTCGGCATCTCATCCCACGTGCGACCTTCGAGCGTGAGCCCCGCTCTCTTTTTCTGTACGCCACCCCACTGCTTGAAGAAAAATGGGACCTTGACTCTCAGACACTGATCCCGAATATCCGTGACCCATTCCTGCATGACCAGTCTCGCGCTGGAACCAGACTCGCTACCCCAAAACATAACATTCCCTGTTTTCAGTTGTATAATTTCGATAATTCATTTCGGCGGGAAATATATCTATGCCCAAAGAAGCCAAACGCCCACGTGGATTGCTATGTTATCAGGATCGATAATCAATGTTAGCTTGGTAGGTCAAAATGACTGGAAAGAAAAAAATCTTCATAAGCTACAAACGAAATATTGAACCAGATCAGCCAATAGCCCTCATGGTATATGAGAAGCTGCTCAAGCATCACGATGTATTTATTGACCAAAGTATGCTTGTAGGAACAAAATGGGCGGAATATATTGAGAAAGAATTACGTAGGTCCGATTTTCTAATAAGTTTTATTTCTGAATACTCAGTTAATAGTGAGATGGTAACTGCGGAAATTGAAACAGCCCATCAACTTCATATGCAATACGGGAAACCTATAATCTTGCCAGTGCGACTGAAATACACTAACTCACTGGTTTACCCATTAAGTGCTTACCTCAATCCGATAAATTATGTGCTTTGGGAAGACGACTCTGACACTTCTGAACTAATTGAACAGCTAGAACTATCAATTGCTGGAAAAAAAACGTCGCCCCAAAGACCTCTTAGATCAAATAAGAAGACACAAACGGAAATAACTGAACCATCTCCGTCGGTTATGCCAGTTAATTTAGAATTTCCTGAGGGAACAATGAATCCTCATTCTCGTTTTTATGTAAAGCGGGAAAAGGATCAAATTGCCCTTGATGCTATTAGACAGCAAGGGGTAACAATTACTATAAAAGGACCGAGGCAGATAGGAAAGAGCTCTTTGTTGAATTATGTTGCAGAAACAGCAGTCGATAATCAGAAAAAAGTGGTATTGCTAGATTTTCAATTGATTGAAAAAAAGACCTTGACTGACGCAAAATCTTTTTATCAGCATTTTTGTAGATGGATTACCTTTGAATTAGGTGCTAAAGACAATGTGGATAAGTTCTGGAAAATTCCCTTGGGCAATGCCCAACTCTGTACCAAATACATGGAAGAGAATATTATTTTGCCATTAGGGCAGAACTTGGTACTTGCAATGGATGAGACCGAAAGAGTCTTTGAAACAAAGTTTCGATCCGATTTCTTTGGTATGCTTAGAAGCTGGCACAATAATAGAGCATATAATTCAAACTGGAGATCACTTGATTTGGCGCTTGTGACATCTACTGAGCCTTATGAGTTTGTAGATGACCTAAATCAATCGCCGTTTAATGTTGGGGAGGTTATTGAGATAGAAGACTTTACAGAAAATGAAGTTGTTGAATTGAATGACCGACATGGCCTGCCTTTAACTTTTGATGAATCAGTGAGGCTTTTTCAAATCTTAGGTGGACATCCTTATCTAACTCGAAGAGCACTTTATTTGGTTTCATCCAAGCGGATTAAACCCGCTGAGCTATTTTTACAAGCATCAGATGAACAAGGGCCTTTCGGAGATCATTTGCGAACCCATTTGTTTCGGTTATACAATAAAGAGCCGCTCGTAAGAGGCTTGCAACTTGTGCTAAAACGGAATCAATGTCCAGACAGAAGTGTGTATTTCCGTTTAAGAGGAGCAGGCTTGGCGCGCGAGCAAGGTGGTTTGATCGTTCCTAGAAACAACCTCTATGCTGAATACTTTAGGAAACACCTAAATGGTTAATGCTACTAAACATCCTGATAGATTCTTTGTAGTAGGAGGTACTCTAGATCGAGAAGCCACTTCATATGTTCAGAGACCAGCGGATGATGACTTGTTTCGTTTAACGCTTGAAGGTGAATACTGTAATGTGTTGGCAGCTCGTCAAACAGGCAAATCATCACTTATGGTGCGAACTGCCGAAAGATTGAAAAGCAAAGGGGTCAAGCCTGTCATTATCGATCTAACATCCATTGGTAGCAAGGTCTCCGCAGAGGAATGGTATTTTGGAATAATCAGCTACCTAAATCGTGATCTTAAACTGAATGTTGACGAGCAGGCTTGGTGGTATGCACGAAAAGAAAAAAGTCCTGTACAACGTTTCAGTGATTTTCTTCATGAGGTAATTCTAAAAGAAATTCCTGATCCAATAGTCATCTTTATTGATGAAATCGATTCCACTCTTAAACTTGAATTCACTGATGACTTTTTCGCAGCTATTCGTGCGACCTACAATGCCAGGTCACAAAACGCAGATTCTAAGCGGTTGACATTTGTGTTATTAGGTGTTGCTCGCCCAGCGGACTTGATCAAAGATCGTACGCGCACACCATACAATATTGGCGCTGGAATAGATGCTACAGATTTTCAGATGGAAGAACTGGATGTATTTGAATCGGTTTTTGAAAAGACCTATCCAAGTCAGGGAAGACAGGTCTTGGAGTGGGTGTTGGAATGGACTGGCGGACAGCCTTATCTTACCCAAAAGCTGTCTTCTGAGGTGGTTAGACAAGCTAATGGCACGTTTTCTAAGGATAAACTAGATGATCTTGTAGAGCAGCTGTTTCTTGGGGATAAAGCACGTGCAGAAACCAACTTACGTTCCATTCGAGACCAAACTAGCAAGAATCCTCACTTGGCAAAAATGCTGCGTATTTACAAACGCGTCTTATCTAACAAACAGGTCATAGCGGATGAACGTTCTATTGAACAGAACGAACTAAAGTTAGCTGGATTAGTGAAGACCATACCGAATGGAACTTTACAAGTCCGTAATCGCATCTATGCACATATCTTTGGTCAAAGTTGGGTGAAGGTAAGTATGCCTGTCAGCACTGCCCAACGATTGACAGTGATTACTTCCGTCGTTGCATTATTAGCCCTTACAGCTGCAGGCTACTTCTATTATCAACAGCAAACCCAGACCGCAGAAATCCAAGCTAGAACCTATGTAGATAATTTCAATAGCAGTAACAGCCCAGAGGTGAAGATCACCAGTTTGGCTGGCCTCTTTCGACTAGGGGGGCAGTATACAGCACAGGCGCGTGGGTTATTCAATGCACTGGACCATGGGCATCAACTTGCATTGTTTGACCTAACTACACCAGCAAATGTGGGAAATGAGCTGGTTGTCGTAATAGGAGGAGTGTATCAGAATGAAAAAAATACGCCAGAAGGTAATGCACTCCTCAGAGCAATGGCAAATATCTTGGAACAAACACCTTCATCTGGCGCAACCAGCCTGACGCTTGAGATCAATGCCTGGATTGATGGGCGTGAGGCGGCAGGAAAGCAGGACTTTCCGTTGGCGATCAGCTTATATACGCGTGCCTTTGAATATAGTCAAGATAGGGAAAGCAAGAATGTAGCAATCTTGATGGAACGTGCAGTTGCCTATACTGCTCTAAAACAGTATGGCGATACTCTTAATGATTATGATACAGTAGTGAAACTAGATAGTACGAAAGCCAAAGAGATTGAAAATATTGTATTAAATAACACATCACTTGCTAGTTATTGGCGAGACAACTCGACCAAATATCCCAATCTTCTAAGCTCAATAGTAGTCCCAACCATACAGCCAGTTTCTACCTCTACTCCTACTGCAATATCTACACCAACACAAATTGGAGGAGCAAATGGGCTTTTCTTGAATAACGTCACATGCGGTGGCGGAGATTGCTTCCAAATAATATATTTATATAATCTTGTTTCACATGAGCTTATTCGATTTTTAGACGGATATCAAGCGTTGGATGTTTCGCCAGATGGTAGAAGAGTCTTGTTGATCAAACCAAATCGTAATTTGTATATTCTCGATTTAGCGCAACCTGAAAACATAACTTTACTTCAACAAAATGTCATTGAAGCTGCATGGTTAGGTGATTCAGAGTGGATTGGTTTCATATATGCGCCTAGCAGGCAGGTATACATCATACATCCTGATGGAAGTGGTTTAACACAAGTAACACATTCATCTAAGGTTGCTATAACACTGGAACCAGCATTCAACGATGGCGTTTTTTGGAGTGAAGGCACCGTAGATAGTAATGGAGGAAGGACCACAGAAAAAAATAAATGGACAAAGTTAGACGGTACAGAATCGGAATTTACCAATGTTGTGTACTTCAACGTATCCCGTGATGGAAAATATATCTACGCTGAAACATGGGAAGGTAAAATAAAAATAATAGATGTTTCAACTGGAACAACAAGGGAAATATCACTTTCAAAACCCGCTCCTGATATAGACTTTACATCTTTCTTTGGTTTTCAACCATTATCGGATGACAAATTTTTAATCGAAAAATTCTACGCTGGCGTTAATGATCCCGGGGGGTTTTGGATATATTCTTCAGATGGCAAAGTTTTGGCAGAATTACCAAACGGATATCGCCCTGTAGATGACACTGATCCCCCCTCTTCTTATAACCTTTTGTCACCTGATGGCAATTGGATATTAATAGGGGCATATCACCTTTTTAACATAACAACATCTGAAATTATAGATTTGCCAAATTTGGATTCTCTCAACTATATACATACCTACAGCGATATAGGTATATATCTTTGGGTTAAGATACCATAAAGTGTCAGGCACTGATTCATCAGATACTACACATTCTTACATCAATTATCTATACGTTATAATCTCCCCGCAATCTGACCTCGACTGCTTGCGTGCCGACTACCAAATCCTAATTAGTGAATATCGAATGCCAAAATCCTCTTTCCAAGAAATCATCCTCAAACTCCAAGACTTCTGGGCATCGCACGGATGCCTCATCACCCAGCCTTACTACACCCAGGTCGGCGCAGGGACGATGAACCCTGCCACCTTCCTGCGCGTGCTCGGACCCGAGCCGTGGAACGTGGCGTACGTCGAGCCGTCTGTCCGCCCCGATGACGGGCGCTACGGCGAGAACCCCAACCGCTTCCAAAAGCACACCCAGTATCAGGTCATCCTCAAGCCCGATCCGGGCAACCCGCAGGAACTCTATCTCGAGTCGCTCAAAGCGCTCGGCATTGATCCGCGCCAGCACGATATCCGCTTTGTGGAGGACAACTGGGAACAGCCCGCCATTGCCGCCTGGGGTTTGGGTTGGGAGGTCTGGCTCGACGGGCAGGAGATCACGCAGTTCACCTACTTCCAGCAGATGGGCGGCGTTACGCTCAACCCCGTCTCGGTCGAGATCACCTACGGGCTCGAACGCATCCTCATCGCCCTCAACAACGCCAAAGCCATCTGGGACGAAGAGTGGGGCGCGGGCGTGACCTATGGCGAGATCATCCGCCGCGAGGAGTTTGAACATTCCAAATATTATTATGAGGTCGCCGATGTCGAGCGCGCCCGCCAGATGTACGATCTCTACTCCGCCGAAGCCGACGCCTGTCTCGCGCAGGGTCTGCTCGTCCCCGCGCACGATTACGTCCTCAAGTCCTCGCACACCTTCAATATCCTCGACGCCCGCGGCGCGATCAGCGTTGCCGAACGTCAAGCCTTCTTTAGAAGAATGAGAGAATTAGCAAGACGTGTTGCAGAAGGATATGAAGAACAGCGCAAAGAACTTGAATATCCACTCTTAAAAGAAAGTCAAACGTCGAAAGTCAAAAGTCAAGTCAGCGAAGGACGTTCGACCTTTGACCTTCGGCCTGCAACGTTTATTTTAGAAATTGGCGTCGAAGAACTCCCTGCGAACGACGTCGACACAGCTCACGGACTTTTATCTGCCCGCATCCTGACTCTGCTCGACGAACTTCATCTTGAACACGGCGACGTCCGGGTCTTCACTACCCCAAGGCGGCTCGTTGTTTCGATAGACTCTCTCTCCCCGAATCAGCCTGACCGCGAAGACCTCGTCAAAGGTCCGCCCGCAGATAAAGCCTTCGATAAAGACGGCATCGCCTTACCCGCTGGCATGGGCTTTGCCAAGAAAAATAACGTAGATACCAAAAGTCTTGAAATTCGCGAAGAAGGCGGAGGCAAATACGTCTTCGCTGTCGTCAAACAAAAAGGACGCCCGACTCCCGAAGTCTTAGCTGAAGCCTTACCCAAACTCGTCGAGAGCATCAAGTTCGAGAAGTCCATGCGTTGGAACGACTCTGGTGTTTTCTTCTCACGTCCGATTCGTTGGTACGTGGCATTGCTCGGCGATATGGTTATCCCATTTGAATATGCGGGTGTGGTCTCTGGAAATATTTCGCGCGGACTGCGTCCCTACGACTCCCCTGAAATCAAAATCCCTTCAGCGGATAAATATTTTGATGTCATCCGCGAAGCCAGGATTGTGCTCGATAGAGAAGAACGCAAAACATCAATTATTGAACAAGTCAAACAAGCGGCTTCGCTCGTTGGCGGAGAAGCGATTTTTGATTTTGTAGGGGCGAGTCATGACTCGCCCCTACTCAACGAGGTGACGAACCTCATCGAAATGCCCACCGCTGTGATGGGTGGCTTCAGCGAAGAATTCCTGCAATTGCCACGTGACGTGTTGATCTCGGTCATGAAGAAACATCAACGTTATTTTCCGATTCAGAAAAACGGAAAATTGCTTGCGCATTTTATTGCTATTCGAAATGGTGATGATATCGGCGTTGACACCGTTCGCGAGGGGAACGAACACGTCCTTGGCGCACGCTTTGCCGATGCCAATTTCTTCGTGCGTGAAGATGTCAAACTCAAACTCGAAGAATATCGCCCCAAACTCTCTACGTTAACTTTCAACACCAAACTCGGCTCTATGCTCGATAAATCGGAACGCATCGAGAAACTAGTCAACGAGTTGATTCCCATGTTGAAACTCGAAAATGATGAAGCGGTCTTTGCCCGCCGCGCTGTGCATTTAGCCAAAGCTGATCTCGTCACTCAGATGGTCACCGAGATGACTTCCCTGCAAGGCATCATCGGGCGTGAATATGCCTTGCGCAGTGGCGAACAAAAAGATGTTGCTTTCGCCATCGGTGAACAATATTTAACTGTGCCGCAAACCATTATTGGGCTGACAATTGCACTCGCCGATAGACTTGATTCATTGGTTGGTTTGTTTGCTGCTGGTTTAGCTCCCACCGGCGCAAAAGATCCGTTTGGCCTGCGCCGCGCCGCGATTGGCATTGTCCAGCCGTTGGTCGAGCATGACGTTGATTTTGATCTCGCTGAAGCCGTGAAGAAATCTGCAAAGACGCAGCCCATCGAAGTCAAAGATGAAGTGCAAAAACAAATTCTTGAATTCATCACTGGACGTTTGAAAGTTGTCTTGGGTGATTTGGGTTACAAATATGATGTGATCGATGCTGTCCTTGCGGCGCAATCCAATAACCCGGCGGGCACGGTCCGCGCGGTGAAGCAGCTTCAAGCGTGGACTGAGCGTAACGATTGGTCATCTATTTTGGATGGATATGCAAGATGTGTCCGCATTACACGTGGCCAACAGACTCAGTTCAAAGTGAGTGAAAAGCAGCTCGTTGAAGAAGCAGAAAAAGAGTTGTATGAGGCGGTCAAAAATCTGCCTGCCAAAGTGGATGGCGAGGTCGACTCCTTTTTGCGGAGTGTCGTCAAGTTACTTCCATTCATCAAAACATTTTTCGATCAAGTGTTGGTGATGGCAGATGACGAAAAGATAAGACAAAACCGTCTGGCATTGGTCGGGCAAATTGCCAACCTATCCACAGGTATTGCAGACTTGAGTAAGTTGGAAGGGTTTTAAATCCCATCAAGTTGGAGAAGTTTAAGTAATGTTAAGCTGCGTTTCATAGGTTACTCAGGTTTAAGTGCTATCTCTTTATTGTAAAGAAACTTCATCGCAGTTTCTTTCGTAAGCCAGATTGGAGGTAGCCATGTTCAAAACTTTCAAAACTATAGAAAACGATGTATTAAAAACTGCCGGTTTCCTGCTGGTCTTGGGTCTGGCGGTAGGTTTATGGCTTGGTTTATGGATGGGCTTCAACCCTCAGGTTCATAAGCAAATGACCCGTAATTGGAATGAAACCACGACCTTCTTTGCGCACATTGGAACCAGTATTTCTGCATCAGCTCACAAATTGGAATCTCAATTCAAATCTGGAGCAAAGACCACATCCCCATCCAAGAAGACCACATCTCAACCAACAAATACCGCATCGCGATGGATTTCCAATACCTTTACAAGTTTGTGGAAATTCCTTCAAAAGACCTGGCTGGGCATAACTGCCAACTTGCACATGAAGTGAGCATAGCGCAAACCATGAATCAACGACAGCTCGAAGAGTTGTCGTTGATTTTTACATTCATATAAACGGCTTGACCGGAACCATTCGGCTTGAACAGCTAAAAAGCTGGTTGCCAAACCTGACCTAAGTGAGTATAATTTTTATAGCGTAAAGTGGGGTATTTAAACCGTGTCTGATTCGCACATCACACTCAGGGTCTTTCGTTAGAGGCCCATTTTCATTGCACAAACAATTAGCAAGGAGAAAAATTATGTCCAAGCGTATGAAACGAATTGCTTTATCGACGTTGATCAGTCTTGCTGTCGTTGCTGGGGTATATACCAGTGTGCTGGGCGCGTCGCTGCACCGCGGGACAGTTCATGGAAGTATCCACCTGACCGCTGGCGTAAGTCACTTGCGGAGTTCGACAATATCCTTGAATGAATATTATTCCGATTTAAATGGACCAGTCCAATATCACGATTGCAGTGACGGTAATTCGGCGTTAGACCCGAACGATTAACATTGCATCCAACGAAGTGGGACAGTTCTTGAACTGTCCCGTTTTTATTTAATACCTTGTCACTGCACACCGATAATCAGCCCAGAAACCGTTTGCCATTCTATGAAACCGAGTCTATAATCAACTTGCTCATGACTATCGCTAAAAGCTAACTTCTGACTATGTCCACCCTTGATGAAATCAAATCCCGCATTGACATCGTCGACCTCGTTTCTGAGGCTGGTGTCAAGCTGCACCATGCGGGCAAGAACTATACGGGTTTCTGTCCGTTCCACGATAACAAACATTCACCGGCATTCGTGGTCTGGCCCGAAACAGGAACGTGGCGTTGCTTTGGTTCCTGCAATGAGGGCGGTGACATCTTCAAGTTCGTGATGAAGAAAGATGGGCTTGATTTCAAAGAAGCGATGCAAAAACTCGCGTTACGTGCAGGTGTGGAGATCAAGGAATATCAACGAGAGACCCCGCAACAAAAAGAAGCGTACGAGAATCTTCGCAAGCTGCTCGAAGATGCGGTTGTGTTTTATCGCAGCCAGCTTTTTGCAAACAAAGAGATTTTGACCTACCTGCGCGAAAAACGTGGACTGACCGACACGACCATTGAAACCTTTGGTTTGGGTTACGCGCCTGCGGGTTACGATCATACCCTCAAGCATTTCACCCAGCGCGGTTATAAAGAGCAGGAGTTGGTTGAAGTAGGTTTGCTGACTGAACGAGAAGACGGTAAGCGTTATGATAAATTCCGTAACCGCATCATGATTCCAATCCGTGATGAAAATGGAAAGATGGCAGGTTTTGGCGCGCGCATTGTTGACCCGAACGACGTCCCCAAGTTTTTGAATTCACCCGAAAACCCGATCTTTTCAAAGGGACGTTTGCTCTATGGACTGGATCGTGCGCGCAAACCGATTCGCGCTGCTGACCAGGCTGTGATCGTGGAAGGCTATCTCGATGTCATTGCCTTGCATCAGGCGGGCTACGAGAATGTCGTCTCCCCGATGGGCACGGCGTTAACCGAAGAGCAGTTGCGTTTGCTTAAGAAATTCACGCGTAAGATCGTACTGGCGCTTGACCCAGACACCGCCGGTCAAAAAGCCGTCCTGCGCGGACTCGATGCCGCCCGCTCCGCTATGGATCGCGAAGGCGAGCTTGGATTCGATGCACGTGGCTTGCTCCGCAACGAAGCACGTTTGCAAGCGGACTTGCGTGTTGCATCTATGCCTGATGATTTGGACCCAGATGAAATTGTGGCGCGTGATAAGGATGAATGGGCGCGCTTAATTGAGAATGCCAAGCCCATCGTCACGCATGTGATGGAAACGCTTGCCGCTGGGCAGAACCTCAATGATCCGAAGATCAAGAATCAAATTGCGGCGCAAGTCCTACCATTGATTGAAGATTTGCCGAATCCTTTGGAGCGTGAGACGTATCGTCAGGCACTGTCGCGAATGCTGCGGGTAGATGAACGTGCATTGATTGGTAGGCAGGCTCAGGGTCCGAAGGTGAGGCGACCGAGACAAGTTGGTCAGAAACAAGTCCAAGAGTCGGTAAAAGTTTCGGTATCGGTCTCGTCCAGTAAATTAGTCGAGGCGTATGTTATCGGTGTTTTGTTCAAAAAACCGGACTTGTTATATCGTTTGGATCGTTCCTTGCAGGAATATGGCTTAACCGCGTTAGATGCGCAGGATTTTGAATATACCGACCACAAAATCCTGTTTGGGTTCATCCGTGAATCGGTGGAACAGGATAAGACCGAACATCACGAGTTCGTAGTGGAAGCCTTGCCTGAATCCCTGCAAAGCCTTTCGCGCGAGTTGCTTGCCCAAACCGAGAAAATGGATTCGGCGGATGAGAAGTTACTCGAAGAGTTGTTGCGCGGAGTCATCAAACTGCGCCGGGTGGCGGCAGGCGAGAATTTGAACCAGTTGCGCTTTTTGCAGGAGGAAGCGCAACAAGGTGACGATGCGCGCGCATCCTTTTACCAGGATGTAGTGTTACAACACACAAGACTCTTGAGGGATTTGGATCAGGCGCACCGTAAAATGTCACAGAAGCGCCTGGAGTAAAATCATCACGTAACAATTCTCACAAGATAACGTCTGGTAGAAAAGGGATCATGACAGAAAAAAAGATACGACCAGCGCCGGAAGAGGAACATAAGGTTAAAGTGCAGCGGCACATGGATGTGTCTTTTTTAGATTCGCAGAGTGAAGATCTGAATGACATTTTGGAAGAAACCAATGGCATTGATAATACCGCGCTGATGGTCTATGAGGTGGGCGAACCCGATATCAATGTCCTTTCTCAACAAGAAGAAGAAAACCTGGAAGACGACCTGCTGGATGTAAAAAATCCTCAAATTGTAGCGGAACTGTCTGAAGATCCTGTGCGTTTATATCTGCGTGAGATCGGCGAAGTCAAATTGCTGGATTCAGATAGCGAGTTTAGACTCGCCACCATGATCGAAGCCGACCGTTGGGTGGGTATGCTCCAGCACCGTCCACTGCGCAAAGGGGTTACGCTGGCTTGCGCAATCTATCACGCGCTCATCACCGAGATGGCGACTTCATGGGAACGCCTGCTTGAAGATACGGAACGTCTCCATTACCAGCCACCGGGCCTCAACGAAATGCTTACTGAGGCGCAAGCATTACATTCCGGCTGGGAATCGAAAACGTCTTCATACTTACGCGCTTATCTGGATAACGGCAAATG
>Ga0209131_1002411_pt1 | contig 12686 bp, 12 predicted proteins | sample GraSoi_2013_40cm_FD_185826 | JGI IMG/M metagenome (GOLD analysis project Ga0209131, IMG submission 185826) | Grasslands soil microbial communities from the Angelo Coastal Reserve, California, USA - Sample 9_17_2013_40cm (SPAdes) (version 2) | ecosystem: Environmental > Terrestrial > Soil >...
CTCCCCGCCTCCGTTCACTCCTCACCGAGAACGCGCATCCGGTAAAGCGCTAGCGTTTATCGGTACCAACGCGGAGGTATTACTTCCAGTTTGCCCATCATCCGACCACGATCGCTCTTAGGTCCGTATTCAGTGGCTGAGTACCGTGCTGCAGGGGGGGCCGTCTTTTTACAACTTTTTACAATCATTTGCGATGGCTTGACAACTCGTCCAGCGAGGTCTTTATAGTCGTGCCAGTGTAAGGACGAGTGAAGAATCCGGCGAGGCTGAGAATGTCCAAGAAGTGGCGATTGACCGAGCGCACGCGAACGCTGCTGACGTTGGAGTTGGCCATCGTACTCCCTGCGGCAGCGTTGATGGCCTTCAGCATCTATAACCTAAAGCATATCCAGCGCGACAAGTCCATCGAAGCAGCCATCCAGCGCGACTTTGGTTACGTGCTGAAGATCGCGGAGAAGAAAAGCTGGCGTGAGGCGAACGATTTGCTCACGCCTGTCCGAAAGGAATTCCCGAGCCCCGACGACGGCTCTCAAATCAAGACCAAGCTCGAGAGCCTCTTGCGACAGCATCCCGAGTATGCATATGCGGTTTTGTACGACAAGAAGAACAACCTCATGGTGAGCCGTGTGCAGCCGGGCCGCGACCAGGACCAGGCCTTCTGCGCATACACGCAAGGTGAGATCAACAATCTCGCGAGTTGGCTGCCTCTGGATGCATCCAGCACGGTGAAGCATCTCCGAATGATGAAGGAAGAACATCCGGTGGGTTTCTATGGCGGGTGGATGGTCCGCGCAAATCAGCATGCGTATTTTAACGTCGCTTATTTTATCCCCGCGGATGTCCCCGATGATCGTGTTGCCCTGGGGGTTGTCGCTTTTGATGAAGATTATCTGCGCAAAAGCTTTTTCCCCGCCCTACTGAAGGACGTTTTGACCAGCAAGAGTACCGTGCTGAGGGCGGATGCCAATCTGCCGGTAATGATGATTCATGCGCCCAAGGATTCCACCCCGTGGGTAGCTTCCGCAGATTGGGATGGAGGTGATCCGGAGGAGGAGCGCCGCTTTGCCGATATTTTCCCGGATCTAATCCTGGCTATCAAATACCAAGGCACGACGGTCGCGGATATCGGTATGAAGTTCCTCAGATTTCACTACACCGTGTTGGCCGCGCTCTGTGTACTGATGGTCGGTGGGATTTGGCTTACGTACCGAAACGTTTCCAGAGAGATGAATCTGGCCAGGTTGAAGTCCGATTTCGTCGCCAACGTCTCGCACGAATTGCGGACACCGCTGGCTTTGATCCGGCTTTATGCCGAAACTTTGGAGCTTGGGCGGCTCACGGCAAAGGAGAAATACCAGGAGTATTTCCGCATCATTCGTGAGGAGAGCGAACGCCTGACGGCGCTCATTAACAACATCCTGGACTTCTCGCGAATCGAAGCGGGACGCAAGGAATACGAGTTCAAGGAAACGAACCTGGCCGATCTGGTGCGCTCGACCCTGGATTCCTACCGGTTCCAGATCGAGCAAAACGGCTTCGCCTTCGAGGAGAACATCTCCGGCGATATTCCGCCGGTGATCGTGGATCGCGAAGCGATCGCGCGCTCGCTGCTCAACCTGGTGAACAACGCATTGAAGTACTCCAAGGACCAGAAGTACATCGGTGTGAGCTTGTACCGCGCGAACAGCCGCGTGAATCTGGAAGTCCGGGACCACGGGATCGGCATCCCGCCGAACGAGCAAGAGAAAATCTTCGAGAAGTTTTATCGTTGTGGGGATCCGCTGGTACACAACATCAAGGGGTCGGGATTGGGCCTCTCGCTCGTGCGGCACATTGCGCGGGCGCATGGCGGGGACGTGCTGGTCGAAAGCACCCCCGAGAAAGGGAGCAAATTCACGATCGCGTTGCCGTTGGATCCAGCTTTACGAACAGCGCAGGCGGCCGCATGAGGGGCCACGGAGTGTGGAGTGGTGCCATGTTCCGGGGAGAGCCCAAGGGAGAGGTCATGGGAGCAACGAAAATTCTGATCGTCGAGGATGAGCCAAACATGGTTGCGGGGCTCCGCGATAATTTCGAGTTCGAGGGCTTTCAAGTGATAACGGCGCTCGACGGCGTGGAAGGGCTCGAGCGGGCCCTGAAGGATTCCCCAGACCTGGTCGTGCTCGACGTGATGATGCCACGCATGAGCGGGCTGGATGTATGTAAGCAGCTAAAGGCGAAGCGCCCCTCGATTCCCATCATCATGCTCACGGCGCGCGGCCAGGAAGTGGATAAAGTCGTGGGTCTCGAACTCGGCGCCGATGACTACGTCACCAAGCCTTTCTCGATCCGGGAACTGCTCGCTCGCGTCAAGGCCGTTCTGCGACGGGCGAAGACACTCCCGAAAGAGCAGGACCGCTATACCTTCGCCGATGTCGAGGTGAACTTCCGTAGCTACCAGGTCCTGCGTGGTGGCAAGCCTGTGGAGTTTTCGAGCAAGGAATTTGAGCTGCTGAAGCATTTTCTATGTCATTCGGGGGAGACTCTGAGCCGCGACCGGTTGCTCGACGAGGTTTGGGGTTACGAAAACTTTCCAACGACTCGGACCGTGGATGCTCATATTGTAAGGATTCGCCAGAAGCTTGAACCAGTCCCGGAGCAGCCCCGTTTTTTTCTGACGGTGCACGGAGTGGGCTACAAATTCGTGGGATGAGATGAACATGATGACATCAACCGAAGGAATGCTGGACATCAGGCAGAGCGCGTTCGTGAACCGCCTGGAGCGGAAGACGAAACGCGAAGGGAACGCGAGTCAAGGTTTGCCCACCACGGCAAAAAGCCTCACGGCGGGCATCCAGTCGGTGAAGCAGGAACTGGATGCAGTGCGTCGTGAACAAGCAAAGGTGCAGCAGGCTATTTATGAGGCGGCCCAGATTCAACGGAAGCTCTGCGCACCACGTGAACTTGTCTGGGGTGAGTTTGAGATCGCCGGCGAAATCTTTCCAGTGCGCCATCTCTCGGGAGACTTTTTCAAGGTGATGGAATTGGACTCCGCCCTTGGATTGGCCGTGGGCGACATCGCCGGCAAAGGATTGTCGGCGGGAATTTGGCAGGCCCATCTGATGGGTTTGATCCGACGCAGTGCGCGAAGGCATTCGGACCCAGCGGCTGCCGTTGCCGAGGTCAACCGCGAGCTATGCCAGGATCAGAGTGAGCCGCCCATCGCGGCCCTGTTCTTTGCCCGACTCGATCCGCAGGAGAATGAACTTGTGTACTGCAACGCCGGCCTGCCGGCTCCGCTACTGCTGAGACACAACAAGACTGTGGAACGACTGGAAAAAGGTGGGCCGATGTTAGGTGCCCTGCAAAAGGCGGCGTACGACTCTGGGAGCCTTCGAATGAATCCCGGCGATATGTTGCTCGCTTACTCCGACGGCGTGACGGAGTGCCGGAATTCGGAAGACGAGGAGTTTGAGATGGGACGACTATCGGCGGCGGTGAATGCGGTCGGCGACGGGAGCGCGAACCAAGTTCTCTTCTCTACGCTTGGGGCGGTGCTCGACTTCGCTGACGCGTGCCCACCGGAGGATGACTTGACACTCCTGGTCGTTCGCCGACGCGAGGGCACCATGATTGAACGGTCCCCTTCGCGCGGCAAAGATTTTTCGACGCCTCACCGTGGGCCGACTTCGGTCGTGCGACCGAAGAAAGCTGAACGGAGAGGAAATCGTTCCAATAGCTGAACTGAGGTACACGCGACCTCCCCGAGTTTCCTGTGCAGGCCCGGGATGTCGTGGTGTGCCCAAATTCAGGGCAAAGGACGGGCGATGGCAACGAGAACGACTTCAATGTTCATGGAAGAAACAGCGGTCTGCGCGACGCTGAACCAGCCCCCACAAACCTGTCCCGAAGTATTAAGCACAATCTATAGCACTCACTATCGCCATGTTTTGCGGGTCTGCCGGCGCTTCTTTCGGCAGCGAGAAGACGCCGAGGATGCGGCGGCAGAGGTCTTTTTGAAGCTGCACAGTGTCCTGCACACAAGAAATGAGGCGGTGCCCTTCCGCCCTTGGGTGTCGCGGGTGGCAGGCCGGCATTGCATTGATAAGCTGCGACGAAGAAAACGCGAGAAAGATTCGTGCGTGAACGGAGCCGACCTTAGCGAAGTCCCCGACTATTCGACTCCTTCGCCACTCTCCCAATTTCTGCGCCAGGAAGAAGGGCTCGAAGTGAGGGAGCAGTTGATTCGCTTGCCCGAAAAATACAAGGTGCCTCTGGTGCTGCGCTACTACAGACAAATGAGTTACTCCGAGATCGCACGCGCACTGAAGAGCCGGCTTCCTGCGGTCAGGATGATGATCTTCCGAGCCAAAGAGGAACTGCGCCACAACTTGCGTCGCGAGCAGTCTCCCAAAAACTAGCCAACTCGGTGGCGGTAGCGGCGATATTGGACCACCGGTTTCCTGAAGGAGCTTGGCGACATGATGGGCCCACTCGTCATCGGTGAGCTTTCGCATCTCAAGCCGCAGGGGAATGGTGACGCACGTAAAATGCGCTCGGCGGCGGGAAAGAGATGGCGGGACGCCTGCTCCGCCAAGTGGCCCCGCCGTGGAATGGTGTGTGTTAACACTTGGCGGGCGATTTGCGTCTAGCATGGCTGGGGACGAACGACTGGACGTGGGTACACGAGCCGAATTTGGTTTTGGCGGGGAACGGTCCATCGTGAGAGTGGGACGGGCGGCTGCGGCTGAAGATGCCGAAATCGTCTTGGCGGTAGGGGCTGCTCGCGACGGTGATCGTGCCGCGTTTGGGCGGTTGTACGAGCGGTATGCGCGGATGGTGCACGGGATTTTGTTGGTGCGGGTGCCGATTGGGGACGTGGAGGATTTGGTCCAGGACGTGTTTGTGCGGGCGATGCGGCAGGTGCATACGTTGCGCGATGTGAAGTGTTTTGGAGCGTGGCTGGCTACCGTGGCGCGGAATCGGGCTAATGATTATCACCGGAGGTCGGTGGAGTTGGTGGAGTTCACGGAGGAGGTGCCGGACGGGGTGGTGAGGGGTGGCAGTGGCGGGGCGGGGGATGATGGCGCGGCGATTTTGGGGGTGATACGCGGGTTGCCGGAGGCTTACCGGGAGACTTTGATTTTGCGGTTGGTGGAGGGGTTGACTGGGCCGGAGATTGCGGAGCGGACTGGGCTTACGGCGGGATCGGTGCGCGTGAATTTGCATCGGGGGATGCAGATGCTGCGGGAGAAGCTGGGGTGACCGCTGACGAAGAAGAGAGAAAAGAGAAGAGAGAAAAGGAAAGGAAAAAGAAAAAGAAAAAGAAAAAGAAAAAGATAACGCAGAGACGCAGAGTTCGCTGAGGTTTCGCAGAGAAGAGAAGAACAGAAAAAGATTTAACACAGAGGGCGCGGAGGGAAGAGCACCCTTCGAGGCTCAGGGTAAACAGAGGGCACAGAGAAGGGAAAAGCAGGGGACATGAGTACAGAGGACGAGTTGGTGAAAAACGATTATTTGTGGGACGGGTCTGGCGAGGCGGACGCTGCTGTTGTGCGGCTGGAGCGGGCGCTGGGGAAGTTTCGGCATGCGGGCGGCGCGCCGGAGTTGCCGGAAATGTTTGCGGAGGCTGGCGAGTCGAGGAAAGAGGTGCGCGGCGCGCGGCTTTGGTTTCAGTTTGCCGCGGTGGCGGCGAGTGTGTTGATGATGTTTTCGGTTTGGGTGGGATTGCGGCTGCAAAGCGAGCAGATGGTGACGGGAGTTGGTTGGGGAGTGGAGCAGGTGGCGGGAGCGCCGCGTGTGGGAGCGAAGGCGATTCGGGGGGCGGGCGAAAAAAGCACGCTGCGGATTGGGCAGACTTTGGAGACCGATCAGGAGTCGCGAGCTAGCATCACGGTTTCCGAGGTGGGACAAGTAGACATCGATCCGCAGACGCGGCTACGGCTGGCGGAGTCGCGGTCTTCGCGAACGCGGATGGAGCTGGAGCGCGGAACGATCCACGCGATGATTTGGGCGCCGCCAGGGGAGTTCCTGGTGGGTACGCCGTCGGCGCTGGCGGTGGATTTGGGATGCGCGTACACGTTGCAGGTGGACGATTCCGGCGCGGGGCTTTTGCGAACGAGGATGGGATGGGTTGGGTTCCGGCTGAATGGGCGCGAGGCATTTATTCCGGCGGGAGCGGTGGGAGAGACGCGGCCGGGAATCGGGCCGGGGACGCCGTTTTTCGAGGATGCGTCGGGAGAGTTTCGCACGGCGTTGAGGGAATTTGATTTTGCGAAGCTGAGCGATGATGAGCGGAGTGCACAGCTTACGATTGTGCTGGCGTCGGCGCGCAAGGCGGATGCGCTGACGCTGTGGCACTTACTGAGCCGCGCGAGTGTTGTGGACCGCGGGCGTGTATTTGATCGATTGAACGGGCTGGTGGCGGCGCCGAGTGGCGTGACGCGCGAGGGAATTGAGCGAGGCGAGCACGCGATGCTGGATGCTTGGTGGAATGAGCTGGGATACGACGACATTGGTGTTTGGCGGAAGTGGGCGAAGTCCGAGTTTGACAGCCGTTAACAGTTGTTTCCTTTTGGCGTCTTTGTTTTTGCAAGGCGTTCGACGAAAAGGAGACAACTGATGAAATCTCGAAAAGTATCTTTCCTGAAATATTTTGCGGTGATCGGTGCGGGGTTGCTGGTGTTTGCGGGGGCGGCGGTTGCGGGGCCTCCGCTTATCTGTCATGCGGTTGATATTGGCACGGCGGCGTCGCTGCCGTGGACGAGTTCGGGATGGAACCTGAGCGGGCTAGAGAATTACGACGTGAGCCATCTGGTGCCGGACACGCTGGCGCTGCTGGTGCCGAGCACTCCGGTGCTGGTGCGGATGGAAACGCTGCGGCGAGCGACGCTGTACGCGCAGCAACGTACGGCGATCGCGAAAGAGCTCCTGTTTCGGCTGGAAGGGCGGACTCGGGAGAATCCGAAGGATGCGCTGGCGGCGTTTGATTTCGGATATCTGGTGGAGTGCTATCGGCAGGCGAGCTGGCTGCGTCAGCACACGGATTGGCTGAAGGCGTCCGGAGATGCGACGGGTGCGAATCTTGCCATGAAGATCGACGGTTATGAATGGGTGCGCAAAGCGATCGCGCTCCGCGGAAGCGATCCGCAGATGGAGTTTGCCGCGGCGCTGATGACTACGGAAGGCGCGCGAGGTGAACACGATCGGCATTTACAGAACGCGATGGCCGGAGCGAAGGCGGACGCGATGCTGGCGCGGAACCTCGAGAGCCGGTTTCCCAAAAGCGCATCGTAGGTGCAGCTTCAGCGGAACGAGGGTCGCGTGACTTCGGTCGAACACCCTGCGGGCAGGGGTTGCTGGCTGAGTTGCGCGACCCAGCATTCTGCTTTCTGCTTGTTGTCCAAGTCGACGGGCGCTCTCAAATAGTGGCGCAGCTCCGCAATTACCTGGTCGTTTTGGCCCATTGTGAAATGGATTTGCGCTAGAACCAAGCTGGCATCCGGGAATGCGTTTTCACTCTTACGAAGCATTTCGATGGCTTCCGGTGTGACGTGGCCTTGGGCAATCACAGCGCGGCCCAACACATAGGGGGAGGCCACTAGCTCGGAATCGAGATCCAAAGATTGGCGCGCTTCGGCTTCCGCTTCCTGATTTCGATTCAACAATAAGAGGGCGAAAGAGAGATCCTGATGCGTCAGGGCGTTGTGCGGGTCGAGAGAAAGGGCGGTTTGATGCTCGATTAAAGCTTTCTGATATTCGTGGAGCTGCACGAAGCGGACTCCGAGCGTGTTGTGAGCCTGGATGAAATCGGGATAGATCTGCAGAGCTCTTTGGAGATGGTCAGCGGACGCGCGCACATCGCCGGACTGAAAGGCTTTTTGGGAGCGCTCGAATTCTTTGATGGCTTTGGAGGGGATGCGGAGTTGGCTCACTGGGACAACGTAACCAGCGTGCGGCGACGGGGGTGCGGGATTCGATTCGGGACGTGCGAGCATGATCCCGGCAGGATCGGTGGCGTCGAGAACTGTAGCTGCGGTACCGATGGGGATCTTGGCGCCGACGGGGCGGCGGCGAGGACCGGCTTGTGCATGAAGGTTTGAAGCAAAAGCAACAAATACGAAAAGACTGACGATCGTGCGTTTCATGTAGCTACCCTGACGGCGAGCCATGAATTGGAACTGGCTCACCGCTCCATTCTTGAAGCGAGAAATCAGGCAGAGCGGAAATTTCTTTGCTCAGCGCGCTTCCATGGGAGAGACGGAGAAAGCTGGGGATTTGTTTGGGAGGATGCTAGTAATTGTGTGTAAATCGTGGCTGCACGGCCGGTTTAACATAAAAAAGTTCTTAAGTCGGCGGTGGCAAGCTTGCGCGGCGCGTGGGTGATTGCAGTGTTCGTGGTATGGGGCGAGGGCTTGGCTGGTTAAACGCGGGCTGCAGGTGTCAAAGACTGGCCAGCGGAGAAAGATGAACCGCGTGAGTCAAAGGGTCGACGGTGTGGGCGCTATAGAGGCTAACCGGAACGCTTTTGGCCGTCCTTTTGGGCGGTATCGAGCCAACGCCCGAGGACCGCAAGGGGCTGGGGTTCGACTTCGACGAAGGAGAGGCCGGCGCCGAGATTCGGCTGGACGTAGATAATTTTGGCCTTGGCGTGGAAGAACTCCTCGCCTGCGAAGATTTTGACGAGCACGAGAGTGTCCTGTGGGAACGGATTCATCATGTCGAGGTAGCAGCCGTGAAGGCTTAGCTCGCTAACGCGAGTGGCGATGCGCACTTCGCTCTTCTGCTCGATGAGTTCGGCGCTGGCGATGAAGGTGTAGCGGGGCGTGCGGCGCTGTTCTCTTCTCAAAAGGATTGGCCTCCAAATTATATTCCCATGAAAATAGGTGCAAGCTGGGGCGGAGTTGCGGAAGGGTTATTACCCGACAGGAGCGCTTGGTGAGAGTTGGACGGAAGGATGCCTCAAGCATTTGCGATCGCACTGAACAGGGGCGCAGCAGTGCTGCGCCCCTACAAGGCACCGTAAACGAGCCTCGTGCTGACTCAGATGCGATTGAAAAGAAGAGGAGCGCCTAGCTTGGAGGTGTAGTTGGGGCGATAGCGCTCGGTGTTGTAGAGAGTGGGGAGATCCACTTTTCGGGCACCCATGGAGGAGGCAGGGAGCGGTGCGTGGGCATAGCAGCCGTTCTGTACGCCGACCATACGGCCGGTGACGCCGTCGCGAAGCATATCGACGGCAATGTTCGCGAAAGTGATGGCGACAAGCTGGTCGATCGCGTCGGGCTCGCCGCTGCGGAGGTCGTAGGTCAGGTCGCTGACCATGATTTCGTCGCCCGTGCGGCGGCGGATTTCATCGCCGAGGGCCTGGCCGATATCCACTTTTTTGCGATGGCCGTAGGCGTCGGCTTCGCCGTATTCCTTCACGGAGCCTTCCTTCCAAACGGCGCCTTCGGAGACGATGACTAAGGCGTAGTGACTGGGATTGTTGCGTTTGTCGTCCGACAGAATTTTTGCGACGCGGTCGACGTCGAACGGATATTCAGGAATGAGGCAGCGCGTGGAGGTTACGTAGGCAGTGTAGAGCGCGGTGAAACCGGCGTCGCGTCCGAAAATGCGAAAGACGCCGATGCGTTCATGAGAGCCGAGGGTGGTGCGCTGGCGGGTAATAAGTTCTTTGGCGCGAGTGATGGCAGTGGAAAAGCCGATGCAGTATTCGGTGCCCTGAACGTCGTTGTCCATCGTTTTGGGAATGGCGATGACGGGCATGCCGGCGGCGGAAAGAGCGGCGGAGAAGCTGAGGGTGTCGTCGCCGCCGATGGTGATGAGGCAGCCGACGCCGAGGCGCTCGAGATTTTCGATGACGATGGAAGTGAAATCATAGTGCTTGCCGTCGAAAGGAAGTTTTTTGACGCGATCGGGGTGGACGCTCTTGGGGAGTTTGGATTCGGCCATTTTGCGCGGGTTGGTGCGGGAGGTATGGAGGACAGTGCCGCCGGTGCGATCGATGGCGCGGGTATTTTCGCGATCAAGGGGGCGAATATAGGGATCGGCGGGGTTGGAAGGATCCATGTGGGTGAGACCTTCCCATCCTTTGCGGATGCCGATGACCGAGCGGCCGAGTTCGGTGGCGCGATAAACGACGGACTTGATGACGGGATTTAGACCGGGGACGTCGCCGCCGCCGGTGAGGATGGCGATTTTGTTTTTTGCTGGCACTGGGATGAGTCTCCTTGGGCGTGTAGTTGTGTGAGCAACCGCGATTCCGCTGACGAAAGGCCTCAGGCTCAAAAGGCGAGCCTGAGCTGCAGCTATGTTGGTTACGGTTTCCGCAACGGCTCGACCGTCGCATTCCAAATTGTAGCCGTATAGTTTCGCATAGTTCCGGGGCTCCGGAATATTCTTGGAGATTAAAAGAGGCTATGGGGACGAATTTAGTTTTCAAACTGGTGATTTGTGGCTAGTCTATGCGTCGCGTAGGGGGACTTCATGGCAGAGAGCAGGGCGCGGACGATTGAGGCGCCGAAATTTGGGGACACGCTGCGAAGGGATTCGTGGTGGGCGGAGACGATCCCAGTGGTGTTGCTGCTCGGAGGATTTGGTATTTATGCGACGCTGCGCGCGTTCGAAGGGCGATTTTACGAGTGGGGACCGTATCTCTCGCCGTTCTACTCACCGCTGATTGACGAGCATCATCGCTGGTGGAAGCTTTCGCCGGCGCTGTTGATTCTGGGCGGGCCACTGGGCTTCCGGGCGACCTGCTATTACTATCGCAAAGCGTACTATCGCGCGTTTTTCCTGGACCCGCCGGCTTGCGCGGTAAGCGAAGGGAAGAGGAACTACAAGGGCGAGACGAAATTTCCGTTCATTCTGCAAAACCTCCATCGATATTTTCTGTATTTCGCGGTGCTGTTCTTGTTTTTCCTGTGGAAGGATGTCTTTCTCGCGTTCAATTTTGACGGGAAATTTGGGATGGGTGTTGGTACGTTGGTGCTGCTGGTCAACATCATTCTGTTGACGACATACACGCTTTCTTGCCATTCCTTGCGGCACCTTGCGGGCGGAAGGCAAGACTGTTTTTCGTGCGTGACGTTTGGAAAGCCAAGGTACAAGGTGTGGCAGTGGCTGACGATATTAAATGAGCGGCACATGTGGTTTGCGTGGATGAGCCTTATTTCGGTTGGATTGGCGGACTTTTACATACGACTAGTGGCTTCCGGCGCGATCCAAGACGTGAGGATCTTTTGAGCGACAGGTTCGAAACGCACGAACACGATGTGTTGGTGATTGGCGCCGGGGGAGCGGGATTGCGCGCGGCGATTGAAGCGCTGGGGCAGGGCGCATCCGTGGGCGTTGTAAGCAAGTCGCTGCTGGGCAAAGCGCATACGGTGATGGCGGAGGGCGGAATCGCAGCGGCGATGGCGAATGTGGATTCCGCTGACGGCTGGAAACCACATTTTCGCGACACTATGCGCGGCGGAAAAATGCTCAATAACTGGCGGATGGCGCAGTTGCACGCGCAGGAAGCACCGGAGCGGGTGAAGGAGCTAGAGCAGTGGGGCGCGCTGTTTGACCGCACGGAGGACGGACGGATTTTGCAGCGCGCGTTCGGCGGGCACACGTTCCGGCGGCTGTGTCACGTGGGGGATCGCACGGGGTTGGAGATGATTCGAACGCTGCAGGATCGCGGCGTGCACATGGGCTTCGACGTGTACATGGAGTGCACGATCGTGCGGCTGCTGACGGATGGGCGGCGATGTGCGGGGGCAGTGGCGTATTGGCGAGAGACGGGACGCTTCGTTGTATTCAAGGCGAAATCGGTGGTGATGGCTACGGGTGGAATTGGGAAAGCTTGGCCGATCACGTCGAATTCATGGGAATACACGGGCGACGGGATGGCGCTGGCTTATGAAGCGGGCGCCGAGCTGATGGACATGGAATTTGTGCAGTTTCACCCGACAGGGATGGTGTGGCCGCCGGGCGTGCAGGGAATCCTGGTAACCGAAGCGGTGCGCGGCGAGGGCGGAATTCTGCGCAACAAAAATGGCGAGCGGTTCATGGAGCGCTATGATCCCAAGAGGATGGAGCTTTCGACGCGCGACGTAGTGGCGCGGTCGATTTACACGGAAGTGAAAGAGGGGCGCGGGACGGAGCACGGCGGGGCGTATCTGGATATTTCGCATAAGCCCGCGGAGTACGTTAAGAAGAAACTGCCGAGCATGTACCACCAGTTCAAGGAACTAGCGGACGTGGACATCACCAAAGGCCCGATGGAAGTGGGGCCGACGTGCCACTACATGATGGGCGGCATTCGCGTGGAGGCGGAGACGGCGCAGAGCTCGCTGCCAGGATTGTTCGCGGCTGGGGAAGCGGCGGCGGGGTTGCACGGAGCGAACCGCTTGGGCGGAAATTCGCTTTCGGACTTGCTGGTGTTTGGGCGGCGGGCGGGACTAGCGGCGGCGCAGCACGCGAAGGAAGTCTCTATTGCGAATTTAGATGAAGGGGAGATCAACGCCGCGGAGAGCGAGGCGTTGAGTGCGTTTCAGCGGAAGGGCGGGGAGAATCCGTACGCGGTGCACCGTGATTTACAGACCGTGATGCAGAACCTGGTGGGAATCTTTCGGATCCGTGAGGACATGGAAAAGGCGCTAGTTGAGCTGGCGAAGTTGAAAGAGCGAGCAGCGCATACTAGTGTGGAAGGCTCGCGGATG
>Ga0209131_1002412_pt1 | contig 12682 bp, 15 predicted proteins | sample GraSoi_2013_40cm_FD_185826 | JGI IMG/M metagenome (GOLD analysis project Ga0209131, IMG submission 185826) | Grasslands soil microbial communities from the Angelo Coastal Reserve, California, USA - Sample 9_17_2013_40cm (SPAdes) (version 2) | ecosystem: Environmental > Terrestrial > Soil >...
AATCTTGAAGTGCGCCCCAACAGCATGGTGATCAAGATTGAGCACGATGCATCGGGCAAGGTGACCGGCGTCGTCTATGCCGACGAGACGGGTGCGATGCAGCGCCAAAAGGCGCGCGTGGTGGCGGTCGCGGGCAACTCGATCGAGAGCCCGCGCCTGCTGCTCAACAGCGCCTCGACTATGTTCCCGGACGGTCTTGCCAACTCGTCCGGCCAGATCGGCCGCAACTACATGCGGCACATGACGGGCAGCGTGTATGCCGCATTCGAAAAATCGGTGCACATGTACCGCGGCACCACCATGGCCGGCATCATCCGTGATGAGGCTCGCAACGACCCCAAACGCGGATTTGTCGGTGGCTATGAGATGGAGACATTGTCGATCGGCGTACCCTTCATGGCAGCGTTCCTCAATCCGGGCGCGTGGGGACGATCGTTCTCAAGCGCGATGGAGGCCTATCCGCGGATGGCAGGCATGTGGCTAGTCGGCGAGGACATGGCGCAGGAAACCAACCGCATCACGCTCGACCCCAAGGCCAAGGACAAGTTCGGCATGCCGGTCGCGAGCGTGCATTTCGACGATCATCCGAACGACATCGCGATGCGCGATCACGCCTACAAGCAGGGAGCCGCCGTCTACGAGGCCGTCGGCGCCACCGTGACCTATCCAACGCCGCCCTATCCAAGCACCCACAACTTGGGTACCAACCGGATGAGCGAGAAGCCGCGGGATGGCGTGGTGAACAAGTTCGGCCAGACCCACGACATCAAGAACCTGTTCATCTCGGATGGCAGCCAGTTCACCAGCGGCGGCGCCTGCAATCCAACGCTGACGATCGTGTCGCTCGCGATCCGGCAGGCGGACCACATCGTCGGCGCGATGCAGCGCAAGGAGATCTAAGCTCGCACAAAATTAAGCGGCTCTGTCCGGAATGGGACAGAGCCGCTTTCCTTTTACATCGGGCCGAGACCTATTCGGCCGCGTCGAGAATGGCCGCGGCGTTGCCACGAAAGTCCGGGACGAAAGCTGCTGTCCTTATCGTAAACTAAATCCAGTTGGCGAGCAGAGACGAATCGGCTGATGCTACCGAGTGATGACTGATCTTTGCAGGCTGATTTTCTGGACACTCGTCGACCTAATGCGAGCACGAGCAACACTGGAGGCAGAGATCTGGGTGCTTAGGCAGCAGATCAACGTTTCGCGGCGCGCCGCCCCGAGAAGGCAGTCCTTTGGTATTTTTGATCGGTTGATATTTGTTGGCCTCTATCGATTGCCAGCCGCTCCATTAGCTTATCCGCCAGTGCGATGAGCCAGCGGAGGATACGCATGACGGGCGATCCTACCGCGCGAGGGCTAATTTCTCAAACTGAGGTGGTATCGCCCCTTCGACGGCGCACGGGCGCGTTTGTTCACGCGCGGCGGCCATGATTGGGCCGATCGCTTCCCCGGTCATCGTCGAAGCCGCCAGCATTGATCAGGGGCGCGATCATTCCTGATGAGGTGGCAACCACACCGCATTTTCTAGTTTGGGATAACTTTTTTGCACGGGGGCCGAGGTTTGCACCGGAGCCGATCTGGCCGCCGCTACGTGCGGTTTCTTCTTGGCGGCTTCGACCGATGAAGCTGAGAGGGCAAAGGCGGCGATGGCAATGAACGACACAAACTTGGTCATTATTTCCTCCCTTTGATCCCTGGTGGCGACGTCGGGCGGACCGATGATGTTCGCGCGCATCGGCGTCATGCGAACATTGAAGCGCCAGGGGCGCTAGCCGGTCCGACGCTCGTCGGTCTGTGGCGCTTCCGGCGGTGCGCTCAGGTGAACTCCGGCCCTCAGCACTTGTTGCTGATAGGCCTTCCCATCCTCCGCAAACAGTTCCAGCCCGGGCTAATGCGCGCCAACATCATGAGCGACGTGCAGTGCGAACAGCGCGGGCGCTCGATGGGCGTGAGTTGGGAGCGCAACACTCTCGGTCACGGATAAAAGCCGAGGGGTCCGGGGCGGTGATGCCGAAACGGTGCGCCTTGTCGGGAGGGCGCGCAAGTTAATTCGGGCCGGAACGATCAAGAACCCTGGGTTTCGCGTGGGGAACATCCGCCCGCGCCGCCATCAGTTCTTTTGTCGTCACGACAACCGCCGCTGTCAAACCAGCAGCAGCGCCGCAAGATCATCAACGCGCCACGTCAATGCGCCCGCGTGCCGGACGGGTGAATGACTAGTTTTTCCTCGGCGAAAAACTGGAGTGCCCCGTATCCTTCCATGTCAACGGCGTACCTGAAGCTGCCGTCAACTGTTGGAAACACGGCCATGACCGTGCCGCCCTCGTGGAGGTTGGCTGCATTATCGACCATCTCGCCAACTGCAAACTTCGACATCGAGAACTCCTTCTCGAATCATCGGTGCGATTATATCTCCAAAAAGTCGTTTACGCTTCTTAACGATATAGCTTCCGGAAATTTCGGAGGTCGGTTGTTGTTATAATGTCGCTGATCTTCGGTCCCGGAAATGCGGTTCCACCATGGGAACACTCGAAATAACGGCTGCGCAAATAAGAGAGGCCGCCAACTGAGGCGGCCCTACTCCTTCTTGAAAGTCTCTGCGGTCAACCGGAAGAGATGAAGAGGTTCGCCGGTTTCGTCGCTTACTTCCAAGCGCCATTCGCGCCGTGATCGCGACCCTCGTGCATACGGCCTCAGCTCTCCCCCGTGCTGGGGCCGTTTCTCTTTGAGGGGCGGATGGTCGGGCGGCCCGACGCGCGAAGTTCCCCCGACGGCACACGTCGGGCCCAACCAAGCCTGGCCCAACGGCATGGCCAAATTAAATCTATGCGAACTTCGTGGCAAAACCGCGCCTGGAACGAGACATGACCGGATGCAAACGAACCGCGACCATGGGGCGAGCGGTGACGGCTTCCACTCTGTACGCGTGACCCTCTCCTGAAGGTCGCCAGGACCGTGAGGGGCTTGCGGTTAATATAAAGGGGTAAGGATCGCGCAGACTTCTTTAAGGCACTACCAATCTTATCTCGCCATCCTCGCGGGATGATCTGTTCGCTAGGTCTTCGCGGGTCATCACTTCGATAATTTGCCAGTTCTGTCGGAGGAACTTTGTCGCGTCGCGAATATTGGGTGCTTGCACTTTGACGCTGCAAGCTCGCCTTCCGCTCCCGTTCGATATTTGAAAATGGAATGTGTAGTCTGTCGTCTCCATATCTTCATGAATAGCCTGATGATCGCGGCGCACTCAGTATCCCCCCTGTATTTTGCGTCGAACTGGGACACTCTAAGTTCGCAAATTGGCTTTTCGTGCGGCGTGATTGTGGCAGGGGCTCAGCCCGAGCTGGGGCCGTTTCTTTGACGCCAGCTTACGATCATGGGTACGAAGATACATCGTTCGAAAAGGTATCTGGGCTGCGCCAAGTGTGGAAATGGGCGGTCTCTTTCGAAAGGAGTCCACTACCGGAAGTAACCCCGCATTAACCGCTAGCCCGCACTGTGACCTTCTGGTAGTGCGGAGGACGTCCGTACTCGCGCTCAACGCGACACATGGGGATCGCCGATGAACGTTACCACTCGTACAGAAAAAATTGCCAGCACCGAATCGGTGCTCGACGAGGAGCTGAGCCCCGAGGTCACCGTCAACAACGTCAACTCGTTAATCCAACGCGTCGCCGGGGCCTCGATCGCGGAAATCCAAAACCTGATTTCCGAACTCGAAAGCCAGCGCGAACTGCTCCATGCCGAAGGTCAGCGCGTCCAGCGTGAGATCTCCGGCTATGCCCAGCTCAGCCAAGCCGCCATGAAATCTACGCGGATGATCGCCGACAATGTTACGCAGTGGAAAGGCACAGCGGACGGTCTTCGCAACAGCTGATCCACCCGAGCAGCCTGTGGCTAAACGGAAGTAGCGCCGGCCTACCGGGCGCGCATCATCAAGCAGATCCCGCGCGGAACGGTGGGCGGGCGTAATGTGGGTTAAGAAACCACCGGGCGCGCGCCGACGATGACAGAATACGTTATCAAGGAAGTTAGCCAGTCCCTATGGATGGTGTTCGCAGATCGGCGGAGTATCTGTGCTTGCGCCGACGAAAACGAAGCCCTGAGACTGATGGCCGAACATAGCGCCGCTAACAACTGTCGATCACGCAAATCTGCTTGTGACAATTGGGCCGAACAAAAACCCGCCGGGCGTGAACCGGCGGGCATGCCGCGACCGGGCCAGATCGGGCGTTTGGCTGCTTGCACTTCCACGCGTGGCCTTCCACCGCCCACACGGGATCGTTGCCCTCACCTGCGCAGACCATGATGACGTGTAGGTAGCTCCCGGCGTTCGCACGTCGGCGTAGGTCCGCACGGCGGCCGCACCATAGTAGTCCCTCCACGCCTTCTCCAGCTCGGCCTGATGGTGCGCAATGCGCGCCCTTGGATCGTCGGCAGCAACTATGCCGATCGGCAGCGTTACGCCGGCTGCGGTGAAGCCAAGCGCGCGGACAAGGAAGTTGCGACGGGGTGTGATCAATTTTAGCTCTGACATAGCGGCCCCCTCAATGCGCAACAGGTCGATGGGAAGGCGCGCGAAAGCGGTGCCCGGCTCGGAGCGATCGGCCGCGATCATCTGGGCGATCTCGGCCATCAATTCGGCAGGCACGATCAGCTTAGCCACAACGTTGCGCGCCGGGCCGCAGACAAGCCACCCCAAGCGTCCTAGGGACCTCTACCAGCTCGCCAAGTCGATTATCGTTACGCTGCACAGAAAAACCAGCCGGGCGTGACCGGCTGGCTGTCTCATTGATCAAAGGATGGCAAACGGTGAACCGCCGCCGTCCTTTTATCACACGCATTCCGGCCTAGCAGGGGTGAACGACTAGTTTTTCCTCGGCGAAAAACTGGAGCGCGCCGTACCCTTCCATGTCGACGGCGTATCTGAAGTTGTCGTCAACTGTTGGAAACACGGCGACGACCGTGCCGCTCTCGTGGTCGTCGGCTGCATTATCGACCTTCTCGCCAATTGCAAACTTCGACATCGAGAACTCCTTCTTGGAATTATCGAAACTAAAATGATTATCCCCACCAATTGGTTAACGCTTCGTTAATCATATGCGCGCCAGATCAGGAATCCCGACTCGCCGACCCCATCGCGCGGCCCGGTTCAAATACGGCCCCAAACTCGCCGCTGCCGCACCTGCTTGCGATCAGGTACAATAGCGCGACGCAGGGCCGCGCAAGCGTCGCCCATGCTGCGAGGGTGTTGATGGCGGTCGGATCAAACGGCTCTCCGGCGGGCGTGCCTAAACGGTCTCCCTCGCGGGGAGGCCCCGATGTTGCTCTGGCCAATGTCTGCTTTGAAGCGCATTACGGACTCAAGTCAGACATCGCGCCATGTCCGAAGGGACGCACGTGCAGTTGCGAAGCCTCATTGTTCTGGTGGCATTAGCTATCGGCCTTGCATCTTGTTCGCAAGAAGTTGCGTACACGAATGAGCAACGCATGTGCATTGCACAGCGATACAAGGATTATGATGCCAGGCAGCTCAGTCAGTGCGTTGATGTGTGCAAAGCCTGCATGAACGGCAACACCGCTACCTGTAACACGTCGTGTAAGCTCAAAGGCGCAAGCTGAGTCGAGGTTAGCACCCGCGCGTAAATCGAAGTAGCGCAGGATGCTTTTTCTGAGATGCGAAGCAATGAAACATCGCGGCGTCGAATATTACATTGCTCAGGGCGTTGAGGCTGGGACTTGGAAATTCTCCACTTCAATGAATGACAAGATACGAACGTTAAGAGGGAAGAGCAAACAACAGGCAGTGGAAGCAGTTCAGAGAACGATTGATAAGACGCTTGATCGAAGGAACCGGGGGCTGGTGAAGCCGCACGATTAGGCAGTGCGCAAAAAAGAACCGTTCGACTTTCGATTTAGAAACCGATAAGGCCTCCCCATTGGAATTAATGCCTTTGGGGAGAAAGATCATGCAGTCGCGGCGATTCTCGTATTGGTGGTTTAGAATTCTTACCTCTGGCCGATTTTTCGAAAAGTTCTTCGGCTTAGGTCGACCTAAAAAATCATAAGACAATGTTGCGTTTAAGCTGATCCATGAGCGCACAAAAAACGGAAGTAAAGTATCGGCGCTTCCACGTTATGTCTGCTCTACCCCACAAAGCAGACATCAAATGTCGCGACTGCAACGTCCGTTTCGTGCCGATCAAAAGTCGGCTGCTGCCGATTAGCCTTTGTGCAGCTCCTTTGAAGCGGCGGCTTTAGCGCACTGGCTCTGACACTGTTTACGCCCCACCAACGCTACGCGCCGCACAGAACCTGAACCGGTGGCGGTCGTGCGACCAGCGTTGCGAGCCGCCTCAGGTTCTGAGCGATACTCGCTGGGCCGCGTTAATGTCTGTTGCTGATGTTGTTTGAGTTCCGTCAAGGAGACGACCTACCGTTATAACGTCCGGTGGGCGGCACGCCCGGGCGTCGCACTTTGGCAGAAGCGGCATTCATGCACTGTTCAGAGGACTCCGATTAGCCTTTGAGGGACCAGCGCAGGTTCCCGAATGAGCAAAAGACAGAGCTGCAAACCTCCGCCATCCCATGAACCCGATTTAGTGCGCTGCCCGGTCTGCTGGGGCTGGATCGATCGCAACAATCCGCAATCGAAATTTGAGCATCGCGGACCGCTTCCTCACCCGCGAGAACTTAAAGGGCGGCCCGAACTCTTTGAGGATGAAACCGAGTTGCCCGGTTGACTAAAAAAATTGGCAGCCGGTGAACCGCGGGTCAGATCCCTCGTGAAGTTCTTTTAGATAGGCCAGCCCGTACATCGCTAGCTGCTGAGCATCGAACCGACCGGCTGAATTGAGCGCCTCAAGGTAGGCAGCAATTCTCTCTCTCGACCTCTCAACACCGGATGCGTCTATTTTTCGCATTAGCTGGTAGGTGTGCAAAATCCGATCCACTAAATCCATTCATGGTCGCGCCGTCTTTTTCGTCCTGCACAGTCATTACCGGGTCAAGCCAATTGCTGTCTGTTCGACAAACGACATCTAAATCGGGGAACTCTTACTCAGTCCACTCTTCCTCCCGCTCGCGGCGGACGGCCTCTGTCGAGCGCAAGACAGAAGCGGCCGATCAATGGCCCATAGCCGCCGCCCAGGGTGAGCCCGGCCATGCCGACCGCGCTGCATGAACCGGTCACGGCGGCGAGGCCAAGCGGATCGGTCGCCGTGAGGACATCGACGGCGCGGGCACCTCCCGAGATGCGCGCGCTGCGCCGGTCGGGGCTGACATGCACATCCCTCATGCCGCTGAGATCGAGCACAAGTCCGTCGCACAAGGCGCGGCCGGCCCAGTCGTGTCCACTGCCGCGCACCGGCCAACAGCGGGCTTTTCTAATTCAGCGAACGGTCTCCAGCCTCCCGATTTCGCCAGCGGCGGCCCGAAATTGCCGAAAGTCTCTGGCCACATGCCGAAACATTCCCGTTTCTGGGAGACGGCGGCTGGAGACCGGGTGCGATCTACACTGCGTGCCGGACGTGGCAGTTTCAGGCGTGCCTTGAGGGGCCGCGGGCGAGATGAGCGAGGTTGCGGGCAAAAAAGGTGAATATCCGGTGTGTCTTTTCGCCGCCTCAGGGCATTGACGATACGCCCATCGTGCGGCTCGATCAGCGTCGCGCGAGCGGAGGAGATGAGATCATGGGCTACAAGCCGATCGAGTCCTACGGCGTCATCGGCGACCTGCACACCGTTGCCCTGGTTGGCATCGACGGGTCCATCGACTGGTGTTGCCTGCCGCACTTTGACTCGCCGAGCGTCTTCGCGGCGATCCTCGACGACCAGAAAGGGGGCTCATTCCGCATCGCCAGTCTCTACGAGGCGCAGCACAAACAGATGTACATGCCTGACAGCAACGTCCTGGTGACGCGCTTTCTTAGCGACCAGGGCGTCGGTGAGGTCGTGGACTTCATGCCGGTCCAAGGCCCGCGCGAGATCAGAAAGATCCACCAGATCGTCCGGGTAGTGCGGGCGGTGCGCGGGTCGGTCCGCTTCCGCCTCGACTGCCGGCCGGCTTTCGACTTCGCCCGCCGGCCCCACCAGGTCGTCCTGGAGGGCCGGGGAGCGATCTTCGAGGCGCAAGGTATGAAAGTCTCGCTAGTCAGCCGCTTCCCGCTTGGTCGGCAGGGCGACGGCGTCGCTGCCGAGTTCGTCCTCAACCCCGGCGAGACGACCACGTTCATCCTCCGCCAGGTGGAGGAGAACGGCCACGACAACGTTCATGACGGGGTCCTGCTCGAGGCGCGGCTGGTCGGCACGGAGGCCCTGACGCAGACCCTGGCCTTTTGGCGGCAGTGGCTGAGGAAGTGCAACTATTCAGGTCGCTGGCGCGAGATGGTCCACCGCTCGGCGCTGGTGTTAAAGCTGCTGACGTTCGCGCCCACCGGCGCGACCGTGGCGGCGCCGACCTGCGGGCTGCCGGAAGAGATCGGCGGGGTGCGCAACTGGGACTATCGCTATACTTGGGTGCGCGACGCCGCTTTCACCAATTACGCCTTCCTGCGCCTGGGGCTGACGTCGGAGGCAGAGCAGTTCATGGCCTGGTTGGAGCAGCGGGCCGTCGAGGGCGCCCGGGGCGACCCGTTGCAGACTATGTATCGCATCGACGGCGGGCACGAGCTGCCCGAGGAGGTCCTCGGCCACCTCGATGGCTACCGCGGCTCGCGTCCGGTGCGAGTCGGCAACGCCGCTGCCGAGCAGCTGCAGTTGGACATCTATGGCGAGCTGATGGACGCCGTCTACCTGTACGACAAGTACGGGACGCCGATCGCCTATGACTTCTGGTGCCACCTGCGCAAGATGCTCGACTGGGTGGCGAACAACTGGGAGCGAGCCGACGATGGCATCTGGGAGGTGCGCGGTGGACAGCAGCAGTTCGTCTACTCCAAGGTGCAGTGCTGGGTGGCGCTGGACCGAGCGATTCGCCTTGCGCAGAAGCGGAGCCTGCCGCTGGACCGCACCCGCCTGGCCGCGGAGCGAGACCGCATCTACGAGGCCATCATGACGCGCGGCTGGGACACGGAGCGGCGGACCTTCGTGCAGCACTTCGGCACCGACGCGGTGGATGCGTCCAACCTGATCATGCCGCTCGTCTTCTTCCTGTCGCCGACCGACCCCCGCATGCGCGGGACGCTGGATCGGACCATGGCGGAGCTGGTCTCCGACAGCCTAGTGCACCGCTACGAGATCGGCAGAGGAGCCGGCGACGGCCTGACCGGGAGCGAGGGGACGTTCAATATGTGTACGTTTTGGCTGGTGGAAGCGCTGGCCCGGGCGGGCCGCGCCAAGGAGGCCCGCTTCATCTTCGAGAAGATGCTGACCTACGCCAACCACCTCGGCCTGTACGCCGAGGAGACGGGTCCGTGTGGCGAAGCGCTGGGCAACTTCCCGCAGGCATTCACTCACATCGGGTTGATAAGCGCCGCGTTCAACCTGGACCGGCGGCTCGGCGTGGGGCCTTGAGTAGGGTCGGGCCATGAGCGCGCAGGTCGCTTACCTAGGGACTTCCGTCCCAGACTGGGTGAGGGAGCTTTTGAGCAGCGATCCGCTCCAGCGCCGCCTCGGCGCATATGCCCTAGGCGAGATCGGCCCCGCGGCAACCGAGGCTGTGTCCGACCTCGCCGCGGCCCTCCAGGACCCGGTTGCGTTCGTGCGCGTCTGGGCGGCGGCGGCCCTGGCCCGGGTGGCGCCGTCGGGTGGAGAGTCGGTCACCGTCCTCATCGCGGAGTTGGGCAACGAGCTTGCCTTCGTCCGCAGCCTGGCGGCCTGGCACCTCGGTCGCCTCGGTCCGGCCTTCCCGGGGATCGAACAAGCCCTCCTCCCCCTCCGACAGCTAGCGGGTGATAAGGATCCGAGCGTGCGGGTGGAGGCCGCGCTAGCGCTGGGGATGCTCGAGGGGAAGGGCGCCCCGCCGCCGGAGCTGAAGTCCTTGGGGAGCGCGCATACGATCTGATGATTCGGCTCCCTAAACCCAGTGCAATTGAATTCGTCCGGCTCTTTTCGCGAGGCAATGCGCCAGATTTTGCGTCTGCCCAAATCAAGCAATTCGTGCGCAAAGCTGCATGTCCCCATAAGCCGATCAATAAGCCCGGCCGCGAAGGGCAGCGCCTCATTGATATGGAATGGATGCGGCGGGTGCTCCAAAATGAAGTAGATGAGAACACCCTCCGTCGCGAGCTTCCAGAGCTTTCCGCTTTGCTGCGACACCTCCACAATGGTCGCTTGTCGGATCGCAACCGCTCTATGGCAGCCCTAGCAAGCCACCGAAAAATTCCCAGTCAGACGATTTGCGCTTTTCTGGGGGTTGGCAAAGCCTTCGTCCGCAAATACCGGAACAAGTTCGATAGAATGGGCGCAACCATAATGTTCGCCCCTCAAACCAAATCAAATCGCAAGGCTGACAACGAAGACTTGCGGGGCGCCGTCTTTAAACTGTTGCACGAACCGCCAGCCTACCATGGAATCAACCGAACGTCGTGGACGATGGCGCTACTTTCTAAAATCTTGAAAGAGAATGGTAGGCAGGTCGGCATTGCGGTTCTAGCTAAAATGATCAAAGGGGCCGGCTACAAGTGGCGCAAAGCGAAGATTGTTCTGACCTCGAACGATCCGACCTATTTGGAAAAGCTCACTCGCATCCGGTCGATCCTTTCAAACCTGCAGCCTGACGAAGCATTCTTTTCGATTGACGAATTTGGCCCCTTTGCCATCAAGATGAAGCCCGGACGCACGTTGGCGCCGCCCGGTTTTCAGCCGACTGTGCCTCAGTGGCAAAAATCGCGCGGCTGTTTGATTATGACGGCGGCACTGGAGTTATCTAGCAATCAGGTCACTCATTTTTACAGCGCGAAAAAGAACACCGACGAGATGATTCGTATGATGGAGGCGCTGATCAATAAATACCCTGACCGCCGGAAGTTGTATCTCTCCTGGGATGCCGCGTCGTGGCACATCTCGAAACAACTCTTCGCCCGCATCGACGCTCACAACGCAACAGTAGCCAAGGAAGGCGGTCCACTGATCGAGACCGCGCCGTTGCCGGCCAGTGCTCAATTCTTGAACGTGATCGAGTCGGTCTTCAGCGGCATGGCGCGCGCTATCATCCACAACAGCGATTATAAATCGATAGATGACGCAAAGGCGGCAATCGACCGATACTTTGAAGATCGGAATGGCCAATTTCGACGACATCCGAAGAGGGCCGGGAAGAAAATCTGGGGGGAGGAGCGCGAGCCAGCGGAATTTTCGGACGCTAACAATTGCAAGAACCCACGGTACCGCTAGGCCGCGGCTTCAAAGCTGAACTATGGCCGCTATCAATGCAATCGAAAGACGCCATCGACGGCGTGCAGTTCGGCAGGCTTAATGAGTTTCGAATGTGCGACGGTGACCGCGAATAGCGGGCCTTCGAGTGATTTTTCCCAGAACGCTAGAAAATCCTTCAGCGCCGGGAAATTCGGAAACATATCGTAGTCCTGCCAGATGTAAGTCTGCAGCAGCCAGTGGCGATCCGGCCGGCGATACACGATTTCCGCCGTTGTCAGTCCGTAGCCTAGGATCTGCTTCCTGAAATCCTTGGAAACCGCATCTTTCGTGACCATTCCAACCTCCGCCCCAAAAAAAGAGAATTGCATGATTCTCAATTTGCCAAAAAGGAAAAAGTTCAATAGGTGATAGTAATCAACGCGCTAGCAGCGTGTTACTTCGCCTGCTAGCAATTGCCGCCAGCATTCGTCCTCGAGAAACTCACGTTGGAGTCAAACATCGTTGCACGAAGCTCTTGCGCCCCAGTGTCACAGGCTTATGTGAAGGGCGGCTAGCACTCGCTCATTGCGACTGCCAATCCAGAAATAATCACAAAAGCCCAAGGAGGATTGCATGAAATTCCGTCCGCTCCACGACCGCGTCGTGGTCAAGCGCATCGACGCCGAAGAAAAAACCAAGGGCGGCATCATCATTCCGGACACCGCCAAGGAAAAGCCCTCGCAGGGCGAAATCACCGCGGTCGGCCCGGGCGGCCGCGACGAGGTGGGCAAGCTGATCCCGATCGATCTTAAGGTCGGCGACCGTGTGCTATTCGGCAAGTGGTCCGGCACCGAGGTCAAACTCGATGGTCAGGAACTGCTGATCATGAAGGAAAGCGACATCATGGGCGTCCTCACCGATCTGCCCGTCGCAAAAAAGAAGGCCGCGTAAGCGCCAGTCAGTTTTCCTTGTCCTGAGGGGCCGGCGCAGCCGGCGTCTCGAAGGATGAGGCAGTAATTTAAATCTCATCCCTTATGGCGCTCGCTCGATTGCAAGCTGATGTGATGAGGTTAAAGGGAGATCATTATGTCAGCCAAAGAAGTTAAATTCGGCGTCGATGCCCGCGATCGCATGCTGCGCGGCGTCGACATTCTTAACAACGCGGTCAAGGTGACGCTCGGCCCCAAGGGCCGCAACGTCGTGCTCGACAAGTCGTTCGGCGCACCTCGCATCACCAAGGACGGCGTCGCCGTCGCCAAGGAGATCGAGCTTGAGGACAAGTTCGAGAACATGGGCGCGCAGATGGTACGCGAAGTCGCCTCCAAGGCGGCCGATGCTGCCGGCGACGGCACCACCACCGCGACCGTGCTGGCGGCTGCGATCGTCCGCGAAGGCG
>Ga0209131_1002413_pt1 | contig 12680 bp, 14 predicted proteins | sample GraSoi_2013_40cm_FD_185826 | JGI IMG/M metagenome (GOLD analysis project Ga0209131, IMG submission 185826) | Grasslands soil microbial communities from the Angelo Coastal Reserve, California, USA - Sample 9_17_2013_40cm (SPAdes) (version 2) | ecosystem: Environmental > Terrestrial > Soil >...
ACCAAGCAAGTTGAGAAAGGCGCACCCGCTGCTCGCGTCCAACGATTTGTTGGACCGCACGTTGGTTAAGGTCAACCAATAACGCACGCGCTTTTTGACCCGCACGTGGTTCAACGCGATCAGAGTTGGCAATGATGGACAACGCTGCGCGTTCGGAACCTTCGCGGAAGATGCGCCGAGCCTTTGACGTGCGCGACGTCCGCGATTTGAAAGTGTATTCGTGCGGCAAAAGGTCAATCACGTCTTGATTGGACATGTGTGGATTACCGAACTCGTGGAAATAATCAACGAAGCATGCCATTCCGATTTTTCCGAGCAGGTATTCCAAGTCTGTTCTGTCCATGCGACTCCCAATAGTTTCGAGATGCGTGACTTCGTGCGGTCTAACGCTGCGCGATGAGCCGCGGCGTGCTTCTCACGCCGTCGGCTCCATCGCGATGTTAGACCGATTTCGTGACATCTGTGGAGTGTTCAGTGATTGCGAACGCTCTGGCTACCAGTTGCGCGTATTCACTCGCCACAGCCGGATTCCTCGAGGCGTCCCATCCCGGCCGCGGCTCGCGTGGTGCGGTCTTGATGTCCGCAACAACCAGGCCGGCCTCGAGCCTCTGCGCCGCTCCGAGTACGGCCCCACTTCGGCCGACAATCCCGGATGATCCGTAGGACACGAGATCACTGGTTCGCCCGACCACATCCGCACGCACGACCGACACGCCGTTCTCCACCGCCCGAGCGATGTCCTTGTTCCTTGCTTCCGCGGGCAGTTCGGGCCCACCCCTTGTAGGAGGCATGCCATTGTTCGTCGGCACAAACAGGGCGGCCGCCCCCTGCGCGGCCATGATTCTGGCTGGTTCGTAGTAGGTTGAGTCCAGACAGATAACGATCCCGAACGTCAGATTGCCGACGGTGAAGACCGGCATCTTGTCGCCAGCCGCGTAGACCGATTTGTTGATGGCCGGATAGAGCTTGCGATACACGCCGATGACGGAGCCCCTGTGAAACACCGCAGCGGAGTTGAAGAGCCGACCCCGTGACGCACGCTCCGTGAATCCGACGATCGTTGTGACTCGATTGCTCGCCAGAGGCGCCAGCGCGGTGTGCAGCTGTCCACCTTCGACGTCGATCGCGAAGGCCATCGGCCGAGGCGCGTAGTCAGCGAGGCCTCCCAGTACGCCCTCTGGGCAACACAGAATCTCCACGCCCTCGGATTCGCACCACTCGACTCGCTCACGAATGAGACTCAGGGCGAGCTCTGTCGAACCGGCGGGAAGTAACGGAGCTTGGTAGGCAGCGACTCTCAACTGTTTGTCCGATTGGATTAAGTGGTCTAACGTTGGAGTTGACGCGGCGGCGCGAATTCAATCAAGCATCGCCGCACCAAGCAAGTTGAGAAAGGCGCACCCGCTGCTCGCGTCCAACGATTTGTTGGACGGTGGATTGGATTTACCACACGCCTTCCGCTATGGCTTATTACCTTTCGCTTCGCTCAAGCACGAAGTCAACATGCCCAAATAAGTTTACGCGGTCATATACTCAACCCCTTTCCGCCGAGAACTTCGAGCGTTATTCCGTCCTCCGTTCTCTCGGCGAGAATCGGCACAGCTTGCTGGATGAGTTCGCGGACGCCGGGAATGTTAAACGAGTCGTCGTGAGCTTCTTTGCTTTCCCAAACTTCCATCACCCAGATGGAGTCTGGATTGCCGGCACCTTTGTTGACGATATAAAGGATGCAGCCTTCGGCGTGTTCCATCAGGCCTGCAGCCCTTAGCAGTATCTCACCAAGCTCATTACCTTTTCCGGCTTGAGCCTGTAGTTTTCCGAAGAGTCCATATTTGTTCATCATGGTCTTATCATTCTGGCAATTTGAAGTGGAAAAACAACTGCGTTGCCGGCGACAAGTGCCGCGTCCTGCAGAAATTACGGTGTCTTAATTTAGTTGGATTTCTTCTTAGATTTAGATTTGTCAATCAGCACCAGGATTTTCCCAAACGTTAAGCATCATACAGCGAGCCGCCCAACGGTTGAGTTGACGCGGCGGCGCGAATCAAAGCACTCTTCGCCGCACCAAGCTAGTTGAGAAACGCGCTCCCGCCGCTCGCGTCCAACGATTTGTTATATTGCACCCAATCGATTAGGGCGCTCAAGAGAAATCAGGTCCAACAACAAAGAAGCAAGCGACAGCCGCAACCGAATGCAGCAATAGAAGTCCGAAATATCGTTCGTCGCACGTTAGCCGCACCGAGAATGAAACCGTAAGCCGGAAACTGAATAATCGCCAGAAGAATGAAGGGTGCAACGATGGAACCGACAACCCGCGTCGAGAGCATGGTAAAAGGAAACAGAAGTTTGGCGAGCAAATAATTGCCGTGTCCAGCCCCACCAGAAGCAATGCCAAGGTAGAGAAATATCGGTGTCACAATGAGTGAGATCACGAGCGGTGTCCAGAACTTCGACGACTTCATGAGAGTAGCAATATAACGTTTGAGTTGACGCGGCGGGCGACAACCATGTTACGGACAAGTTGTCGATGACAAGCCCGCTGGGTCCGCTCGCGTCCAACGAATTGTTATAGCGCCGCACCACCGCACAAGTCTCATCAGCGCCAAGTCTCGCGCTAAAGGCGAAATCATTCAAGCGGCGATTCAATGAGCAAGTCTTACCGTTTGAGTCTCGGCGCGATAACGGTTGAGTTGACCGGGCGCGGCGATTACATCCAACCTTCGATTCAATCAATCAAGTTGCGAAACACCCTACCCGCGCTCCGGTCCAACGATTTGTTATGCCTCGACCGGATTATTTCAACTTTAGCTCCACGCGTTCGTAGCGATGGTCCCCATCCAAACGAAAGTCTTTCGTACACGAAAGTTTGACTGGCATTTTCTTCGCTTCGCCAGGTGTTCGCGCAAGGGGTAACAGTCCGCCTGTCTCGCCTGGATGAGCGCACACACGAAAATCGTCGGGTGCGTCTGAGAATTCGATTGAGAAAGTGCCGTCCTTGGCAGCGTGAATCCATGGAATTCTACCACCCAGCGGGCGCGTTCCCATGACGTAAACAGTCGCGCCTGGGGGTGATTGAGATTTCTTGAAGATGATTTTGCCCGACACGTGAAAGGAATAGACTGTCGCGTCCGACTGCGTTGCCGGTGAAGCTACGATGCAAAGACAGACGAGGGCAAGTGAGCCGAGGCATTTCATTGAGCTGCGATGACGTAGAGGCATAACGGTTGAGTTGACGCGGCGGGCGACAACCACGTTACGGACAAGTTGTCGATGACCAGCCCGCTGGGTCCGCTCGCGTCCAACGAATTGTTATAGCGCCGCACCACCGCACAAGTCTCATCAGCGCCAAGTCTCGCGCTAAAGGCGAAATCATTCAAGCGGCGATTCAATGAGCAAGTCTTACCGTTTGAGTCTCGGCGCGATAACGTCTGAGTTCACGCGGCCGCGCGACAGCGGCAACGATGAACGAATAAAGCATCTTGAGAGACACGCAATCGCGGCTCGCGTGCAACGATTTGTTATCCCGCCCCAGATTGTAACGCGCTGCTGTATTTTGGTCGCCAGCCAGTCCGCGTAAGCGCGGCGAGCTTGCGACGGACAACTTGATTAGGCGCTGCGAGCCGCGCGTCGCGCGCGAGCGACAAGTCTCGCGCTGGTTGATCTGGTTTTCAAAAAGCGAAGCGGGGTAACGGTTGAGTTGACGCGGCGGCGCGAATCAAAGCCCCCTTCGCCGCATCAAGCTAGTTGCGAAACACGCTCCCGCCGCTCGCGTCCAACGATTTGTTGGCCGTCGCCTAGTTCCCAAAGGTAGATGTCGAACACACGCTCGAGAAACCACCGCTCGTTTGCGATTGAAGCAAGCGAGTCCCGCGTTTCACCCCATGAGCCGAAGAACGGCTGTAGCTTCGGCAGTTGTCGCGCGGCGCGGACTAGGTCCGAGCTGTGTTCAGCGTACGCTGTTGTCCACGCCGCGAAGTAGTCAGCGTAACCCTTGTTTTTGAAGTGGGGCAGCAGCCGTTTCAGGCCGTCCACGGCGCGACGGTCGGAAATGATGTAGGGGCTCCGGAATGTAAGCCACAACAGTTTCGACGCGGCCGACACGTTGTTGTTACCGAAGTCGTCGTGGAACTTCCTCGCGAGAGACGTGACGTTTTCGACAGGTGATGAAGCGCCGTTTCGGGTGATTCGTTGAAGAGCATTAAGTACGAGCGCCAACTTTTGCGCGTCTTGGATACCAGGAAACGTTCGAGAAACATTAAAGAGTTTCAGAGAGTTTCGTAGGTCTGCTAGTGTTGGGCCGTCCCTCATTAGATTGTGAGCTTCACGCTCGCGAGTTTCCCACAAGAGCAAGTAGCGCATCGCGCAGTACTCAAAAGAATGTTTCATTAGAATAAGACGGCCAACGGTTGAGTTGACGCGGCGGCGCGATTTCATTCAAGCATCGCCGGACGAATCAAGTTGAGAAACACGCTCCCGCCGCTCGCGTCCAACGATTTGTTCGAGCGCCCCTGATTGTAACGCGCTACTGGTCTTCCGTTAATAAGGAGTAGCGCGGCGTCTCGCGATTCCACGCACCAACAGAAAGATCACGCAACCTCCAATCGAGAAGCCGCGCGGTTTCTCGAAAGTGCGTCGCCCTTCGTTTTGATCGGTCTCCCCACAGCGGCGGCGAACGTTTGTGTTCGGCGGCTGCCGAAGGCAGGCCGCTGGAACACAGGGTTAGGCTTGGGCCCGCTTTGGAAGGCTGGAAGACTTCACTGTATCTCGGGAATCTGGGCGAACCATCCGAAAACGTTTCGTCTTGAAGTTCCTATCGCTGGGAATATGCCGGCCGCGAGGTTTCCGGCGCCCATTTGCAGTGAGCCAGTTAGGGTGGTGACCACATCGCGTCCCGGTTCTGGATTTGGCGGCGACCTGAACAGGTGCCCTTTGAACGACGCAACAACACTGCCGGTTGGCAATATCACCGTCAGGGTGAACGAAATGGTCTGAGAGAACTCGTCCCAAAAGCCCGTTAGATCGGTGCCGAAGAATCGACCAACGAACGTGCCTTGCTGGTTCGGCGCCTCGATACTCAGTTCGGCTTCCGTTCCGTTCACGTTCGCCTTCCATACTCCAGTCGGTAGTGGCATATCTCTCTCCTTTCGTGGTGTGGACAGTGGTAGCGATCGAACGTTTGAGTTGACCGGGCGCGGCGATTACATACAACCTTCAATTTAATCAATCAAGTTGCGAAACACGCTCCCCGCGCTCCGGTCCAACGATTTGTTGGGTTGCGTCTCGGTTAAAGAATCTGCTGACCTTGCGCGCGAAAGCCAAGCGAACAATCAAAGTCAAGAACAACGCATGCAACAAGAGTTGAGCAACGACGGCTCCGACAACCTGCGCAGTATTATCATACTCGTAATACTTCAAGGGCCCAGATGGTCGGCGCAATTGAGCAAAGATGATTAGGCCCCACACGAGAACCATTGACGAAACACCAAGCCACCTGCCATACGGTTTTGCTTTTGCCAGACCCCAGAATGAACTGGCGAAGAGCAGAACAATAGCGAACATGATTGCAAATACGACGAGTAGAGGAAACAGCAATGATAGTTCTTCATGACGAGTTAATAGCATCGCTATATCGAGCAAAAGCACCGACAGCATGAGGAGTGTAAACACGACTAGCAGAATCTGTGTGAGCCAAACGGCTGGAGGACGTCTGATGTTACCCATAAACTTATTTGGCGAATAGAAAGCAACCCAACTACTTAATATGCGTCAAACTCGATGATAATACTCCGATTTGCGGTACTATGCATCATCATGCCCGAAAGAAAATTGCTCGATCGCGTGCGCGATGTAGCTCGGCTTAGGCACCTTAGTCTCAGGACTGAGGATACCTATCGCAGGTGGATTAAGCGCTTCATTCTGTTTCACAGAAAGCGGCATCCGCAAGACCTGGGACCGATGGAGTGCGCGCCTTCCTAACGCATCTCGCTGTCGAGGAACACGTCGCCGCTTCGACCCAGAACCAGGCATTTAATGCCTTACTATTTCTCTATAAGCAGGTGCTGAAGGTCGAGCCGCCCAACATTGAGGGCGTTGAGCGGGCCCGGGCCTCAAAGAATTTGCCCGTCGTCTTCACCAAGCAAGAGGCTAACGCGGTTATTGCGCACTTAAGAGGAGAAAATCGTTTGATTGCCAGCCTGCTTTACGGCTCGGGGCTGCGGATCATGGAAGCGGTACGTTTGCGGGTGAAGGACATCGATTTTTCGCGTAACGAAATCACCGTGCGAGACGGAAAAGGCGAGAAGGATCGACTAACGATGCTGTCACAGTCGCTCCATCCTGCTTTGACTGTTCAAGTCGACACCGTAAAGCGACTGCATGACGAAGACCTGAAGAAGGGTGGCGGTGAGGTCTATCTGCCTTATGCGCTGGAAAGAAAATACAAGAACGCGGCCAGGGATTTTTTATGGCAGTACGTCTTTCCCGCCGGGAAACTCTCGGAAGATCCGCGCACCGGAAAAGAGCGACGCCATCATGCTTCTGAGCAGAACGCACAGCGCGCGGTAAAGACAGCTTTGCGGGCGGCGGGCATCAAGAAAGCAGGGAGCTGTCATTCGTTTCGGCACAGTTTTGCGACGCATCTTCTGGAGGATGGCTATGACATCCGGACGGAGCAGGAGTTACTGGGGCACAAGGACGTGCGCACGACTATGATCAATACCCATGTCTTGAACAAGGGCGGCAGAGGTGTGCGCAGTCCGTTAGATCAATAACGACTTATGGCGTTACGCGAAATCCGGCACGTTCAATCACGCAATGCTTCCCCGCGGGACAGGGCATTTCAATTCCGAAAAATGGCGCACCCGAGCCAAAGCGATACTGGCAGACCATTACTCTGCTGGGGGTCACGAGTGCCCTGGCTAAGTTTGCCTGCACGTTAACCGTGGACCATCCGCCGCTGCCGCCAAAAGGCGCGATCAAATGCTGCGGGCAAGCGATAAAGGAAGCGGGCGCCATCGAAGCGTTACCGCTTGCCGAGTGATTCACTCCTACGAATAACGCACCCGCGATGATGAAGAGCCCCAAGGTGAGCTTTGCAATCTTCTTCATAGTGAACTTCCTCCTGTAGACAAAAGTGGTTGACGTGAATTGAAGCGGCGGCCTTTCAAGGCGTTTAGAGTACCAACTTTGGTTGGGTTCTTCACGAAAGAGCGAGCAGGATGCTCGCGAACCCTAGGCAAGATGCCTGCGCTCCGGGAGTCTCTCTCTCGCTTGATCAGAGCCAGACTAAAGTCGGTACTCTGAACAGCGTTATCAAAGTTGGGCCCTGCCGTTGACTGGTCTTGTACGGCGTCATGATACACCGATTTGCGCTATCATGCGTTTCGCAAACACGGCGCAAATGAAATCAATCATTATCGGCACTGCCGGTCACATCGATCATGGAAAGACGTCACTGGTGCGCGCGCTGACCGGAGTTGATGCCGATCGCCTGCCCGAAGAGAAACGGCGCGGCATTACGATCGACATTGGGTTTGCCGATCTAGATCTCGGTGACGTGCACGTCGGCTTTGTTGATGTGCCTGGGCACGAGCGCTTCATCAAGAACATGCTGGCAGGCGCACATGGCATCGATCTGGTGGCGCTGGTGATCGCCGCCGATGAAAGCGTAATGCCGCAGACCCGCGAGCACTTTGATATCTGCCGGCTGCTCGGCGTAAGCAAGGGTCTGGTCGTGCTGACCAAAAAAGATTTGGTAGACGAGGAGTTAGTACAGCTGGTTCGATCAGAGACCGAAGAACTGGTGGCTGGATCATTTCTCGAGGGCGCGCCGATCATCGCGGTCAGTTCGCGCACGGGCGAGGGAATCGAAGCGTTGAAGGAAGCGCTGCGTGAAACTGGCCGGGAAGTAGCGTCCCGCTCTGTTGATTTTGTAGCGCGTTTGCCGATCGATCGCGCGTTTACCATGCGCGGGTTTGGCGCCGTCGTAACGGGAACGCTAATCGCTGGAACGATCGGGGAAGGTGATGAACTTGAACTGCTTCCCGCGGGCACAAGAGTGCGCGTGCGCGGCGTGCAGGTCCACGGATCAACGGTCGCGAGCGCCTCTGCCGGCCAGCGCACGGCAATCAACCTGGGTGGCGTGGACGCCGCGGCGGTTGAGCGGGGCATGATTCTGGCGACAGCGGGCCGCCTACAACCGACTCTGGCCATCGACGTTTTGGTTAAGCTGCTGGAAGACGCGCCGCGGCCGTTGCGTTCGCGACAACGCGTGCGGGTCCACATCGGCGCGGCCGAGGTCCTGGCTCGGGTCCGCGTGCTGGCTGAAGGCGGTGAGATCAAACCCGGACAGAATGGTTTTGTTCAGCTCCGAACTGAGACCGAGATCGTGGGCGTGCTCGGTGATCGCTTCATTCTTCGCTCTTACTCTCCACAAGCTACGATCGGGGGCGGGTCGGTGCTTGATCCGTTTCCTCCCAGACATCGGGCGCGTGATCTCGCAGCCGCGCGCTCACGACTCGAGATGCTCTCCAGCGGCGATCGCACAGATCAGATCGCGGCGTTCGTCGCGGGGGCCGATCGACACGGCCTGCGGCGCACCGACCTGGCAGCGCGCACGGCCTGGCGCGATGAAGTGATTGACGCCGCGGCAAACAAGGCGTTGGACACGGGAGCGATCGTCGATGCGGAGGGAGTCTTATTAAGCCGGGAACGATTTGATGAACTGAAGAAATTGGTTCTGAAGGAAGTCGCAGAGCATCACGAGCGTGAGCCGCTCTTGCGAGGACTGGCGAAAGAAGTGGTGCGTGAGCGTTTCTTTGCCCACACACCAATCGAGGTATTTCGCGGCGTGCTCGGCGCATTGGAGAAGTCAGGCGGATTAGTCTTTGAAAAGGAGATGGTGCGTTTGCGCGAACATACGCGCGAACTTTCGCAGGAAGATTCCAGCCTGCGCGATCGGCTGGAAGATATCTACCGGGATGCCGGGCTGTCGGCGCCGAGCCTGAACGAAGCGCTCGAGCGATCCGGTGCCGCGCCTCAGCAGGGACGAAAAATTCTGCAACTGCTAATCGATGCGGGCGTACTGGTCAAGGTTCACGGCGAGATGTGCTTTCACCGGACGGTGCTCGACGAACTTATCAGGAAGGTGCGCGAACACGGCGCGAAACACCGGACGATCGACGTCGCAGCTTTCAAAGACCTGGCCGGGATCTCGCGCAAGTACGCGATTCCGCTGCTGGAATATCTGGATCGTCAGCGCGTTACGCGGCGGGAGGGTGACGTGAGGATTGTGCTTTGAAAAATTCAGTTTCGTTAGCGGTGTTGGGAGTACCGACTTCAGTCGGGTATTTATTCGTTACAGAAATCCCGACTGAAGTCGGTACTCTATGCGCCGGTAGGGCTGAGAGACGCTGTGATCGGAACGGCGCCTCGCTTTGCATCCGCTCAGCAAAGTTGTAAATTAGTCAGCAACGGAAGGAAAACATCATATGCGATTCATAACCATATTCTGTTTGGCGCTGATCGTTACGATTGCGGGCCTGACAGCGTGTAATTCAAGTGAAACACTGCTCTCGCAGTCGCCCTCGAATGCTGCGACTCCACAACAGTCTGCTACCTCCCCGGCTGATAGTGCCCGCCGGATTAAAGCCGCTGAGTTGCACGACCTCTGGGAAAAGAACGACGTGGTAATTATCGATACGCGCGCCGAGTCGGCTTATAAAGACGAACACATCAAAGGGTCGATCTCAATGCCGGCCGGAACAGTTCTGGCGCACCTGGAAGAGTTGCCAAAAAACAAAATGATCGTCGCCTACTGTACTTGACCAAGCGAACATACGAGCGCCGGTGCGGTGGTCGAACTCAAAACTAAAGGAATCGATAATGCGGCAGCGTTGTTGGGTGGTCTGGCAGCCTGGAAGAGCGCCGGCTATCCGACCGAAGGAACCAGCGTTAAGAAGTAAGCGGTGAGCAGTAGTTTCTTCACGCTGAAAGTGTGAAATTTAATAGCCGGGGGCAATCATATTGAGTCGCGCCCCCAAGTGGCACAGACTTCAGTCTGTGATCTCAAGCATCGTCACCGCTGACGTTAAGAGAATCACAGACTGAAGTCTGTGCCACTTGCGTTCATCCCGGGATCTCGGCCCCCGGTAAGACGAATAATTAATTTCCGACCCTGACGGGGTCGCCTAGCACTTCATGTAATGCGACCCTTTCAGGGTCGCAGTTCGTGTGGGGTTGTGATCCGGGTGTCGCGCTTAGCGCTTGCCCCCGGCTAGTGTCTTTGACGCTTTCAGCGTCAGGACCACTGTAACGTGGTAGCAAAGTCAGATGTTTGCTCTCTGCCTACTGCTTTCTTAAGTCTGCGGTACGGGCTGGGGACGGGCAAAGGCGGGCAGGGGAGTAACCGCGCGGCCCGAAGGCACACGCACAAGACGGGACAGGGAGCGTTACGCACCACTCGTTCAATTTCTGAACCCAAAGCCGGCGCGCCTCCAAACAAGGAAGCATGAACGCTGGTGCCAATCACGATCAAATCAGCGTCGGTCTTGGCGGCGAGCCTCACAATTTCAGCATAAGGCCGGCCTTCTGCGACGTGCGTGAGAATGCGGCCATCACCTTCGCCCGCGAACGACTCCATGCGGGCCCCCACTTCCGTTCGCATGCGTGAAAGGGCGGAATGTGCGCCCTCGGGAAACATCGCTGAAATTTGTTCGAAGTAATCACCGATGACATAGACTGCATGCAATTCAGCTTTGGTGGCGACTGCCAATTCGCGCGCCAGGTGAGCAGCAGCGCTGGAAGAAGGCCGCAGATTAGTCGCCAGCACAATTCGATTGAGCCGAATTTCCGCCTGCTGGCCACGATGTTCGATAAAGTCGTGCTGAGGTGGTCTGAGTGTGAGCACTGGGCAAGGTGCTTCCGCGATGATCTCTTCCGCCGTCGAACCCCATAACGCGCGAGCAAGTCCCCGGCGTCCATGCGTCACGACCGTGACCAGATCGATATCATAATCGCGCACCGCGTTGGCAATTTCGCGCGCGGGCTCGCCCTCGACGATAACCGGTTCGACTTCCAATCCTTCACAGAGGGGATCGGTGAGCAGATCCTTAACCTGATTGCGAAGCTGACTGAGCCCATGCGCGTTTTCATCGGCAAGGTGGCCGTCAGTCATGGTCATCAAGTTGGCGGGGACTTTAGCGCTTTGCACGCTAAACAAAACGACGCGCCCGCAACCATGACGCGCAAACGCGGCGGCATATTTCAGCGCCGAACGCGCATGAGGCGTAAAGTCGGTCGGGAAAAGAATGTTTCGGAAGGACGACATAAGAATTTCGAATTTGGAATTGCGAATTTCGAATTCAAATCCGCTATTCGCAATTCCCAATTCGAAATCTTTAGATGACCTTGGTGCCCGCGATGCGGTCGAGCTGTGGCAGGAAACCTGAGCGGGCCAGAATCTCTCTGCGCCTGCGCGCGACCGAAGACAATTCCAGGGCGACCCGTTCGCGCACCCGTCTGGCTTGATCTCCGGTGGCGACCGTTTCAACCACCCGGCGCAGGGCTTCACTTAGTCCAGAAACATAAGAGCCGGCGGGCTTTTCCTCGCTCAAAGTCACTAGCGAATTCGCATAAGTAAATTCACCTGCCATCGGGTCAAGAAAGGTGTAATCGTCCGCCAGCTCTAACCGCGCGGTGTTAAAGAGCGAAGCGAAGTCGGCGCCCGCGCCGGTGACGGCGCGTTCAACTCCGCCAATCAATTCGCCGCTCGCCTTGACGGTCGCGCTCCATTCAATCTCGTCGACAGGTTCGGCGGCCACCGCCGGCGTCGCAGTCTGATGTTCGTGGTCGTTCTTGTCTGCAAGCGTCTGCGATTCGGAACTCCACAATGGCTCAGTGGGAGATTTCGGCCGCGCTCCTTCTACTCTCGCATGGTCGTTTTCTGTCTCGGTATGAGCATCGGAGGCATGATGCGGGCGCAGATCGCCGGCGTCACTTCTCTCGGCTCGGCCAGAACCGCTGGCTTCGTTTTTCGCTTCGGCGTTCGTTTCCACAGCAACCGCTTCATCAGACCCTGCGAAAACAGTAATCTTCCCCGGCGTCTCGCGCACGCGCAAAACCAGACGATGAAGGGCGGTTTCTTCAAGAGTATCGGTACCGGCCGCGCGATCTATCTCGTGCACCAGTGGAGTGCTGGAACCCGTCATGAAAACATCCGCCGTATAGTCTTTCAATTCGACGCGCACGCGGCCGATGAATCCGCGTTGAGACAAATTGCGCAGCAACGCCCAGAGATTAACAAATGCCGTGTCGAGATTCTCGTAGACGACGCGCGATTTCGATTCCGAGTCCATGGGGCGTCAGTTTAAGGATTGCAGCGGAACATAACAAGGCGAAAGGTGGCGCCGACTTCAGTCTATGATCACGAGTGTCGGAAGCCCGACCGTGAGGGAGGGCTCGCTTTGTCTGGTTGCCGTCCCTCACGGTCGGCCTTCTGACACTAAGTAACTGCCTGCGAATCGGTGGTGCCTAAAGTGAGGATGCTGTCAGTACCGGGAGCGGTAGCGACCGGGTCGCTGTGCGACGTACCTGAAATCGCGAGGGAAACCGGTCGCTACCGCTCCCGGTACTGACTCGATACTGTCCGCGGACTGTCCCGCTGCAAACTAGGGCACTGGCTG
>Ga0209131_1002414_pt1 | contig 12674 bp, 12 predicted proteins | sample GraSoi_2013_40cm_FD_185826 | JGI IMG/M metagenome (GOLD analysis project Ga0209131, IMG submission 185826) | Grasslands soil microbial communities from the Angelo Coastal Reserve, California, USA - Sample 9_17_2013_40cm (SPAdes) (version 2) | ecosystem: Environmental > Terrestrial > Soil >...
CCGCGGGTCGGCTGGGTGATGATGCTGGCCGCGGTGGTCTGGGCCGGCGTCTACGACACCTTCTATGCGATGGCGGACCGTGCCGACGATCTGCGCGTGGGAGTGAAATCCTCGGCGATCACTTTTGGCGATCTCGACCTGCTGATGATCGGCGCCATGCAGGTCATGGTGCTGCTGGCGCTGTTGTTCACCGGGCGGCTCCTCGATCTGGGCAGCGCCTATTACACGGCGCTGGCCGTGGGCGCCGGCTGCTTCATCCGCCAGCAGTGGCTCGCGCGCAACCGTGACGCGCCGGGTTGCATGCGCGCCTTTCACGACAACCACTACTTCGGTGTCGTGGTGCTCGCGGGCATCATCGTGGACTTTGCTCAGAGGTAAGCCGACATGAAACCCACGCCCCACGGCTGGCCCAGGATCTCCTCCGGCCTTTATTACCGCGATGCCGCCGCGATAATCGACTGGCTCTGCAAGGCTTTTGGCTTCGAAGTACGGCTCCGCGTCGCAGGGGAAGACGGCCGCGTTGCCCACGCCGAGCTGACCTACGGCGATGGCGTCGTCATGCTCGGCGAGGAACGCCGGGGCGCGGCGCAGCGCTTCGGCCACGATGCGGCGAGCCCGCTCAGCGTGGACGGAGCCAATACCCAGCAACTGATGATCTACGTCGACGATCTCGACGCGCACTGCACGCGGGCGCGGGCGGCCGGCGCGCGCATCGCCGACGAACCCAAGCTCCATGACTACGGCGCGGAGTATTGGGCCGACCGGAGCTACGGGGCGGCCGACCCGGAAGGCCACCTGTGGTGGTTCGCGCAGCGCATACGCGACCCGGGCCGCTGAGCGATTGGACCACCGCCGCGGGACCTCGCACCGCGCGCATCATGGCGGTGACGACATCCTGGCCAATGCGGCCCTGAAGTGGTCCACGCGCTCCGCGCCCCTGAAGCGGGGCCAGAGTTTCTCCAGGAACTGGCCGGGCTGCGGGCGCAAATCGCACAGCATGATTTTCGTGCCATTGTCGTGCGCCTGGCTGACGAAGGATTCCAGCGCCGTGGCACCGGTCGAATCGATATAGGGCACGCGATCCATGCGCAGGATGATGGCCTTGGGCGTGCGCCCGGATCGGCGCAGCGCCTCGAGCATCTCCGCCGCGACTCCAAAGAACATCGGCCCTGCGAACCGGAACACTTCGACGCCGCGGGGAAGGGAAGCGCGCTGCGCCGGATCATCGACACTGAGATCCTCGGGCAGGAGTCCGGCCGTCTCGCTCATCCGCGCCATGAACAGGAGCGAGGCGAGCGTGACGCCCACACCGATCGCCACGGTCAGGTCCACGAACACCGTCAAGCCGAAGGTCAGCAGCAACAGGGCGCGCTCGCCCGCATCCATCACCAGCAATGAATGGACCCGGTCCACTTCGCTCATGCCCCAGGCGACCACCAGCAGCACCGCGGCCAACGCCGGCATCGGCACCTGCGCGATGAGACGGCCTGCCACCAGCAGAAAAGCCAGCAGGAAAAGAGCGTGGCAGATGCCTGCGACGGGCGTGCGCCCGCCGGCGCGGATATTCGTGGCCGTGCGCGCCAGTGCGCCGGTCGCGGGCAGGCCGCCGAACAGGGCCGAGGCGATATTGGCGATGCCCTGCCCGACCAGCTCCTGACCGGAGCGGTGGCTGTAGCCCGTCATGCCGTCGGCCACTACGGCCGACAGCAGCGCCTCCAGTCCGGCGAGAAACGCGATCGTGAAGGCCGAGGGCAGCACCTGCTGCACCAACGCCAGCGACAGCGTGGGCAGCTGCGGCATCGGCATCCCGGCCGGCATCGCCGGAAAGCGCTCGCCAACCGTGGCCACCGGCAGGTGAAACAGCGCGACCGCTACCGAGGCGAGCAGGATCGCGATCAGGTATGCCGGCCACTGCGGCGCGAAGCGGCGCAGCAATAGGATCACCGCCAGCGTCCCGCCGCCGACCGCCAGGGCGCCTGGGCTGAAGGCGGGCAGCGCGTGCAGGTAAGCGGCCCACTTGGCGATGAACTCTGCGGGGACCTTGCCGGCGTTCAGGCCGAGAAAATCACCCACCTGGCTCGAGGCAATGATGACGGCGATGCCCGCCGTGAAGCCCGTGACCACCGGCATCGGGACAAAGCGGATCAGCTTGCCGAGCCCGGCGTAGCCGGCCACGACGAGGAGGAGTCCTGCGAGCAACGTGGCCAGCACCAGCCCTGCATAGCCGTGCGTCGCGATGACTCCGGCGACGATCACCACGAAGGCGCCGGTGGGTCCGCCGATCTGCACCCGCGAACCGCCCAGCAGCGAGATCAGCAGGCCCGCGACAATCGCCGTCACCAGGCCCTGGTTTGGCGAAGCGCCACTGGCAATGCCGAGCGCCATCGCCAGCGGCAGCGCGACGATCGCCACGGTCAGGCCGGCCAGCAGGTCGCCACGCCACAGCTTTGCCAGCTGGCCTTCGCGCCAGACGAGGATCAGCTTGGGGGTGAAGTGCTGCCAGAACTGGCGGGTTTGAATTGGAATCATGCGAGGCGGCTAGTGTAGCGCCCTGCCGCGCCGGGAAACCCAGCCGCGCAGGCTCGCGCGGCGCCCCGTACGCACTGTGATGGTGCTGGAACCCGCCCCGGCAGGGGGTCTCGTCGGCGTATTGTCGACTTCAAAAGCACGCTCTGGTTGACAGTCTCGCGGGCGATCGCGAACATCGCAGCAGTTTGCGCGCCCGGCCACGGCCGCGCCGCTGCTGAAACGGTTGTAGATAAGGAGACCGGGCATGCACGAACCCCGCCACGACTGGACCCTCGCCGAGGCGGAGCAGCTCTTCGCGCTGCCCTTTCCCGACCTGCTGTTTCAGGCCCAGCAGGTGCACCGTGCCTGGCATGACCCCAGCGAAGTGCAGATGAGCACGCTGCTGTCGATCAAGACGGGGGCCTGCCCGGAGGACTGCGCCTATTGCCCCCAGAGCGTGCGCTTCGATACCGGGGTCGCCAACGAGGCGCTGCTGCCGCTCGAGGCGGTCGTCGCGCGCGCCCGCGCGGCGCGCGAAGCCGGCGCCACGCGTTTCTGCATGGGCGCCGCATGGCGCTCGCCCAAGCCGAAAGATCTGAAGCGAGTCGCGGAAATGGTGCGTGAGGTGAGCGCGCTCGGGCTCGAGACCTGCGTGACGCTCGGCATGGTCTCGGGCGAGCAGGCGCGCGAACTGAAGGCGGCGGGCCTCGATTACTACAACCACAACCTCGACACTTCCGAGGAATACTATGCCGAGATCATCACCACGCGCCGCTACCGGGATCGCCTCGACACCCTGACGGCGATCCGCGAAGCCGGCCTCAATGTCTGCTGTGGCGGCATCGTCGGCATGGGCGAATCGCAGCGTGACCGCGCCCAGCTGCTCACGACGCTGGCGAGCCTGCCGGAGCACCCCCAGAGCGTGCCGATCAACCAGCTGGTGCGCGTGCCGGGCACGCCGCTCGCGGAGGCGCCGCCGGTCGATCCCTTCGATTTCATCCGCACCATCGCCGTAGCGCGCATCATGATGCCGCGCGCGCAGGTACGGCTGTCCGCGGGGCGCGAAACGATGAGCGATGAGTTGCAGGCCCTGGCCCTGCTGGCCGGTGCGAATTCGATTTTCTACGGCGAGAAACTGCTGACCACCGGCAATCCGGACGTGGCGCGCGATCGCGCGCTGCTGGCACGGCTCGGCATCCGGCCGGAGCCGCCCGCCGCGCCGCGCGCCGCCGTGAACTGAGTCAGAGGCGCACTCTTGCGCACCGACCGCGGAAACATCAGCGCCGCACTCGCAACGCTTGCCGCCGCGGCGCAGCGCCGGCAGCGGCGCGTCATCGAGCGCTATCCTTCGCCCGGCGATGGCACTCGCGTGCTCGTGGACGGGCAGCCGCTGCGCGTGTTCTGCAGCAACGATTACCTGGGGCTGGCGCGGCATCCGGAGGTCATCGCGGCGCTGCAGGCGGTGAGCGCGCAATTTGGCGCGGGGAGCGGCGCGGCACACCTGGTCACCGGGCACAGCACACCGCACCAGCAGCTTGAAGCGGAACTCGCGTCCTTTACCGGGCGGGAGCGGGCGTTGCTGTTCTCGACCGGCTACATGGCCAATCTCGGTGTGCTCAGCGCCTTCGCCGGGCGCGGTGAGGCGATTTTGCAGGACCGCCTGAATCATGCCTCGCTGATCGACGGCGCGCGCCTGTCCGGTGCGCGCCTGCTGCGCTACCGGCACGCGGACGCCGCCCACGCCGCGCTCGTCCTGGCCGATCGTGCGGACTGCGCGATGATCGCCACGGACGGCCTGTTCAGCATGGACGGGGATGTGGCGCCGCTCCGCGAGCTGGCCGAACTGGCCTCGCGGCAGCGCGCCTGGCTGATGGTCGACGATGCCCATGGGCTGGGCGTGCTGGGAGCGAGCGGACGCGGCGTGCTCGAATTGGCCGGGCTCGACGCCCGCTCGGTGCCGCTCCTCGTCGGCACGCTGGGCAAGGCTTTCGGCGGCTTCGGTGCCTTCGTCGCAGGCGATGAAGAAGTCATCGAACTGCTCCTGCAGCGCGCGCGCACCTACACCTACACCACCGCGCTCCCACCCGGCGTCGCCGCCGCGGCGAGCGCGGCACTGCGGTTGGCGCAGCGCGAGAGCTGGCGGCGCGAGCAGCTGCAGGCCAGGATCGCGCAGTTCCGCGCGGGCGCGGCCACGCTCAAGCTCCCGCTCACGGGCTCGACCAGTCCGATCCAGCCGCTCATCGCGGGGGATTCCGCGCGTGCGCTGCGCCTGAGCCGCGCGCTGTACGAGCGCGGATTCTGGGTCGCGGCGATCCGCCCGCCCACCGTACCTGTGGGTAGCGCGCGCCTGCGCCTGACGCTGTCTGCCGCACACAGCGCCGCCGACGTCGATGAATTGCTGGCCGCGCTCGCGCGGGCCTGGCATGAGGAGCCGCCGCCGTGAATCGCGCACCGGCGACATCCGCCGTGTGGAATTCTCCGGCGTTGCATGCCGAGAGCAGCGGGAGCGGCCCGCCGCTGGTGTTCTGGCACGGATGGGCGGCGAACCTGCGGGTCTTCGATGGGTTGCGCGCGGCGCTCGCCGGTCACTGGCGCACGATGGCGATCGACCTGCCCGGCCACGGCCGCAGCCCGTGGGTGGAGGGCACCGAAGCGGCCGACCCGGAGTGGATCGCCGCGCAAACGGTAGCGGCACTGCTGGCGCAGATGCCGGCGCGGGCCACGCTCATTGCCTGGTCGTTGGGCGGACAGCTCGCCCTGCGCGCCGCGGCGCTTGCGCCCGAGCGCATCGCCGGGCTGGTGCTGATCGGCACCACGCCCCGGTTCCTGCGCAGCGAAGACTGGCCCCATGGCGCCGAGGCGCGAACGCTCGAGCAGATGCGCGCGCACCTCAGCGAGGATTACCGGGGGACAGTCAGTGATTTCCTGGAACTGCAGGTCCGCGGCAGCCGCGACGCGGCGGCGGTGCACGCGGCGCTGCGCGACGCGCTGCTGCAGCAGGGCGAGCCGCATCCGGCGGCACTGCAGGCCGGGCTCGCGCTGCTCACCGCCACGGATCTGCGCGCCCAGCTCGCCTCGATCCGTGTTCCGACGATCGTGATCGCCGGTCAGTACGACCGGGTGACCGCACCGGGAGCGAGTGCCGCCCTGGCGGCGATGCTGCCGCAGGCGCAGCACCTGGAAATCCCGCGTGCCGGTCACGCGCCCTTCCTGTCGCACCTGGAGCGCCTGCTGCCCGAACTGCGCTCATTCCTCGGCGGGTCCTCCGCGGCGAGGCCCGCAGCGTGAGTCCATCCGGTGAATTCCGCCTCGATCGCGCTGCGGTGCGCCGCTCCTTCGGCCGGGCGAGCGCGCAATACCACGAGGCCGCGCGGCTGCAATCCGCGATCGGGGCGGAGCTGCTCGAGCGCCTGCAGTACTTCCCGCTCGAGCCGCGCGTGATCATCGATCTGGGCGCCGGCACCGGCCGCGGCGCAGCGGCGCTGCGCGCACGCTTCCCGAGGGCGCGGGTGATCGCCGTCGACCTGGCCTTCCCCATGGTGCAGGAGGCGCGCCGACGGCAGCGCTTCTGGCGCCGTTACGATTGCGTCTGCGCCGACGGCTGCGCGCTGCCCTTCGCGGCGCAGTCGATCGACCTGGTGTACTGCAACCTGATGCTGCAGTGGTGTGCCGAGCCCGCGCAGCTGTTCGAGCAGCTGCAGCGCGTGCTGCGTCCGGGCGGGCTGCTGCTGTTCAGCAGCTTCGGCCCGGACACGCTGCAGGAGCTGCGCAGCGCCTGGGCGAGCGTCGATACCCTGGGTCACGTCAGTGCGTTCACAGACATGCCGCAACTGGGTGAAGCTCTGATGAAGGCCGGACTGTCCGAGCCGGTGATGGATCGGGAACTGCAGCGGCGCCACTACGCCGATGTGTACGCGTTGATGAACGAGCTGCGTACGATCGGCGCCCGTCACGCCGCCGCCGATCGACGACGGAGTCTGACGGGGCCCCATCGACTGCAAGCCATGGCGGCCGCCTATGAGACGCTGCGCGATGAGGCGGGACTGCCGGCCAGCTGGGAAGTCATCTGCGGGGCGGCTTTCGCCGGCCCGGTGAAACCCGATAGCTGGGACGATTTTTCCGGAGGCCGCGAGACGGCCATTCCCATCGGCGCGGTGCGCCGGCACCGGCGCTGAGTGTTCGACGGAGCATCGTGCCGTGGAAACCACCCCTGAGGCGAGCCGCAACGGAGAACTCCACTCCTTCTTCATTGCAGGGACCGACACGGGTGTGGGCAAGACCAGGGTCACTGCCGGGCTTCTGGCCGCCGGCCGCGCCGCGGGCCTCAAGGTCGCCGGCATGAAGCCGGTCGCGGCGGGCGCAGAGCGGCACGATGGACACCTGATCAATGCAGATGCCCTCATGATCGCAGACGTTACCGGCCAAAATACGCCCTATGACCTGCTCAATCCCTACTGCCTTCCCGATGCGGTCTCACCGCATATCGCGGCGCAGCGGGCCCACCGGCACATAGATATAAGAGTGATCGTAGAGGGCGCCCGCCGGATCGCCGCCGGCCATCAACTGTTCCTGGTCGAGGGCGCCGGTGGCTGGTATGCGCCGATCAGCGAGCGCGAATCGATGGCCGACGTGGCCCGCGCACTCGCGGCCCCGGTGCTGCTGATCGTCGGACTGAAACTCGGTTGCCTGAATCACGCGCGGCTGACGCTAGAGGCAATCCGGGAATCGGGCTGCCGTTTCGCGGGCTGGGCCGGCAGCCAGATCGATCCGGATTTTGCCGCGCTGGAGGAAAATTGCGCCACGCTGGAGCGGCTGCTCGAAGCGCCGGCCATTGCAATCCTGCCCCACCAGAGTGATCGGAGCAGAGACGCGCGCGAACTTTCGGGCGCTTTGCCTCGCTTACTCGCGCTCCGTCTGTAGCGGGTCTGCGCTAAGTGCTTGAGTTGCGATGGAAAAGGAGCATCCGCTAAGATGCGGGCCCGTGAGCGCAGGCCTGACGATAAGACTCGCGCCCCACTGCGCGCTGTCGACCCGCGGCGCGCTGTATTTCTATGCCAGCGCCTGCGCGACGCCCTGCGGCGTGGCCGGACTGATGGCGCTGCGTGGCTGGTGGCCGGTGCTGCCCTTCGCGGGACTCGAAATGCTGCTGCTGGGTGCCGTCCTGTGGCACAGCCTGCGCCGTCGCGATCGCGGCGAAGTCATCACCGTCACGGACGAGTTCATTGAGATCATTTCGCAAGTTGCAGGGAAACAGTCGATCGTATTTCCGAGGCATTGGGCACAGGTTAAACTGCGCCGCGCCTCCAGCCCGTTGCATCCTAGCCGCCTGCTGATCATGTCGCACGGGCGCTCGTTCGAGGTGGGGAGCTTCCTGACGGAAGAGGGCCGGCGCGACCTGGCTGGGCGCTTGCGGCGCGCAGTCGGCACTGTGAACGAATCACCGCCGCTGGCGGGGTGAGCGTAGAAAAACCGTAGGGCCCGCTTAATGAATATGAAGAAATCCGGAATCCTCAGCGCCGCCACCGCAGCCGTGCTCGGCTTCGCGGCGCCGGCGGCGCATGCCGCCTGGACGTTGAACATGACGCCCGGCATCACCGCGATTTCACGGCGGATCTATGAACTGCACATGCTGATGTACTGGTGGTGCGTCGCGATCGCGGTCTTCGTATTCGGCTGGATGATTTATTCGATCGTGCGCTTCCGCAAGTCGCAGGGCGCGGTGGCCGATGCCAAGCTGGTGCACAACACGACCGCCGAGATCATCTGGACGGTCCTGCCGGTACTGATCCTGATCATCATGGCCGTACCCGCCGCACGCACGCTGATCCAGACGGAAGATGCCACCAACACCGAGCTTACGATCCGCGTCACCGGCTACCAGTGGAAATGGGGATACGAATACGTCGACTCGGGCGTCACCGTACTCTCGACGCTAGATCGGGCGAGCAATGCGGCACGGCAGCTCGGCTCCGGCCTTGATCCGTACAAGGTCCCGAATTACCTGCTCAACGTGGATCACCCGCTGGTGGTGCCGGCGGGCGTGAAGGTGCGATTGCTGGTGACCGCACAGGATGTGATCCATTCCTGGTGGGTGCCTGCGCTGGCGATCAAGAAAGATGCCATTCCCGGTTTCCTCAACGAGGCCTGGTTCAAGATCGATGCCGGCATGACTGGCCTGTTTCGCGGGCAGTGCGCCGAACTGTGCGGGCGCGATCACGGCTTCATGCCCATCGTGATTGACGTGCGCAGCAAGGCCGATTTTGCGGCCTGGATCCAGACCCAGAAGGCCCTGCAGCAACCGGCCGAGCCCACCGCAGCGGCAGCCGCGGCCGCAGCCGCGGCCAGTGCCGCCGCCGCGGCCGCCCCGGCGCACACCAGCTGAAGCGCGAGCGGTCGCACTCCCCCCTTTCATCAGAGCCTTTTCGCGAGTACCTCAACATGGCCTACACCGCACACGCCGACGCCCACGACAGCCACGATCACCCGCCGTCCGGGATGTGGCGCTGGCTGTCGACCACCAATCACAAGGACATCGGTACGCTGTATCTGGTCTTCGCCGGCATCATGTTCTTCGTGGGCGGAGCGATGGCGATGGCGATCCGCCTGGAGCTGTTCAAGCCGGGCCTGCAGTTCTTCGATCCTGCCTTTTTCAATTCCCTGACCACGATGCACGCGCTCGCGATGATTTTCGGCGCCATCATGCCGGCCTGGGTGGGGCTGGCCAACTGGATGATTCCGCTGCAGGTCGGCGCACCCGACATGGCGCTGCCGCGCATGAACAACTTCAGTTTCTGGCTGCTGCCCTTCGCCTTCACGCTGCTGCTGCTCGGCTTCTTTGTACCGGGAGGCGCGCCGGCCGGCGGCTGGACGCTGTATCCGCCGCTGGTGTTGCAGGGGGGCGATTCCTTCCCGCTGGCGATCTTCGCGATCCACCTGATGGGCGCCTCCTCGATCATGGGGGCGATCAACGTGATCGTCACGATCATGAATATGCGCGCCCCGGGCATGACGCTGCTGCGCATGCCCCTGTTCGTCTGGACCTGGCTGATCACGGCCTACCTGCTGATCGCGGTCATGCCGGTGCTCGCCGGCTCGGTCACGATGCTGCTGACGGATCATTTCTTTGGCACCAGTTTCTTCAGCGCTTCGGGCGGCGGGGATCCGGTGATGTTCCAGCACATTTTCTGGTTCTTCGGCCACCCCGAGGTCTACATCCTCATTCTCCCGGCCTTCGGCGTGGTCTCGGAGATCATCCCGACCTTCTCGCGCAAGCCGCTGTTCGGCTACGAGGCGATGGTGTACGCCACCGCCTCGATCGCCTTCCTGTCCTTCATCGTCTGGGCGCACCACATGTTCACGGTGGGCATGCCGCTTGCGGGCGAGTTGTTCTTCATGCTCTCGACCATGCTGATCGCGATTCCCACCGGCGTGAAAGTATTCAACTGGAGCGCGACGATGTGGCGCGGGTCGCTGAGCTTCGAGCCGCCGATGCTGTTTGCGCTGGCGTTCCTGTTCCTGTTCTCGATCGGTGGATTCTCCGGCCTGATGCTGGCGATCGCGCCGGCGGACTTCCAGTACCAGGACACCTACTTCGTGGTCGCGCACTTCCACTACGTGCTGGTGCCAGGGGCGATCTTCGGAATCATGGGTGGCATTTACTACTGGCTGCCGAAGTGGACCGGCCACATGTACAACCAGAAGCTCGGGACCTGGCATTTCTGGCTCTCCGCGATCTTCGTCAACGTGCTGTTCTTCCCGCAGCATTTCCTCGGGCTCGCCGGAATGCCCCGCCGGGTTCCCGACTACGCCACACAGTTCACCGACTGGAACATGGTGTCCTCGATCGGCGGCTTTGCCTTCGGAGTTTCGCAGCTGCTGTTCCCGTACATCGTGTGGCAGTGCGTGCGCGGCGGTGAGAAGGCGGCGGCGCGGGTCTGGGAAGGTGCGCACGGCCTGGAGTGGGAATTGCCCTCACCGCCGGCGTATCACTCCTGGCAGGAAGCGCCCACCATAGGCGTCATCGAGCACGGCGCCGAGCACTGGGCCGAGCACGAGGGCTGGCATTGAGCACCACCGAACTGCAACGGCAACGGCGAAGTGCGCGGCGCACGGCCTTCACGTTGCTGTTCCTCGTGCTCGCCATTTACATCGGCTTCATCATCATGTCGGTGAGCCGGAGTCACGGATGAGCGGCAAAGGCCAGCAGCGCGAGAATCGCCGGCTGACTTGGAAACTGCTGGTGTTCGTGGCCGGCAGCTTTGCCTTCGGGTTTGCACTCGTCCCGCTGTATCGCGTGCTCTGCCAGGTCACCGGATTTGGCGACCAGAAGCTGCTGGTGGAGGCGGCGAGCGCGCCGCAGGCAGGCAGCGCCGACGCGTCGCGCACCGTGACCGTGGAATTCGTCGCCACCCTGCCGACGGTCGGCAACTGGGAATTCCGCCCCTCGCAGGGCACGCTGCTCGTGCATCCCGGGGAGCTGTACGCAACGAGTTTCGTCGCGCGCAATCTGACCGGCCATGACACGGTGGCGCAGGCGGTGCCGAACATCGCGCCGGGCGAGGCCGCCGCCTGGTTCCACAAGACCGAATGCTTCTGCTTCCGTCCCCAGTCCTTCCGGCGCGACGAGGAACGCGTGCTGCCGGTACGGTTCTTCCTCGACCGCGCGCTGCCGATCAATGTCGATCGCGTGACGCTCAGCTACACTTTCTACGATACGTCCAACCGCGTCGCAGCCCGCTGAGGGCGTACTTTTCAGGATACCCCCATGTCGCAGCCACACGCCCCGGCCGATTCCAGCAAATACTACATCCCGCACGGCACGCCGTGGCCGATCATCGGGTCGGTGGCGCTGTTCACGACCATGCTCGGTGTTGCCGCCTGGCTGAACGAATGGTTCGGGCCGCTGGTGTTCGCGCTCGGCCTCGGGCTGCTGGCCGTGATGTTCATCGGCTGGTTCCGCACCGTAATCAACGAGAACCAGCAGGGCATCTTCAATCTCGACGTCGACCGCTCGTTCCGCATGGGGATGATCTGGTTCATCTTCTCCGAGGTGATGTTCTTCGCGGCCTTCTTTGGCGCGCTGTTCTATGCGCGCACGCTGTCGGTGCCCTGGATCGGGGGCGAAGGCGTCAAGATCTTCAACAAGATTTTCCTCTGGCAGAATTACGACGCCGGCTGGCCGACCAACGGGCCGGCGAGGCTCGGCCCACGCGCGGATGGCACCTTCGAGGTGATCCCGGCCTTCGGCGTGCCGGCGCTGAATACGCTGATCCTGCTGACCTCGGGCGTCACGGTCACGATCGCGCACCACGCCCTGAAATCAGGCAAGCGCCTGCGGCTCAAGGTCTTCCTTGCCCTCACCTTCCTGCTGGGCTTCTCCTTCGTGGCCCTGCAGGCGCGTGAATACGGCGAAGCCTACATGCACAAGGGCCTGCAGCTCGCGACCGGCATCTACGGCTCGACCTTCTTCATGCTCACGGGCTTCCACGGCCTGCACGTGACGATCGGCGCCATCATGCTCACCATCATCTGGCTGCGCACGCTCCGGGGTCATTTCACCCCGACGCGCCATTTCGCTTTCGAGGCCGTCTCCTGGTACTGGCACTTCGTCGACGTGGTGTGGCTGGGCCTGTTCGTGTTCGTCTACTGGATCTGAGGGCGGTCAGCAGCCGATTCAAAGCCCTTGAACCGGTGGATCAAGCGCGTCCACGCCTTCACGGCGTCCTCCGCGTTACTGTTCCTGCTGCCGATAGCGGCTGCTGACACACCCGCAGCAGGCCAGACGCTGCGTGATGTCGAGTTTTCTGACTACGGACAACCATCGAGCAATGCGGAGCTGATGCGACGCCTGGTGAGTCCGTTGGCTGCAGCGCAGCTGAAACAGGAGCTGCTGAAGTCGGGGAAGCGATGGGCCGACCAACCGATCGACGTGTCGGCGGAGAGATTCCTGGTCCAGGTGCCGTCGCAGCCTCCCGCTGCAGGCTACGGATTGCTGGTCTTCGTGCCACCGTGGCAGGACGCGCGCATACCCCAGGGTTGGGCCGAGATCCTCAATGACTTCGGCGTGATCTATGTCAGCGCCGCGCGATCGGGTAACGAGGAAAGCGTGCTCGGCCGGCGGGAACCGCTGGCGCTGCTCGCCGCCCACAACATCATGCGACGGTACA
>Ga0209131_1002415_pt1 | contig 12669 bp, 10 predicted proteins | sample GraSoi_2013_40cm_FD_185826 | JGI IMG/M metagenome (GOLD analysis project Ga0209131, IMG submission 185826) | Grasslands soil microbial communities from the Angelo Coastal Reserve, California, USA - Sample 9_17_2013_40cm (SPAdes) (version 2) | ecosystem: Environmental > Terrestrial > Soil >...
CTCAAACATCTCTGGCTTAAAGATGAGTCGCGAAATCCCACGGCTTCTTTTAAGGATCGTGCCAGCGCGGTCGTTGTTACACATGCACGCGAAATGAAAGCTGATGTGGTGGTTACAGCTTCTACTGGCAATGCGGGTGCTGCCCTTGCGGGGATGGCTGCTGCTGTTGGACAAAAAGCTGTGATCTTTGCACCCAAGTCTGCACCTCAAGCCAAAGTGGCGCAGTTGCTTATCTTTGGCGCGAGAGTGATCCTTGTCGATGGCACGTATGATGATGCTTTTGACCTGAGTATCAAAGCCGCGAATGAATTTGGCTGGTATTGCCGTAATACGGGATACAATCCATTCACATTGGAAGGGAAGAAGACTGCCGCGTTCGAGATCTGGGAATGGTGGATGAATGCGCACCGCGACTGGCATAGCAAAGACAGCCCACTGGATGATCATCCAGCACTCAGCATCTTCGTTTCAGTGGGAGACGGCAATATCATCTCTGGTATCCATAAAGGGTTCAAAGATTTGCTTGCGTTGGGTTGGATCCCGAATATGCCGCGCATTATCGGTGTGCAAGCTGAAGGTTCCGCAGCGATTTCGAACGCGTTCCATGCAAACACAGAGACGATTACACCTGTCTCTGCAAAGACGATTGCAGATAGCATCTCGGTGAATCTACCGCGCGATGGGGTCCGTGCGGTACGTGCTGTAAAAGAAACGGATGGTACTTATCTTACTGTTTCAGATGAAGAGATCATTCAAGCTATTGCAGAGCTTGGCAAATTAGGCATATTTGCTGAACCGGCCGGAGCAGCGGCTTATGCCGGGCTCGTCAAAGCAACAAGCTCGGGTGTGGTGGGAAGCGATGATCCAATTCTTGTATTAAATACCGGCAGTGGGCTCAAAGATATTCGTGCCGCCATGCAGGCCGTCGTCGCGGCTCCCATCATTGAACCTACATTGGAAGCGGTCAAGAGTTTAATATGAGAAATAAAGATCATCAATGGAGTTTGTCTTTTCGCTATGTGGTCGGGATCGTTCTATTTATCGGACTGGTGGCATTCCTTTTTTATGCGCACGAGGCGGTCAAAGCCCTGATCATTGCTGGTTTTGTCGCATATTTGATCAATCCCACCGTCATGTTGTTGATGAGAAACACAAGACTCTCGCGCGCCGCCGCAGTGAACATCGTCTATTTTTCGGCTTTGATCGTTCTAGTGGGGGTGCCGGCAACGCTGACCCCGATCTTTTTTGATGAAATAAAAATTGTTGCGCGGGATCTGGTGGATCTGTCAAAAGAATTGAGCAGTGCGCTTTCTTATCCGGTATATTTTGGCGGGATGGTTTTCCATTTTGAACAACTCGGCGGAGGGCTGACCCATATGCAGGATGTGTTCCTGACACCATTGCCTGAAGAAACATTGGCTCTGCTTGAGACAACCTCTGTGAGCGCATTGTGGTTTTTGGTGATCATCGTGAGTGTGCATTTGTTCATGACCGAATGGCCCCGCATGTCGGCATCATTGATAGAGTTTGCGCCGCCCGCCTATCAGGATGATATGCGCGAACTTTACAAGCGGGTGCGCAATGTTTGGATGGCTTATCTTCGCGGACAGATCGTATTGATGCTGGTCGTGGGAATTATCTTTACGATTGCGTGGCTTATTATTGGGATCCCTGGTGCATTGGTGCTGGGCGTATTAGCCGGACTTTTTGCCTTGATCCCGGATGTCGGTCCGTTTATTGCAGCAGTGCTCGCGATGACAGTGGCGTTGCTCGAGGGTTCCAGTTGGATTCCGCTTTCAAATTTTTGGGTAGCCGGCATTACAGGCCTGACCTTTATTGTATTGATCAATTTGAATAACTTTTTTGTACGTCCCGTTATTATGGGACGTAGTGTATTCATGAACGAAGCATTGATATTTATTGCGATCATGATCGCGACCATCCTGGAAGGGGTTTTGGGGGCCTTGCTCGTAGTGCCGCTGCTTGCATCTCTCATCATTATTTTGAAGTATTTGCATCGTCGTGTGTTGGGGTTATCTCCTTTTGAAGATGTAGACAGTCAGGAATTTGTTGCGCCTCCACAGAAATTTAAGACTAAAAACCGCCCTCAGTCACTTTCCCTGCAGAAACGGAAAAAGGATTCATGAAGATCACCTACTCGATCGTTGCCCCTATTTATAACGAGATTGATAATCTTCCCGAACTGTATCGGCGCGTCAAAGATGTCATGGATTCGTCCGCTGAGTCATGGGAACTCGTTCTTGTGGATGATGGTTCGACGGATGGCTCGACTGAAAAAATCCGTGAACTCGGTCAAAAAGACAAAACTGTGCGGCCAGTCATATTCGCGCGAAATTTTGGTCATCAGGTTGCCATTACGGCCGGCTGGGATTACTCACGCGGTGATGCGGTAGTGATTATCGATGCGGATCTCCAGGACCCCCCGGAGATGATCCTGGAGCTCGCGAAGAAATGGAAGGAGGGATATGAAGTTGTTTATGCAGTGCGCGGCGAGCGCGCCGGTGAATCCTGGTTCAAATTATGGACAGCTTCATTGTTCTATCGTCTTATCTATAGCATTACCGATGTGAAAATCCCGGTGGACACAGGTGATTTTCGTTTGATGGATCGCAAGGTGGTGAATGTACTCAAACAAATGAAGGAACGTCATCGCTTTCCGCGCGGGATGTCTGCCTGGGTCGGATTTAAACAAATTGGTGTTACCTACAAACGAGCCGCGCGAGTGGCGGTTCTTGCAATCCCTATTGTGATCTACATGCGCATCCTGGGCTCCGGTGCGTTTTTTGGCCAGGCGACAACATTGATCGCGGTTCTTTTTCTTGGCGGCGTGCAACTCATCTCGCTTGGCATCCTCGGAGAATATGTTGGTCGCTTGTACGATGAGGCTAAGGGCAGGCCCCTGTATATTGTCCGTGAAGCGCCGGAAGATGATCAATAGTCGGGAAAGAAATCTTTCAATCATCTTCTTATCATAGCTCTTCTAAATATACCCATATGTCTCTTTCCTTTTTTCGTGACCGCGCTTTTCTGCGCGAAATGTTCCAGATCGCGCTGCCTATTGCGTTCCAACAATTGATCAATGCCTCGCTTAATATGATAGACGTGATCATGGTGGGGCAGCTGGGCGAGACCTCCATTGCCGCGCTGGGTCTTTCGAATCAGGTTTTCTTTGTAATGATCCTTTTGCTTTTTGGCGCGACCAGTGGTATGGCGATCTTCACCGCTCAGCTCTGGGGAAAGCACGAAGTCGATCCAATTCGCAAAGTATTGGGAATGAGCATTCTGGTGACATCCGGAATTGCTTTTGTCTTTACACTTGCAGCTACACTTATACCGCAGGCAGTTCTTGGATTTTATACAACCGATGTGAAGGTGATCGGGATCGGTTCACAATACCTCCGCATCGTTGGGTTTTCCTACATCCCCGTTGCGATTGCCACTTCATATATAGCTGTTTTACGAAGCATTCAATTTGTACGGATCACTGTGGTCGCAACGATCGCCGCGATCCTTGTTAAGACGGTCCTTGGATATATGTTGATCTTTGGTATCGCGGGACTTCCTGCGCTCGGAGTGCGAGGTGCGGCTATTGGTACGGCGACAGGCTGGATTCTCGAACTGGCCCTCCTTATTATTCTTGTGTACACCCAAAGGACTCCGCTTGCGTCCAATCCCTTGATATTTTTCTCGTTCGATATTTCTTTCCTAGGCCGTGTGCTTAGAACAACTCTGCCTGCAATTGCCAATGAATTCTTCTGGTCGGTTGGAATTACGACGTACAACGCCATCTATGCTCACATCGGCACGGATGCAATCGCGGCGATCAACGTCAACGCGACCATGGAGGAACTTGGCTTTGTCGTGTTTATGGGCCTGGGAAATGCCTGTGCAGTGATGGTCGGAAATCGTATTGGCGCCGGTAAAAAAGATCAGGCCTATGAAACTGTCCGCCGCGTGGTCATCATCAGTCTGTTGGCCGCATGGGCTGTTGGTTTTATTGTCTTTCTTCTACGAAATACGGTGGTCCATCTTTACGATCTTTCCCCGAGCGGCGAACACAACGTTCGTATATTAATGCTGGTCATGGCTAGTGTCTTTTGGATTCGCATGTTTAATTTTTCGGTTTTTATCGGTGCTTTGCGCGCAGGCGGCGATACGCGTTTCGCACTGATCATGGAGATTTGCTCGATCTGGCTGATCGGTGTCCCAGCTGCATATATCAGTGCTTTTGTGCTGGGGCTGCCTGTTTATCTGGTCTACTTGATGGTTGCTCTGGAAGAAGTAGTCAAAGCTTTCGTTAGCGCGTGGAGGTTCCATTCAAGGAAGTGGATTCATGACCTTGTGAATATTTGATCTTGTTAATTAACTTGTCGATATGAATAGCAGAATAATAGAAGGAGGTGAAATGTCCATTCGATATCTTGCTTTGGGCGATTCTTATACGATTGGCGAAAGCGTCTCTGAGAGCGAAAGTTTCCCTAACCAGCTGGCTGCCTTACTAAAACAAAGGAGCTATGATGCCGAGGTTACTATGATTGCGCGCACGGGCTGGACGACGGATGAACTTTGGGAGGGCGTTCAAAAAGCCAGCCCGCAGGCTCCTTACAACCTGGTTTCATTATTGATTGGAGTGAACAATCAATATCGCGGCTATGATATTAATAAATACCGCGAAAGTTTTTGCTTTTTGTTGAATAAGTCCGTTGAATATGCTGCAGGAGATAAGGATCGCGTGTTTGTCCTATCCATTCCGGATTGGGGAGTGACGCCATTCGCTGCTGATCGTGATGTGATTCAAATTTCCTCCGAGATCGACGCGTTCAACGCTGTTAATTATCAGGAGACGGAAACGGCCGGCGTGCATTACGTGGATATTACTCCGATCTCGAGATGGGCGCTGGAAGACCCATCTCTGATTGCGCACGATGGATTGCATCCCTCGGGTAAGATGTACGGTTTATGGGTCGAAGAGCTTCTATCCGAAGTAATTAAGATGCTGCATTAAGAAGTAAAATCGATTTAAGAATCATTTTCAATGAGGAAATATGCCCAAGATTACAGCCATTAATCATGTAGCGGTCGTAGTGGATAATATGGATAAGTCCCTGTCTTTCTGGCGCGACGCTCTTGGCATTGAGTTGCACGAACTGCGCGATGTTCCGATGGAAGAATCGCAGGTTGCTTTTTTGCCCGTAGGCGGTGCAGAGGTCGAACTGGTCATGCCGACTTCAACCAACTCTGGTATTGCCAAATATCTTGACAAGCGCGGAGCGGGCATGCATCACATTTGCCTTGAAGTGGACGATATTGAGGGAATGATGTCTCAACTTAGAAAGAAGAATATTCGCCTGATCAACGAAGAGCCGCGTGTTGCGGGAGACGGAAAGAAATATGCCTTCATCCATCCAGAGTCCACCGGAGGGGTCCTGGTGGAGTTGTATCAACTCTAAGTAAATCGATGCTTGATAACATTGAATCCATTCTGCGCGACGAGTGCGAACTTGTAAAGGATCGCCCGATCATTGTCGGGGTATCCGGAGGGCCGGATAGCTTGTGCCTGATGGAGACGCTCAGGCAGGCAGAATATCCGGTAATTGTTGCACATTTTAATCATCAACTTCGCCCTGAAGCTGACAACGACGCGCATATCGTGGAAAAAACTGCCTCGCGCTTGATGCTCTCCTCCATGATCGCCGGCGCAGACGTACGCGCTCATGCTGAGGAGGAAAAACTATCCATCGAAGAAGCAGCGCGTAATTTGCGTTATCGTTTCATGTTTCGTCTTGCACATGAACATAACGCGCAGGCGGTGGCAGTAGGTCATACCGCAGATGATCAAGTGGAAACTGTGCTGATGCATTTTTTGCGTGGCAGCGGCCTCGCTGGCTTGAGAGGCATGAGCTATCGTTCGACCATTCAGACATTCGATGCCGAAATTCCCATTGTTCGTCCGTTGCTGGATGTATGGCGCGAAGAAACCATTGTGTATTGCGCAGCCAATGGATTGCGCCCCCATTATGATTCGACCAATGATTCATTAAATTTTCAGCGTAATCGCATTCGCCACCTCCTGATCCCCAACCTGGAAACATATAACCCGAAACTCCGCGAAGCCATTCTGCGCATGTCGCAATCTTTGAAAGGCGATTATGCCTTTCTAATCGAAACACTGGATATTGCCTGGCAGCAGACGGTGACCGAACTAAGTGAGGATGTTGTAACCTTTGACTCTTCCCTGCTTTCGCTGCATTCGCTCGGACTCCAACGCAACCTGATCAAAAAGGCTGTGCAGTCTATTCGCCCTGGCCACGAGGTAAACTTTGCCGCGATTGAACGTGCCTGTGCATTTATCAATAACCCACACCCTTCTCCGCACACAGATTTGACGGGCGGCCTGCGAATATTTCGTGAAGAGAATAAAGTCTATGTGTGCACAATAAATGCAAAATTACCCTTTCACTCGTGGCCGCAATTGCCAGATGCGGTTCCTTCTATGCCTGTCTCGGTGCCTGGAGAGATCAATCTCGCGGGTGGATGGACGTTTTCCTGCGAACGTTGGCCAATCCCTACCTCGGGTGAAGAGGGGGCCGAACGAAACGAGAACCCATTCCAAGTCCGCTTGGACGCGGACGTTCTGCCTGAATTGCTGGAGTTACGCACCCGTCTTCGAGGGGATCAATTTGAACCGCTGGGATTGGACGGTCATTCACAAAAACTCTCAGATTTTATGGTGAATGAAAAAATCCCGCAGCGCGCGCGTGATCATTGGCCATTGTTATGTAGTGGAAAAACTATCGTCTGGGTACCCGGGTATCGTCCGGCGAATCCGTTCCGACTAACGGAATCGACGCGTAATATTCTGCATTTTTCCGTCTCTCACTCAGCGGATAATACTGAATAATAAGAATCCCCGCATCGCAGGGGATTCTTATTATTTTATTTCTCCATTCAACTGTCTTAACTTGATGAACAACTCACGCCATTGAATCTTTGATACGCCAAGCTTTTGGCGGATCTTATCTGCCTCGATGCCGGATTGGTAATCGCGTAGCGCGCAAGTCCAACGGCACATATCGAATGAGAGGTGTTTGGCAATGCCGGCATCCTCGCCGATATCTTCAAGCAGATATTCCAGCCGGCGCGGCGACCAGGGGAAGAGCTGATCCACGGGTTGATATTGCGCAACATATTCGTTGTAGGCAGCGATCCAATCCTCTTCGAGCAGGATCTTGCGTTCCTTGTATCGGTTTGCCGGGCTCGCGTAGCGGATAAATGCATACGGTCCATTTTTAGCGTCGAGGTCAATATGGTTCAAATGAATGCCCAAGCACTCGCTTTTTTTAATGCCAGTGGTGAGCAGAAGGTATAAAAGAGTATAAGGTCGCGCGTCCGGTTTCTTTTCGCGCCGATGGCGATCTCCAGCAAGCAAGACAGCTTGATATTCGTCCTCAGTGAGAACCTGTGGAAGCGGACTGATGGCCGAACGTTGCAAAACTTTTTCTGCCGGATCCGGATTAACTGTTCCATGTTGATGGAGCCAGCGGAAGAATGATTTCACCGAGGTAATACGCCTCGACAATGTCTTTGGGCTGCAGGGGATGTCACGTTCCTTCTCCATCCACTCGAAGAATTTGTTTAGCTCTTCCGTAGTAACATGTCCGATCGCATGATTTGGAGGAAGGTGTTTGTTCAGCAGGCGTACATCCGATAGGAATGCCTTGACAGTATTGGGTGAACGTCCCTGGTCAAAGAGGAACATCTCCCAGGCATTAATTGCCGAGGAGACTCCGGTCTTCGAGGTAATATGTGCAGTTTCAGAACTTTTAGCCATAAAATATCCTTACGGAATAGCGTGTAGCCTTTGCGTATAGTTTAGCGAAGTTATCACAGATTGTCAACCGGGATTAATGAGATAAATCCTCGGGTTGGAAGCACGGCTGGTAATCGGCGCCCAGGATGACGCGATACTGCACCGCGCTGTTCGCGTCGCGTAAGGAAATGATGTTTGCATTATACAGACCGAGTGTCGAGATAATCGCCTGTTGTTGATTTGAATCCTGAGTGGAAGTGAAGTCTACAAGAACCGAGGATGGATAGTCGCGGCGATCAGCGGCCGAAATGCTGGTTTGATATCCGGCATAATTAAGACGCGAAGCAGCGAGAGCATCCATGGTATCGAATGTCGAACCGTTCTGAACATCAACCTTGACGGCTTCGCGTTGAACAGCGCGTGGAGAAAAGGTTGTGGCTTCAAGCAGCATTTGATTTAGCGAATCCTGATTTGGCAATAACACTGCCGCGCCGCCGGGCGTCGTCCATGAGGTGACATAAGGCGGACGAATATAATAACTGCGAATATCCGCATTGGTGAAATTTGCAGCATAAGGGGCCATGCGAAGCAGATCGGAAAGGCCCAGATCCGTTACAACCGTGCTTGAGAAGTCATTATATAGTTGTGGGATCTTGCTAAATGTGCCTGTTTGCAAAGCTTTTAGGAAAATGGCGCGCAGTGTTTCCTGCTGACGACGACCCCGGTCGAAGTCATTGGATTTGGATCGCGAACGCGCGTACCAGAGCGCGAGGCCGCCATCCATATGCACTTGTCCAGGGCCGACCGTAAACAGCCACCAGTTGTTTTCATTTTCCTCATCATATGAGGGATCGATCAACCGCCAATCGGTATACGCACAGGAAATCGGCACTTCGATACCACCTAATGTATCCACGATGCGGCGAAAGCCGTCAAATTCCACCATGGCTGTGTGGTCAATGCGGATTCCGAGATTGTAAGAGATCGTATCCTTCAAAAGACCCGGCCCGCCACCCGCGTAATCGTAGATTTCTCCGCTTTGATAAGCGGTATTGATGCGCTGCATTCCAATGGAAGGGATGAAGATCCATAAGTCGCGCGGAATGGAGATCAGTGAAACCTGTCCCTCTTTCGGCCAGACGATTGCGACGACCAGGGTGTCGGTTCGATAGGAAGAACCGGGGCGTTTATCCGAACCAATGAGTAGAAAATTGATCGTTTCATTGTCAGTGAGTGGAAGTAAAGCCGTCGGGTTTACCGCCGGGATTTCCGCAGGTGGTGGCGCGGCGGATGTGGGGAAGAGCTGGCTGAAGTCCACTGTAGCAGTTGCTTCCGGGGCTTGAGTCGGCGTTGGAGACGACGTTTCTGTTGGAAGAAAAGCCTGAGATGCCGGTGCACTTGAAAGCAAAAACGATGCCGCTGTAGGTGTGTAGAGCAGGGGCTGAAATGGAGTCGGCGTGGGCGAGGCGTTTGGTGCCGATGTGATTAGAATGAAAGGCAGGGGTGGCTGTTGAGATGCTTGTGATGCCCCGCATGCCGATAAAAAAATGGACAGAATGAGAACAGGCACATAATAAAAAAATGACTTCATGCTGGTTTGATGTCTGCGCTTTAAGTTGATTGTAGATCTTAACCGACCATTCGATCTACTCGCTGGCCTATTATGGAGTGCCGAGAGGCGTAAGTGTAACGGTTGGAACCGGCGTATTCGTCGGAAAAAAGGTGGCTGTAAATGGCAGGGCTGTCTCTGTCAGAGGGTCAGTTGGATAGGGGGTAGCAGTACTCCCCGGTAATGCTGTGGGATTTTGCGTACGCGTAGCTGCGACGTTTGGCACCCACAATACTTCACCGGAGTAAATTGTGTCGCTCGTTCTGCAATTGACTTTCCTCATCAGATCAAGCGTGGTGTAGTGATCGATCCCAATGCGATATAAGTTGTCACCAGGTTTGACAACGTAGTTTTTGGACCAACCTGCTGCACCGGGAATACAAGCTATATACGTGCTGGTTGCCACCGGAGGAACATGGATGATTGAACCGGGCACGAGAGTGTTCGAGAATAAACAATTTGCGCGGCTTAATTCGTCTGAAGTAATACGATACCTTGCCGCGATGGATGCAAGTGTATCGCTTGCTTGAATAATGATCTGCCCCCAGCCAGATGGGATCGGACAATTTGTGGGCGGCGGGGAGGTAGTTGTGGATGTTGGAGTATTGCTCGGCGTGAGCGACTCGAGCGAAAACGTGGGAATGAAGGTGGCAGTAAGGGGAACCGGAGAAGGAGGTATGTTGCTGACTACAGTAGGCTCTGCATTCGGTACAAACTCTACGAGTGAGATGGAAAGGGCCCCCACGATCAATCCGATGGAGATCAGCGCGACCACCAGTGCATTGCTAAAATCGCGCCCGGCCCGCATTATTTATTTCCCTTTGCTTTTTGTTTTACACCAGCGATCGGTAATAACACGCTGAACGTGGTGCTTTTGCCCGGTTCACTCTCCACCCAAATTCTCCCGTGTTGTGCCTCTGTCAGTGTCTTTGCAATCGATAAGCCAACGCCGGTATCTCCTATCCCCTGGATCAAGACGTTATCTGCTCGATATAACCGTGTGAAAACGCGCGGGAGGTCATTGGGCGCGATGCCTCCGCCAGAATCCGTTACCTGGATCTGGATGAAACCCATGCCGTCTTCGTTCCTTGTCTCGACCTTGAGCTTGATCGCGCCTTCAAAGGGGGTCGCCGCCCCGGCATTTTGAAGCAGGTGGATCATGATCTGCTGCAATGCTTCGCGGTCGGCCTGAATGGGCGCCAGTTTCTTCGGCAGCTCAAGGTGCATGGATATATTTTTTTCGCGCACCTGACTGCTTGTGTAAGACATGGCGTTGTCGATGATCAAGTTCAAATCCACAGATTCAGGTTTGAGGTCGTTTAGTTCCGTTTCCAGTGTGGTGATCTGGATCATGTCATCTATCATACTGTGGATACGTTCCGTGGAAGCCTTGATGCGTTCCACGAATTTGCGCTGCAATGCACCGAGAATCCCCACCGATTCGCCCAATAGAAGATCGGTGTAACCAACCACCGAGGATAAAGGTTGTCTTAATTCCTGTGAAATGGACGCGACCACTTCAGCTTGTTCGGTGCTCTTCGTTGCCACTTGTCCCTTTTCCAACTCCTGAAGCTTTCTATTGGCGTCTACAAGCTGGTTTTGTAAACGCGTCACATCCTGAAGCGTATTGCGCAATTCCTGTTCGATTTCCATCGAACCTTGTATTGGAGGAGCCATGGTCGGAACCATATTATTAGCCCCAATACGTAACTCAGCGTTTTCAGCCTGCAACTGTTCGATGATGCGTTGAGATTCCTCCTGCGCGAGCATCCATGAAGCAACGTCTTCTGAAGTATCGGCCGGCTGGGCTTCAAATTGCCTGGATTCCGACTGCTGGGTCAGTTCCTGAATGCGGCGCTCCAAGTCGGCGACTTGCATACGCGCCTGATCCCCTTGCATTTCAAGTTTGCTGACCTTCTGGCTGCGCCGGATGATGGGAACAAGAGATACTGCAATGTTGGAAAGAAAGGACTGATCTTCCGCAGTCCAGGCACGATCGGAGTACGGGGAAAGTAAAAGCACACCGCCCAGGGATTCTTTTTCCGGTGTCAGAATGGGAACACTTAATAAATGTCCGGGGTTTGTCAGTCCCAGAATGTCACTAAGTCCTTTTACATCTGCGGAGGTACTGCTGGCTGGCATGCGTAATGGACGCCCGCGCTGCAGGGCATTTGCCAGCATGGGAATGGAATTCTTATTCAGCGCGCCGCCTTCCAGAGAATCTTCACGGATCAGATCATAGCCACCTGCGATCACCATTTGATTGTTGTTATCTGTAAGATAGATCATAAAGCACAGGTCAGCCAGCATGGTTTGTGCGATCGCGCGAGTGATCGCCTGGCTCACCTTTGTAGGAGTCGATTCCGCCGCAAGCGCGAGCATGGCATGGAATGTCTTTGGGTCCGTACTATAACGGCGGCGTTCGGGGATGCCGGCATCCTGCTTAATCGTGGTGGGCCGTTGCGGAGCGGCAGCCGGGGGAATCGCGAAACGCTGTGGCAGGGTGAGTAGAATCGGATAAGCTGCCATATAAGCCAGCCTTACCATTCCGGAATAATTGCCCTCCACGCGAATAAATAAGTGCCCTATATGACCAAGGAATCCGATCCCTAGCAAGAGAATCCCGTTCCACATACCGTTGGGTTTGCGAATAAAAAGAATTGCGATGCCCAACAGGCAGGCAAACACGGAAGTCATTTGCCAGAGCCAATCGCTGAACGTATAGTTGTAATTGCTGTTGGTATAGTTTACGCTTTCAGGGTTATTTGATCCCCAAATCAGCAGGCTCAATCCAAGCCCGACGATAACCAGTAAGCTCATGAGCGTTGCTGCCGCATCGGCTGTGCGGCTGGGCTCAGGAAAAGCATATAACCAGGTGATCCAGATGATGCCGAAGAGGATGAAAGCACGATCCATGGGCGGGAGGATGATCTTGGGGTCAATTAATTTTTGCCATCCGAACCCGCTGAACGCGAACATGATGAGTTGAGCAAGCAGCAAAATACCCAGGCCGATCAGCGCGCGCCGCGCCTGAGGGAATTCACTTGCGCGCCAGTGATTAAATGCGGACTGTAATGCGCTGGCAATTGCGAACACCAACACCACATAGTAGATCAAATCCCCCGGTGGGACGGTAAGTTGCGTCAATATCAGGCTTGAAAATGCACTCATTGCATCGTGGATTATACTGCCAGTTCAAAAATATGGACTAGTGCACGTATAATGGACG
>Ga0209131_1002417_pt1 | contig 12667 bp, 2 predicted proteins | sample GraSoi_2013_40cm_FD_185826 | JGI IMG/M metagenome (GOLD analysis project Ga0209131, IMG submission 185826) | Grasslands soil microbial communities from the Angelo Coastal Reserve, California, USA - Sample 9_17_2013_40cm (SPAdes) (version 2) | ecosystem: Environmental > Terrestrial > Soil >...
TGATCGGCGACGGTTTGATGGCGGTATTTGGTGCCCCGCTCCATCGGGATAATCATTGCGAACAGGCGGTACGCGCCGCTCTGGAAATGACGGATCTGTTGGCGGCCTTCAATCACGATCAGGCTGCCCAAGACAAGCTCCAAATCCGTATTGGCATTGGCATTGCCTCCGGTCAAATGATCGCAGGATACACAGGCACACAACACCGCGCGACCTATACTTGCATCGGCGACGCCGTCAATCTGGCTGCACGCATCGAGGACCACACCAAGATCGTCAGCCGCTCGATCCTGATCGATGGAAATACACGCGACCATCTGCCTGAAAATATTGCAGTCGAGGCATTGGGGCCTGTGCTCTTTAGGGGCAAACAACAACCGGTACCTATTTTTGCTGTAACGAAATAAAGATGTGTTTGACGTTGAAATTCATAGCGTTTGTGGCTTGCTTAGATAATAAGAGTATGTAATAATTCGGCAAGTTATGATGGTCAGGGGGTGAATCAAAAAAACTCTTCTTGACAAGCAAAACAATTTAATAACTTTGCTCCCGGGAGGAATGCCATGTTCCAAATTTTTTCGACAACTTCGCTGCGTGTATTATCAAGGACGGGAATGAAATTTGCCAACGCATTAATGTTGACATCCATTTTCCTTTCAAATGTTACGGGGGTGGTTCAAGCAAGCGGTTCATTAGAACTGCCAAAACAACCTCAAAACATATTGGCATCCATCGGTAGCATCGAAGAGGTGTATCACGCTGCGGTTTTCTCGCACCCAAGATCGAGGATGGAGAAGACCGAGGTACATGATGTAGATACGATTGAGCAAGATAATTTTGCCTTAATCTCAAACCAGCAACAAGGATATCAAGCGAATCTTATGCTCTTATCCACCGCGATGGCTTATTTAAGCGATCTTTCCTGGGTTTCTGCAGTAAATGGGTGGGGACCGGTGGAACGGGATCGAAGTAATGGGGAAACGGGTGCCACTGATGGTCACACAATAACACTCAACGGGGTTACTTATACAAAAGGCCTGGGCGTGCATGCCTATTCCGATATACGCTACAATTTAAACCAAGCATATTCATTATTTTTGAGTGATATCGGGGTAGATGACGAGGCTTGTGGGTCAGGAACTGTAATATTTCAAGTATTTGTAGACGGGATAAAGAAGTTTGACAGTGGCTTGATGGGAGTCAATAGTACAACCCAAAAAATTTCCTTAAGTGTTGCGGGAGCTAATGAATTAAGGTTATATGTTACCGATGGAGGAAATGGCGCTACTTGTGATCATGCCGATTGGGCTTCAGCGCTGGTCATGAATGGAACCATAACGGATCCCGATGTGTCAATGATCGATGTACCATCAAATCCGATCTCCGCGAACGGAATTGAAATCGGGATAATCCAAATTACGCTCAAGGATCACAATGGCCTGCCCGTTGCGGATCACTCAGTTACGGTAAATGTCAGCGGGAGTGGAAATACGATTTCCCCGGCTTCAGCGCAAACAGACGTAAATGGTTCGGCTTCCTTTACGCTGAATTCAACCAAGGCTGAAACCAAAACAATAACGGTTTTCGACCAGACACAGGCAATCCTTCTGAGCAGCAAACCAACCATCACTTTTGTTCCTGGTCCTGTCAGCCCGCAAAAATCAACAGTCATAACAGACCTGACTGAAGCAGCGAACGATGGTGTTGCCCGTGCAACGATCACTGTCACTGCTTTGGATGCTAATGACAACCCGGTCCCTGGTGTCACCGTTAACGTAAGCGCGAGTGGAAGTTCGGTATTGGTGCAGCTTAATACGATCACTGATTCTCTGGGAAAGTCAAGCGCCTCCATAACAGATACCACGCCTGAGCTTGTTACTGTTTCAGCAATGATCAATAACACGCAAATACCGCAAACGGTTGATGTACGTTTTCACTGCAGAACAAATGGGGATTTGATTATTCCGACAGGAGACACCTGCAATTTAGCAGCTGGAACGTATACGTTCAATAATCTAGCGGTTCAAGCTGGTGGGGTGTTAAATCTTCTAGGGAATACAAGCTTAAATCAGGGCGTAACAATCAATGCGGCAAATATAACCATTGCTACCGGCGGCAAAGTTAGTGCAGATGGAACCGGATATCCCGGATCGAGTCAGGGACCTGGAGCGGGCCAGAATCCGAATCCCATCTGGACTGGCGGTGGCGGTGGCTATGGAGGAATAGGGCAAAATGGGGATGCGCCCGGCGGGGTAACCTATGGATCTGCCGCGGCTCCGATAGACTTGGGAAGTTCAGGGGGATTAGGAAAGTTTATCTTCGGCTCCACTGTTGGAGGCGCTGGCGGAGGCGCTATCCATTTGCATGTAAGTGATACATTAATTGTTAATGGGGAACTTTCTGCGGATGGTGTTGCTCCCAATGGTGACAGAGCTGGCGGTGGTTCAGGCGGTAGCATTTACCTTGAGACAGGAACACTCAGCGGCAATGGTTTGGTGCACGCAAAAGGTGGATCAGGAATAGGCGGAGGAAGCGGTGGGGGAGGACGTATGGCTATCTACGCTGCTACATCAAACAATACGATCACCTTCTCAGTGGCAGGTGGAAATGGTTGGGCAGTTGCTGGTGAGGGTACGATTTATTTTGATACCCTTGATCTGGCAAATTCAACGATCGTAGTTGCTCCCTCCTCAGTCATAGCAGATGGGACTGCTTCGGGAACAGTAACAGTAAAGATCCTGAATGTGAACGGCCTCCCGATGCCAAACAAACTAGTAGAAATTGCAGTTGCCTCGGGCTTAGGTCTTTCCATTAATAATCAGGCAGTTGCTCCTAATGAGTACGTTTCCATTGGCACGACGAACGCTAGTGGAATTATTACAGCCATTGTGAAAACTACTATAGCCGGCATGCGCACTCTCAAAGCGCGCAGTGGACAGGAACTTATTCTCCAACAGGGAACGGCAGTGTTTGTGGCAGGGCCGGTCAGCGCGACAACCTCTCTGGTTGCAGCCAGTCCTGCCTCCGCACCTGCTGATGGGCAAACACCCATTACAGTTACCGTGACGGCGATGGATAATCATAACAATCCGATTCAAGGCGCAAGTGTTCTCCTGCAATCCACAGGAAATGCCCTCATTACCCAGCCAGCCTCCCCAACCGATAACCAGGGAAAAACCAGCGGCCAAATCGTAAATGCCAGTAGTGAAACGAATACGATTTCTGCAACTGTAAACGGCGTCTTATTGAACAATACTGTCGACCTGACGTACATCAGTGGCGATCTATCCCTATCCATGACAGCGCCGGACAGCGCGGTTGCAAATTCAAATTTAACCTATTCGATCACGGTTCAACAATCCTACGAGATGCCCGCGGACAATGTGATTCTACAACTGCAACTACCAGCAAATGTTACCTACCTTAGCCAGAATTCTGGCGTTGTGCCGACTCAAAATGGACAAACGCTGACCTGGAATCTGGGAACATTCGTCCGCGGCCACAAGCTTTCCTTTGACGTCAGCGGGTATATCCCGGCATCCACTGCTGCGGGCGAAATACTTAGCGCGCAAGCCAATGTGACGACCAGCAGCCCGGAATCGACACCGGCTAACAACTCGGCCGCAAAGCAAACCACAGTTGTGGATGGGCACGCTTTTTCAACCCATATCTCCCCAACCAGTCATAGCTTAAGTGTTGGCGCTTCCACCATTTACGAAATTACCATTCAAAATACAGGCCTGGTTGAAGATCGATACAATCTCAGCGTCAGTGGATTGGATTCACAGTGGTATACACTGCCGGAGACCTTTGTAGACTTGCTGCCCGGTGAGACTGTCGACATGCCACTGACTGTTCATACCGATTCTTGCAGTGCTGCGAATAACATTCCATTTGAAGTGGGAGTCGCCAGCGACGCGAATCAACAAGCCGTAACGCTTTCAGCCAGTGTCAACTTTGAATCAGGCCCGCAGGTTAGTGGACTTGTGCCTCAGGATGGAAGCACGCTTGGCTCGCGCAATGTAACTATCAATTGGCAGACTGATTCCGCCTCAACCGGCGTTTTGAAGATCTTTCCGAGTGGACATCCAGAGAATACACAAACCTTTAATTCGGAAGAAGGCACAACCCACTCCGTTGTTGTTCCTAACCTTGCCCGAAATGTCACGTACGAATGGTATGTCGAGGCGACTTCCGATTGTGGCACAACTTCGCTCTCGCATCGTAATCTGACAATTGGGAATGGGATCGTCTTCGTCAACCGCAGCCAAAACGTTACCATCGACCGCGATTATGACCAGCGCGTCCAAGTAACTGTTCGAAATGATGACAGTATTGCACATACGCTGACCACTTCGATGCTCAATCCGTATGCGGATATCATCGTCAATTTTGTGGATAGCGGCAGCATAGATCAAACGATTACACTGCAACCGGCTGAAACCCGCCAGATCACACTGGCAATCCATACACAGGATGCTCAGCTTCACACCTACGATCTCACTGCCTCACTCACCGCAGATCAGGATAGCACGCCAATCACCGACAACATGACCTTGCATGTCACTGTATTATCCGAGGGCGATTACACGATCACGGAAGATTTGGCAGCGTTCAACGAGATCACCCTGGCGCGAACTTATGTGATCACGAACCATGGCAAGGCAATTACCGACTTATCCCTCACAGCGCTGGACCCGGCCACAGGGCAACCCGCTAAAATATTCCTGCAGCCCAGCCTGGATCATGCCCGCCTCGAAACGGGGCAATCCATCCGTGTAACGGTTTATCCTATTTTCACAGCTGAAGATGCAGCTACCCAGGCAAGCGCTTCATCCTCCTCGCTCGCCAGTTCATCCTCCACAAACGGCCCCGTCGATGTCAGCCTGCAGACCGTCTCTCTACCTGCAGTTGCCCCCATTAATTACAACTTGCAAGCCATAGGGGCCGGGGTAACAAGAAATGTATCCGGCACCACCTCGTGCGCCGGAGGCAAGAGTATTATGCCGGTCGTTTTGCAGGACTGCACCATGAGTTTCGAGACAAGCGACTGGTATTGCACGAACCGGCCGTCGATCAATACACCGATACAGATTCCAGCTTTTATCACGGCAGACAACATCGCATCGGCCAAATTGAGTATTGTGTACGCGCCGCAATCCAATGTACAGCCACATAACGGTCAGATCCTATTCAATGGAACCCAGGTCGGCTCCTATGCAAACGAGATTCCCACTGGGCAATTCTCATTCGATATCCCGGCCAGCACATGGCAAAACAGCATCGCAGGAAATGCGGTGCAAAGCGTGCAAATGAATACCCAGCACCCGAATCCCGGGCATTATGTGAGTGCGACAGGCTATCACCTTGATGTTTCGATCAGTCAGGCCACAACTTATGTCTGTGCAAGTTCGCAAACCAGTGCCCAGCAGGTTGTTCAACAACAATATGCCTGTCATACTGTGGCTGTACAAAACCCATTTTTGGTTATCAGAGATGAAGCCAACGCGTTCTCTGCAAGTCCGAGTTCCGCCGGAAATGCGGGCGGGGCCGGCCCAACCGAAAGTTCCTGCGGTGTAAGTTGCAAGGGACAAGACCAGGGAAATGGCGGCGATCCGATCAACTCGAAGAGCGGGGCGTTTTCCATCACGCTCTCAGACCTGTCCTTCCCCACAACAGCAGGCGAGTTGATCTTTCAGCGCGAGTATTCCTCTGGCGCGACAGGAACTTATACCGAGTCCCTTGGTTATGGCTGGACGTTTAACCATGACGCAAAGTTGATCTCCCCCACCGACCCGGGAGGCACAACAGGATTTTTAACTTTCCAAAGCGCGACGGGCAATCAGTATCTCTTTAAGATCGAGGCAAATGGAAGTTATACGCCCGAACCCGGCATGGTGGCCTCATTGATCAAGTCATCCACCGATTACTTGCTGACAGATTCAAAACAACACACCTACCGTTTCAATCTGAACGGGAGGTTGATGGAGCGCACTGACGGACAGGAACATGCCTTAGCGTATGAGTATGATGCACAAGGCAAACTGATCAAAGTGAGCGCAGATGGCGGCACACGCTTTATACAAATTGGCTATGACGCACAAGAGCGTATTATCTCAGTAGGTGACCACACCGGACGCGAGTTAACCTACTCGTATAACCCGGCAGGCGATTTAACTTCCTCTATCGATGTATTGGGACAAACCTGGACGTATACCTATGATTCCAATCACCATATGACCCAGATCAAGGACCCAACTGGAGTTCAATCATTAAAGACCGACTATGATCTGAACGGCCGCGCCTACCGCCAGTTTGACGGCAACGGCAAATTGATGGTGAACATCGTTTATAACGCAAATGGAACCTCGACCATGTACAATGCGCTCGGCCAGGCAGAGACGCATGAATACGACAGCCGCAACGCCCTCACTGATACAACCAATGCACTGGGCGCGGATAGCAGCAAGACCTACGACCCCAACTTCCGTCCCGCAACAATAACGGATGCAGGCGGACATACCACCGGATTGACCTGGTCTGCAAACGGAGCGGATCTTACAAAACTCGTGGATGCGCAGGGCAACCAGACGGATGTTACATACAATTCCCTCAACCTGCCTACCTCGATCGTCGACGCAAGCAACTTCCTGACCACATTTGCATACAGCGATATGAATTTAACCGGCGTAACGAACGCGCTGAACCAAACCACAACCTACGCGTATAACGTCCAAAATCAACTCACTTCTGTAACAGACCCACTGAACCATACGACTTCCTATACATATGATTCACACGGACAGCGCATCTCGATGACCGACGCACTCAACCATACATGGACCTATGCGTACGATTCACTTGGGCGTTTGGTCGACGCCACCGACCCGCTTGGGCACGTGACTCACAGCGTATATGATGACGCAGGACGCCCGACTAGCCGGACGTTAAATTATGACGCGAGTAAATCCCAGAATGAGAACGACGAATGGAATATCGTCACGCAGTATCAATACGATGTGCGCGGGAATCAAATTGCGGTGACGGATACATTAAACCGCAACACTCACTATTCCTATGACAACGCCGGCCGCTTGATCACAGCCACCGACCCCGATGGAAATATCAATACGAATGCTTACAACTCTGCGGGACAATTGATTTCGACGACAGATGCACTGGGACGCGTGACCCAATATAAATACGATGCCGCCGGGCGATTGGTGAAGACTACCAACCCGCTGGGAGGTTCCACAAGCACAGTCTATAACGCGGACGGCACGGTCGCAAGCACGAGCGATGCACTCGGGCGGGTGACATCCTATACTTACGATTCACTCCAGCGAGTGATCGCAGTCACTCAGCCCAACGGCGGGACAACGCATAATACGTATGATGAGCTGGGCAATCTCGTCACAACTACAGACGCAATGGGCAACGTGACCACGTATGAATACGACGCGCTCAACCGACTGATCAAAACGACAGACCCAACCAGCCATTTCACCGAAAACTTTTACGATACTGCAGGGCGTCTCGTCCAGACGAAGGACGCACGCGGCAATGCCACCACCTATGGCTACGATGCAGCCGGCCGGCAAACCACGGTGACTGATTCATTGGGCCATGTGACCTCGTATCAATACGATGTGCTCGGGCGCCGCACCTCGATGACCGACGCGAACGGGAATGAAACGACCTTCACCTACGATGAATTAAGCCGCACAGTCGCTGTGACCGATGCACTTGGCCATACCTCCACGACCACATACGACGCGCTCGGGCTGACCGTGGCGCGAACAGACGCGAACAATAATTCGATCTCCTTTACGTACAATGACCTGAACCAGCTCACCTCGCAGACCGACCCGTTGAATAATTCCACCTTGTTCACTTACGATGATGTGGGGAATCGCCTGACGGTCGTGGATGCAAACACGCACACCACAACGACCGCGTACGACGCGCTCAATCGTGCAAGCGCCTTCACCGACGCGAATAACCATACCTCTTCCAGCACGTATGACGCGGGCGGCAACCTGCTTACTTCCCGCGATGCGCTGGGAGATCAAACCACATATGCCTATAACGCGCTCAACCAGCCCAACCTCATCACCGACCCGTTGAATAACCAAACGCATAATTTATACAATGCGCGCGGAGACCTCGTCCTCACCACGGATGCGGAAGGTGTGGTCAGCAAATACGAATACGACGCGCTGGCGCGCCTGACGGCCGTGATCGAAAACTATCAGGCTGGAATCCCCTCGGAATCCGAGACCAATGTGCGCACCGAATATACCTACGATGCAAATGGGAATCGTCTTACGATCCATGATGGGAACGGACATCTCACCAGCTTCACATACGACTCGCTCAATCGTCTTGCGAGTGAGATCGACCCGCTCGATCATGCATGGACATATACATACGACAACGTTGGGGATCGCACCTCGATGACCGATGCGAACGGCGCGACCACGAATTATGTGTACGATGATCTGGATCGTTTGATCACCATCGATTATCCATCCGGCGCAGATGTTTCCTTCACTTACGATAACGCCGGGCGACGCCTGACCATGACCGATGGATTGGGCACTACAACCTGGGCGTACGACGCGCGAAACCAGGTCACTGATATTACGGACCCGTTCAACAAGACTGTGGAGTATGCCTACGACGCGGCGGGAAACAAGACCGCGCTTATTTATCCCAATGGCCAAACGGTTTCCTACACATATGACCCGGGGAATCGGTTGATGAATGTAAATAATGGGCAATCCCCTGTTGCAAGTTACCAATACGACAACGCGGATCGCCTGACAACTGTTACACGCCCGAACAATGTAAACACGGCTTATAGCTACGACGATGCCAGCCGCGTATTATCCATCACCCATGCACAGGGCGTTGAACTGTTCTCATCCTTCCAATACCTTTACGACAATGTTGGAAATCGTATCCAGGCGATCGAGAATATGAAGAATCCGGTTCCGCCTACGCCGACCCCAACGGCTACATACACGCCTACCGAAACATCGACTTCAACAAATACGCCAACCGACACGGCCACACCGACTGATACATCCACGCTGACATTGACTCCCACCGATACAGCGACTCCGACCCACACGCCCACATCTACTTCGACTACCTCCCCTACGGGGACGATGACCGATACCGCGACAGTTACTGATACATTTACACCAACATTAACTCCCACGGACACACCAATACCGACTGACACCGCGGCACCGACAGATACTCTGACTCCGACGACAGATACTAATACGCCAATCGCATCCCTAACAGGGACTCCAGCCGAGTCGACTTCTACTTTTACACCTGTTCCTACAGATACACAGATAGCATCCCCCACGGGGACACCGACCTCAACTGTGACACCAAGTTTGACTCCTACTCAAACCATCACGGCGACTAACCTCTACCTGCATGGGACCGGAACCACAGCCAACCCCGCGACCTTATTCCTGGATTCCACTGTACCAACAACTACGACGACCAAATACAAAGATTCAACAGGTATCAACTTCAGCAGTGGCAACGCATGGAAGGAAGTGGGCACATGGACAGCAGCTGCCTCTCAAACCAGCGGCCAATTGACATCCCTAAGCGATCTGCACGTCTGGCTTGGACTGAAGAACAGCGACGACCAGGGCACACGCTTCGACCTGCGCGCAGAGGTGTATCGCAATGGCGTGCTGATCTCCTCCGGACAAACGCTGTGCATCACAGACATCACTCGCAATGAGACTCAGGCGAAGGAAGCAGTCGTTTCCTTTGGCACGTTCAACCCGATCAGCATGAACGGCACGACGGACAGTTTATCGGTCAAGATCCTCACGCGTGTCGGCACGAATACTTCCCGCGCCTTATGCGGCGGGCATGGCAGCGCAGTAGGCCTACGGCTGTATTTCGATAGCACAACCCGCCCAGCCAAATTCGGCACGGTCACTTCTGTAGCGGTTCACTTCTCACCAATGGTGATCGCGCCCAACAACGGGTTCTTCGGAGTCTCGTTGAAACTCCCCGCGCTGCCGCAGTTCAAATCGGATGCACCTGCTTCTCTGTTTCAGCAGCAGAACACCACTACCACAATCAACTATGCTTACGACCCATTGCATAGACTCACCTCTGCGGACTATTCCACAGGCGATTTCTATCACTACGCTTATGATTCCGTTGGGAATAGACTGACTCAGGATAGTAATATCGGCGATCCCCCTTCGGGGACTTCGCAGCGATCAGCAATCAGCTATCAGTATGACAACTCGAATAGACTAACCAGCGTGGATGGCGCAAGTTACACCTTCGATGACAATGGCAACCTGCTAAGCGATGGAGTAAATACTTATATTTACGATTCCGCCAATCGGCTGATCTCGATTAGTAACGGATCAATAGTCAGCAGTTATCAGTACAACGGACTCGGTGACAGGCTCTCGCAAAATGGGATCAATTACACACTTGATTTCAATGCCGGATTAACTCAAGTCCTTGATGATGGAACGAACACCTACATTTATGGGCTTGGAAGAATCTTACAGACCAACACGAATACAGAATATTTCTTGGGTGATGCGCTTGGAAGTGTAAGACAACTGGTGAATGAAAATGCAGAGATTGAACTCACAAAATCTTATGCGCCCTATGGAGAAATAGTATCTTCCCATGGGAATAGCACAAGTCCATTTGCCTTCACGGGGGAGGCCAGCGATGCCAGCGGGTTAACTTATTTAAGAGCGCGATATTACAAACCAAATAGTGGAAGATTCTTGACGAAAGATTCATTCTCAGGGTATCCCAATATTTCGCAAACTCAAAATCCTTATATATATAGTCTAAACAATCCTATTCGCTATACCGACCCAACAGGTCATGATGTGGCGAGCACATGTTTGGCATCCACATTTTCTTACGGAGTGGCCACTATTACCTACTCTGCATCTGAACTTGTTCGCTATTGCAAGCCAATGTATGCTGAAAAGGCTTGGAAAGTTGGCAGTGCTGGGGTTGATTGCAGCATATTTGCAAATCAAAAAAATGTTGACCCTCGAACTGTATGGGAATTATTCGAAGCGTATATTTGCGAGGCGGGGGCTGAGCATATGTATTTCGATGGCGGCCATCCCCTAACAAGGCAAATGGCCTACTCAGTCTTTCTGGATGGAGTTAGGAGGAAATTCTATTCTGGTGTAGATAAAGACTATCCGATAGAAATGCACTTTAACTTTGCACAGTATTTCGCCGCATTCATCGATTTTTATGGTGCAAACAAGATTCGAGCAGGTGAATTGCCCCTTGCGCACTTTTTAGGATCCTTCGATTATTCAGTCAAACGTACTGGGGATCGAATTAGAATCACTATTCACAATCAGTCGGATTTAGCCTCCGGCACTCACTTTCCCGGGGTATTCCCTCCTGAAGGTCAAGGGGGGAACCCATTGACCTTACAAGAGGTAATTGAAAATGATAAATCTGGTCTTTTAGGTAATACTCCCGCTGTGATTCTAATGACTGGATATATCGATCCAACCAGAGGCCATATTATAGCAATCCTGCGACCATTAACTAGAGCTGAAACCGGTCCAGGAATTGGCGGCGGCATTTTCGAACAAACTTTTACCTGGACCGAAAACGATCTGTCATGCGACATTGACAGCATTGGATGGCCAAGCTATTTCAATCTGCTGGACGTACGACCTTGACAACCAATATAGAATCCTTATATTAAAAGAGAATATAATTTGGATAATCCTTTATGAACAGTTATTTATTAAAAATAGCAAGGTTGAGCGTCATATTCATTTGTTGCTTTTTCGTTTTTGGATGCATCCAAAAGAATCAAGCGATAACTAAGGTTCCCGCTTGCCAGCTCCCACCTGATAACTTGACGGAAACCGATTTTGTCGGTACCTGGATCGCAGGATATAGAGGAGGAGTGGGAATTGATAAATTAGAAATTCGGGCAGACGGAACCTACAAGCAAACATACGCTAGCCAGATAATTCAAGTTGAAACTGATTGGCTAAATTGGTGGCTTGAGCGCCGTCCAAGCGGCTTCTTATTCTTGCATTTTGAAGGGATGCATCGATGTGATGGATTTGAATCAATTTGCTCACGGCCCTTTGGAGGTATGGAAGAAGAGACCTTCAATACTTGTGAAGGAGGGTTTCTTACGATGACGGATGAAGTTACACTAACAGTAATTGGAAGCAATTTCCCAGTTCCAAAAGGTATAGAACTATTACATGCAAAGTTCCTTGGTAGTGATTGGAATTACAGTTTTCGATTCGATGACACTTCAAATCCATAACACAACCATCAAGCACTTCTATCTTCGGTCACGTCTATAGCACTGCCCTCCCCAAGGGGACGATGTCGGAGACAGGGACTCCAGCCGAGTCGACTTCTACTTTTACACCTGTTCCTACAGATACACAGATAGCATCCCCCACGGGGACACCGACCTCAACTGTGACACCAAGTTTGACTCCTACTCAAACCATCACGGCGACTAACCTCTACCTGCATGGGACCGGAACCACAGCCAACCCCGCGACCTTATTCCTGGATTCCACTGTACCAACAACTACGACGACCAAATACAAAGATTCAACAGGTATCAACTTCAGCAGTGGCA
>Ga0209131_1002419_pt1 | contig 12658 bp, 11 predicted proteins | sample GraSoi_2013_40cm_FD_185826 | JGI IMG/M metagenome (GOLD analysis project Ga0209131, IMG submission 185826) | Grasslands soil microbial communities from the Angelo Coastal Reserve, California, USA - Sample 9_17_2013_40cm (SPAdes) (version 2) | ecosystem: Environmental > Terrestrial > Soil >...
CCCGCCGGTCGAGATCGGCGGGCCGACGCGCTGCGCGCTGGTGCTCGGGCCGGAGGGCGGCTTTCTCGACGACGAGCTCGCCGCGCTTCGCGACGCCGGCGCCCGCCTGGTCGGTCTCGGACCGCGCGTGCTGCGCGTCGAGACGGCCGTCGTCGCGCTGTTGTCCCGCCTCGTTGGTTGACACCGAAACGCGTCATTGGGATAGTCGCCGGCCCATGGACCTGATGGAAAAGCTCGTCGCGCTCTGTCTGAACCGCGGCTTCGTCTATCCGTCCAGCGAGATCTACGGCGGCATCGCCGGCTTCTGGGACTACGGTCCGCTCGGCGTCGAGCTGCGCGCCAACATCAAGAACGCGTGGTGGCAGACGATGGTTCGCGACCGCGACGACGTCGTCGGTCTCGACTCGTCGATCATCGCGAACCCGCAGACCTGGGTCGCATCGGGTCACGTCGCGAACTTCCACGATCCGATGGTCGATTGCCGCGCGTGCAAGCGCCGCTTTCGCGCCGGACAGATCGACCCCGATGATCCCTGCACGGCGACCGCGAACGGCAAGCACGATCTCACCGAGCCGCGCCAGTTCAACCTGATGTTGAAAACGCGCATCGGCGCGTCCGACGATACGGCCGGCGACGCCTATCTCCGCGCCGAGACGTGTCAGTCGATCTTTCTGGACTTCAAGCGCGTGATGACTTCGGCGCGCATGCGCCCGCCCTTCGGCATCGCGCAGATCGGCAAGGCGTTCCGCAACGAGATCACGCCGCGCAACTTCATCTTCCGCTCGCGCGAGTTCGAGCAGATGGAGCTCGAGTTCTTCACTCATCCCGATCAGGCGATGGACTGGTTCGAGCGCTGGCGCGAGGTGCGCATGGGCTGGCACCGGTCGATCGGCCTCGACCAGGCGAAGCTGCGCTGGAAGCCGCACGGCGCCGACGAGCTCGCGCACTATGCGAAGGCGGCGTACGACGTCGAGTTCGAGTTTCCGTTCGGCTGGCACGAGCTCGAGGGCGTGCACCACCGGGGCGACTTCGACCTGCGCCAGCACAGCGAGCACTCGGGCAAGGACCAGTCGTACACCGACCCCGACACCAAAGAGCGTTACACGCCCACGGTGATCGAGACTTCCGTCGGCGTCGACCGCACCTTCCTCGCCCTGCTGTCGAGCGCGTATGCGGAGGACGAGGTCGGCGGCGAGAAACGCGTGGTGCTGCGCTTCACGCCCCGGCTGGCGCCGATCAAGGTGGCCCTCTTGCCGCTGTCGAAGAAGCTCTCGGAGCCCGCCGAGAAGCTCGCGGCGGACCTGCGGCGGCGCTTCGCGCTCGATTTCGACGTGTCGGGCAGCATCGGCAAGCGCTACCGCCGCCAGGACGAGGTCGGCACGCCGTTCTGCGTGACGTTCGACTTCGACTCGCTCGAGGATCACAAGGTCACCGTGCGCGAGCGCGACACGACCCAGCAGGAGCGCATCGCCGTCGACCAGCTGGGCGCGTACCTTTCCGAGCGAGTGCTGGGCTTCTAGACTCGCGCCATGCGCCGCGCCCTCCCCCATCCGAGCCTCGTCGTCGGACTTGCGCTCGTGGGCGCGATCTGGGCCTCCGGCTACGCCGCGCTCGGCGAGTGGAGCGTCCACCCGAGCATCCCCCTCGGCGTCGGCGCGCTGCTCGCGCTCTACGCGCTCGCGGTCGGCCCGCTGCGCGAGGCGCGCGACCTCGGGCCGCCGGTGCCGTTCGAGCAGTGGCTCTCGTTCGTGACCGGTGCGGTCGTGCTGTTCGTCGCGCTCACCGGTCCGGTGCACGACCTGTCCGACTCGTATCTCTTCTCCGCGCACATGATCCAGCACCTGATGATCACCTTGCTGGCGCCGCCGCTGCTGCTGATCGGCACGCCGGGCTGGCTGGTGCGCTATCTCGTGCGGCCCGCGCCGGTGCGCCGCGTCGCGGGCTTTCTGGGTCACCCGACGGTCGCGTTCCTCGCCTGGAATGGAACGCTGCTCGCCTGGCATCTGCCGCCGCTCTACAACGCGACGCTCGTCGATCTCGACGTGCACATCTTCGAGCACGTGCTGTTCATCGTGACCGCGACCATGGCGTGGTGGCCGACCCTGGCGCCCGCGCACGAGCTGCGCGCGCCGATGGTCTTTCAGCTCATCTACCTGCTGCTGCTGCCGATCCCGATGAAGGTCCTGGGGATGATGCTGACCTTCTCGACCGGCGTGCTGTACCCGGCGTACGCGATCGCGCCGCGCATCTGGGACATGTCGCCAACGGTCGATCAGCAGATCGGCGGAGTCATCATGTGGGTGCCGGCGGGCTTCGTGATCTGGATCAACCTGGCCGCGCACTTCTTCCGCTGGTACCGCGAGAGCGCGCGGCGGGACCGCGGTGAGACCAACGTCGTGCCGCTGACCCGCGAGCGTGTCACTTGAGGAGCCGCCCGCTCGCGGCCGCCGCGCTCGCGTTCGTGCTCGCCGCCTGCGGGCTCGAGCGCGAGCAGACCTACGACGTGAGTGGCTTCGTGCAGTCCGTGGACGCGCCCAACCGGCAGGTGACGATCTCGCACGACGAGATTCCCGGCTTCATGCCCGCGATGACGATGAACTTCGACGTCGCCGACGCGAAGCTGCTCGAGGGCGTCGCGCCCGGCGCGCGCGTGGAGTTCGGACTGCGCCGCAGCGCGACCCTGCTGCGCATCGAGAGCTTGCGCGTGGTCGTGCCCGCCCCGCCCGGCGACGCCGCGGCGCCCGCGCTCGAAGAGCTCGAGCGCGCGCCGGAGTTCGAGCTCGTCGATCAGGACGGCCGCGCGGCGAAGCTGTCTGATTGGCGCGGCCGCGCGGTGTTCGTCGACTTCGTGTTCACCCGCTGCCCCGGGCCGTGCCCGATCCAGACGGCGCGCCTGGCCGAGGTGCAGCGCCAGATGCCGCCGGAGCTCGTGCCACGCGCGCAGTTCGCCTCGATCACGCTCGACCCCGAATACGACTCACCCGGGCGGCTCCGCGAGTACGCGGAGCGGCACCGGGCGCGTCTCGACAACTGGTCGTTCCTCACCGGTGACTCGGCGCAGGTGCAAGCGGTGCTCGACGCCTACCGCATCGGCACGATCCGCAAGCCGGACGGCACGCTCGACCACGTGGTCGCGACCTTCCTGATCGCGCCCGACGGGCGCATCGCGCACCGCTATCTCGGACTCACCGGCAGGGCGAGCGAGATGCTCGACGACCTGCGGAAGACGCTCTCGTGAACCGCTTGGTCCGCGCACTGACTCTGTCGCTCGCGCTCCTGGCCGCGCCCGCCTGCGAGCGCGCGCCCGGTGCGGACGCGCGCGCCGCCTCGATCGAGCACAAGCTGCTCGCGTCGTGCTCCTGTCACCCGAAGAAGATCGCCGGTCTGCCGCTCGAGCTGGAGATCCGCAGCGCGATACGCGAGGGCATGGCCGAGGGCCTCGACGACGACGCCGTACTGTGGCGCGTGCTGCAGACACACGGCACGGCGCTGCTCGCGGCGGGCATTCAGGATCTCGAAGCGCGCGCGGCGGCGTTCGCGGCCGAGACCGGAGTGCTGATCGTCGCCGGCCTGGGCGTGCTGCTGCTGCAGCTTCGCCGGCGCGAGTCCGACTAACTCCGCCCCGGCTTGCGCGCGAACAGGAGCGGATGCGCCTCGGCGCGGCGCGGCTCGCTCGCGTCGTAGCCGTGCCCGATCGTGCGCGTCTCGAGCAGCTCGAAGCCGAGGCGCGCGAACATCTGCAGGTAGTCCTCCCGCGACCAGTTGCTCCAGTACATGCGCACGCCGAAGAAGTCGTCCTCGGTGTAGCGGCCTCGCGGATACGACCGACCGTGGCGGCGAGATAACCGCCGGGGACGAGCCAGCGCTCGATGCGCCGGAACAGCGCCTCGTGCTCCTCGCGGGGCAAGTGGAAGACGGCGGTAAAAGGACACGACCGCGTCGAAGGACGCGGCGGGAAACTCGACAGACATCGCATCGCCGAGCAGGAAGGTGGCGCTCGGCACGTTCTCCCGCGCGCGCCGGATCTGTTCGGGCGAGACGTCGACGCCGGTCACTCGGTGCTCGCGCGCGAGCGCGGCGGCGATCGGAAGGCCGGAGCCACAGCCCACGTCGAGCACGCGCGAGCCGCCTGCCAGGCGCTCGAGAAGGGGCGCGAGCTCGAGGCCAGGGTCTCGGGAACGCGCTTCGCTGAACGCCGCGGAGCAGCGGTCGTAGCCCTCGCGAACCAGCTTGCGGTAGTCGACCGCGGGGTCGTCCGCCGGCTTCATTCGTACTTGATCACCGTGCGGATCGCCGAGCCGTCGTGCATGCGCTCGAACGCTTCGTTGATGCGCTCGAGCGGCAGCTCCGCGGTCACCATCTCGTCGAGCTTGATGCGCCCGCTCATGTAGCGGTCGACGAAGCGCGGCAGCTGCGTGCGCCCCTTCGTGCCGCCGAACGCCGTGCCCCGCCAGGCGCGGCCGGTCACCAACAGGAACGGACGCGCGTGAATCTCCTGCCCGGCGCCCGCGACGCCGATGATGATCGACTGACCCCAACCGCGCTGCGTGCAGGCGAGCGCTTGCCCCATCACGTCGACGTTGCCGATACACTCGAACGAGTAGTCGACGCCGCCGTCGGTCAGGTCCACGATCGCGGCCGCGACGTCGGGTGTCTCGGCCGGGTTCAGGAATTCGGTCGCGCCGAAGGCCTTGGCGAGGGTTCGTGTCGACGCCGATGATCCGCTCCGCGCCCGCGAGCACCGCGCCCTGAATCACCGAGAGACCGATTCCGCCGAGCCCGAACACCGCGACGCTCGAGCCGGGCTCGACCTTCGCGGTGTGCAGCACGGCGCCGATGCCGGTCGTGACTCCGCAGCCGAGCAGACAGATGCGATCGAGGGGCGCGTCGCTGCGCACCTTCGCGAGCGCGATCTCGGGCACGACCGTGAACGAAGCGAACGTCGACGTGCCCATGTAGTGGTGCAGCGCCTTGCCCCGCGCGGAGAGTCGGCTGGAGCCGTCGGGCATCAGTCCCTTGCCCTGAGTCGCGCGGATGCGCACGCACAGATTCGTCTTGCCCGAGAGGCAGTATCTGCACTCCCTGCATTCGGGGATGTAGAGCGGGATGACGTGATCGCCGGCCGCGAGCGAGCGGACGCCCGCGCCGACCTCGACCACGACCCCCGCGCCCTCGTGGCCGAGCACCACGGGAAAGAGACCCTCGGGGTCCTTGCCCGAAAGTGTGTAGGCATCGGTGTGACACACGCCGGTGGCGGCCAGCTTGACCAGGCACTCGCCGGCACGCGGTCCCTCGAGCTCGATATCTTCGATGTCGAGCCCGCGTCCGGCTTCCCACGCCACCGCCGCCTTCACCTTCACGCGCGCGATTATAACGCGGCGCTCACCCGGCTTTGACCGAACTTTGACGAGCGAACACGCGCCTCTGGCCGATTCGAGCATTAACCTTCCGACGCAATGTCGGCGGAACTTCACATCTCGAGTGCAGCAGCGGAGACGGACGTGGATCCCGGCCCGAGCATTTCGAACGTCATCGAGGTCTTGCCGGACGGCGTGTACGAGAACCCGGCCGCGCTCGGCCTCGCGTACTTCGCGCGCGACGTAGCGCTCTACGGCGTCGCGGTCGCCGCGCTCGTCTTCGTCGAAAACCCGCTCCTGCTCGCGCCCCTCTGGATCTTCGCGGCGCTGGCGATCAGCGCGCTCTTCATCGTCGGTCACGACGCCGCGCACGGCGCGCTCTTCAAGAGCAAACGCCTCTGCTACGTCATCGGACAGCTCGCCATGCTGCCCTCGATGCACGTTTACGAAGCCTGGGTCTTCGGGCACAACCGCATCCATCACGGTCACACGGTGCGCGAGGCGATGGACTACGTCTGGCATCCGACCAGCCCCGAGGGATATCGCGCGATGTCGCTGCCGCAGCGCCTGGTACATCGGCTGAAGTGGTCCTGGCTCGGCGCGGGCGTGTACTACGGCTGGGACATCTGGTGGCGCAACATGATGCGCTTCGTTCCGCCGGAAAAGATCGCAGCCGACGTGCGGCGCGATCGGCGCATCGTGCTCATCTACGCGGGGGTGGTGAGCACGGTGCTGCTCGCAGTGGGCGCCCACATGCACGGCGGAGTGAGTGGCGCGCTGTGGATGTGGACCAAGGTGTTCGCGGTGCCGTTCGCCCTGTGGAACTACTCGATCGGCATCGCGGTCTACGTGCACCACATCTCGCCCGACATCGCCTGGCACGGCCGGCGCGAGTGGACGCGCTTCAAGGGTCAGATGGAGGGCACCACGATCCTGCGCGTCCCGGCGTGGCTGAACTTCTTCTACCACAACATCTTCCTGCACGTGCCGCACCACGTGGACATGCGCATCCCGTTCTATCACCTCGACGAAGCGTCGCAGGCGATCAAGGCGAAGTTCGGGAACGTCGTGCGCGAGCGCAGCTACGGCCTCGCCGACTATCTGCGCTCGACCGGGGCGTGCAAGCTCTACGACTTCACGGCGCACACCTGGCGCGGCTACGACGCCGCCAGCGCTCTGACCGCGGGTTCGCCCTCAGTCCCCGCGTAGCCGGAGCCCGAGCTCCGCGAGCTGTGTGGCGTCCACGGGGGTCGGTGACTCCATGAACAGGTCCTGCGCGCGCTGAGTCTTCGGAAATGCCAGCACGTCGCGCAGGCTCTCGCCGCCGGCCAGCATCAACGCAAATCGGTCCATGCCGAACGCGAAGCCGCCGTGCGGCGGCGCCCCGGTGTCGAGCGCGTCGAGCATGAAGCCGAAGCGCTCGCGCGCCTGCTGCTCGCTGTAGCCCATGATCGACAGGATCTTCAGCTGCAGGTCCGAGCGGTGGTTGCGCAGGCTCCCCGAGCCGAGCTCCACGCCGTTCACCACCAGGTCGTAGTGAGTCGCGATGACGCTCTTCGGATCGCTGTCGAGCTTCGCGATCTCGCTCTCGAGCGGCGCGACGAAGGGCATGTGCATGTACGTGAGCTTGCCGTCTTCGGTCTCCTCGAAGAGCGGGAAGCCGACGACGAAATGCGGATCCCACGGGCGCCCGTCCCAGCGCCCGAGCTTCGCGCCGAGCTCGAGCCGAATCCGGCCGAGCACGTCGCACACGACCTTCTCGCGATCCGCGCCGAACAGGATCACGTGACCCGGGCGAAGTCCTGCGCGCTTCGCGATCGCGTCGCGCTCCGCGTCGGAGAGGAACTTCGCGATCGGACTCTGCCAGCTGCCGTCGGGCTGGATGCGCGCCCAGGCGAGGCCCTTCGCGCCGAAGCTGCGCGCGAGGTCGTTCAGGCGGTCGAGCTCGCTGCGCGAGAGTGAGTCGGCCTCGGGCACCGGGAGCCCGCGCACCACGCCGCCCGACGCGAGCGCGGCCGCGAACACCTTGAACTCGGTCTTCGCGAGCGTGTCGGAGAGCTCCACGAGCTCTAGCGCGATGCGCCGTTCGGGCTTGTCGGTGCCGTAGCGCAGCATCGCGTCCGCCCACGACAGGCGCGGGAACGGCCGCTCGAGCTCGACGCCGAGCACTTCGCGAAACGCGCGCACGGTGATGTGCTCGAGCAGCTCGAGCACGTCCTCGACGCGCACGAACGACATCTCCAGGTCGAGCTGCGTGAACTCGAGCTGGCGATCCGCGCGCTGATCCTCGTCGCGAAAGCAACGCGCGATCTGGAAGTAGCCGTCGAAGCCCGCGACCATGAGCATCTGCTTCATAATCTGCGGTGACTGCGGCAGCGCGTAGAAGCTGCCGTGGTGCACGCGGCTCGGGACCAGGAAGTCGCGGGCGCCTTCGGGCGTGGCGCGCGCGAGGATCGGCGTCTCGATCTCGACCAGGCCGCGCTCGGCGCAGCTCGCCCGCAGTGACTGGGCGAGCTTGTGGCGCACGAACAGGCGCTGCTGCATGATCGGCCGGCGCAGGTCGTGGATCCGGTACTCGAGCCGCACCGCGTCGTCGATCTCCGCGTCGTCCTCGATCGCGAACGGCGGCGTCGAAGCGGAGTTCAGGATGCGCAGCTCCTGTGCGACCAGCTCGACCTCGCCGGTCGGCAGGTTCGGATTCGCCGCGTCCTTCTCGCGCCGCTCGAGCCGCCCGCGCACCGCCAGCACGAACTCGGAGCGCACCGCCTGCGCGCGCTCGTGCGCCTGCGGGGCGGAGTCCGGCTTGATCACCACCTGCGCGATGCCCGTGCGATCGCGCAGGTCGACGAAGATCACCCCGCCGTGGTCACGGCGCTTGCGCACCCAGCCGCAAAGCACGACCTCGCGGCCAACGTCGCTCGCGCGCACGTCGCCACAGAAATGTGTTCGCCGCAGGTCGCCCAATGGATCGAGTCGCAGCACGTCGTCCCAGCTTTGTGTCGGGTCACGCGGAGCGCGGAGCCTAACAGGGGTCCGGCGGAGGGTCAAAGGCCCGAGCCGGATCCTTGCGGGCGCGGTTGCGACAGATCGTCGGCCGAGCAGACGAGATTGCGGCCGAGCGCCTTGGCGAGATACATCGCCTTGTCGGCCAGGTCGAGCAGACGCTCGCGGCTCTCGCCGTGCATCGGGAAGGTGGCGACGCCGATCGAGATCGTGAGTCGCACGTCGAGACCGCGCTCGGCGCCGAACGGGTGATCGGCGACCGACTGCCGGATGCGGTCGGCGACGGAGAGCGCACCGTCGAGGCCCGTGTCGACGAGCAGGATCGTGAACTCGTCGCCGCCGTAGCGGCCCACCGTGTCGATCGCGCGCACCGAATCCTGCAAGAGCGCACCCAGCTCGCGCAGCACGCGCGAGCCAATCAAGTGACCGAAGCGGTCGTTCACGGCCTTGAAACGGTCGAGGTCGAGAAACAGCACCGACAGCTTGCTCTGTGCGCGCGACGCTCGATTCACTTCGCGGTCGAGCGCCGACAGGAGATAGCGCGCGTTGTACAGGCCGGTGACGTCGTCGACGAACGCCTTTTCGCGCGCCTGGAGGAAGCGCTCGGAGTTGATCAGCGCGAGCTCGGCTTGCTCGACCACGAGCTCCGCGCGCTCCAGGTCGTCGCGAGCGAACGGCCGCCCGTCGGAGAACAGCCAGATGCCGCCCGCGATGCGGCCCTCGACGCGCACGGGAAGCGCGAGCAGCTGCCCCTCCTCGAAGCCGAACTGCGCCAGCGCCGGCGACATGTCCTCCAGCGCCGAGACGGCGGTGCGCTCGAGCTCCGTGGGGTCGAAGAGCTTCCCCTCCTCGATCAGGCCGCGCAGCTCGCTGGTGCGCTCGGCGGCGAAGCCGCGCAGCTCGACGCCTTCGCCCACGTGCGACGGCAGGTCGACCAAGCGCGCGATCGCGCGCGTGCGGCCGGTGACTCGCAGGACGATGTCGAGCGCGAGCGGCAGCACGTCTCCGCTCTCGAGACAGGACGCGAGCGGGCGCGCCGCCTCGAACGCCTGGATGCAGCCGCGGAGTGACTCGTTCTCGTCGATCAGCCGGCGGCGCAGGAGCGTGCGCTTCACGCCGTAGGTGATCTCGGGCGCCGACACGGGCTTGCGCAGGTAGTCGGCGGCGCCCAGGCGCATCGCCTGCAGCGCGCTCTCCAGCGATGCGTAGCCGGTGAGCACGATGACCTCGGTGTGCGGCGAGGCGCGCTTCACGCGCTCGAGCAGCTCCAGGCCGTCCATCTCGCGCATCGAGAGGTCGGTGATGACCAGATCGAAGGGGCCTTCGTCGCCCAGGCGCGACAGCGCCTCGCGGCCCGACGCCGCGGTCGCGACGCGAAACCCCTCCTGGACGAGCGCGTCTCGCGTCATCTCGCGAATCAGGCGGTCGTCATCGACCACCAGCACACGCTTGTCCACGCCTCGGCCCCTCCGCTCGCGAGTCTCCGTTGCGCAGAATCGGCCCCGACCCGAGCGGAGTTGAGACACGCTTCGCGCGCGCTGGCGCGGGTGGGCGCACGCGCCGTCAGGGAAGGATCCTGACGCGCCTGCCCTCGACGCGCAGGCGGCCCTGCGCGTGCAGCTGCACGGCGCGGGGGTAGAGCTCGTGCTCGAGTGCCGCGACGCGCGCGGCGAGCGTCGCCGGCGTGTCGTTCTCGCGCACGTCGATCGCCTGCTGCAAGATGATCGGCCCCGAGTCGTACTGCTCGTCGCAGTAGTGAATCGTCGCGCCGGTCAGCTTGGCGCCGTAGTCCAGCACCGCTCGGTGCACGCGCTCGCCGTAGAAGCCCCGGCCGCAGAAAGCGGGAATCAGCGCCGGATGGGTGTTCATCGCCCGGCCGTTGTAGTCGCGCAGCTCGATCTTGGAGAGAAAGCCCGCGAGCACCAGCAGCTCGGGCGGGTCCTTCGCCAGCACGGCGTGGAGCGCGTCGTTGAAGGCGCGCTCCTCGCGGTGCTCCTTGCGCGATACGACGTGCGCGGGGATTCCGTGCCGGCGCGCGCGCGCGAGGCCGGGGGCGTCGGGCTTGGACGAGATCACCGCGCTGAACTCGACGTCGAGCGCGCCCTTCGCGCGTTCCTCGACGAGGCGCTCGAAGGTCGTGCCCTGGCCGGACAGCAGCACCGCGATGCGGAGCGTCACGCGCGAAGCCTAGCCCACGCGATCATCGGAAGCGTCAGCGCCTCGGGATCCCCCCGTCGGAAGCTACCAGGTGTAACGGAAGCGGAGCTCCGCCTGATCCCGGTTCAGAACCGGCGCCGGGCCGCGGCCGAGGATCGCGGTGTTGTAGTTCTCGATCGAGCCGTACTGCGCGATCGGGAAATAGGCGCCCTGCTGTTGCTGAACGTGACCGAAGAAGTTCGAGTAGCCGATGGTGGTCGAGAACGCGTCGTTCCAGCGGTACGAGAGACCCGTGATCACTGCGCCCTGTGACTCCATCGGCCACCACACCATCGACACACGCGGGGCGAGCCGATCCTGGAAGTAGCCGGTGAAGAACGTGAGCACCATCTGTGTCGAGAGCGGGCCCGCCGCGCTGCCGTACATCCCGTCGTTGTTGCGCGCGCCGCCTTTGTAATTCGGCAGGTAGCGCAGGAACATCTGGAAGTTCAGGAAGAAGCTGCGGTTGGGGTTCAGGAAGTTGAAGAACGTCGGGCGATCGACGGAGAGCGAGAGCACCATCTCGTCGGACTGCGACAGACCCGAGAACTCCTGACTGTTCGCGAAGAGCTTGACGTCCTCTGCGAAGTCGAGGCCGAACCCGAACACGTTCTTCTTCTGGTAGCGGGTCGCGACCTGGCGTCCGCCCTGCCACAGGAAGTCGCGGCGCCCGAAGCGGCCGTCGCCGCCCGCCTTCTTCACGGGGAGTGTCTGGGTCGTGCCGCCGACGATGCCGGCGACCGCGCGGCAGAACACCGGTGAGCGCGGGGGCAGGCCCTTCGGGAACTTCGCCTTGAACTTCGAACTGCCGGGCGCTTCGTCGAGCCGGTACGGATCGTACTGCGCCGCGTCCTGGAACACGTCGCCGTGCAGGCCGCTGCCGCACAGGATGTTGTCGTCCGTGATCGGACCCGGGCTGTAGTCGTCGATGCCGTCCCAGATCCCGTCCCGGTCCTGGTCGAGGTCGTTGATCTTGTCGTCGTTGATGTCGCGCGTCGGGTTGGCGACCGCATCGATTTGGCTCCTGCCAAACAGCTCGTCGTGCTGCGCCTTGGACATCTGCACGCGGTGTATCTCGCCCGTTATCGGATCGGCGATGTCGACGACCCGGCCCGAAAACAACAGGCTCAGCTTCTTGAGGTCCATCTGCTCGAGGCCGGCGAGATTGACCTTGCGCGCGCCGATGACGGTCGGCGGGCCCTCGTTCGGGTCGTTCGGCTCGTCGACCTCGTTGACCGTGTAGGCGATCGGCAGGTCGAGAACGAGCGGGAACTTCGACTTCACGTCGTTGTCGTCGGTCATGATCGCAGTGACGTCGAAGAGGCACGTCGCCTGGGTGGTGCAGTCCGTGTTCGGGTTGAACTGCTGCAGCTGGATCAGCGCCTCCGCCTTGGTGCCGGTTGCCTTGACGATCTGGGCGTTGCCGGGCTGGCGCGCGGGCATGACCTGGAAGTCGACCTCGTCGTCGCGGAACACGTAGGCGTTGCGCGTGAAGATGCCGTCGGGACCGGAGATCGGATCTCCGAAGGCCTGCTTCGCGGTGTTGCCGCTGCCCCAGTTGACGAGCTCGGTGAGGCTCTCCGGCGGATCGAACACGCGATCGAAGCCGATGATCTCGGTCGCGATCAGCAAGCGCTCGAGGTTCGCCGATGCGGTTTCGAGCGCGGTGCAGCCGTGGTTGAAGGGCGTTCGCACGTCCGCGCCGTTCAGCTTGTTCATCCAGCGGCCGCAGTACTCGCCGTCGATCTGCGAGTAGGACGTGGCTGGCCCGGTCTGACCCTTGTCGATGAAGTTCCACTGGTTCAGCGGGCTCGCGAGGTCGAACGGGTTGTTGGGGTCGTTCATGAACACGATCGCGCCGAAGTTCTTCTTGGCCGCCGGGTCGACCTTCCAGGGCATCGGCTCGACCCAGCCGTCGGCCTGCAGCGGATTGTTCGGATCGTTCTGGAACTCGGCGCGGCCGACCCGGCCGAGCTTGATCACCTGATCAGGCGTGATGTCGAGAAATGTGCCGCGCTCGAAGATACCCGGGGGTGTGCCCGGAGCCGGATTGTTGATGATCTCGAACGTGCCATTGCGGCTGTAGTTGATGCCTGGCAAAT
>Ga0209131_1002421_pt1 | contig 12654 bp, 10 predicted proteins | sample GraSoi_2013_40cm_FD_185826 | JGI IMG/M metagenome (GOLD analysis project Ga0209131, IMG submission 185826) | Grasslands soil microbial communities from the Angelo Coastal Reserve, California, USA - Sample 9_17_2013_40cm (SPAdes) (version 2) | ecosystem: Environmental > Terrestrial > Soil >...
CGATAGCAACGGCACGAACCTTGAGACGATCGTGGTCGTCGGCGTACGCCGTGCCCTCGAATCGGCGCAGCAGATCAAGAAGGACGCGGACACGGTGGTCGATTCCATCACCGCCACCGACATCGGTGCCTTCCCGGACAAGTCCGCCTCCGAGGCCCTGCAGCGCGTGCCCGGCATCACGGTCAACCGCCTGCAATCCAACGACGACAGCACGCATCCGTCCGGCGAGCCGACCAACATCCTGATACGCGGCCTCACGCAGGTGCGCACGGAGCTCAACGGCCGCGACACCTTCTCCGCTGATTCGGCGCGCGGGTTCAACTTCAACGACGTCTCCCCGGAACTTCTCTATGGCGTCGATTCGTACAAGAATCAGACCGCCGAGATGATCGAAGGCGGCATCGCCGGCTCGGTGAACCTGCGCACGCGGCGACCTTTCGACCAGGACGGGCAGGTCATCGTCGTTAACGGGATCCAGGACTATGGCGATCGCTCCAAGCACTCCACCTCCGAAGTCTCGGCATTGCTGAGCGACACGATCAACACCGACGTCGGTCGTTTCGGTTACCTGGTGGACATCGCGCGCAGCCACGTGATCTCGCGCGTGGAGAGCGTGATCGATGACAAGATCGATACCTACTGCACGGGCGGCTACGGTACGGCCAGCGCAGCGATCGTCAACGCCGACGGCAGCATCCCCTGCACCGGCAACCCCTTCGGCGGCAGCAGCTGGGCGTTCGCGCCCGATGGCGTGCGCTACTCGCGCGTCGACTATGACCGCCACCGCACCGGCAATGCGATCGCCGGGCAGTACGCCAATGACGCTAAGACGCTCGAGGTGACGCTGCAGTACATCGATTCGAACTACCGCAACGCCTGGCTGGAGGATGCCAGTCACGCGGTCCTCGACGGCTCCTACTTCGGCACGCCGGCCTTCAATCCGCGCGGCTCGTCCATCCTCGGCCCCGCTGACGGCTCCGCTCCGCTGGTGTTCGGCTCCAACGGGATGTTGCAGTCGGGGCAGCTGACGCAGGGTCACGGGAGCTTCTTCGGCACCTGGTCGCCGGACATCAACGACGCCATCAACGCCGGTTCGGCCATCCCGGGCGTGCCATTCGTGAACGACTGCTTCGGTGGAGCCTGCACGACCTTGCGCGACGGCCTGTACTTCCAGAACGAGGCCCGCAACTTCGCCCACGAGGAAGGCACGCGGGACTACTCGGGGCACGTGAGCTGGACCATTCAGCCGCGGCTCAAGGCCGACTTCGATGCGCAGTACGTGGAGGCCAACACCTTCAACAATGACATTCTGGTCGCCACCGGATCGATGGCGAACGACCAGTACAGCCTCAATGGCAACGGTATGCCCCAGGTGCAATTCCTGCCCGGCTCGAACGTCAACTACGCGACGGGCGGTCTTACCAACCCGCACAACTACTGGTTGCCGTTCATCCAGGGCCACGTCGAGGACAACGAGGGCAGCGAGACGGCGCTGCGCGCCGACCTTAAGTACGACTTCGCCGACCACGGCTGGCTCGACTCCCTCAAGGTGGGGGCGCGGCATGCCGACCGCGACCAGACGGTGCGCTACTCCACGTTCAACTGGACGCCCATTGCGGCCAGCTGGAATTGCAACGGCCCGGGATTCAACATCGACAACACCACGCCCGGCGCCTACCCGACCAGCGGCTCCTGCGGCGGCAACACCGGGCACCCCAATTTCAAGGGATACGGGGCGGGCATCTGGGGCACCGACAACTTCAACGGATTCTTTGGCAGCGGAACTTACCCGAACGGTCCGCTGGTGTTCCTCAATCGCGCCACGCTGACGAACTTCCCGCGGCTGGTCTCGGGCCTCAGCGGCAACAACACCAACTCGCCGCTCGGCGGGGGCTACACGCCCATCTGCGACCGGCCAGGCCTCAGCGATGGCAGCTGTTTCCAGCCGGCGGAACAGATGCGGGTTCGCGAACTGACCGACTCGGTCTATGGCATGCTGTACTTCGGCGGCGACCAGCTGCGAGTGGCGGGCAAGGTGGTGGTGGGCAACATCGGCCTGCGGATCGTGCGCACCCAGGAAGACGGCATCGGCAACGTGCAGTACCCCGACGCGACCGCGCTCAACGCCCTGGCGCCCTGCGCCACCCCGCTAGGCCCCAACAGCGTGGTCAATCCCAGCTGCTACCTCACGCCGGGGATTCTCGCCTTCGCCAACGGGGGCGGGACGCCTGGCACATACAGCAGCTCGCACGTCGATGCCTTGCCGAGCCTGAACGTGCGCCTGACCCTGAGGGACGACGAGTTCGTTCGCTTCGGCTACGCGCGCGCCATCAGCCGGCCGGACTTCGGCTACCTGCGCAATTTTGTGCAGATCAATCCACCGATCATCAACACGGGTCCGGATTCGCCCTACGTGGTGTACAACTCGCCGACCGCGGCGCATACGGCGGCCAACGTCACGGGATACAACTTCGTGTTTGCGGCCAATGCGGGCAATTCGGCGCTGCGCCCCGAGAAGGCCGACCAGGTGGACCTGACTTACGAGCGCTACTGGGGGCGAGGCAGCTCGCTGGCCCTCGACGTCTTCTACAAGAAACTCAGTGACCGGGTGGCGCTCGGGCAGTTCGACCGGCCGTTCACCAATGGCGGTTCGACGCAGACCGTGCGCATGCTCGGGCCCTTCAATACCCATGACGGCGGGAATCTGGATGGCTTCGAGGTCGCTTACCAGACGTTTTTTGACCGCCTGCCGGGCGCATGGAGCGGGCTCGGCGTGCAGGCCAACTACACTTACGTGCGGCAGAACGGCATCAACAACACCAACCTCGCCAACGCCGGTGGCGTCGCGGGTCCGGGCAGTGTGGGCGCCTTTGGCGCAGGCGTGAACGCCGTCCTGCAGCCGACGATCGATTCGCACCGCCTGGCCGGGATCTCCGACCACACGGTCAACGTCGTGGGGTTGTACGAGAGGGGGTCGTTTGCGGCGCGCCTCGCCTACAATTGGCGCTCGCGCTACCTGACGGACAACCTCGACTGCTGCATCGGGCTGCCCGTGTTCCAGAAGGCATCGGGATTTCTTGACGGCTCGATACGCTATTCCCTGGGAGGACACCTGGAGCTCTCGCTCGCCGGCAGCAACCTGCTGAACACCACCGCCGTGTACCAGCAGGAAGTGTTCGGCGATTCGCTGGCGACCCCTGGTGCGCGGCCGGTGTACTTCGACTCGGGTTGGTCGAGAAACGACCGGCGCTTCCAGCTCGGGCTTCGTGCGAAGTTCTGAACGGGCCCTGGTACTCGCGCTGGCGGGCGACCCCCGCGTCCGCCAGCGCGTGACCACGGCCCCCCCTGTAACTGGCCGTCCGTTCCGGGCTCACGGTGTCTGAACGCTTCTCGATCACGATCCTCGGCGGTGGCACCGCCGGGTGGATGGCGGCCGCCGCGTTCGCCACGCGCCTGCCACGCGAGCACTACGCAATCTCACTGGTCGAATCGGACGAGATCAGTACGGTCGGCGTGGGCGAGGCCACGCTGCCGCACCTCAAGGTGTTCAATGAATTGATCGGCGTGGAGGAGGCGCGCTTCATGCAGGCGACGCGCGCCACCTTCAAGCTCGGGATCGAGTTCCGGGATTGGAACCGCCCTGGCGATGCCTACCTGCATCCCTTCGGTGCCTTCGGGGAGCCGTGGGGCGGCATTGAATTTCAGCACCATTGGATGCGACTGCGCTCGAGCGCCCGTCCGGTGCGCCCGATCGGCGAGTATTCCTTTTCAGTGTCGGCAGCCCGAGCGTGCCTGTTTGGGTTCCCAAGTCCGGACGCGCGCTCGCCCCAGAGCACCTTCTCCTACGCTTATCACCTCGATGCCGGGCTGTACGCGGCGATGCTGCGCCAGTGGGGCGAGGCGCATGGCGTCCGGCGCCACGAGGGCCGGGTGCAGGGCATTGCACGCGATGGCGCGACGGGGCATGTGCGCCACCTGCAGCTGGTCAGCGGCGAGCGCATCGAGGGCGATCTGTTCATTGACTGCAGCGGATTTCGCTCGTTGCTGGTCGGCGAAGAGCTGGGCGTTGCCTGGCAGGACTGGGCTGAGTGGCTGCCCTGCGATCGCGCCTGGGCCGTGCCGTGTGCGCGCCAGGGGCCGCTGACCCCGAATACGCGCTCCACGGCGGCGCTTGCCGGCTGGAAATGGCGCATCCCGCTGCAGCACCGGGTCGGCAACGGCTATGTGTACTCGAGCCGCTGGATGGCCGATGAGCAGGCCCGTGACTCGCTCCTCGACTCCCTCGAGTCGCGTCCGCTGTCCGAGCCGCGGCTGCTGCGATTCCGGGCCGGCCGGCGCGTGCGCGCCTGGGAGGGCAACTGCGTCGCGATCGGCCTCGCCGGCGGGTTCCTGGAGCCGCTCGAGTCGACGAGCATCTTCCTGATCCAGGCGGGCGTGACGGACCTGTTGCGGCTGATGCCGCGGCCCGGTCCACAACCGTTCGACGAGCGGCTGCGAGAGGAATTCAATCGCCTGACGGACCTGCAGTACGAGCGGATCCGCGACTTTCTGGTGCTGCACTACGCGGCCAACGAGCGCGTCGGCGAGCCGCTGTGGGACCATGTGCGCACGATGCCGCTGCCGGACAGCCTGCGCCACAAGATCGCGCTGTTCCGCTCGCGTGCCGTGCTGCCCAACTATCAGTACGGCCTGTTCTCGCGCGACAGTTGGCTCGCGGTGTTGTGGGGGCAGGGCATCGAGCCGCACGGGTACAGCCCGCTGGCCGATGCGCTGCCCGTGGACACCATGCAGCAACAGCTCGAGCAGTACGCGCATGGGATCCGCACCGGGCTGGATGGCTTGCAGGGGCACGAGGAGTTCGTGCGCCGCTACTGCAATATTGCGAAGGAAGTCGCGTGAGCGCGACCGCTGACCCGGTTGCGCCGCTGTCCGAGGTGGTCCTCGTGGGGAGCGGAGCGCCCCTGTGGCTCGCCACACTGGCCCTGGAATGCGCACTGGGCCGCGCGGGCGTGGCCGTCACCGCGGTGGAACTGCCGGGCGAGTCCTCGCCCGCGCAGGTGCTTGCGGGCCTGCCGCCGATCCGCGCCCTGCACGACAAGCTCGGCATCGATGAACGGGCGCTGCTGCGGGCCACGGGCGCGAGCTACTCGCACGGACAGGGCTACGTGGGGCGCTCGACCGCGTGGCACTCCTTCTTTCATCCGTGGGCTGTCACCGGCGCGCCGGTTCTGGGCCAGCCGTTCTTCCCCGCCTGGCTGCGTGCCAGCAGCGAGGGTGGCGCAGGTCCGCTCGGGGACTACTGCCTGGCCGCCGCAGCGGCGCGCCAGGGTCGCGTGCTGTCCGTCGCACGGACGGGCGGCTGGGACGCTCCCGAGCAGGCCGGCCTGCACGTCGGCGCCTTGCGCTACGCGCGCTTTCTGCGTTCGCTGGCCATCGCCCGGCAAGTGCGCGTGCTCGCGGCGCGTGCCGTGGAGGCGGAGCTTGCCGGCGAGCGCATCGCATCGCTACGCCTGGATGGCGGTGCGCTTACAGTGCAGGGGCAGTTGTTCGTAGACGCCTCGGGGACCGGGGCCGTGCTGATCGGCCAGGCGCTGGGTGTGGCGCTGGAAGGCGGGCCCGAATGGGGTCCGGCGCGCCTCATCGTCCGCGGCCGGGCACCGCCGTTCCGCTCGATTCCGCCGCTGTCGGAAATACGCGTCTCGCCGGCCGGATGCACGCTGCTGCATCCGACGCGCCCGTTCACCGGCGTCGTCCACGTGCACGACGCGGAGGGTGGCGATGAGGCGGGCGCGCTCCGGGTGGCCGCGGAGGTCGCGGGCGCGCCGCTGCAGGACGTGCGCACCGAGACGTTCGTGCCGTGCGCGCGGGCACAGGCGTGGCGCGGAAACTGCGTGGCGATTGGCGAGGCGGCGGCCCAACTGGATCCGATCCACGAGGCGGACTTGCTGGTGCTGCACATCGGCATCGCGCACCTGCTCACGCTGCTGCCCGACACCGGCCCGCAAGCGAACGAGGCCGCGGAGTACAACCGCGTGGTGCACTCGAGTCTCGAGCGGATCCGGGATTTCCAGCGGGCGTTCTATGCCGGTGCTCCCGTCGACGGGCCGTTCTGGCGTCGCGAACGCGAGGCGCCAGCGTCCCCTGCGCTCGAGGCGAAGCGTCGGATCTTCGCGGCTCGCGGGCTCTATGCGCCCATGGAGGACGAAACCTTCGCCGCCGAAAGCTGGCAATCGCTCCTCCTGGGTCTCGGGATGCGGCCGGCGGGCTGGCCCCCCGAAGCGGACTTGATTGACCCCGGGGCGATCACGGCGTCACTCGCGCAGCAGGCCGTCGCGATCCGGGCCGCGGCGCGGCGCCTGCCGATGCATGACGAGGTGCTGGCCGCGATGGAAGGCTGAGAGGCGACGGTCCCTCTTAATGCACCAGATCAGGCGATTGCAACATTGAGGTTGCACAGGCCGTGTGGCGGTCCAAATTGCGGAGCGTCGATCCCGAGGCCGCTGCCGCCGTCGCGAATCTCGTCGATCTCATCCAACACGTTCAATACATCGAGAAATGATCAGAAGATTGCGTGACTTTTGTGGGTTTCAGTTGTGCTCTATTGCGCTCAGTGGCGCCGAGGGTGGCGCTCAACTCTTAGCGTCAATCAATAATTGTCAGAATGAGCCAATAATCATTGCTGAATACCTCGTAGCCGTCCTTCCTGAATGCAACACCTACCATGTGGCACCCAGGAACCGGATCGGCAACCAGCTTCTCGCCTGTAATGGCCCTCACCCTTACAAAGGCCGTCGCTCGCTCGTCAAATTCTGAAGTTCCAGAAGTACGAACCAGGTTCAAGGACTCCAACTGGCTGCTGGTGGTCAAACACACAACAAGCAGGGTTGCTGGGCCCTTATAAAAACCCGCCCGCATTGGTCCCGTAAGCAAGTCTGTCGAAAAGCGCCGCCCATCAGTGAGCGTCAGTGTGCCGTGCCGCGTCGATTTCCCGGCAACAAAATCCCCTTCGTATTGGTTGCCATTGGCGAACGTGTACGTGCCTCGGCCATCGTATTTGCCCGCGTAGAATTCACCCTCGTAGCGATCCCCGTTTGCGTCGTGATATTTGCCGATGCCATCGGGGCGCCCGGCATGCATGTCCCCCTCATAGCTTCCGTTCGGTTTCCCTAAGTGGGTCCAGGACAGGATTCCTTCGCCTTCGGCGTATCCGGCCACGCAGGCGCCAGACCAAGCCACGGATCCGTGCGCCAGCAGGTGAGTGTTCTGAAACTTGCAGCCCTTGGCATCGGTGATCCAATGTTCCTCGTCGGCATTGGCGCGGCTCGTCATTGTCACAAGCCCGGCGGCGGCCCACAGTACCGTGGCGGATCGGCGCACCATCCAGAGCACTGTTCGCTGCATGACCGGCAACTTCAAGGGCAAGGTCTAAGCCTATATGGAGTGTGTCGAGAAACCCTACTCTAGCCTGAAAGCGTTGATTTTCGTGCCCGGAGTGGCGGGCAGTAGCGTCCGCGGCGTCACCAGGTTCACGTCACCGGAAATGCCCTGCATCGCCGCCCTCGCGCACGGGCACCGCTGCGGCGCCGGACACCAGACCCACAGCCGTCCCTTGCCCGTGTGCGGTAGCCGGCTCAGAATCACGCCTCGTTTATGGGGCGCAGTACTATGAAGAAGATCAACCTTTCCAGCGTGCCCGCGCAGACTGGCAGCCGCTATCCGCGCCCCTTCGACGCGCCCTGCAGTGCTCAATCCTGCCAACGACTGGCGCGCCACGCGGGGCTGACCCTGTTCGGCGTCAATCTGACCGTCATCGAACCGGGTGCGTGGTCCAGCCAGCGTCACTGGCATACCCATGAGGATGAGTTCGTCTGGGTAGTGGAGGGCGAGCTCATACTGGTCACCGACGCCGGCGAAGAGATATTGCATGCCGGGGACTGCGCCGCCTTCAGGCGCGGCGACTCCGATGGCCACCACCTCGTCAATAAATCAGGCCGGCCGGCCAAGGTGCTCGAGATCGGTAATTCCGATCCGCAGGATCGTTGCACGTACCCGGACATCGACATGGTCGCCGACGGCGCGGGGTATTCGCACCGGGATGGAACGCCGTATCCAGCCAAGGAATAGGCGGCAGCGTTTGTGAGCGCCAATGCCTTCCGGGAGGGGTTACCAGAAAGCGTCGTCTTCACGGCCATGCACGGCCCGGAGACGGCGCTCGGCAATCCTGCGAATCAGCTCCGCCGGCAGGGACTCGTTGTAGGGAATCTGCAGGAAGTTCTTGGTGGTCTTGTGCTTGCGCAGTTCCTCCCGAAATGGCTCCAAACCCGCCGCCAGTGGCGCGAAATTCAGGTGTGCTCTATGCGCGGAGAACGCGAACAGGAATCGCGGTTCCACGAAGAAGGGGATTCCCCACTTGATCGCCTCCTTGGCCTCCGGCGCGATGCTCTTGAGGATTGCGTACAGCCGGCGCAAATGCGGCTGGCCCTCGCGGGGGGCAGCCCGGATGTACTCGGTGATCGTGGTCGGGCGCTTGCGTGCCATCTCATGCAGATCAGTTGATGAAATAGTCCCGGAGCTTTTAGAATTAGAACATGAAAAAATCAGGCGGGGGCGATGGCCAGTCGGCATCGGCGCTCATCTCAAAGAGAATCGCTGAACTCGGGGACTGGCGTGGGGATGCCCTCGCCAGGATGCGCAAGCTCATCAAGAGAGCAGACCCGGACGTCGTGGAGGAGTGGAAGTGGATGGGCACTCCGGTGTGGTCGCACGATGGCATCATTTGCACGGGCGAATCTTACAAGAAGGTGGTGAAGCTGACCTTCGCCAAGGGTGCGTCGCTGAAGGATCCGGCGCGTCTGTTCAACTCGAGTCTCGATGGAAACGTGCGCCGTGCGATCGACATCCACGAAGGAGTAGTGGTGGATGAGTCCGCCTTCACCGCGCTCCTTCGCCAGGCGGTCGCCCTCAATAGTTCCAGCAAGTCGAAGCCCTCGAAAAAAGCGAAGTCCTGAGCGGATTCCTTTATCCCATACTTGTCAAAAGGGTGCCTGAGAACCCGAAAGTCGGGACTTCGAACCTCGTCAGGCATGCCACTCAGGCGTTGACGTCATTCGCCACGACGGGCTGCTGGCCCGCACATGGGTTGGCACTCGCGTGCTCGACCACCGTAGAGGCGTGAGGTTCAGCATAACAATTCGTTATGTTAAGAAAGGCGGGCCGTCGGTCGCTGGCGACGGCTTGCACGAGGGTCACACCGTGATTCAATCGCCGCTACAGGGTAATTACAGAGGTGTCGCTCGTGAACATTCAACGACGCTCCCAGGTGCTGCTCATGGCCGCTGTTGTGGTAGTGGTCGGCTCTGTCGCTTCCTGCGGCGGAGGTAGCGGAACTGGCATGGGCCACATGAGCCTGGCCGTCGCCGACGCCCCGATTGATGGCGCCCAGGCCGTGGTGGTGAAATTTACCGGCGTCGAGCTGACAGGAAACGGCGGAAATCCGCTCACCATTACCTTTGACCAGCCGAAAACCATCGACCTGCTCAACCAGAGCGGCATGGCTTCGGCGGTGCTGTTCGACCAGTCAATTGCCGCAGGATCCTACGGCCAGATTCGCCTGATGGTGGTGGCGGACGGCGACCCGAGCAATTCCTACATTACGTTGTCCGATGGCACGATGCATGGACTGCAGGTGCCGAGCGGCTCCCAGACCGGCTTGAAGCTCGTCTCCGGATTTACGGTGCCGGACGGCGGTGTGGTGGACTACACCATCGACTTCGACCTCCGCCAGGCGATTACCTGCCCGCCGGGACAATCTCCCGCGTGCATTCTCAAACCCGCGCAGCGTCTTGTCCAGAATACCCAGGTGGGCAATATTCAGGGCAATGCCAGCGCTGCGTTGGTGACGCAAGGTTGTGTGTCCGGTGTGTACCTGTACAACGGTTCGGTGACCATGCCGGAGGACATGAACAGTACGGCGTCCACGATGGATACCAACCAGCCCATCGCATCGAAAGCGCTCAGCGCGACCTCCCAGACACCTTACTCTTATCAATTTACCTTTCTGGACCCCGGCACCTACACGGTCGCCTTTACCTGCCAGGCCGACCAGGACAATCCCGACCAGGCTGACGCCGCCGTCACCTTCAGTCCGGTCAAGACCGGCATCATGGTCACGGCCAATATGACGACCACTGCTGACCTTCCATGAATTTCCGTCGACTCCGTTGATATACCCATAAGGGACCGGGAACGGCGCGCCTTCCTGTGCTGGGCTTCGGGCTCGCGGATCACAGCCTCGCTTTTGTCGTCGAGGGCTGCGACGGCCTCGTCGGAGTCCTCTTCCGCGTAGTGAAGAGCCAGGCCGCCGACCGCGTGATCGATGAGTTCACAACCGTCCCACGCTCGCGCCCAGGGTGACGAGAAGCTCGTCCAATTGTGCAAACGTCTCGGGCATCCCACCCTCCATCCCGGCGATGGCACCGTCGAGAGCTTCCTTCGAGGGATAGAGCTCGTGCATGACCAGCAGCGTCTTGCCACCTTTTTCCTCGAAGGTCACCGTGGTGACGGCACCGTCGTCACTTTCGTCATTAGTCCAGACGAGGCGCGCGTTCGGCGTCACTTCGATGTACCTACCGAAGAACTCCATAGGCTTTGAGGGATCGTTGCCGAACACGAGACGGTACTTGCCCCCGACACGAACATCCATCTGGCAGGAAAGCAGGGACACGCCGGCCGACTTCGGTACCCACCACCGCTTGAACAACTCGGGCTTGGTCCACGCCTCGAACACGATGCGCGCCGGGCCGTTGAAGGTTCGCGTGACGACCAGCTCACGCTCGGACTTCCGTTCCACCGTCGTGTGGTTCTTCATGGGGGCGGGTTCACTCTCTCCTCTTGCGGCCATCGACCCTCTCCTTCTGTTTCAGTTCTTCGACAACCTGGTCCAACTCGTCGAAGCGTGAGTCCCACAGCTGGCGGTACCTCTCGATCCATGCCGTCGCTTCCTGCAGCCGGCGCGGACCGAGCTTGCAGGTTCGCACGCGCCCGACCTTCTCCGTCATGACGAGCCCGGCCTGCTCCAGGACGCCGACGTGCTTCTTCATGCCCGTGAGGGTCATGTGGAACTTCCCGGCAAGATCCGTGATCGACGCGTCGGCGCGTCCGAGCTGCTCCAGAACGCCGCGTCGGGTGACGTCCGAGAGCGCGGCGAACGAGGCGTCGAGACGGGACCTCAAAAACTGAACCATATGGTTCAGTATATAACGCACTTAGTGGCGGCACGCAAGGGGAGGCCGAGCGCGCGCTGAGGTGCCGGCCACCTCCACTCCCAAACCGACCTCATTTCGATGCAGATTCGATCCACTCGGTGATCCCCACGCCCGAAGGGTGACGCGGCCTGACAGCGGCGGGTGTACCGGCACCGTCGATGCCGCGCCAGCGTGCGTGCCCTGACCAATCGTGGCGCAGCGCGGGTCGCGCTTCAACCGGCCAGGACGCTGCGTACGTGGCGGCGGAACTCCGGCGCGGCCATCAGCGCCTTGCAGCGCTCGAACCGGCGCAGCGCGTAGGCCCAGAAATCATCGACCGGATTGCTGTTGGCGTGCTGGATCAGGCCCCACAGCGTCCACAACAGGTCGCACATCGCCTTGTAGATGACCATCCGCCCGCGATCGGTCGGTCGCGCTTCGCCACCGAAATAGGCGCGCAGCAGCTCTTCATCCTGAGTTTCACTGAAGCCGCCCTCAATGGACAGGTCACCCAGGTCCCACAGCGGATCGTTCATGCCGGAATATTCCCAGTCGACGAGCCACATGCGCTCACCCGTGTCGAGGAAATTCTCGCACAGTGGGTCACAATGGCAGGCGGTGTGCGGCAGGGCCCGTGCATTGAGCGCGGCTCGCACGGTTTCGGCTTCTTTGACCACATCGTGGTAGCCGACCGGAAGCCCGGTGTCCTTGCCCGCCAGGACTTTAAGATAGTCATCGATCATGGCGAACAGCTCGAAGCGAAAGGTGAAGACGGCGTCAGAGCCGTGCAACCGGCGAAACACCGCACCCGCGCGTGCCGGCGCGCCCGGCTTCGCTTTGAACGTCTCCGCGGACATCGTCCCGGCATCGTCGATAAACCGCGTTACCATCACGCCGGTGGCCGGATCGGCATGCAACACGGCAGGGCTGACCCGCACGCGCGCCGCCTCGAGTGCTGCCCGGACCTCATGGATACGGTTAATGTATTCCTCGGTGCCCTGGCCAGGCACTCGCAGTACGTAATGCTGGTTGCCCTGATCGATGCGGAACACCAGATTGGTGAGCCCGCCGAGTCGCGTGACTTCGAGGTCGCGGTCCTTACAGTGTCTAAAGAGGTCGAGGTCCTTGAGAATCCGCCGCGCTTGGGCCAGGCCCTGATCATCCATGGTCATGCCCTAACGTAGCGTGAGGCGGGGCGGAATATCACCACGGCGTCCGCTCTATAATCAAGCCCGCGCCTGGTAATGTAGGTCTTGCCGCGCGCGCGACGCTTGCCAGGAGGGCCATGCATGAGTGAAATCTCAAGCCTGGGACTGGGACTCATGGGTTCTGCCGTGGCACGCTCCTTTGTCAACGCGGGGCGCCGCCTGACGGTCTGGAACCGCTCGGGAGCCAAGGCCCAGCCACTCAT
>Ga0209131_1002423_pt1 | contig 12652 bp, 13 predicted proteins | sample GraSoi_2013_40cm_FD_185826 | JGI IMG/M metagenome (GOLD analysis project Ga0209131, IMG submission 185826) | Grasslands soil microbial communities from the Angelo Coastal Reserve, California, USA - Sample 9_17_2013_40cm (SPAdes) (version 2) | ecosystem: Environmental > Terrestrial > Soil >...
GTACCCGCGAGCCTCTGCTTGTCTCGGATCTCAGGCAGGAGCCATGGTCCAAAATATATTATCCGCTCGACTCCAAACTGGAGATGCGTTCTGAATTGGCAGTACCGCTGATCAATGCAAGCGGGCGATTGGAAGGTGTTCTCAATCTTGAGAGCCCAAATCTTAAGGGATTTTCTGAAGATGATAGTCATATGCTGCAATCCCTCGCTACCTACGCGATCACCGCCATTCAAGAAGTTCAACTTTTGGATGCCCTGCAGGAAATCGCCCAGTTACTTCTTTCACAATCACGCCAGAAAGTTTTGGATCACCTCAGTGCTGTTGCCAATGACTTGCTCAATTCATCCTCCAGTGCCATCTGGCTATTGGCAGATGATGAGTTGAGATTAACCGCATCGAATGGCGGCTATCATCATGTGGAAAAGATTCCATTGAAAGAAAGCTTGATGGGACAGGCGATTTTTCTCAGAAAGACCATAAGGACGGATGATTCGAGTCCGCAGTTTTATGGCAACGAACCAAGTGACTCTCCAAATTGGTCCCGCGCGCTGATTGTGCCTCTATTAACCGGCGATGAGGGCCGGGCATTGGGAGCCTTCAGTGTTTTCAGCACGGATGCAGGACGTTTTGCTGAATCGGAGTGGGATGAAAAAGTCCTTACCTGTCTTGCTCATTATGCGGTATTGGCTGTGCAAAATGAATCCCATCAGGAAGCCTTGCGCACTTCGCAAGAACAGCATTGGACTGCCGAAACCTTTGCAGCTGTAGGTGATATTTCGGCGAATCTATTGCACAATATGAATAATAAAGTGGGTGCCATCCCAGTACGTATTCAAGCCATTCAGGATAAGTATCGTCAATTACTGGACTCCGATCCTTATTTGACCAACAATCTGACCGAGATCGAGCACAGTGCCATGCAGGCAATGCAAATCGTGCAGGAGAATCTTTCGCACTTGCGGCCCATTCGAATGGAGCAGGTCCATGTAGCTTCGCGAGTAACGGACGCGATCAATACCAGTCAATTGGCAGAGGACGTTCAAATTAAGATCGAAGGGTTGGATGATCTTCCCAAAGTAATTGCCGGGGGACAAAGCCTCACCTTCGTATTTAAGAATCTCATCGAAAATGCGGCTGATGCAATGCAAGGCAAAGGCTTGATCGTTATCAGAGGCCTGGAGGATTCCGGATGGGTGGAGATTACTGTGAGCGATAGCGGCCCAGGAATTTCGCCTGACCTTCACGACAAGATTTTCGAACTGGATTTTTCCGGCCGGACCGGGAAACATCCGGGGAAACTGGGTTTTGGACTTTGGTGGGTAAAGACTTTGATGACCCGCCTGGGCGGCTCCGTTGCAGTGGAAAGCGATGGGGAACATGGGACAACCTTCCGGTTGCGCCTGCCTCGCGCGGAGCAGAAGTCATGACCGCATCTGTGCTTCGCGCCCTGGTTGTTGAGGATGATCAATCCTGGCAGCAGATCTTAAGTGAGATCCTTTCCGATTGCGGATTGGAGGTTGATGTTGCCGGGGGACTGGATGATGCAACTCTTGGCCTAAAAACCCAGCCTCACCGGCTTGCAGTGGTTGACCTTTCACTCTCACCGAACGATCACAATAATTACGACGGCCTGCGGGTGCTTGACTCAGTCCGCAAGCTCGATCCGAATTGCCGCACGATCCTCTTAACCGGTTTTGCAACTGTCGAATTGGCCGTCACGGCGCTGACGGATTATGGCGCATTCACTTTTCTGCGTAAGGAAAGTTTTCACCGCAGCCAGTTCCGCGACATTGTGTATCGTATCCTGGTTAGCGCTCCGCAGTCGTCAGCCTCTGCAAACCCAGCTTCATTAACATCTTCCCTTGCTATGAAAGGTCAACTGCCCGCCAAACAAGTAGTGGATAAGGCCCTCGTCGTCGAAGATGACGCGGGTTGGAGAAACATTTTAGATGAACTTTTAACGGATGCTGGATTTCAAGTACGAACCTGCGCCAGCTTTGGTGATGCCTTTGGATATCTACGCCGGGAAAATTTTGCATTGGCGGTCATTGATTTATCTCTAAAAGCGACAATTTCTTCGATAACTGATACGGCTCCTGATAAAGAAGACCTGAATGGCTATCAATTGCTTGCGAGTACAAAGAGTGAAGGGATACCGACGATCGTTGTGAGTGGCATTTCTGAACCGGAGGAGATACAACGGATCTATTCCGAGCATTCCATATCCGCTTTCATCGAGAAACAATCCTTTGACCGTGCTACGTTCCGTCGCGTTGTGGAGGAAACCCGTGCGTCAAATCAATCGCTTAGCGAGTTGAACGCGTTGACCGAACGCGAGCGCGAAGTCCTGGTTTTATTGGCACAGGGCCTGGCGAATAAAGAGATCGCGGAAAAACTGGTCATCACGACGAATACGGTCAAACGACATTTGAAGGCGATCTTCGAGAAATTGGACGTGCACACGCGTTCCGCAGCGACGGCCAAGGCCACGGGTGGAAAACGATAATCTTCTTAAAGTCTATAGATTCATTTCCTTGATCATCGTCTCCCAATTTGCAAAATGTGGTATTTCAAATTGCTCAAAGGCAGCAGCCTTTGTTGTGCTTCCGGATGTAAGACCAAAAGTTCGGACTACAACATTAAATCCCGAATCCCGCAAAATCTCCCCGGCGGATTGAACAGAACGTATTCCACCCAGCGTATCTTCAACAACAAGTAATTCAAAACTTTGCGGCAGGTTCGCAAAAACGCCGTTGAGTTTGCCGGTCTGATGCCAATCACAAGCAGACTGTAGCGCAATCCATTCATTACCTGTTAAAGCCGCGGCAATTGCGGCTAGTGCATGCACAGGGGATGGTTTTATCAAAGCGCTTGCATCGAGCCCGCGCTGAAACGCAAGATATTGTAATTTTCCAAAGCCGATCAATGGAATATCAGGAAGCCCGACAAGCTTAAGTGCAATTTCCGCCTCAGGTGGATAGCTTGGATTCGCATCTTTGATTTCACGCGGCGCCGCTGACGGTCTGGCCGTTAAAGCTGCCAGGTAGATATCTGGCTGGCAGAGCTTGGCTCTAATTGAATCATTAAGATAGGACCGGTCATGTGTGAGCAAAAGGGATTCTGTCTCAAGTTCTGCCGGCAAGTTATACGTATCACTGAACACGCGGCTTCCCAGGGAATAATGTTGAAACAAACGCGTTGTTTGTGAGTAACCGACATTGCGTGAATCATGTAAAAGGCTGCTCTGCAAATTAACCGGAATGGATGGAAAGCATCCGCTTCGGAAGGCGGATTCTGCCGGATATCGACCGGGGATCAAATCAAATTCCGGAACGAATAATTTTCCGGGCCTATATCCATTTATATTGCGGCCAATCTCGACTGCGGCCGAAGAAAGATCGGAGGGTAGATCCAGCTTGGGCGGGCGCGACAGGATATCGTTCCACAACGCGCCGAGCAAAATGGGAACCATATCCCATTCGCTGAAAATTCCGCGCTTCTCCAAATCCGCCAATTCTTCTTCCGTGAAATCAAAATGGGATAATCCCATCAGGCTGACGAAATGATTTAACGTGGCATGCAGCGCGGCGCGATATCCGCCATGATGCACCAATACACCGTCAATATCGAGCAAAACAACTTTTGTCATTTGTGGCGCTTCTCTAATTCAGCGAGAACATCGGCAGGGGTTAATCCACGCGCTGATAGTAAGACAAGTGTGTGATAGGTGAGGTCCGCAATCTCCTCTATCAGTCGCTGATCATCCTGAGCAAGCCCTGCAACAATGACCTCGCTTGCTTCCTCGCCAACTTTTTGCGAGATCTTCGACAAACCATCTGCAAACAGACTCGCTGTATAGGATTTTTCAGTTGGATTATTTTTTCGACTTTCGATGATATCGAACAACCATTGAACGCTCATGATGCTTGCCCCATGTTTCGATAAAAACAACTCTGCTGACCGGTGTGGCAGGCTGGTCCGGCAGGTTGAACGAGAATCAGGATTGTATCTGCATCACAATCGACGCGAATATCAATTACTTTTTGGATATTTCCAGATGTACCACCCTTATGCCAAAGCTCATCCCGGCTGCGTGACCAGAAATGTGCCTGTTTTGTTTGTAGAGTGAGCCGCAGGGACTCTTCGTTCATATATGCCATCATTAATACCTGATTTGATTCTGCATCCTGCACGATCGCGGGGATCAAACCATTTGCGTCAAACTTTAAGTTTCTAGAAGCTACTGTTTCCATGGAATTATCGCGCTCCCTCAAATAGTCGAACTGATACACCCTGCGATTGCAATCCCTTTTTCAAATCTGGAATTAGCAGATTGCCATCGTGGAAAAGCGACGCGGCGAGCGCGGCATCTGCTTTGCCATCTGTCAGCACCTCTACAAAATGGGATGGGGCACCAGCCCCACCCGACGCGATGACCGGCACGCTCACTGCTTCTGCGATGGCGCGCGTCAAATCCAGATCATAACCGGCGAGTGTGCCATCGGCGTCCATACTGGTTATCAGGATCTCGCCTGCACCCAATTCAACGCCGCGGATTGCCCATTTGATTGCATCCAGATCTGTTGCAATGCGTCCGCCATTAACAAAGACCTCCCAGCCAGATCCATTTATGCGATGACGCGCATCGATCGCTAGCACAATGCATTGCGCACCGAAACGTGCTGCGCTCTCAGATAATAGTTGCGGGGTTTTCACGGCTGCCGAATTGATACTCACTTTATCCGCGCCTGCCAATAATAAGTTTCGGATGTCATCCACTTCACGAATGCCGCCACCAACTGTCAGCGGCATGAAGATCGTATCAGCGACGCGCGAGACCAGTTCCAAGGTGGTTCGATGTCCTTCGTGAGTGGCGGAGATATCCAGGAAAACCAATTCATCCGCGCCCTGTGCGTCATAAAGACGTGACTGTTCCACAGGATCGCCTGCATCGCGCAAGTTCATAAAGTTGATTCCTTTGACCACACGCCCATCCTTTATATCAAGGCAGGGAATAATCCTCTTAGCCAGCATTTGTAACTCCTTTAATCGCCTCTTTCAGATCGATGGAACCATCGTAGATCGCGCGTCCCACGATGACGCCGTCAAGGTCCGCATCCCGCGCCGCAACGATATCTTCCAATGTGTGTACACCGCCTGAAGCGATCACATCCAGCTTCGCTTTCTCAGCCAGAGTGCGGGTGGCCTGAATATTAAGACCGCTGCCCAGCCCATCGCGGCTGATGTCTGTAAAGATAATGGTACGCACGCCTTTTGCCTGCACTTGAAGCGCCAGATCCATTGCCAGGACTTCACTCTTGTCCTTCCAGCCGCGCACACGCACAAACCCGTCACGCGCGTCGATCCCAACTGCGATTCTTTGCTGGCTAAATTTGCCGATCGCATCAGTGACCATATCAGGCTGCTCGATTGCGATGGTGCCAAGCACAATACGGCTGACTCCCAGATGAATCACCTGACTCATTGTATTCAATGAACGAAGCCCGCCGCCAAATTGGACTTGCGCATTAGATTCCTTGGCAACCCATAAAATCGATTCAAGTGCTGCATGGTTTTTGACATCGTTTTCTCCAAAGGCGCCATCCAGGTTCACCACATGCAGCCAACGCGCGCCTATCTCCAGCCAATGCTGCGCTGTCTTTGCCGGGTCGTCGCTGTAGAATGTCATGCGGGCAGGGTCACCTTGTTTCAGGCGCACCACTTTTCCGCCTCGCAGATCGATTGCCGGATAAATCGTAAAATCTTTCATAATACTTCCAAAAAGTTTTTCAAGATTTGCAAACCTACAGCCTGGCTTTTTTCGGGGTGGAACTGTACGCCATAAATATTTTCATGTTGGACTGCACATGCGTAGTTGATCCCGTAGTCAGTAGTCGCTCCAATATCATTTGGATTTCCAGGCTGACAGTAATACGAATGATTGAAATATACATACGCTCCGGAATCGATTCCCTTAAAAATTAACGCATCTTTCTTTACCTCAACCTGATTCCAGCCAGTATGCGGAATCTTCACCGACAGTGACTCTGCAAAACGCGCCACGCGGCCCTGCAATAAGCCCATGCCATTATATTGGCCCATTTCCTCGCCGACCTCAAATAGAGCCTGCATCCCAACACAAATGCCAAGTAGCGGAGTGCCTCGCGCAGCAATTTCTTTGATAGCAGAGTCTAAGCCGCGCGCGCACAAGCCAGACATAAAATCACCGAACGCGCCAACACCCGGCAAAACGACTCTTTTGCCGGATAAGACTTTCTCAGGGTCATCGGTACGTTCCACGATCGCACCGAGGTTCTCCAATGCTTTTTGAACAGAGCGCAGGTTGCCCGTGCCGGCATCGATCAAAATGACCTGACTCATTTGGTCAACGTCCCTTTTGTGGATGGAATTGAGTCTGCGCGGCGTGGGTCGATTTGAGTTGTTATATCCAATGCGCGCGCCCAGGCCTTGAACAACGCTTCGGCCTGATGGTGGTCATCGCGACAATATAAGACGCGTGCATGTAAATTACAACGTGCAGTTATTGCAAACGACTCAAAGAAGTGTGGGAATAACGTGGCGGGGATATTCCCAACATAGGGAGTATGCCATTCCGCCTGAATAACGGAATAAGGACGACCAGACAGATCGAGCGCAACATGAGCCAGTGTTTCATCCATTGGAGCGAAGCAATCTCCCATGCGGACGATTCCCTTGCGATCACCAAGGGCCTGATCGAAGGCCTGACCTAATGTGAGGGCAACATCTTCGATGGTGTGATGGGTATCTATCTCAAGGTCGCCTTTCGCTTGCACGACCAGATCGAACAATCCATGAACTGCAAGATGAGTGAGCATATGGTCGAGGAAACCGATACCCGTAGAGATCTCGTGTTTTCCGCTTCCGTCGATGTCGAGATTGATCTTGATTTTTGTTTCATTTGTTTGGCGTGATATCTCGGCAGTTCTCATGCTTGCTCCTTTAATGCCTTGATCAATGCATCTGTATCTTCCGGCCGGCCCACACTAATACGCATATGATCTCGCAGGCCCGGTTTGTTGAAGTACCGTACAAAGATTCCATATTCCTGTGCCAGCCTGGTTTTCAACTCGGCAGCATCGCGCTCAACAACTCGGCAAAGAATAAAATTTGAACTTGTTGGATAGACCTGTAAGTATGGGATTTCTTGTAAAATGGCCGATAAGCGCGTTCGTTCGTTTTGCAAAGCTGCAACTATCTTTGCTAATTCATCTGTATGGGTCAATGAGACCTGTGCGGCGATACTTGCCGCAACATTCACGTTGTAGGGTTGCTTTGATTTCCATAAGGTGGGAATCAACCACTGAGGGAAGGCCCCATATCCAATTCGTAGACCGGCCAGCCCAGCCCATTTGCTGAACGTGCGCAGCACGACAAGGTTTTCACGTGATGTCGCTTCGCGAATACGACTTAATCCGGTGCCTAACTTGTCATCTGCAAATTCAATGTAAGCTTCATCAAGCACAACCAACAAAGGCAGTTTCAATAACTCGTCCATTATTTTGGAGTCAAGGAGTGAACCATCCGGGTTATTGGGTGTAGCGACAAAAAGAATTTTTGGCTTGTGAGTCTGGACCGCCTCGCGAATGGATTCCATATCCAGTGAAAAATCTGCACAGCGCGGGACTTCGATCACGCGTGCAGCGTTCAGCTCAGCATCGAAGGAATACATGCCAAAGGTGGGTGGACAACTCAAAACATAATCACCTGGCTCGAGCATCACGCGCATAAGCAGGTCAATGAGCTCGTCTGCGCCGGAACCGGCCAATAGATATTCTGCAGATACACCTGTAAATTCTTCGAGACTCTTTCGCAGCGCGCGGCTTTCTGGGTCCGGATAAACATGCGGAAAATCCAGTTTTCCCAATGCCACCCGCACAACTGGCAAAGGTCCGTATGGATTCTCATTCGCATCCAATTTGATAATTTGGTCCGCGTCTCGCCCAAACCGTGCGGACAAAATCTCGAACGGCTCAATCGGTATATAAGGAGGTAATGATTCCAAGTGTTGACGAATTTTCATGATGACTCTTCCAATCGGATTAATGCTGCGTTTTTATGAGCGCCCAAGCCTTCGGCTTCTGCAATAGTCGCAGCGATAGGACTGATTTCCTGCGCGGTCTTTTCATCCAGGCCGATCAGGCTGATGATCTTTACGAAGTCCAATAAATTAAGTGGAGAAGCAAAACGGGCGGAACCACCGGTTGGCATCACATGACTCGGCCCGGCGAGATAATCCCCGAGCACTTCAAAGGAATGCTCGCCTAAAAACACACCGCCGGCATTGTTGACTTTCTCTACCCAGCGAGACGGCTCGCGTACAGATAAAGCAAGATGTTCAGGAGCATAGTCGTTTGCTAGTTGAATGGCTTCATCGAGATCGCGCGTCAATATGGCGCCGCCCCGATTTTCGAGCGAAGCTGCAATGATCTCCGCGCGCTCACATTTTTCAATCTGTCGCACAATTTCATTTTGAACTTTCTCGATCAAGCCTTGTGATAGTGTTAGCAAGATAGCGGAGGCCAATACATCATGCTCGGCCTGTGCCAATAAATCTGCTGCGATCCATGCCGGGTTTGCGGACTCATCTGCGATAACCATCGTCTCTGTTGGCCCGGCCAATCCGTCAATGCCGACCACACCATAGACTTGTCTCTTCGCGAGCGTGACGAATACATTGCCGGGGCCAAAAATTTTGTCGACTGATCGAATTGTCTCAGTGCCATAAGCCAGTGCAGCGATAGCTTGCGCGCCGCCAAGTGGATAGACTTCATCCACACCGGCGATGGCGCAGGCCGCGAGAATCATTGGATTAACAGGAGGATTCTTATCGGCCAATGAACGATTCGGCGGCGTTACGATTACGATCTCTTTTACGCCCGCCACGCGGGCTGGAATTGCGCTCATCAATACTGTCGATGGTAGAGGAGCTGTCCCGCCGGGAACGTACAATCCCACACGTTGAATGGGACGGATGATCTGCCCAAGTTTGCCACCGAGTTGATCCGTAAACCACGAATTGATCGGCTGGTGACCGTGAAAGGTTTTGATTCGTCCTGCAGCTTTTTCCAATGCGGCGCATTGAGTGGGGGAAATGGAGTCCAATGCAGACTGGATCGATACTTTCGAAACAGGAGCAGGCGCGAGGTCGAGGTGATCGAGTGTTTGAGTCCACTTTCGAAGCGCGGAATCTCCATTCGTTCTCACATCGTTCAAGATTTTTGAAACAGCCTGTTCGGGAGTCAACGCCTCGCCGAAGAGTTCTGCGATTCCATCCAATACGCGTTGACTGACATTCATTTCATCCGGCGGCATGCGTTTGAGGATGGTCTGTTTCGCCGTTCGAGAATCGTATTGTTTAAGCATCGTTTTCCTTCGCCAATGCCTTAAGCATGGCCTTGTAGCGCGGCGGCTCTTCTTCAAAAATATAAGTGACCGGAGAAACGATGATGCCGCTCCCACCGATGGCGCGAAGTTCAGTAATGGCTTGTGGAAGATGATCTCGGCGCACCACGACTGTAGCCGAATACCAATTGGATTCGCCGTTGCGCACAACAACCGGGCTGATGGTTGGCCCTTGCAAGCCGCCGACGATGGTCTGTGTAAACATCTCTTGTGCAATCGCTTCCGGATTCTCGCCGCGTATATTCGCGATGACCAATAAATTTTCCTTCGCACGCAAATGTGCTTCGATATATTCAAGCAAGCGGCGCGCCATTTCAAGGGCTTCGGGCTGTGTTTGTAATGCCTTGCGATTGGCGATCAATGTGGCTTGTGAAGGCTGGATGATTCCATCTGGCAAAGCGCGCAAACGATTATCTTGCAATGTTTGGCCGGAGGAAACCAGATCGGAGATCACGTCTGCATAGCCAATGGTAGGAGCGATCTCGAGCGTGCCTTCAGTAGCGATCAACATATGAGGGATATTATGTTTATTCAAGAAGCGCGCGGTTAAGACCGGGAATTTTGTTGCCACACGCAAAGGACCGGGAAGCGAAGCCGAAAACTTTTTAAGCGAGGCCAGGTCTTTAACATCTGCCCAGGATTCAGGAACAGCCAGAGTCAGCGCGCAGGATCCGAAACCCAACGCATCGTGCAGGATGAGGATATCCCCATTTTCTCCTCGTTTCTCCTCGATCACATCGAGGCCGGTGATGCCAAAATCCACACTGCCCTGGCGCACACTGACGACAATATCGCCGGGCCGCTGAAAGATGACGCCCAACTCCGGCAGGGCAGGGATATCCGCCTGATATTGGCGTGGGTTCGGTTTGAACACGCGCAGCCCGGCGGCCGCGAGAAAATCGAGCGCGCTGCTTTCAAGGCGGCCTTTCGATGGGAGAGAGAGTCGAATAGTTTGTGATTGCATGATGAGTCCTTTATGTAGAATCGGAAAACAAAAATCCCCGGTCAATGACCGGGGATTTGATAAACCAAATGACGTTAACCTGATACTTTATACTGGTACGCGAAAATGGATCGCCCGGCCTTTCGGGGATTTGTGATGATGACCATGATGGGTGTGATTAAACAAGGCGTCCATATTGTTCGCAGTATACCAACGTGAATGGGATTTGGCAAGCCGGGAATTTGACAGCCGGGAATTTCCAGTTTTAGCCTAAAGTAGTTATGTCTGCTTTTGAAGGCACGAGAAGTGAGGAGGCTACTGAAAGCTCCTCTCTAGCAAACTGTGGTTAAATAAATACTCGGCGGGGACAGAGCCCGACGCCGAGCTGGGGTTTACTTTTGATTCTCAGCATAGTCGAGAAATTTCTTTACCCATTTATATTCGGGTCATCTTCCTTTATTTTCTTTAGCGCTTTTTCCTTAGCTTCTTCAAAGGTGATCATTTTTACCCCCCCCCTTTGGCATGAAAAAGGAATCGCTAAACCTCTGCGTGAACATTGAAATCGCCTGTGGAATAGTCCGCTAATTAGATCAATTTAGTATCATACAATTTTCTGTTGACCAATTCATGTTTTGACCTGTGTTTAGCCACCAGTTACGTGCTATCCCTGAGATGTGACCTTCTGGCTCGTCGATAGCGACACTGCCAACTGCTACAGGATCCAATTTATAGATTTCATCCTCGACCAATTCAATTTGAGTGATTTCTGTCAGGGCTCCTGCTGTTGCTGAACGCACAGTAGATGCAGGATCCCATAAGAAGGTCGCTAATTGGGGCACAGCACAATTTGCCGGTGGCCCTATAGTACCAAGAACAAATATAGAATAGCGCCTAACATCTTCGCGAGGACTTGTCAGATTTTGTAACAAGTAAGGAATAGCAGGTCCTGCCGATGATCCCATTGCAACTAATGGTTTACTCGCTAGAACCGAAGTGCTTCCATTGAAAGCAATCATTTTGGCTAGTATAGGAGCTGCCTCAGATGCAGAGGCGCCCCTTTTCTCGAGCTCATCTAGAACATCCTGTAGCGGATATTCTGAAACCTCGGTACTAGAATATTCATATGTTTCTAGTAGATGAATAAGTTCATTATTGGTTTTCTCCGATAGGGGAGAAGCTGCAGGTATAGTCGTTGGCGAGCTGCAGCCCTGAAAGAACACAGCGATAATCAAAAGGAAAAGTAATTGAGTTTTTTTCATTTACGCACCTAATCATCAAAGTGGAAAATATCCATTTGCTCTGAAATAAAGTCCAAATATTCCCAAGATATATATTTATTATTGTTTGCCGGTAATCCAAGCCATACACTAGGAAAATGATACACTTTATTTGGTCCATTCCAACTTCCTGTAATGTTAAATTCCTGAGCGTAAATGGGCTTTAAAGACGCCGCCCACGCATCCTGAAATCCTGCTACACCGGGTACAGCTCCGGCTGCTGGCAGACCGGGATGCCAATCGTAAATATCGTGAAAACGATATATGGGTTTGACAGTTATATCGCAGCCCGATATTTCATAGTGAGCATCAACGGACACATAGTAATCTCCTAATGCATAATAAATATCGGTACTACCCGATGGATATCCAGTAGCAAAATCATCTGATTTTACATCTCCGCTTGTTATTCCAGTCATTGCACTTTTATGGATTTGAACCCACATTTGCTTAGTAGCTTGCCTTAGGGCATGTCTCGCGTGGTTGGCCTCGAAAACCCATCGAGATGATTGACCGTGGGGACCTGGTTGCCATAAACCTGATGGATAATCAATATCTCCACCTTTCATAAGATAATTAAACATATGCTCTGACGAATGACCAAATCCAAAATATGGGGCAAATAGAGCAAGTTGATAATAACTATTATATACACATTTTGTATCGTGATTTAAGTAGCATTGCTCGGTTTTTGCGCGAAGGTCTTGTAAGTATTTCTGAGCAAATGGTGGGATGCCATCGTAGCCACTGGGATCGATTACGTTTACGGGATTCCCTTCTACGTAATTCCAGTCGTTGAGAGTAAGCGGTCTATTGTAATCACCTTGCCAAGAGTCTTTAGTGGTAAAACGTCCGTTCAATGGTCACTTATCTTAACCACCTCCGTTCTATGCAGGAGTGGAAAACCTCCTGCGAGTAGAATGAGGATATCAGCCCACATTCTGCAACACAGGAGGTATTCTCATGCTAGTCGAAATCGAACGGTTCG
>Ga0209131_1002425_pt1 | contig 12650 bp, 13 predicted proteins | sample GraSoi_2013_40cm_FD_185826 | JGI IMG/M metagenome (GOLD analysis project Ga0209131, IMG submission 185826) | Grasslands soil microbial communities from the Angelo Coastal Reserve, California, USA - Sample 9_17_2013_40cm (SPAdes) (version 2) | ecosystem: Environmental > Terrestrial > Soil >...
ACTTGGGCGAGCACTTCCGCATGTAGTCGCCGCCGCCCGACGCGGCTGCCTGATGAAACCAACCCTCCAGTTCCGGCTCTCGCAGCACCTCACGCTGACGCCGCAGCTGCAGCAGTCGATCCGCCTGCTGCAGCTCTCGACCATCGAGCTGAACCAGGAAATCGAGCGGCTGCTGATGGAAAACCCGATCCTCGAGCGCGAGGACGGCGAGAGCGACGCCGCCGCGGCAGTGGTGGTGCCGAGCGACCCCGATGCGGCGGCGCGCGCGGCCTCCGACCAGGCGCCGCCCGAGCCGCGCGAGCACGCGGACGACCGCAGCGCTGATCTGCCGGCCGACTACGCCGCGCCCTGGCGCGGCACCGAGGAGGGCGGCGACGACGACGGCGATCGCACCCAGGCGGCGCCCGACCTGCCCACGCTGCGCGACCACCTCAACAGCGAGCTCGCGCTCACCAACCTCGGCGCGCGCGACCGCGCGCTGGTGGGCCTGCTGATCGATGCGCTGGACGACGACGGCTACCTCACGCAGCCGCTCGAGGAGATCGCCGCGCTGATGCAGGCCGAGGCGGAAATCAGCGTCGAGGAGCTCGCGATCGCCTTGCGCCACCTGCAGAATATCGAGCCGGCCGGCGTGGGCGCGCGCACGCCCGGCGAATGCCTGGCGCTGCAGATCCGCGCCCTCAAGGAGGCTGCGGGTCCGCAGGCCGCGCTTGCGCTCGCCATCTGCGAACAGCACCTCGAGCTGCTCGCCAGCCGCGACTACGTGCGCCTGAAGAGCCTGACCGGCGCGGACGACGAAGCGCTGCGCGCAGCGCAGCAGCTGATCCGCGGCCTGAACCCGCGGCCGGGCGCCGCGTTCGCGCGCATCGAAACGCGCTACGTGGTGCCCGACGTGATGGTGCGCAAGCTGAAGGGGGTCTGGCGCGCGAGCCTCAACCAGGACGCCATGCCGCGCCTGCGCGTCAATCGCCTCTACGCGGAGCTCGCGGCGCGTCCGCGCGGCGCCGGCGGCAACGCGCTCGCCTCGCAGTTGCAGGAGGCGCGCTGGCTGATCAAGAACGTGCAGCAGCGCTTCGAGACCATCCTGCGCGTCTCGCAGGCGATCGTCGACCGGCAGCGCAACTTCCTCGAGCACGGCGAAGTCGCCATGCGGCCCATGGTGCTGCGCGAAATCGCGGACGTGCTGGGCGTGCACGAGAGCACGGTCTCGCGCGTCACCACGCAGAAGTACATGGCGACGCCGCGCGGCACCTATGAGCTGAAGTACTTCTTCGGCAGCCATGTGGCCACCGATACGGGCGGCGCGGCCTCCTCCACGGCCATTCGTGCGCTCATCAAGCAGCTGGTGGCCGCCGAGGACGCGCGTGCGCCGCTCTCGGACTCGCGCATCGCGCAGATCCTCGGCGAACAGGGCATCGTCGTCGCCCGCCGCACCATCGCAAAATATCGTGAGTCCCTGCAGATCCCGCCGGTCAACCAGCGCAAGAGCCTGTAGGCTTACAAGCTGTTACACCCCGCGCGCGGGACGGCCTCCTGCCTGGGCTATAATGCGCGCCCTCCGCGCATTTACCTATGTCCCTGGTCGCAAAACTCCTCCCTTCCGCCAACGTCCTGCCGGACCTCGCCGCCTCGAGCAAGAAGCGGCTGTTCGAGCAGGTCGGGCTGCTGTTCGAAAACCAGCACGGCATCGCGCGCGGCGTGGTGTTCGAGAGCCTGTTCGCGCGCGAGCGGCTGGGCTCGACGGGCCTGGGCCAGGGAGTGGCGATCCCGCACGGGCGCATCAAAGGCCTGAAGGACGCGCTCGGCGCCTTCGTGCGACTGTCGCAGCCGGTCGCGTTCGATGCGCCGGACGGCAAGCCCGTGAACCTGGTGTTCGCGCTGCTGGTGCCCGAGCACGCCACCGAGAAGCACCTGGAGATCCTGTCCGAACTCGCGCAGATGTTCAGCGACCGCGCCCTGCGCGACGCGCTCGCCGCCGCCACCGACGCGGCGGCGCTCCACCAGATCATCTCCGCATGGCAGCCGGATGCTTCAGGTCAACGTCGCGCAGCTGCATGAGGACAACCGGGAGGCGCTTGCGCTCGCCTGGGTAGCGGGACGCGAGGGGCGCACCGAGGTGCGCCGCGAGTCGGCTGCGGCCGCAGCACTGATCGGCCATCTGAACCTCACCCACCCCAACAGCGTGCAGGTGATCGGCGCCTACGAGGCGGGCAACGTCGCCGGGCACGCCGAACGCCTGTTCGCCGCCTCGCCCGCGGCGGTGATCTGCGCCGACGGGCTGGCCCCGCCGGCGCCGCTCATCGCCGAGGCGGAGCGCACGCGCACGCCGCTGTTCACCTCGCCGCTGCCCGCGGCGCGCGTCATCGAAAAGCTCGCCAACTACCTGGCGAAGCGGCTTGCCGATACCACCGAGCGCCACGGCGTCCTCATGGACGTGCTCGGCGTCGGCGTGCTGATCACCGGCGAGTCGGGCGTCGGCAAGAGCGAGCTCGCGCTCGAGCTCATCAGCCGCGGCCAGGGGCTGGTGGCCGACGACGTGGTCGAAATCTCGCGCATTGCCGCGACCACGCTGGAGGGCCGCTGTCCGCCGCTGCTCAAGGATTTCCTCGAGGTGCGCGGCCTGGGGCTCATCAACATCCGCGCCATCTACGGCGAAACCGCGGTGCGGCCGAAAATGAAGCTCAAGCTCATCGCGCACCTGGAGAAACCGGCCAAGGGCAGCGCGCGCGACGCGGCCGAGCGCCTGCCGCTGTCGGAGCTGTCGGAAGAAATCCTCGGCGTGACGGTGCGCAAGGTGGTGATCCCGGTGGCCGCGGGCCGCAACCTTGCCGTGCTGCTGGAAGCCGCGGTGCGCAACTACATCCTGCAGCTGCGCGGCAAGGACTCGGCGGTCGAATTCCTCGAGCGCCAGAAGCGGGCCATGCACGACGATGGCTAGGGCTTGCAGTTCGTTCTAGTCAGCGGCCTGTCGGGGTCGGGCAAGAGCATCGCGCTCGACGTCCTGGAAGACAGCGGCTTCTACTGCGTCGACAATCTGCCGGCGACGCTGCTCATGGATGTCGTGAAGTTCCTCTCCGACGGCGGCCAGACCCGCATCGCGGTCAGCGTCGACGCGAGGAGCGTCGCGCTCGCCTCGCTGCCGCAGCACTTGAGCGCGCTGAAGGCCCTGGGCGCGGAAACGCGGGTGCTGTTCCTTGAAGCGAGCGCCGAAACGCTGCTGCGCCGCTTCTCCGAGACGCGCCGCAGCCATCCGCTCGCCGGCGCAGGCCTGACGCTGACGGAGGCGATCGAGCGCGAACGCTCGCTGCTCGCGGGTGTGTCCGAGCTCGGACACCGCATCGATACGAGCGGCCTGCTGCCCAAGGTGCTGCGCAACTGGATCAAGGACCTGCTCGGCCTGGGCGGCGGCTCGCTCACGCTGCTGTTCGAATCCTTCGCTTTCCGCGACGGTATCCCGCTCGATGCGGACTGGGTGGTCGATGCGCGCATGCTGCCCAACCCGCACTACCAGGCAGAGCTTGCGCCGCTCAACGGCCTCGACGCGCCGGTGATCGCCTACCTGGAGGGCGAGCCGCAGGTGGGCGCCTTCCTCGAGGACCTGCGCGGCTTCCTGGCGCGCTGGCTGCCCGAGGTGCGCCGCGACAACCGCAACTACCTGACGGTCGCCATCGGCTGCACCGGCGGGCGGCACCGCTCGGTCTACCTGGCCGAGCAGCTGGCGAAGGCCTTCGCCGGCGAATGGCGCGTGCTGGTCCGACACCGCGGCCTGGCGACGGACAAGTGACCGAAACGCCGCTTTTCCTGCTGAACACGGTGTTGTTCCCCGAGGGCCTGCTGCCCCTGCGCGTGTTCGAGCAGCGCTACCTGGAGATGGCCAAGACCTGCCTGCGCGAGCAAACGCCCTTCGGTGTCTGCCGCATCCGCGAGGGCGCCGAAGTGGGCGCACCGGCGACGCACGAGGACGTCGGCTGCCTCGCCCACATCCGGCATTGGGACATGCAGCAGCTGGGCCTCCTGCAGATCGTCGCCCAGGGCGAGCGGCGCTTCCGCGTGCGCGAGCGCCGCGTGCAGGGCGATGGCCTTGCGCTCGCGACGATCGACCTGCTCCCGGAGGAAGCGGATGCGCCGCCGCCGGCCAGCTTCGCGGCGGGCTGCGCGCTGCTCGAGCGCATCGCCGTCGAACACGGCGAGCGCGTATTCGCCAAGCCCTACCGCTTCGATTCCAGCGCCTGGGTCAGTGCGCGCCTCGCCGAAGTGCTGCCGCTCGACGGTCCGGTCAAGCAGCAGCTGCTCGAAATGGACGGGCCGCAGCGCCTGCAAGCGCTACAGCGGCTGATCGCGATCGAGGGCCGGCAGCAGAGCTGACAAGAGCGTTTTCACGGGCGCCGGCACCGCGGCGCGCATCGCGTCCTCGACGTCAAGCCAGATCCCATCCCGCCTGCTTGGGCGCTTTCGCAGGCTGCAATACAACGGCTGTATCGTCAGGCGGAAATGCGTGAAGCCGTGCTCGATCCGTGGCAGCCGGCGCGCCTCGCGCAGGTCGACCGGGTAGCTCTTGCGCAGCTTCGCCACCGACCCTTCCGGAAAGACCCACAGGCCGCCCCAGATACCGCTGCTCGGGCGCCGCTCCAGCAGCACGGCGCGTTGATGCTGCAGAACGAGCCAGGTCGCGCGCCGCAGCGGCAGCGGCTTGCGCTTGCGCGCTGCGGGCAATTCGTCGATGCGATCTTCCCGCAGGGCCACGCAATCCTTCGCGACCGGACAGCGCCCGCAAGCCGGTTTCGAGCGCGTGCACAGCAGCGCGCCCAGGTCCATGAGCGCCTGCGTGTAGGCAGGCAGCCCGCGCCTGGGCAGCAGCTTCTGCGCGAGCGCCCACTGCTCTCCGCCCTCGACGCCGAATTGCCGCGCCAGCACCCGCTTGACGTTGCCGTCGAGAATCGCCGCGCGCCGGCCGAAGGCGAACACCGCAATCGCCGCCGCGGTTGAGCGCCCTACCCCCGGAAGTTCCTGGATTTTTTCCAGATTATTTGGAAAACCTCGAGCTCGCATGCAGGTTGCGCCCGCGCGCGTAGTAGCCAAGGCCGCTCCACAGCTGCAATACCTCATCCTCGGACGCCGCCGCCAGCGCGGCCACATTCGGGAAGCGCGCGAGAAATCGCTCGTAGTAGGGAATCACCGCGGCGACCTGGGTCTGCTGCAACATGATCTCCGACAGCCAGATGCGGTAAGGATCGCGCGTGCCCTGCCAGGGCAGTCCGTGCCGCCCATGGCGGCGCTGCCATTCGATCAGTTTTCGCGCAAAATCCGCCACGCGCGGATTCTATGGCAAGGTAGCGTTTCGCATGCTGGCTTTCATCCTCCGCCGCTTGGCCCAGGCAGTCCTCGTCATGCTCGCCGTCGGGCTGATCGCCTTCTCGCTGTTCCGCTTCGTCGGCGACCCGGTGCTGTTCATGCTCGGCCAGGACGCCACCCCCGACGACCGGGCGCGCATCACCAAGATGCTCGGCATGGACAAGCCGTTCTACGTGCAGTACCTGATTTTCGTCGACCGGGCGGTGCACGGCGAATTCGGCATGAGCTTGCGCCAGGCGCAGCCGGTCTCCAAACTCATCGCCGAGCGCCTGCCGGCGACGCTCGAGCTGTCCGCGGTCGCGGCGCTGTTCGCGCTGATCGGCGGCGTCAGCATGGGCGTCTACACGGCGCTGCGGCGTAATTCCTGGCTGTCGCAGTTCCTGCTGGCCGTCTCGCTGGTGGGGGTCTCACTGCCGACCTTCCTGATCGGCATCCTGCTGATCCTCGTCTTCGCGGTGCTGCTCGGCTGGCTGCCCTCCTTTGGCCGCGGCGACACGGTGTCGCTGGGCTGGTGGACCACCGGCTTCCTGACCGCCTCGGGGCTGAAGTCGCTGATCCTGCCGGCGATCACGCTAGGCCTCTTTCAGATGACGCTGATCCAGCGGCTGGTGCGCTCGGAGATGCTCGAGGTGCTGCGCACCGATTACATCAAGTTCGCACGCGCGCGCGGCCTCACCGACCGCGCCGTGCATTTCGGCCACGCGCTGAAGAACACGCTGGTTCCCGTCATCACCATCACCGGCCTGCAGGTGGGCGCGATCATCGCCTTCGCCATCATCACCGAAACCGTGTTCCAGTGGCCGGGCATGGGCCTGCTGTTCATCCAGGCAGTGGGTTTCGCCGATGTGCCGGTCATGGCGGCCTATCTGTGCCTGATCGCGCTTTTCTTCGTCATCATCAACCTGGTCGTCGACCTGCTTTACTATGCGGTCGATCCGCGCCTGCGCATCGACCGCTCGGTCGCCGCAAGCTGAGCCCATCGCCGCACCCTATCGAGAGATCCCATGAACGCACCCGCCGACAAGTTGCATTCGCCCGTCGAGAAGATCCGCGGCTATCACGCCGAGCTGCGCGGCATCCGGCGCGACATCCACGCCCATCCCGAGCTCGCCTTCCAGGAAAGCCGCACCTCGCAGCTGGTCGCCGAGCGGCTCGAGGCCTGGGGCATCGAGGTGCACCGCGGGCTCGCCAAGACCGGCCTGGTCGGCGTGATCAAGGGGAAAAAGGCCTCGAGCGGCCGCGCGATCGGCCTGCGCGCGGACATGGACTGCCTGCCGATGCACGAAACCAGCGAGATCCCGCACAAATCGACCCATGCCGGCCGCATGCACGCCTGCGGGCACGACGGCCACACCACGATGCTGCTCGGCGCCGCGCGCTATCTGCAGGAAACGCGCAACTTCGATGGCACCGCCTACGTGATCTTCCGGCCCGCCGAAGAGGGCGGCGCGGGCGGCAAGGTAATGGTGGACGAAGGCCTGTTCGACCGCTTCCCGGCAAACGAGATCTACGCCGTGCACAACTGGCCGAGCCTGCCGCCCGGCCAGATGGCGGTGCGGCCCGGGCCGGTCATGGCCGCGACCGACGAGATCGTCATCACCGTGCGCGGCAAGGGCGGGCACGCCGCGATGCCGCAGCTGACCGTCGACCCGGTGGTCGCGACCGCGCAGGTGATCTCGGCGCTGCAGACGATCGCCAGCCGCAACGCCAATCCGCTGGATGCGCTGGTCGTCTCGATCTGCTCGATGGAGACCAGCCAGACCAACGTCTTCAACGTGATCCCGGACTTCGTTAAGCTGATCGGCACGGTGCGCAGCTTCCGCCCGGAAACGCGTGACATGGCGGCCGTGCGCATCAAGGAAATCGTCGGCGGCGTTGCCCAGGCGCTCGGCTGCAGCGCGCAGGTCGACTACAAGCACGGCTATCCGTCGACCATCAACAGCGAGCGCGAGGCGCTGTTCGCCGCCGCGGTGGGCGAACGCGTGTTCGGCAAAGGCAACGTGGTCACCGACGCCGAGCCGACCATGGGCGGCGAGGATTTCTCCTACATGCTGCAGGCGCGGCCCGGCGCCTATGTGTTCCTCGGCCAGGGGGGCGGACCGAACAACTGCTTCCTGCACAACCCGGGCTATGACTTCAACGACGAGGTGATCCCGCTCGGCGCCGGCTATCTCGCCGCGCTGGTCGAAGAATCGCTGCCGCTGAAGTAGTGGGCGCACCCTAGTGGATCTCCGGACCTTCTGGAACCACGATCTCGCCTACAGCTTCCGCCGCTCGCCGGTGACGATCGTCGCCGCGGTGCTGACGGCGCTCTGCTTCGGCGGCGCGCTGTTCGCGCCCTGGCTCGCGCCCTACAACCCCTTCGATGCGGCTTCGCTCGATCTCAACGCGGCGTTCTCGCCGCCCGGCTGGATCGACACGGGCACCGCGAGCCACCTGCTGGGCACCGACGACCAGGGCCGCGACCTGCTGTCCACCATCCTCTATGGGGCGCGCATCTCACTGCAGGTCGGCCTGGCCGCCGTGCTGTTCGCCATGCTGCTCGGGGTCACGCTGGGCCTCGTCTCCGGCTACTTCGGCGGGCGCATCGACGCAGTCATCATGCGCATCGCCGACATCCAGCTGTCCTTCCCGGCAATCCTGATCGCGCTGCTGGTGGACGGCGTCGCGCGCGTCGCCCTGTCGACGGACCGGCACGATGAAATCGCCATCCCGGTGCTGATCCTCTCGATCGGCGTCTCGGGTTGGGTGCAGTACGCGCGCACCGTGCGCGGTTCCACGCTGGTCGAAAAGGGCAAGGAATACGTCCAGGCGGCGCGCGTCATCGGCCGCCATCCGCTCGCGATCATGCTGCGGCACGTGCTGCCGAACGTCACCGGCCCGGTGCTGGTCATCGGCACCATCCACATCGCCACCGCCATCATCACCGAAGCGACGCTTTCCTTTCTCGGCGTCGGCGTGCCGCCGACGCGGCCCTCGCTCGGCACGCTGATCCGCATCGGCAACGAATTCCTGCTGTCCGGCGAATGGTGGATCTGCCTGTTTCCGGGCATCGCGCTGGTGACCCTGGTGCTGTCGGTCAACCTGCTGGGCGACTGGCTGCGCGATGCGCTGAATCCGAAGCTGCGATGAGCACGCCCGTCCTCGAGGTGAAGGGTCTGCGTGTCGAGTTCCCAACGCGCCGCGGCACGCTGGTGGCGGTGGACGACATCAGTTTCTCGATCGCGCCGGGCGAGGTGCTGGGCGTAGTGGGCGAATCGGGCGCCGGCAAGTCGCTGACCGGCACGGCCATCATCGGCCTGCTGGAGCCGCCCGGGCGCGTCGGCGCCGGCGAAATCCGGCTTGAGGGCGAGCGCATCGACCGGCTGGACAACGACAGCATGCGCCGCATCCGCGGCCGGCGCATCGGCGCGATCTTCCAGGATCCGCTGACCTCGCTCAACCCGCTCTACACCGTGGGCGCGCAGCTCGTGGAGACGATCCGCACGCACCTGGCGCTCGACGCGGGCGCCGCGCGCGCACGCGCGCTTTCGCTATTGCGCGAAGTGGGCATTCCCGCGCCGGAAGCGCGCATCGACCACTACCCGCACCAGTTTTCGGGCGGCATGCGGCAGCGCGTGGTGATCGCGCTCGCGCTTTGCGCCGAGCCGCGGCTGATCATCGCCGACGAGCCGACTACCGCGCTCGACGTCTCGATCCAGGCGCAGATCATCCAGCTGCTCAAGCGCCTGGCGCGCGAGCATGGCACCGCGGTCATGCTCATCACGCACGACATGGGGGTGATCGCCGAAACCGCCGACCGCGTGGCGGTGATGTACGCCGGGCGCATCGCCGAAATCGGTCCCGTGCGCGAAGTGGTGCGCAACGCGCGCCATCCCTACACCGTCGGCCTGATGGGCTCGATCCCCAAGCTGGGCGCAGGCGCGGGCAAGCACCGCTCGCAGCTGGTCCAGATCGAGGGTTCGATGCCGCGCCTGAATGCCGTGCCGGCGGGTTGCGCCTTCCATCCGCGCTGCGAAAAATGCTTCGCGCGCTGCACGCGCGAACGCCCCGAGCCGATCCGGACCGGCGCCAACCTCACCGCCTGCTGGCTGTATGACGAGCAAAGCACTGTCGCATGAATCGCAGGGGCCCCCGCCCCTGCTCACGCTTGACGGCGTCGGCCGGGATTTCGACGTCTCGCGGCCCTGGCTGAACCGCGTCATCGAAGGCACGCCGCGCCAGTTGCTGCACGCGGTCGACGACGTGAGCTTCGAAGTTCGCAAGGGCGAAACGCTGGCGCTGGTGGGCGAGTCCGGCTGCGGCAAGTCGACGCTCGCGCGCCTCATCGTCGGCCTCTACGCGCCCTCGCGCGGCCGCATCGAGTTCGACGGCGTGGAGATTTCGGATCCCGCGGCGCACGTGAAAACCGCGCGCATGCGCCAGCGCATGCAGATGATTTTCCAGGACCCCTACGCCAGCCTGAACCCGCGCTGGCGCGTGCGGGAAATCATCGCCGAGCCGATACTGGTTCTGAAGCTTTGGGAAAATGCAAAGCAGATTCACCAGCGCGTGGCGGAGCTGCTGACCCAGGTCGGGCTCGCGCCGGAGGACGGCGAAAAATATCCCCACGAATTCTCCGGCGGCCAGCGCCAGCGCATCTCGATCGCGCGCGCGCTGTCGGGCAGCCCGGAATTCCTGGTCTGCGACGAGCCGACCTCGGCGCTGGATGTTTCGGTGCAGGCGCAGATCCTCAACCTGATGAGCGAGCTGCAGGCGCGGTTGGGGCTGACCTACCTGTTCATCTCGCACAACCTCGCCGTGGTGTCGCATGTCGCCGATCGCATCGGCGTCATGTACCTCGGACGGCTGGTGGAGATCGCCGATGCGCAGGAAGTGTTCGCGCGGCCCAAGCACCCCTACACGAGGATGCTGCTGGATGCAGTGCCCGACCTCGAGATGAGCGGCCGGCAGCGCACGCCGGTGGCGGGCGAGGTGCCGAATCCGCTCTCACCCCCGACCGGCTGCACGTTCCATCCGCGCTGCCCGCACGCCAACGAGCGCTGCCGGTCCGAAAAGCCCCAGCTGGTCTGGCGCGGCCCGACCGCGAGCGCCTGCCACGCCGTCGAGGAAGGCCGAATCTAGCGCTTGAAGAGGCCGCGCACCGCGTCGCCGACGCCGCTTGCGCCCTTTTTCGCCGTGTCCGTCAGGCCGCCGGCCGCCTTGCCAAGGGCGCCGCCCGCGCTTCCCACCAAGGCCGTGTAATCCACATGCCAGTTCGGGCTGTCGAGCGCCCCGTCCAGCTTGACCGGAATCGTGATTCCGCCCGCAGCGAGCGTCGCCTTCGCCTGGTAGTCGATGCTGTTGTGCCCGATGTCCAGGTTGCCCGCGCCGCCCACGCGCAGGGTTGTCGCTTGCACTTTCAGGTCGTCGTTGTGCGCCACTCCGTTCTTGATCGCGAAACTCGCGCTCATTTCCGAGAAATCGGTCTTTTGCGAGGGATCATGCTTGGTGGTTTTCGTCGCGAGCGCGGATTTCACGCCGCCGCTCACGCCCTGCGAGAGGTTGATCCCCTTGATCGCGCCATCCTTGACCAGGAGATTCGCCTTTCCGGCGAGCGCCCTTTTCAGGGCCAGCGTCGTGCCGCCCGCGGCCTGCACGTCGAACGTGATATTGCCGCGCCCCTCCAGCAGGTCCTTGCGAGCGTAATCGCGCAGCAACGGCCCCACCGCCACGTTCTGGATGTTCTCCTTGACCTGGACGCGGTTGCCGTTCGCCTCCGCGCCGATTGCACCCGCCATCGTGCCGCCGTAGAGGTTCGCGCTGTGCGGCGAGATGTCGAGCTTGCCGTCGGCCAGCTTGATCTCCGCCTTGACGTTCTCGAGCTTGACGCGCAGCGCGGTCAGCGCGCCGACCGCGAGCTTGCCGCTCACGGTCTTGCCGCGCAGGATGCGGAGGTCGACGGGCTCGTCGCCCTTGCCGTCCTTTTTCTCCGGCGGAATGTAGCGGTCCACGTTGAGGCGGTCGAACTCGACATCGAAGTTCGCCTTCAGCGGCGCGTAATTGGTCAGCGCGATTTTCGCCTTGAAGCTGCCGTCATCGAGCTTGCCGGTGACATCCGCGTCGAGCTCCTGCCTGGCGAGGTTCGCCTTGATGGCGGCCTCGACCCTGGCCTTCGCGGCGACCCCCTCGACCGTGGCGTCGAGGTCCAGCGAAACCTTCGGGATCGTCAGCGCCTTCGCCGTGCCTTCCATGGCGGCGATCAGGAGCCTTGCGTCGACGTTGCGCTGCGGGCCCTTCACCTGGATCGAAACCCGGACCTCGGTACCGGAGGCCTTGGCGGGCGTCACATCCACCTTGGGCGCGGAGAATTCAGCCGATACGCTGTCCTGGTCGAAGCGGCCCTTGAGCTGGGCGTTGAACTTGTCGAAGGCGAACTCCTCGCGGCCGAGATTGAAACGCAGCGCGCCCGTGGCCTGCGCGCGCAGGTCGGCCTCCGGCTTTTTCCCGGTGATGCGCGCCTGCAGCGCCACTTCGCCCGGCGTCTGCCCATCCAGCCGCCCCGTTTTCAGGCTCAGCTCCGGGATGTTCAGCTCCTGCCCGCTCGCCTCGTCCCGGTAGGCGATCTGGACTTTCTCGACGATGACTTCGGCGACGCGCAGGTTCGGCGGCGCCTCCGGCTTCTTGTCCTTGTCCTTGGGCCCGGCGAGGTCCGCGAAATTCATCGTGCCGTCCTTGCGTCGCACGATATTCGCCTTGAGGCCGGAAACCTTGAGGATCTCGATCGCCAGCTCGCCGGAGAGCAGCGGCAGCGCGCGCACCGCGACCTCGGCCGATTCGAGCGAAACGAAGACCTTGTCGCTGCCCGGTTCGCTGAGCGAAGTCTTGGCCAGCGCGATGCCGGCGACCGGGAACAGGCGCAACGTCGGCGTGCCCTCGATGCTGAGCGTGCGGTTCCTTTCCTTCATCGCCTGCTCCAGGCGGGACTTGACGAATTTGCCGTCCACGATCACCAGCACGGCGCCGAGTCCGATCACCGCAAGCACGACGAGCCCGCCCAGGCCGTACAGCAGGAACTTGACGATTTTCATGGCGCCCCCTTGCTCTTGTTGGCGATGCCGAAAGGTACGTGGCCCGTCGCGACGTGCTGGCGCGCCGACTCGACGTGGCCGCGCTGGTCGTCGAAATAGAAGTCCGGCTGGAAAGCCTTGAGGAATTCGCCCTTGTCCAGGCCGCCAAGGAACAGCGCCTCGTCCACCGCGATGTTCCAGTCGACCAACGTGCGCACCGCGCGCTCGTGTGCCGGCGCGCTGCGCGCC
>Ga0209131_1002426_pt1 | contig 12649 bp, 11 predicted proteins | sample GraSoi_2013_40cm_FD_185826 | JGI IMG/M metagenome (GOLD analysis project Ga0209131, IMG submission 185826) | Grasslands soil microbial communities from the Angelo Coastal Reserve, California, USA - Sample 9_17_2013_40cm (SPAdes) (version 2) | ecosystem: Environmental > Terrestrial > Soil >...
AAGGCCTCCGTGGTCGATATAGCGGTGGACGGCGAGCACAGCTTTTACGCTGTGGATCCTGCCGAGCGTGAACGCGCTGTTGCGGTCAACAAGCAATGGGTCGATGCCGCCGCCACGCTCGGCTCCATCTCGAACGGCCGCTTCACGCGGAACCACGCCGCGTAGAGCGCCGGCAGGAAAAGCAGCGTGAGCACGGTGGCCACGACGAGCCCGCCCATGATCGCGACCGCCATCGGCCCGTAGAAGGCGCTGCGCGTGAGGGGAATCATCGCGAGCACGGCGGCGGCGGCGGTGAGCATGATGGGACGGAAACGGCGCACGGTCGCGTCGATGATGGCGTCCCACGGGTCGCTGCCCTCGCGGATGTCGTGATCGATCTGGTCGACGAGGATCACGGAGTTGCGCATGATCATGCCCGCCAACGCGATGGTGCCGAGCATGGCGACGAAACCGAAGGGCACGTTGAACGCCAGCAGCGCCGCCGATACCCCGATCAAGCCGAGCGGGGCCGTGAGGACCACCATCGCCAGGCGCGAGAAGCTCTGCAGCTGCAGCATGAGCGTGGTGAGCATCACCAGGATCATCACCGGGGCGACCACGGCGATCGATTGCTGGCCCTTGCCGGCGTCCTCGATCGCGCCGCCCGTGTCGATGCGGTAGCCGACTGGCAGCTTCGCGCGAATCGGCGCGATCGCCTCCTCGACCTGCTTGCTCACCACCGGCGCCTGGATGCCGTCGCGGATGTCGGAGCGCACCGTGATCATCGGCAGGCGATCGCGGCGCCAGAAGATGCCCTGCTCAAATCCGTAGCTGAGCTCCGCGACCTGCGCGAGGGGAACGGTGCGGCCACGGCCGGTCGGCACCGCGAGATCCTTGAAGAGGCTCATGAACACGCGCTCCTCGCGCGCGCCGCGCGCGACCACGTCGATCTGCCTGTCGCCTTCGCGATAGGCGGTCACCGCCTGGCCGGAGAGCACGGTGTTCAAGTATTGCGCCAGGTCCTGGGTCGAGATGCCGAGCACGCGGGCGCGCTCCTGGTCGATCCGCAGGCGAATCACCTTCGAAGGCTCGTCCCAGTCGAAATTCACGTCGCGCATCCACGGATTGGCGCGCATGGCACCCGCCACCTCGTTGGCTATGCGGCGGATCTCCTGCTTGTCCTCGCCGATCACGCGGAATTGCACCGGGAAGCCGACGGGCGGACCGTTCTCGAGGCGATTCACGCGCCCGCGCAGCTCCGCGAAATCCTCCTCGAATAGCCTGAGCAGGCGCGCGCGCACGATCTCGCGCGCCTCGTTGTTCTTCGTGTTGACGATGAACTGCCCGAAGTTCGCGTTCACCAGCTGCTGGTCGAAGGGCAGGTAGAAGCGCGGGCTGCCGCTGCCGACATAGCTCACGAAATTGTCGATGTTGTCGGCGAGCTCGGGCACGCTCGCCATGACCTTCTCCAGCTTCTTCACCTGCGCCTCCGTGGCGGCGAGGGACGACCCCTCCGGAAGGCGCAGGTCGACGATGAGCTCGGGACGGCTTGCGGCCGGGAAGAACTGCTGCTGGACGAAGCGAAAGCCGAAGATCGCAGCCACGAAGGCGGCGAGCGTCGCGCCGATCACGATCCAGCGGTGCTCGACGCACCAGGCGACGAGCGCGCGGAAGCGCCGATAGAAGGGCTTGCGATAGACGGCGCCCTCTTGCACGTGCATCCCGGTCATCTTGAAATCGGGGAGCAGTTTATAGCCCAGGTACGGCACGAAGAGCACCGACACCACCCACGAGACGAGGAGCGCGATCGTGGTCACCGCGAAGATCGAGAAGGTGTATTCGCCCGTCGACGAGCGCGCGAGCCCTATCGGCAGGAAACCGGCGGCGGTCACCACCGTGCCGGTGAGCATGGGCATCGCGGTCGAGGTGTAGGCGAAGCTCGCCGCCCTCACGCGCTCCCATCCCTGCTCCATCTTCACCACCATCATCTCGACGGAAATGATGGCGTCGTCGACCAGGAGCCCGAGCGAGATGATGAGCGCGCCGAGCGAGATCTTGTGCAGGTCGATCCCGGTCTGGAACATGAAGAGGAACGTGACCGCCATGGTGAGCGGAATCGAGAGCGCGACGATGAGCCCGGTGCGCAATCCGAGCGACAGGAAGCTCACCAGCAGCACGATGCCGACGGCCTCGGCGAGCGAGCGCGTGAATTCGCGCACCGAGCGCTTTACCGTCGCCGGCTGGTCGTTCACCCGATGCAGCTCGATGCCGACCGGCAGCTCCTTCTCGAGACGCGCCAGTTGATGATCGAGCGCCTCGCCGAGCGCGATGATGTTGCCGCGCGGCACCATCGAGACCGCGACCCCGAGCGCGTCGCGGCCCATGTAGCGCATGCGTGGCTGGGGCGGATCGCTGAAGCCGCGGCTCACCGTGGCGATGTCGCCGAGGCGGAAGAGCCGGCCGTTGGCGCGGATCGCGAGCGCCTTCACGCTTTCCACCGAATCGAGCGCGCCGCTCGCGCGCACGTAGATGCGATCGGTGGGCGTCTCGAAGCTGCCGGTCGCGGCGACCGCGTTCTGCTGGGCGAGGGCGGAGAAGACCGCGGACGGCTCGATGCCGAGCGTGCCCAGGCGCGTGTTGGACACCTCGATGTAGATCTTCTCGTCCTGCTCGCCGATCAGGTCCACCTTGCCGATGTCCTTCACGCGCAGGAGCTCGTTGCGGATGCGGTCGGCCGCCTCCTTGAGCTGCGCGTACGTATAGCCGTCGCCGGTGATCGCGTAGATGTTGCCGAAGGTGTCGCCGAACTCGTCGTTGAAAAACGGCCCGATCACGCCCGGGGGAAGCGTCGCGCGGATGTCGCCGACCTTCTTGCGGACCTGGTACCACGTGTCGCGAATCTCGTCGGGCCGCGACGAATCCTTCACGAAGACGAACACCACGGACTCGCCGGGCTTGGAGTAGCTGCGCAGGAAATCGAGGCGCGGCGTTTCCTGGAGCTTCTTCTCGATCTTGTCGGTGAGCTGGCGCTCGACCTCGTCGGCCGAGGCGCCCGGCCAGAGCGTGCGCACCACCATCAGCTTGAAGGTGAAATCCGGGTCCTCGGCCTGGCCGAGCCGCAGGAACGAGCCGATGCCGATCGCGGCGAGCACTACCATGAAATAGAGGACGAGCGTCGGGTGCGACAACGCCCACTCGGACAGGTTGAAGCGCCGGACCATGGCTACCGACTCGGCACGCGCCTTAGGGATTGCGCGCGGTATCGACCGCCGGCCGGGCCTGCGCGAGGCGCACGACCTGCTCGGGCCGCAGCTTGTGCACGCCCGCGGTGACGACCCATTCGCCGGGCGCGAGTCCCGAGGTGACAGTCGCGCCGTCCTCGCGAAACTCGCCGACCGCCACCGGCCGCAGCTTCACTTGCTTGGTGACGGGGTCCACCACCCACACAGCAGGGTCGCCGCGCGTGCGCGCGAGCGCGCTGAGCGGGACCATCATGAGCGATTCGCTCGTCTCGCCCTTGAAGAGCACGTTGGCGCTCATTCCGATGCGCACCTCCGCGGGTGGCGCGATCGCGCTCACGCGCACCAGGTATGTCCGCGTCACCGGATCCGCGCCGCCGGCGATCTCGCGAATCCGTCCCGCCGAAACCTTGCCGGGATCGGTCCACAGGGAAATGCCCACGTCCTGCCCGACCTTGAAGCGCGCGAGCTGGCTCTCGGGCGCGTTGATCACGACTTCCTTTTCACCGGCCCGCGCGAGCTTGAGCACCGGCTGGCCGGCCGCGAGAACCTGCCCGGGTTCTCCGGAAACGGATACGACGACGCCATCCGCATCGGCGACGAGCGTGGTGTAGTTCGCCTGATTGGCGGAAATCGCCGACTGCGATTGCGCCTGTTCGAGCCGGCCCTTCGCCGCGTTGAACGCGTTCTGTTTCGCGTCGAACGCCGACGCGCTGATGAAGTTCTTGTCGAGGAGCTCGCGGTAGCGCGCGGCCTCGGCGCGGGCCATGGCGAAATCGCTCTCGGCGGCGGCGACCTGCGAGCGGGCGGCGCCGGCGGCAAGACGCGCATCCTCCGGATCGAGGCGCGCGAGCACCTGGCCATTCTTCACCGTCGCGCCGGCGTCGACGAGGCGCGCGACGAGCTTCCCACCCACGCGAAAACCCACATCGCTTTCGTAGCGGGCGCGCACCTCGCCCGAATACACGTCGCGCGATTCCGCCGCGCCGCGTTGCACCTGCATCGCGATCACCGGCCGGATCGGTTCCTGCTCGACCTTCCCATTGCCGCAGGCGGCGACGACCATCGCGGCGAGCGCTATCAATCCGTGTCCGGTCTTCATTTCCTTTTCCTTTTTGCTGAATCCACCTTGGCTGGAGCCGCGGCCGAATTGCGCGCGAGCGTGCCGGCCCACAGCGCGCGCAGCGCGCTTTCCACCTCGCGCTCGTAGTCCACCCGGAACATACGCAGCTCGGGGCGCTCGAGCGCGGCGCCCAAACGCTTGTTGGGATTGAGCAGCTGCCACATGCCCACCATCAGGCCGTAGCTGTTGCAGAGGAGCGCGATGCCATCGCCGGGTGCTAGCCCCGGAAAGTGGCGCTCGAGCCGGCCACCGGCCGCGGCGAGCATCTGTCCCACGCGCACCTTGAACTCGAGCGCGCGCTCGAGCGGAATCTCGCGGTCCATCAGGCCGAAGCAGATGCTCGTCAGCGGCAGGTAGCTCGGGCCGCGGACGATGTGCTTGCGCGTTACCGCGAAGACCTCGTCGAAATCGAGCGAACCGGGCCGGTCGAGGAGCGCCGTGAGCTCGCCGAAGAATAGGCCGACGTGGCGCTCGTGGAGAGCGAGGAGCATCTCCTCCTTGCTCGGAAAGTAGAGGTACACCGTGCCCTTGGCGACGCCCGCGGTCTCGGCGACCTCGGAGACGTTGGCCATCCGGTCGGGATGCTCGAGGAAAAGCGCCTCCGCGGCGTCGAGGATGGCGTTGTGCCGCTCCTCCTTGTCCTCCACCGCCATTGCCCGCTGCTTGATTGCCACTTAAATGACTCCGAGTCAGTTATCACCCCACCTTAACTGACCCGCGGTCATTTTGTCAAATCATTCCTTTTGGCCGATGCCCACGCCCTATTGAGACGCCGGCGAGGCCACTCCCTCAGCGCGCCTTAGGACTTCGAGATGATCAGGCAGGTGCTGGTCCCGTGGCAGAGGAGCTTGCCGGCGCGATCGACGAGCCGGCCCTCGCAGAGCGCGATGCGGCGGCCGGCGTGCAGGAGGCGGCCTTCGGCGCGGACCTCGCCGGTCTCGCGCGTGATCGGGCGCAGGTAGTTGATCTTGATGTCCACGGTGGTGAAGCCGTGGTGCGCATCGAGCGTGGAGAGCGTGGAGAGCGCCATGGCGCTGTCGAGGATCGCGGCGGGCCAGCCTCCGTGCACCGAGCCCATGAGGTTGAACGAGCGCTCGTCGGGATTGCCGACGAGCGCCACGCGCCCGTTCTCCGCTTCCACGAGGCTGAATCCCAGAGTGTCGCCGATGGGCACGTTGCCGATCTCGCCCGCGACCATGCGCCGCAGGTATTCGAGGCCGCTCACCGTGCGTTCGGACGCGGGAAGCAGCGCGGGCTTCATCTTTACTTCGCTCAAACGATGCCTTCGAGGAGCTGCACCTCGACCGCGGTGCCCGGCTCGACATTGCCGACCTTGTCGCCGAGGATGATGAAGCAGTTGGCGTCGCTCATCGACTTGAGAATGCCCGAGCCCTGTTCCCCTGTGGGCCGAACGGCCAGCGAGCCGTCGGGCGCGCGCGCGAGGATGCCGCGCTGGAACTCGGTGCGGCCCGGCGCCTTCTTGAGCCGGGCGGTGCAGGTCGCCGTGAATGTGGGCAGCGGCTCGACGGGACTCGCACCCATGAGCCTCAGCAACGCGTCGCGGGCGAACTGGTAGAAGGTGACCATCACGGAGACGGGGTTGCCCGGCAGCCCGAAAAAGTGCGCGGCGCCGATCTTGCCGTAGGCGAGCGGGCGTCCCGGCTTCATCGCGATCTTCCAGAACACCACTTCGCCGAGCTTCGCCATCATGTCCTTCACGAAGTCGGCCTCGCCCACCGACACGCCGCCGCTCGTGATAACGACGTCCGCGTTCGCGGCCGCTTCGCGAAACGCCGTCTCCAGCGCTTTCGGATCGTCGCGAATCACACCCATGTCGAGCGCTTCGCACCCCAGGCGCGTGAGCATTCCGTGCAGGGTGTAACGGTTCGAATCGTAGATCTCGCCTTCGCCGAGCGCGGTCCCGATCGACTTGAGCTCGTCCCCGGTCGAGAAATACGCGACGCGCAGCGGCCGGTACACGCTCACCTCGCCGATGCCGAGCGAAGCGATGAGGCCGAGCTCCGCAGGACGCACGATGCGCCCGCGGCGAAGCGCGACGGACCCGGCGGTGAGATCTTCGCCCGCCTCGCGGACGTTCTGCCCGGCCTTGTTCGAGCCCGAGAAGGTGATCGATCGGCCGTGGGCCTTCGCGCGCTCCTGCATGACGACGGTGTCCGCGCCGGCAGGCACCACGCCCCCGGTCATGATGCGCACGCACTCGCCCGCCTTCACGGTGCCCATGAACGGCTTTCCCGCGAACGACGCACCGACTTCCTGCAGGGTCGTCTCGCCTTCGCCTTTCAGGTCCGCGGCGCGCATCGCCCACCCATCCATCGCGGAATTGCGGTGCGCGGGAACGTCGACCGGCGAGATCACGTCCTCGGCGAGCACGCGGCCGAGCGCCGAGCGAATGGGAACGCGCAGGGTCGCGGTGACCGGCGCGAGAAACTGGTGGATGAACGCGCGCGCCTTGTCGACCGGCATCGAGTTCGGGTCGTAATCGTCGGCGCAGGAGGCTTGGGAGATGGTGAGGGTGGTCATGGCAATCAGGCGGAGTGAAGCGCGATCGTGTGCAAGCGCTCGATTTTACCGTCTGTGGCAACCGCGAGCAGCGCGACCTCGCGGATGACATCCTCGAACTCATCGCGGAAGGCCTCGCGCGCTTCATCGAAGGCCTTCCCGAGCGCATGCGGCTCGGCGTTGCGCGCGAGGGTGATGTGCGGCTCAAAGGTGAATTCACGCCGCAGGTGCGGGCGCAAGGAGCGCGTGTAGAGCCGGTCGTGCAGCGCGATGATCGAGGCCGCGCCGCGGGTAGCCATGAGGAAGACGTATTCGTTCGCATGAAGGCGAATCGCCCGGAAAGTTACCGGAATCGGTGGCCATTTCGAAGCGACGCGACGCACGTGGGTTTCGACCTGTAGCGTCTTGAGCGAAGTGGCGAACGGGAATACGAGCGTGACGTGCGCTGGAATGTGATCGGCCATCGGATCGTGCCGCGCCCGAAAGGCGTCTACGCGCTCGATGCCGCGAAATGCAGGAAACCATGCGACCGCGAAGCGCGGCAGGGGCGGGCGCGATTGCCGCAGACGCGGCATCGCCCTCAGTCTCCGGGCCGCTCGAGACCCGCGAGCTCTTCGTGCGTGTTGATATTCAAGAACGCCGGCGCTTCGTCGTCGAACGCGACCTCGACGACATCGAGCGCCGCGTACCATCGATCGATCTTGCGCTGGCCGCTCGCAAGGAATTCGCGCAGCCGCGCGTGCACCGAGCGGCGCATCAAGCTGAAGACCGGATGCGGCTGCTCGCCGGTCTTCGCGACTGCGAGCTCGGCATTCGCGGCAATGAGCCGATCGCGCAGCCGCGCGACCAGGTCGAGAGGCAGGAAAGGCGAGTCGCAGGGCGCGGTCACGACAAGCTCGCAACCGGCGTGCGCGAGGCCGCTCTCAAAGCCCGCGAGTGGTCCGGCGAAGCCTTCGATCTCGTCGGCGATCACGCGATGTCCGAAGCCCGCGTAGGCGCCGGGGTTGCGGTTGGCGTTGACGAGAAGCTCGTCCACCTGCGGAGCCAAGCGCTCGATCACGTGCTGCACCATGGGCTTGCCGCGGAAGGGTTGCAGCCCCTTGTCGACGCCGCCCATGCGGCTGCCCTGGCCGCCGGCGAGCACGATGCCGGTGACTTTCTCAGGCATGCGCGGCGTTGGTCTTCAACAGGCGATGCTCGCCCGTGAACAGCAGATAGTGCTTGTTCACCGCGCGGCCGATCATGGTGATGCCGACTTTCTGCGCGATCTCGTGGCCCATCTTGGTGAGGCCGGAGCGCGACACGAGGACGGGAATGCCCATCTGCGCCGCCTTGATCACCATCTCGGACGTGAGGCGTCCCGTGGTGTAGAAGATCTTGTCGCGGCCGTCGATGCCCTCGAGCCACATCCATCCCGCGATCGCATCGACCGCGTTGTGGCGCCCGACGTCCTCGACAAAGGTGAGGATCTCGGCCCCCTTGGCGAGCGCGCAGCCGTGGACGGCGCCCGCCTGCTTGTAGATCGATTCGTGAACGCGCACGGCGTTGAGCAACCCAAACAGCGTTTCTTCCTCCACGCGCACCTGGTCGTCGAGGCGCACCGCCTCGATGTCCTCCATCAGGTCGCCGAATACGGTGCCCTGGCCGCAGCCGGTGGTCGCAGTGCGCTTTTCCATCCTTTTCTCGAGGTCGGCGAGCCCGTCGCGGGTGGTCACGACGACGGCGTTGACCTCCCAGTCGACCTGGACCGAAACGATCTCCTCGATCGCCTTCACCAGCCGCTGGTTGCGAAGGAACCCGATGGCGAGCGCTTCGGGCGCGGCGCCGAGCGTCATCAGCGTCACGACTTCCTGCTTGTCCACGTAGAGCGTGAGGGGATGCTCGCCGGCGATCGGCGTCGGGACGAGGCGGCCGGTTTCGTCGCGGGCTTCCACCGTGAAGGTCGCGGGGCGCGCGTTGTGCGTGAGCTGCGGTCGATACGGCAAGAGAGTATTCAGCCCCCGATGAACGACATCTCGACCTTGCGGCTGCGCGCGGTCTCCGCGGTGCGGATCTCCGAATAGCGGTCGGCGCGAGCGCGCCAGATGGCCCCGATCGCGCCGCCGATCTCCTCGTCGCCCGCGCCGCCGCGCACGAGCTTCTTGAGGTCGTAGCCGCGCTGCGCGAAGAGGCACGTGTAAAGCTGGCCGTCGGTCGAAAGCCGCGCGCGCGTGCAACTCGAGCAGAAGGCGCGTGTGACCGAAGAGATGACGCCGATCTCGCCCGAACCGTCGGCGTAGCGCCAGCGAGCCGCGACTTCTCCGGGATACGCGGGGTCGATCGGCTCTAGCGGATGGCGCTCGCCGATCCTGCGCACGATTTCCGCGGAGGCGATGACGTCGTCCATGCGCCAGCCGTTGGTCGAGCCGACATCCATGAACTCGATGAAGCGCACGATGAGACCCGTGCCGCGGAAATGGCTGGCCATGTCGACGACCTGATGGTCGTTGACCCCGCGCTTCACCACCATGTTGATCTTGATCGGCGAGAGCCCGGCCGCCGCCGCGGCGTCGATCGCAGCGAGCACCTTCGCGACCGGAAAGTCAGCGTCGTTCATCGCACGGAACGTCGCCTCGTCGAGCGAATCCAGGCTCACCGTGAGGCGATCGAGGCCGGCGGCCGCGAGCGCGCGGGCCTGGGGCTTGAGCGCCGATCCGTTGGTGGTGAGCGTGAGGTCGACGTCCGGCAAGGCCTCGCGCAGCATCGCGACCAGGCGGTCGATGTTCTTGCGCAGCAGCGGCTCGCCGCCGGTGAGGCGCACCTTCTCCATTCCGCGCGCGCGAAAGACTCTCGCCAGCCGCACGATCTCCTCGAAGGTCAGGATCTCGCCGTGGGGAAGGAACGCATAGTCGGCGTCGAAAACTTCCTTCGGCATGCAATACACGCAGCGGAAATTGCACCGGTCGGTGACCGAGATACGCAGGTCGCGAAGCGCCCGGCCGCGCGTGTCGGCAAGCGGGCCGCGCGCGTCCTCGCCCTGCGGCGGAATCGGCAGCGGGCCGCGCATTTCGTGCAACGCGACGACGGTCTTCGGCATGGAACGATTATAGTGGAGACATGCGCGAAATCCCGACGCAGAAACTGTCCGTGATCCTCGAGCGCGCGCCCATCGAGAGCCGCTGGGCCACGCATCGCTGGGACCTCCTGGGCGTTCTGCCCGACCAGGGTGGCGAGGCGCGCGCCATCGTCGATAGTGAGACCACCTTTCAGCGGCTCCATCCCGGGTTCGAAGTGAGCCTGCACCGCGACGAGGCCGAAGGCTATTACCTGAACGTCTCGAGCGAGGTGCCGAGCGTGTTCGTGTGCCTGCGCCTCGACGAGGCGAGCGATGAGCCGTACCCGTTCCAGGCCACGCTCTCGTACAACGAAGCGGCGCGCTGGATGGATTCCAACGAGCGCGTCGAGCGCGCGGTGGCATGGCCCGAGCTCGCCGCATGGATGGCCGAATGGGTCCAGGAGAACTACAAGCCCGAGCCGAAGAAGCGCCGCCGGCCGCAATCGTTCGCCGGCAAGGAAGGGCGCCTTCGCGAGAAGGGGCCTTCGTGAAAGACGAGAACTTCCTCTCGCGCTGGCATCGGCGGAAAGTCGCGTCAACAGCGGCGCCGGCGGTGCCGGCCGCGGACGTCCCCGCGCAGCCGACGTCGGCAGCGGGGCCGGATCGGCCGACCGCGCACGTCGTCCCCGTGAAGGCGGGGACCCAATTACCCCCGATCGAATCCCTCACCCCCGAATCCGATTTCTCGCCTTTCATGCAGGGCGACGTCGCCGAGCATCTCAAGCGCCGCGCGCTGAAGACCCTCTTCCAGGACCCGCGCTACAACGTGATGGACGGGCTGGACGTCTACATCGACGACTATTCGAAGCCCGATCCGCTGCCCGAGGGCTGGCTCGAAAAGATGAACCAGGTCGCGCGACTGGGCGAGTACCGCGCACCCGAGGAGGCGGCGGAGGAGGCCGAGCCGGTCGAGGCCGTCCCGGCCGGAAAAACTCCCGAAATCGCGCCGCCAGAACAGCCGAGCGACGCCGCGCAGGCGACCGATTCATCCCATACCACGGCTCCACCATCGCCCTCCGCGACGGTGAAGGAATCGCCCGGGGAATAGGCCGTCTGGCCCCTATACGCTGGTGTAAACTGGGTCGAGCAGCCGCATGAGAATCCCCGCCAAGAAATGGGGTCCATCAACGAGAGGAGCGCTCCCCGACCGGACATCGGCGAGGAGCGAACGTCGAACTTATGACGTTGCATTTCGACGAGTCGGCGCCGCTCGTCACGGCGCCCCCGGCGGGCGGATCCGGCATCCGTAGAGATCCTGTTGTCCTCGAATCCTGGGGCTGGTCCTCGCGCCTCGATGAATGCGGGCCGAAGGTCGCCGCAATCGCATCGCTCTCCCATCTCGAATCGCCCGATCCCATCGCGAGCGTTTCGTTTACGTCGCACGGCAATCTTCTCGTCGTCGCAGGGTCTGCGCCAGAACGTGCGCGCCACGCCGCCGAAGCGCTGGCCGATCGCCTGCACGTGACTCTGCTGGGCGCCGGCGAACCGGGAGCCGAGGGGAGACTCACGCTCTGGTCGGGACGCGTGGAATCGCTCACCGGCTACCTCGGCGAGTTCAAGGCGACCGTTGCCGATCTGCGCGCCGAGGCGAACGTCGCGCTCGTGAAAGAGGCCGCCGCGCGCTTCGACCTCGTGCTCGATTTCTCACGCGAGCCGCTCTTCGATCGCCGCTCACCGCCGCAGGGATACTTCCGCGCACCCGGCGACGACGGCGCGCTCGAGCTCGTGCTGGACGAGCTGCGCGAAGCGGTGGGCGACTTCGAGAAGCCACGCTTCTTCGCCTATCGCGAAAATATCTGCGCGCACCAGCGCTCCGAGATCGTCGGCTGCAACGCGTGCATCGAGATCTGCTCGACCGAGGCGATTTCGGCCGACGGCGACCACGTGAAGGTCGATCCCCACCTGTGCATGGGCTGCGGCGCATGCGCGACGGTCTGTCCCTCGGGTGCGATGTCCTATCAATTCCCGCGCGTCGCCGATCGCGGCGCGCAGCTGAAGCAGTTGCTCTCCGCGTATCGCCACGCCGGGGGCCGCGACGCCTGGGTCCTGTTCCACAATGGAGGCGGCGGGCGCGAAATGCTCGCCGCGGCGGCGTTGACGAGCCGCGGACTGCCCGCGAACGCGCTGCCTCTAGAGGCGTGGCACATCGCCGCGATCGGGCTCGATCTGCTGCTGCCCGCGATCGCCTTTGGCGCCTCCCGGGTCGTCGTGCTCGCGGCCCCCTCGGAAGATCGCGAATATGTGCAGGCGCTACGCGCGCAGATGGCGATCGGCGAAGCGATCCTTTCCGGCCTGGGCTACGACGGGCGTCATTTCGTCGTGCTCGAGGCGGGCGACGTTGCCGCGCTCGAGCAGGGGATCGCGGACATGGCGCCGGCCGCCGGGGTAGCGACCCCGGCCACGTTCCTCCTCTCCAACGACAAGCGCACGGCCGTCGAATTCGCGATCGAGCACCTCGCGAAGCACGCGCCGCGGCGCGTGGACGAAATCGCGCTTCCGGCAGGCGCGCCGTTCGGCGAGATCCGGGTCGATCGCAAAAAATGCACGATGTGCATGGCCTGCGTCGGTGCCTGCCCCGAATCGGCGCTGATGGACGGCGTGGACCAGCCGCTGCTCAAGTTCGTCGAACGCAATTGCGTGCAGTGCGGCCTGTGCGAGGAAACCTGCCCGGAGCAGGCGATTTCGCTCGCACCG
>Ga0209131_1002427_pt1 | contig 12645 bp, 14 predicted proteins | sample GraSoi_2013_40cm_FD_185826 | JGI IMG/M metagenome (GOLD analysis project Ga0209131, IMG submission 185826) | Grasslands soil microbial communities from the Angelo Coastal Reserve, California, USA - Sample 9_17_2013_40cm (SPAdes) (version 2) | ecosystem: Environmental > Terrestrial > Soil >...
CCGTTGTCGGTGATCGTGACGCGAAAGCGAGTCGCCTGGCTCGGAGGCAGCGGCGGCGCTCCGTCGGCCACAGCGACTTCCACGTTGACCAGGACGTCCGGCAGGATGCCGGCCTCCTCGGCCGCGTCCAGCGCGTTGTCGACAGCTTCTTTGACGCAGGTGAGGAGCGCCTTGCGCGGATTGTCGAACCCCAGCAGGTGGCGGTTCTTGGTGAAGAACTCGGAGACCGAGATGTCTCGCTGGCGAGCCCCCATCTCGACGGCGGAGATGATCGTGGTCGGCTTGGCGGGCTTCGCGTCGGGAGTCTTGGCTTCGGCGGCCGTCTTGGGCGTCGCGGCTTCGGGCTTTGCCTTAGACTTAGCTTTGGATTTGAGTTCGGGTTTGGATCTGGGTGCGGGTTTGGACTTGACCGCCGCTTTGGACTTGGGTGTGCGTTTCGCCATCGCCCTCATTGATACTTCGACCTTCGGCGGAAAGTGTGGCTAGACCATCAAGGGCACGATCAACAGCGCCACGATGTTGATGATCTTGATGAGCGGATTCACCGCCGGGCCGGCGGTGTCCTTGTAGGGATCGCCCACGGTATCCCCGGTGACCGCGGCCTTGTGCGCGTCCGAGCCTTTGCCGCCGTGGTGTCCGTCTTCGATGTATTTCTTGGCGTTGTCCCAGGCGCCGCCGCCCGTGGTCATCGAGATCGCGACGAAAAGCCCGGTGACGATCGATCCCATCAGCACGCCGCCGAGCGCCTGCGGCCCGAGGACCAGACCGACCACGATCGGCACCAGGACGGGAAGCAGCGACGGCACGATCATTTCCTTGATCGCCGCGCGCGTGAGCATGTCCACTGCTACGCCGTATTCGGGCTTCGCCGTACCTTCCATGATTCCCCGGATCTCTTTGAACTGCCGGCGCACCTCGATCACCACCGCGCCGGCAGCGCGACCCACCGCTTCCATCGCCATCGCGCCGAAGAGATAAGGCACGAGACCGCCGATAAAGAGGCCGACGATTACCTTGTGGTTCGAGAGGTCGAACGAATACGCCTTTCCGGCGTGCTCCAGCGCATGGGTGTAGTCGGCGAAGAGCACCAGCGCCGCCAGGCCCGCCGAGCCGATGGCATAGCCCTTCGTGACCGCCTTGGTGGTGTTGCCGACAGCGTCGAGCGGATCGGTGATGGCACGCACCGAGTCCGGCAGTTTCGCCATCTCGGCGATGCCACCCGCGTTGTCGGTGATCGGGCCGTAGGCGTCCAGCGCGACAATGATCCCGGTCATGGAGAGCATCGAGGTCGCAGCAATGGCTATACCGTAGAGTCCAGCGAGGTTGTACGCAACCCAAATCGCGGCGCACACTGCGATCACGGGCAAGGTAGTCGCCTTCATCGAAACGCCCAGGCCCGCGATGATGTTGGTCGCGTGGCCAGTGGTCGAGGCCTGCGCGACGTGGCGCACGGGCGAATACTCGGTTGCGGTGTAGTACTCGGTGATGACCACCATGAGCGCGGTGAGCACCAGCCCGGCGAGCGCAGCACCCCACAGATGCCAAATCGTGATCATCTGCCTCGCGCCGAGCACCTCGAAGGGAACCTCCTTCACCACGTTGCCCATGATCCAGTAGGTGATCGGGATGAAGGCGATCGCGGCCAGCACGCCGGCGACGGTCACGCCGCGGTACAGCGCGCTCATGATCTTCTTCCCCGGCTGCGCCTTGACGAACATGCAGCCGACTATCGAGGCGATGATGGAGACGCCGCCGAGCGCGAGCGGATAGATGACGGCCGCGTCGGAGGAGGTCTTCACCATCAGCGCGCCGAGCAGCATCGTCGCGATCAAGGTCACCGCGAAAGTCTCGAAGAGGTCCGCCGCCATGCCGGCACAGTCGCCGACGTTGTCGCCGACGTTGTCGGCGATCACTGCGGGATTGCGCGGATCGTCCTCGGGGATTCCCGCCTCGACCTTGCCCACCAAGTCTGCGCCGACGTCCGCTCCCTTGGTGAAGATGCCGCCGCCGAGCCGCGCGAAGATCGAGATCAGCGACCCGCCGAACCCCAGGCCTACGAGCGGCTTGATGACCTCGCTCAACGCCGCTCCGGGCGCCGCCGAAGCCGCCATGACCGCGTAGTAGCCGGCGACGCCGAGCAATCCGAGGCCCACGACGAGAAGGCCGGTGATCGCGCCGCCGCGGAAGGCGAGCGTCAGCGCTTCGTTCAGCCCTACGCGCGCGGCTTCCGCGGTGCGCACGTTGGAGCGCACCGAGATATTCATGCCGATATAACCCGTCGCGCCGGACAGGATCGCGCCGAACGCGAATCCCCAGGCGGTCGCCCAGCCCAGACCCGGAACGAGGCCGATCACCAGGAACAGGATCACGCCGACGACGCCGATGGTGGCGTACTGGCGGTTCAGGTAGGCCATGGCGCCCGTCTGAATGGCCTGCGCGATCTCGCGCATGCGGTCGTTGCCGGTCGGTTGCTGCAGGATCCAGGATATTTGCCAGCCGCCGTAGGCGAGCGCCGCCGCCCCGCAGATGAAGGCTACCCAGAGACCTCCGCTCATAAATTTCTCCCCTGAATGAGGCCCTTGTCCCGGGCCCGTACGGATGAAAGGCGCAGAATTATAGCAGCAGCGAAGGAGCTAGAGCCTGAAAGCGGGAAGCTTCTTGGGAACGGGCGTGTTCTTCAGCTTCACGTAATCAGGCAATCCGTTCTTGTACGGCGGCGGCGCCTCGCCCTGGATGAGCGGCGAGAGATAGATGCGGCATTTCGCCGTGATGTGGAACCCGTCTGGTGTGATGAAGTCGCGCGGCATCATCTTTTCCTTGTTGGCGATGTCGGAGAGATTCGCAACAGCTATGCGCCAGCGATACGGCTTGTCCGACATCCGCTCGATGACCGGCATCACGGCGTTCCTGCCCGCGATCGCGAGCTTTACCGCGGCCACACCGAGCTTGTAGGACTGGTCCAAGTCGACTCTGGATGCGATATGGCGGGCGGAGCGCTGCAGGTAGTCGGCGAGCGCCCAGTGATATTTGTAATTCAGACGCTCCTTGACGAGCTTCGCGATGATCTCGCCCGCGCCGCCCAGTTGCGAATGGCCGAAGGCGTCCTTCAGACCGGTCTCGGAAAGGAATTTCCCCTCCCTGTTGCGCAGGCCCTCCGAGACGGCGATCGCGCAGTAGCCGTCTCGTTCCACGACTTTCGTCACCCGCTCGAGAAATCTCTCCTCGTCGAACTGGATCTCGGGGAAAAGGAGTATTTGCGGCGCGTCGCCTTCCCGGTCGGCGGCGAGCCCGCAGGCGGCGGTGATCCACCCCGCGTGCCTGCCCATCACTTCCATGACGAAGACCCGTGTGGAGGTCTTCGACATCGAGGCGACGTCGAAACCCGCTTCGCGGATCGAGGTCGCGACGTATTTCGCGACCGACCCGAAGCCCGGACAGTTATCGGTGATCGCGAGATCGTTGTCGACGGTTTTGGGAATGCCCACGCAGATGAGAGGGTATCCAAGTTTTTCGCCGACTTGCGAGATCTTCCAGGCGGTGTCCGCGGAATCATTGCCGCCGTTGTAGAAGAAGTAGCCGATGTCGTGGGCACGGAATACCTCGATCAGGCGCTCGTAATGCGCCCGGTTCTCCTCGATACCTTTCAGCTTGTAGCGGCATGAGCCGAATGCCCCTCCCGGCGTGGTCTTGAGCCTCGAGATCGCCGATGCGGGCTCGCGGCTGGTGTCGATCAGATCCTCGGTGAGCGCGCCGATGATACCGTCGCGGCCGGCGTAGACCTTGCCGATGCGGTTTCTGTGCTTGCGCGCGGTCTCGATCACGCCCGCCGCGCTCGCGTTGATGACCGCGGTGACGCCGCCCGATTGGGCGTAGAGAGCATTCTTCGGTTTCATGGCATTGCGCGGGATTACTTCAAAGCGGCGAAAACACGCGCGCTGATTTCCTCGACCGAGCCAATGCCCGAGATCTTGCGGTACTTGGGAGCACGCGCGTCCCCGTGCTCCGCCCATTTCGAATAATAGTCCACGAGCGGCCGGGTCTGCTGCTGGTAGACCTTCAGGCGCTTTCTGACCGTTTCTTCCCTGTCGTCGTCGCGTTGGATCAGCGGCTCACCGGTGATGTCGTCCTTGCCGGCAACCCGGGGCGGATTGAACTTGATGTGATAGTTGCGTCCCGATGCCGGATGCACGCGGCGCCCGCTCAGGCGCTGGATGATCTCGTCGTGGTCTACGTCGATCTCCAAGACGAAGTCGAGATCGACGCCCGAGTTGCGCATCGCCTCCGCTTGGGGGATGGTGCGCGGGAAGCCGTCGAACAGAAAGCCGTTCCTGCAATCCAGATGCTTCAGCCGTTCCTTCACCAGCCCGATGATGATGTCGTCGGAGACAAGCTGCCCCGTGTCCATGACCTTCTTCGCCGCGAGGCCGACGGGCGTGCCCGCTTTCACTGCAGCGCGCAGCATGTCGCCGGTGGAAATCTGCGGAATGCGGAAACGTTCCCTGATGAAATTTGCCTGCGTGCCCTTACCGGCGCCCGGTGGGCCGAGAAGGATCAGTCTCATTATTGTCCTCGGCAATTACGGCGGAGCACCTCCCCCGGCGCCCCGAAGCCGACCTTACCGTTTATGAATCGCGCGGTCAAACAGCGCCCGTGCGCGTTCCAGATCCTCGGCCGTGTCGACACCGGCGAGCGGCGCATCGGGTCGCACTGCGACGGCGATCGCGTAGCCGTGCCAAAGCGCCCGCAGCTGCTCGAGCGCTTCGAATTCTTCGATCGGCGAGCGCTCGAGCCGCGGATAGCTACGCAGGAAATCGGCGCGATAGGCATAGATGCCGATGTGCCGGTAACAAGGAAGCCCCTGCGGCAAGGCCCGTGTGGAGTCCCCGAAGGCATCCCGGGCCCAGGGCACCGGCGCCCGGCTGAAATAGCGCGCCAATCCGGCATGGTCCAGCACGACTTTGACGACGTTGGGATTGAACAGCTCACTCATGTCCCGGATCGGGTGGCAGGCGGTGGCCATGGCCGCTTCCGGGGTATCCGCAAGCAGGGTCGCCACTGCACGTATCAGGCCCGGTTCGATCATCGGCTCATCGCCCTGGACGTTTACGACCAGACTGTCCGCCGCAAGCCCGAGGCGCTCCACGACCTCCGCGATCCGATCGGTGCCGGTGGCATGGTCGCCGCGGGTCATGACGGCCTGATGGCCGTACCGTTCTACAGCTGCCGCGATGCCGCTGTGGTCGGTAGCCACGTACACGTCGCGCGCGCCGCTCTCGCGCGCCCGTTCGGCTACTCGCACCACCATGGGCCTGCCTCCAATATCGGCGAGCGCCTTTCCGGGAAACCGGCTGGACGCGAATCGCGCCGGAATAATGGCGGTGAAGGACATGTGAAGGATTTTAGGCGGTCGCCTCCTCGTTCACTCGTTCACTTCTTCCTCGGGGGGCAGCTTTCTCGCCTCCTCCTCGAGCATCACCGGAATATCGTCCCGAATCGGAAACGCAAGGCGGTCGGCCTTGCAGATGAACTCCGCTTGTGCCCTGCGGTGGACCAGCGGTCCCTTGCAAATCGGGCAGACGAGAATCTCAAGCAGTCGCGCGTCCATGAATTCGTTCCAGTATGAGTTCCGTCAGGGCGGAATCGAGTTCGGCCTCGACGCGCACCGCAACCAGGTCGCGCCGGCCGAAGTGGCGGCATTTTACCGCATCCTTTTCGGTCATCAGCACGAAATCACAATCGGCAAAGTCGAGGTCTGCAGCCCGAAACGCATGGTGATCCGGAAACGGATGGGCCGAGAACGCGAGCCCCATGCGTGAAAGCCCCGCGAAAAACCGCTCGGGATTGCCGATTCCGGCGACCGCATGCAGCTTCTTTCCGGAAAGCTCGGACCGCGCTAGAGGTGCCGGATGCGCATCGACTCGGTACAGACCCGCCGGCGTGAGCCGCATGCGAAATGCGCCAGGCCTTGCCTCCGCGCCGTTCACCACCGTCGCATCCACGCGGCGACCGGCGGGCTCACGCAAAGGACCGGCCGGAAGCAGCAAGCCGTTGCCGAAACCGCGCTCATCCTCGACCGCGATCTCGAAATCTCGCTGCAAACGGTAATGCTGCAATCCATCGTCGCAGAGAATCACGTCGCAGCGAGCGTGGGCTGCGAGCAGCGCGCGTGCGGCGGCGACGCGATCCGTGCCGATCCACACCGGGCACCCCGAGCGCTCGGCAAGCAGCAAAGGCTCGTCGCCGACCTGCGCGGCATCGTCACCGTCGCTCACCCCGCGGGGTCCGGTGTCGGTCCCGCCGTGCCCCCGGCTGAGAATTCCGGGGCGTAGCCTCTTCGCGCGCAAGGCTTCGACAAGCGCGAGGATCAGCGGGGTTTTCCCTGTGCCCCCTACCGTCAGGTTTCCGACGACGATCACCGGAACGTGAACTCGCACCGAGGGTAGCGCGCCTACGCGAAAGAGCAGGCGGCGCAGGGCTACCAGCACACGAAAGACAAGGCTTATCGGAAACAGCAGCACTGACACCGGGCTCAGCCGGTACCAGTGACGCGCGGCAAAGCGAGCGGCAAGAAAGGTGGGCCGGGCGGCCTCCATACGCGCGCCGCGCGCTACTTCGTCGCTTGCTCCACCGCGAACGCAACCTGGCCGAAGCCCGCCTGGCGCGCCGCGTCCATGACGCGGATCACCGACTGATAGTTGGCATTGTTGTCGGCGTTGACGACCACGATCGCCTCCTTCATGCCGGCGCCGGCGCGACGGAGTTCTTCGGCGAGGGTCGCGACGTCCCGGAACTGGACCGGTTTGCGCTGCAGCAGGTATTGCCCATTGGCGCTGATCACTACGTTGATCTCGTTCGATCGTTCCAGCTTTTTTTCCGCGTCGGCGCTCGGCAGATTGATCTTCAGCTCCGCGAATCTGGAATAGGTCGTAGTCAACATCAGAAAGATGATGATCACGAGCAGCACGTCGATCATCGGAATCAGGTTGATTTCCGGATCTTCCTTCCGCGTGCGGGCGAACCTCATACCTCGGTGTGCGGCGGCGGCTGGAATTCGAAACGTTCTCCGTGGACCACGTCGACCAGCTTCGCCGCCTGTTGTTCCATCTCGACCACGAAGCCTTCGACCCTGCCCCGGAAGTGGCGGAAGAAAATCATGGCTGGAATGGCGATCACCAAGCCGAATCCCGTGTTGTACAGCGCAACGGAAATGCCGTGGGCCAGTTCCTGGGGGTTGGATCCGGTGGGCGATTGCGAGCCGAAGATCTCGATCATGCCGACCACCGTGCCGAACAGGCCCATCAGCGGGCTGATCGTGGCGATGGTCCCGAGCGTTGTCAAAAAGCGCTCCAGTTCGTGTGCCACCGCGCTGCCGGCCTCTTCGATCGCGTCCTTCATGACGTAGCGCGAACTCCTGTAATTGCGAAGACCCGAAGCCAGTACCTGGCCGAGCGGAGAGTCCTGCGAGAGGTTTGCAAGCATGTCCTCACTCACTCCTTGTTTCTGGTATGCAGCGAGCACCTTCTCCAGCAGTCCTCCCGGAACGATCTTCTCCTTGCGAAGGATCATGAACCTTTCGATGATGAGCGCGACCGCGATGACCGACACGGCGAGAAGGAAATAGATCGGCCAGCCGGCGGCGTGAATGATGGCAAACAACGGTGTTCTCCCGCGTCAGACAAAAACCGCGGACACTTTAGCCTGCGACTGCGGATTCGGCAAGGCAAAGAATTTCAAGAAGATGCGCCTCGGCACCCAAAAAATTTCAGAAGCCGGAGCGATGCTTGCCGCCCACGCAAAGCGACCAACTCTGCGCTAACCTTTATCCACAAATACTGTGGATAAGGTTGTGCATACCCGTCAAATAGTACGCGTAAGTGAATCGTGCAAAAGGGTTTTCTTACCTATGATGAAAACTTGAACTTCCATTTTTCACATTGCTGCTCAAAGAGTTACAGCCAGGGTCTCGGCCATTGTCTGAGCCGCTCATAGGAGGCCGCGTCGGAGAAGCGCCCGTTGTGGATAGGTTACAATCGCACATGCCCGGAGAACAAGGACTGGCGCGGGTTTCCACGCATTCCCCCTCGGAAATTCTCACCGTTTCAGCCCTCGCTCGCAGCGTCCGGGATCTGCTCGAGCGCCGCTATCCGCTGCTTTGGGTCGCCGGCGAGATATCCAACTTCACCGTGGCCAAGTCGGGACACGCTTATTTCGTTCTGAAGGACGAGCACGCCCAGGTGCGCTGCGTCATGTTCCGGCAGCGCCACCAGAATCTCGAGTGGACGCCGCGCGATGGCATGCAAATCGAGGTGCAGGCGCTCGTCAGCTTGTACGAGCCGCGCGGCGATTTCCAGCTCAATGTCGAATCCATGCGACGCGCAGGGCTCGGCGCCCTGTTCGAGGCCTTCCTCAAGCTGCGAGACAAGCTCGAAAAAGAGGGCCTGTTCGATGCCGAAACGAAACGAGCCCTGCCTTCCCTGCCACGCACGATCGGCGTGATCACCTCGCGGGAGGCGGCGGCGCTTCGGGACGTATTGACCACGCTAGCTCGGCGTAACCCGTCGATCGAGGTGGTCGTCTTTCCCGTGCAAGTCCAGGGTGGGGGGGCGGCGGAGAAGATCGCCTCTGCGCTCGAAATCGCCGGCCGGCTCGGCGGGTGCGATGTCGTATTGCTGGTGCGCGGCGGCGGCAGCATCGAGGACTTGTGGGCTTTCAACGAGGAGATCGTGGCGCGGGCGATACGCGCATGCCCGATTCCGGTCGTCACCGGCATCGGCCACGAAACGGACTTCACGATCGCCGACTTCGTCGCCGACCGGCGCGCACCCACGCCGACCGCCGCAGCCGAGCTGGTCAGTCCCGAACGTTCAGGGCTGTTCGAGGGCATTTCCAGGCTGACGGCAAGCCTCGCCTTGCGCGTCCGCCAGGAGCTCGAGAGACGCATGCTGCTCGTCGATCACCTTGCGCGCAGGCTGGTTCACCCCGAAGCGAGGCTGCGGGCTCAGAGCGAACTGCTCGGCCAATTGCGGTTGAGACTCGGGCAAGCCGCCAGCCGAATCCCGTCCGAGCGGCGCTGGAAAGTCGCTCGGCTTTTGCAGCGCGCCCAGGCAAGGCTCCCCAATACCGAGAAGCTTCTGGCGACCTCGGTGCAATTGGTCGCGCGGCTGCGTGCTGCAACGCATGCAACGCTCGAACGCGCGGGCTCGGCCTGCGCCCGTCGGATCGCCGATCTGTCGCACCTGGATCCTGCGGCGGTGCTGGAGCGCGGCTACAGCGTCGTCCGGGACGCATCGGGACGGATCGTGCTGCGCGGCGCGAGTCTGGCCGCCGGCGACCTCCTCGATATCACGTTTGCGGAGGGCGGCGCCCATGCACGCGTCGAGCGCTCTCGCTAGGAATCGAGATCGCAGAAGCGGCCGCTTGCAATCGGGCCCGCTTGGACAGAGAATACCGCGGGGCGCGCGGCTGCGGCCCTGATCATCGGGAGAACGACCATGAAGAATCCGCTCGATTCACTTTGGGGGACGGTCATATGCGGCTTGATCCTGACCGTGATCCTGCACAACATCGTCTCGTACGCGTTGGGAGGCTGACATGGACTGGGTACCTGCAATATCCCGCTGGATCCACCTCCTCGCGGGAGTGATGTGGATCGGCCTGCTGTACTATTTCAACTTCGTCAATGTCGCCGCAGCGAAAGCGGCGGCAGCCGACGGCACCGCCGCCGGCATCAGCAAGCACGTCATGCCCCGCGCGCTGTTCTGGTTCCGCTGGGCGGCGGTCGTCACCTGGCTCGCCGGCGCGGCGCTGTTGGGGCGTCATTTCCTCGAGGCGTTTTTCTTCCTCAACAAGGCGTATTACCCGATCGGGGTCGGCGCCTGGTTCGGGACAATCATGCTGATAAACGTGTGGGCGCTGATCTGGCCCAACCAGAAGAAGATCCTGGGCATCATCCCCGCAAGCGACGAGGAAAAAAACAAGGCGCGGCGCGTGGCCTTCCTCGCCTCGCGCACCAATACGATGTTCTCCATCCCGATGCTGTACTTCATGGCGGCGGGGGCGCATACCGCTCTGTACTTCGGGTAGAGGCAAGTTCAGCAGGACAGCCGGCTGGCCTGCGCCAGCCGGCTTTTTCTTGCGCGAGCGCTAGCGCGCGGCGGGAGCCTTCTCGAGTCCCTGAATTGTCGTGCCCGGCTTGATGCCTTTCGTCGCGAACCAGCCAGCGGGCATTTCTAGCGCAAACTTGGCGGGGGCGGCGGCGCAGTGCGAAGTTTCCGATTGCGGCCGCATGTCCGAGATGCTGACGATTTTTCCTTTCTCGTCGACGAAAGCCACCGAGAGCGGGGTCAGGGTGTTCTTCATCCACATGCAGTGAAGTTCGGATTGCGGAAATACGAAAAACATGCCCTCGTTCGGACCGAGATGCTTGCGAAACATGAGCCCCTGCGCCCGCGTCTCGAAGGTGTAAGCGACCTCGGCGCGTATGAGGTGAATCCCGGCTGACAGCTCCAGGACAGGCAACTCGGCGAACGCGACGCCCGCGGCAATCCACGCGGCGGCGGCAAGAGATGCGGGAATCTTTTTCACGCTGGAGGTCGTAGTCCGCGAAAATAAAAAAGGCAGGGAATGAAGCCCTGCCCTGGTCTCGTCGAGAGACAACTTACTTCTTCATTTCATCCTTCTTCATTTCATCCTTCTTGGCGGCCTTCTTGCCGGCCTTCTTGGCCTTCTTCTCGCCCTTCTTCATTTCAGACTTCTTGTCGTCCTTCATCGGCTGAGCGCCGGTGTGGGACGCGGCCAGAGCCGCGCCGCTGGAAACGGCGAACACCGTGGCGACCAGGATGGAGATCAGCTTCCTCATGTTTTCCTCTTCGTGGAGTTAAGGAACAAGTTTGTGACCAGTCCTTTGCTCGGAACCAGTCCCTCCCACTAACGCCCCGCCCTCCCCGAGGTTGACAAACGTGTCAGCATGGCAGCGCAATGTGGTCGGCGATGCAGCCTGGAACTCTATATTCATATTCAAAATCAAAGAGCTACGGATCTTCCCCTTCTCTCCTTTCCCAGCGGAGAAGCTCGCGCAATTGGCTATAATACCGCCCACTCAAGAGCGGAGGGCCTGTGGTTTTCGCGGCCGCAATGGCCGTAAGGTCGCACCGCCGATCCCTTTCAAAGCGAGACTGCAGGAGCTTCCCGTGGGCAAAACCAAAGTCAAGAATCCGATCGTCGAGATGGACGGTGACGAAATGACACGGATCATCTGGAGGACGATCCGCGAGAAGTTGATTCTTCCCTATCTCGATGTCGAGCTGAAATACTACGACCTCGGGATCGAGGCGAGAGACAAGACCAACGACCAGATCACCATCGACGCGGCCAACGCCACGCGGAAGTACGGCGTGGCGGTGAAATGCGCGACCATCACCCCGGACGAAGGACGCGTCAGGGAGTTCAACCTGAAGCAGATGTGGCGCAGCCCAAACGGTACCATTCGCAATATCCTCGACGGAACGATTTTCCGGGAGCCCATCGTATGCAAGAACGTGCCGCGCATCGTTCCCCACTGGAACAAGCCAGTGGTCATCGCGCGTCACGGATTCGGCGACCAGTATCGAGCCACCGAGATCAAGTTCGACGGCCCGGGAACGATCAAGCTCTCGTTCCAGCCCGAGGGCGGCGGGGCAGCGATCGAGCGCGAGGTGTTCAAGGCCCCGGGCGCCGGCGTCACCCTGGCGATGTTCAATCTGGACGAGTCGATCAGCGGCTTCGCGCGCGCCTGCTTCAACTACGGATTGCAACGCAAGTACTCGGTATATCTCTCCAGCAAGAACACCATTCTCAAAGTCTACGATGGCCGATTCAAGAATCTGTTCCAGGAGATTTTCGAGAAAGAGTTCAAGAGCAAGTTTGATGCGGCGAAGCTGACTTACGAGCACCGTTTGATCGACGACATGGTGGCCGCGAGCCTCAAGTGGAGCGGAGGCTATCTGTGGGCGTGCAAGAATTACGACGGCGACGTGCAGTCCGATACGGTTGCCCAGGGTTACGGCTCGCTCGGGCTCATGACCTCAGTTTTGATGTCCCCCGACGGGAAGGCGGTCGAAGCTGAGGCGGCACACGGTACCGTGACTCGGCACTACCGGCTGCACCAGCAAGGCAAGCCCACTTCAACCAACCCCATCGCCTCGATTTTCGCCTGGACGCGCGGGCTGATATTTCGCGGGCGCATGGACGGCACGCCCGACGTTGTCGGATTCGCCGAGACTTTGGAAAAGGTCTGCGTCGACGTCGTGGAATCGGGCAAGATGACGAAGGATCTGGCAATCCTGATACGTCCGGACCATGCTTTTCTCGGCACCGACGAATTCATGAGCGCGGTGGACGCAGAGCTCAGACGGCGCGTGCACTGACGGAAGCCCGCGTGAACGTCGAAAAAAGGCCTCCACGCGGAGGCTTTTCCCGGCTCACGACAAAAACGGCAACCGGACCCCTGGGAGCTCCCGGGGCCGAAAACCAAGAGGGACTTGCGACCGCGGGCGGCTGCGCCGCCCACGCGAGCCGCTAGCTTGCGGCCTGGATGTTCGAAGCCTGCTTGCCCTTCGGGCCTTGCGTGACTTCGAACTGGACTTTCTGTCCTTCCTTGAGCGTTTT
>Ga0209131_1002429_pt1 | contig 12639 bp, 13 predicted proteins | sample GraSoi_2013_40cm_FD_185826 | JGI IMG/M metagenome (GOLD analysis project Ga0209131, IMG submission 185826) | Grasslands soil microbial communities from the Angelo Coastal Reserve, California, USA - Sample 9_17_2013_40cm (SPAdes) (version 2) | ecosystem: Environmental > Terrestrial > Soil >...
GTGTGGGTTAACCCGGACAAGCTTGCTCAAGTCTCGGGCGTCCCTGAGGAAAACATTAATGAGAACCTGTCGAGGGACTTCCAGCCGTTTACTGCAGGGAGGATGAAATTTGTTATTCGTTTGAGGAGTGTCAAAGAGGCTGAATCATTGGTTGGACGCCTTCGGGAAATAGCTGCTGAACAAATCAAGAAGTCTGCGGCCGCAGTCGGTGCATGATGCAGTCAGCCCGATAGTTCGGATGTCAAAAACTCCCCCATGGGTGACCTGGTGCACTACCTGAAATCCTCTCGTCCGGTCTAAAATCATAGGTGAGGGTTCACCATGTCAGACCTACTCGTAATCGCTGGCCGCGCCTTCCAATCGCGCCTCATCGTAGGCACCGGCAAATATCGTAGCTTCCAGGAAATGGGCCGCGCGCACGCCGCTTCCGGCGCCGACATGGTTACCGTGGCTGTGCGCCGGGTCAATCTTACTGACCGCTCGAAAGAATCGCTGCTTGATTACATCGACCGCGAAAAAATCTTTATCCTGCCGAACACTGCTGGCTGCTACACCGCCGACGAAGCGATGCGCACCGCGCGGCTGGCGCGCGAAGTCGGTCTCTCCAACTGGGTCAAGCTGGAAGTCATCGGCGATCAACAAACTTTGTTCCCCGATACCGAGCAGCTCATCGAAGCCACTCGCGTCCTGGTCAAAGAAGGTTTCGTAGTCCTCCCCTACACCAACGACGACCTGATCGCCGCCCGCAAATTAATCGACGCCGGCGCCGCTGCCGTAATGCCGCTAGCCGCACCTATCGGCTCCGGGCTCGGCATCCAGAACGCCTCGAATCTTCGCATCCTCCGCGAACGCATCACCGAAGTCCCGCTCATCGTCGACGCCGGAGTAGGCACCGCCTCCGACGCCGCCGAAGCCATGGAACTGGGCGCCGACGCCATCCTGATGAACACCGCCATAGCCGAAGCTCAGGACGCCGTCCTAATGGCCGAAGCCATGCGCGACGCCACCATCGCCGGCCGCAAAGCCTACCTCGCCGGCCGCATGCCCAAGCGCCTATACGCCGCCGCCTCCAGCCCCCTCGCCGGCGTCGTCGGCAAAGGGTAGGTCAAATAGCCCAAGACCTTTTGCTTTCCATTTGCTATTAACTCTTCGCCACCACGAACGCTCCCAAAGCGCCAACCGTTGTAGCCTTTCTCTATCAGTACCAACCCTCGGCCAATTGGCTTCCGTTCATTTACGAGGAACGACTGGAGGAGAATGTGTCCCGACACTCGACACGATTTCACGCACCCATTGTGATCGTCATTATCGGCGCCTTGGTCATTTGCTCTTTCGCTGCACCACTCTCCGCCCAGGAAAAGCGCGCACCGCAAACGGCTGGGGTCGACAACACGAAAATGGGTCCCTATCGCGCCCTCGCGCAACTCGCCTACGCCGCCTCGCAAAAAGGAGACCATGCGGGCGCTGCAACCCTCGCAAAAATCCTGGAACGCACGTGGGACAAAGCCGAAGACTACGGCGGCGACACCGCCCTATCGAAAACCAATCACGCCGTGTACGAGCAGATCGACAAAGCCATGGACCAATTCATCTCAGTTTTCCTGGATCATCCAACGTCCGCACCCGACGCCGCCAAACTAAAATTGGCTTACGCCCAATACCTCGAAAAACTAAAGCTCGCTGACTAAGTGAAAAAGCCGCAGGGCTGCCCGGACCTGCCTGCGGCAGGCAGGCTCCGCCCTGCGCTTGTTCCGATCTCTGCGCCCTTACGACGGGACTCGCGTCTACCGGCCCCTGCCGCCGCCCTCAGCGCAAAAAATCTCTTGAAATTCGAGAGAGAATCTACGGGTGGTTGTTTTGACGCGGTAAAAGGGCCGATTCACACAGGTCGAAAATAGAATTCGATGCGCATGCCGTCGGGATCGTCGAGCCAGATGAACTCGTTGCGGCCATAATGATCTATCTTTATTCCGCTGTGGGAGACTCCAGCACTGTCGAGTTGTGCCCGAATCGTTTTCAGTTCCTCGAGTGTGAGGACGCCAAAGGCTATGTGATTCAAACCAACGTTTTCCTTGTCATACGCCCCTTGCAGAGGCCGATTGGAAAGCGTGAAAAACAATCGAGTATCACCCGCTTTGTACATCAGGCTACCTTCTGCGCGTTGAGAAGGCGGCCCTAGAAACGCGGTGTAAAAGCGCTCCGTTCTGCCCAGTTCGGCAACACGGAAAACCAAATGGTCAACGAACTTCGGGCAGATCATAAATGTTCTCTGATTTATTTGACCAACGAGCCCAACAATACCTTGGCTCCGTTCCAGAAAATTTGCACGCCAATGCAAACCAGCAAAAACGAAGACAGCCGCATAACCACGCTCATCCCCGTAGCGCCGATCAATTTCGCTATGCGGTCTGCGAATCCGTAACACAGAAACACGCTCACCGCGATGAGCACGGAGCCGATCAGTGCGCCCACGATCGCCAGCAGATTCTGCGGCAGATGCCGCGGCGCATTTGCTCCCAACGTGATCGCCACCGAAATCGATCCCGGCCCCACAGTCAGCGGCATCGTCATCGGATAAAACGCGCTTCGAAAAATATCTTGCGAATCCATTTCGCGACGTGCTGTCTCCCGGTCATCCTCCTCTTTCTCCTCCAGCAACGACCATCCCGTCGAAATCACGATGAGCCCGCCGCCCACCTGCACCACCGGCAGTGATATCCCAAAGAACGCCAAAACGTGCGACCCGACCAGAAACGAAGCGATCAGCAAAAGAAAACTATTGATCGCAATGCGCTGCGATAACATTCTGCGTGCCGGCGCCGTATACTCCCGCGTCATCGCCAAAAAAATCGGGCTGCCGCCTAACGGATTTACAATCGGGAACAGCGCGCTAAGCACCAGAATCGTAGTCTTGATTGTCTCGAGCAAAAAACCTCCGTCGCGTGCGCAGCAGAGTGTACTCGGCCTTTTGTTCGGGTGCCACACAGCCGCTTCAACTCACGCTCGGCACCTGCCGCGTCAAAACTTTGACGCAGGACAAAATCACATATAACAAAGCATTTGCATGCTGATTTTGGGCGCAGATCGCGTATAATCCGGGCAATCCTGTAGGGTGTTAACCGGATTGCGAATTGGGAAAGCACGGTATAGGGTAATTTCGCCAAGCGTGCAGCCTTCCCCACCAGGGCTGCTGAAAGAGAAAGTGCAAGATTGCGAATCCTAATCGTTGACGACCATGAAGCTCTGCGGGCGGGTGTGCGCTCGGTGCTGGAAGCGCGCGCCTTTGAAGTCTGCGGGGAGGCCGCAGACGGCCAAGAGGCGCTGGCCAAGGCCCTGCAACTGCGGCCTGATCTGGTCATCCTGGATATCACCATGCCGGTTCTCGACGGCTTCAGCGCCGCGCGGGAAATTCATAAGCGCCTCCCAGGCGTCGGTATCTTGCTGCTCTCCATGCACGAGAGCGCGAGCATGGTAAATGTCGCCAAATCCTCGGGTGCCCGCGGATACGTGGCGAAAAGTGAAGGCATCGCCCGCATACTCAAGGCGGTGGACGCCATCGCCCACAACCAAACTTTCTTTCCCAATTAGTTCTCGCTTAAGGCTTTCCGTCGCAATTAGCTCTTCGCACTTTCCCAACTGCTTCCGTTTCTCGCGGTGCGTGTGCGAACCCTCCGGCGCGTCTGCACCTTATCCTCGCGCATCCAAAATTCAACCAGCAGATTCCGGCCGCGAAGGAACTCACAATGAGAAATCCATTAGCCACGTATCTGCGCGACCATTTGGCTAGCTCGGTGCACGCCATAAGCCTGCTCGAATTCATACGCGATGAGCACGATGGGGAGCGGCTTGGCCGGTTTGCATCAAGTCTGCTCCGCGAAATTGAGGCGGATCGCGAGACATTGCTGGACCTCGTCGATCGCGTGGGCGTCGGTTCCAGCGAAGTGAAGGAGCTTACCGCGTGTGTGACTGAGAAGTTCAGCCGTCTGAAGCTGAGGCGCGGCGCGCAAAATGGTTTCGGGACTTTTGAGGCGCTTGAATTTCTGGAGCTAGGAATCCACGGGAAGTGGGCGCTGTTGCGCGCTCTGGGTGCGGTCGCGGCGACAGACAGCCGGCTGCGCGGCATGGATTTCGAGCACCTCGCCGCGGGCGCTGAAGCGCAGCACAGCCAGGTGGAAGAGCGTCGCCTCGAAACCGCGCGCAAAGTTTTGCACCCGACGCGACATTAATTCCTCAGTCCAGCTACAACGAATTCCCCGCCTCAGCTACCTTTGCGTCTAACTGCTTTTCCTTCAGCTTTTTTTCCCGCTTGCATTTTACTTCGCTTGCTAGTACTTACTTGCTGCGAAATGAAGGTGTTTACCTGATTGTGCGAATTCGGCGCTCCTTTAGAGTCGTGGCATAGGGCGCCGGGCCGGACTTCATTCCTTCGCTTGCGAAGCCGAACTGGAAATGGACCTCCGGCGCCCGCTAAATCAGGCCGGTGAATGTGATGATGAGAACGGCTCTATTATCGCTACCCTCAAGGCTCCGACGCTCCTATGTGCTGGAGTCGCGTCTGGTTTTTTGGAACTTGCTTTTCATCATGCTGATGTCCAGCGCGATGCTTCTGGTGTACTTGAAAAAAATCCTCGATTTTTAGGCAGAGCTAGCTTGCGCCTCGTTCGCGCGATCGGCTGCTACCGGTGTGTTCGCTCGCTCTTCTAACTTGACGCGAATCCCATGCCTGGGGCGCAGCGTGATGCTGGGCATCGGAGTGATGCGCTGATTTGGCGTCAAGCGCAAGCGAAAGCGCTGCGCGATGGTTGCGAGCAGAAGCGTGGCTTCCATCATGGCGAAGCCGGCGCCGATGCAAACGCGCGGGCCGCCGCCGAAGGGAAAATAGGCGAAGCGCGGCAATTTCGCCACGGCTTCTTCGTTCCAGCGCTCGGGCATGAAGCGGTCGGGTTCGGGGAACCAGCGCGGGTCGCGCTGCGTGACCCATTGGCTCAGCACAATGTTGGAACCGGCGGGCAAGGTGTAATCGCCGACCTGAAACACCTCCTCGGTCCTGCGGAAAATCCGCCAAGCGGGCGGGTAGAGCCGCAGGGTCTCGCGAATCACTTTGTCGGTGTACTGCAGCCTGGGAAGGTCGCTTGCGGATGGCGCGCGCCCGCCGAGCATGGCGTCGAGTTCCGCGTGCAGCGCGCGTTCAACTTCGGGATGCTCGGCGAGCAGATACCAACTCCAAGACAGATTCAGCGCGGTGGTCTCGTGTCCGGCGAGCAGCAGCGTGATTACCTCGTCGCGTAGCTGCTGGTCACTCATCGAATTGCCTTCGTCGTCGCGCGCGGTGAGCAGAAGCGTGAGCAGATCCTTCGCGCCGGTGGCGGCTTGTGGGCCGCCGCCGGTTTGCGAGCCAACGGTTTGCAAGCCAGATTCGGCGCTCTTGAGTTTCTCTCGTCCGCGGGCGATCAAGCCGTAGACGACTTCGTTTAATCTCTGCACGGCCAGGAAGTGAAGCTTGCGCTTGGGGGTAGGAATGCGCAGGAAAAACGCAATGGAATTGAAGCCGGTAGAGCTGGCCATGATGGCTCCGAGCGCGGGCTCGATTATTTTCATGTGTTCAGCAAGGTGCGTGCCGAAGAGCGAGCGCAAAACGATGCGCAGCGTGACATTCATCATGTCGTTGTGGATGTTGCGCGTTTCGCCGGCCTTCCAGCATTGCGAAAGCTTTGCGGCCTCCTCCACGGTGATCTCCGCATAACGTGCAATGCTTTCGCGGTGAAACGCGGGATTGCTCAAGCGGCGCTGCCGCCGCCAGAAATCGCCGTCGCTGGTGAGCAGGCCGTTGCCAAATAGCTCGGGATTCGCGCGCGCGGTCATGCCTTTGACGAAGTTGCCGGTCTTGCCGAGCAAAACCTGTTCGACGTGCTGCGGGTGAAACAAGACGTAGACCGGAAAATCCAGGAAGCGATAGAAGACGATGTCGCCGTAATCGCGCGCCCAGCGCGAGAGCGTGCGGGTGGAATCGCGGCTGGCCATGAACGAGGTGCCGATCCAGGGAAGTCCGCGGGGCCCAGGCGGCCGGAGCGGGGCTGATGCGATGGCAGGCGAGGACATTAGCAGAGAACTCCTCTGAGACGTGGACGTGCACTCATGATACGCGATTCCTACGGCGCAGATTGTTGGACCTTCTGAAGCTGTGGCTTATACCCTCGCGGAACGCCGCCAAGGAAACGGCGTTGGCCTGAGGCTCAGGCCTGAGGCTCTTCATGCCTTGTCTACCTTCGATCTGGCGAGCTTAAAACCCCGCGTTTTAGAAACAAATAAGTTGACCCGCACCGTTGTGCGGCGCTACGGTTATGCCCGGTCCCCGGAGCGTTCGGCTGGGTTGTTAGCTCCCCTGTTCCGCGGAGTCAAACGACCTGGATCGGAACTCGCAAAATTAACACGGCCGTCACAATCATGTTAAGGACTGTGTCTGGCTATATCACCAAAAACGGAAACGAACGGAATACCTGAGAATTGGGCCAGCGAATCCTTGCCGGAATCGATCGCGAGCGGCTACGGCTGGCGCTAAGAATGATTCCATGCGACCGCCTGAGAACTTTGCGTAGCGAACCAAGGCGGTCTAGGAGGACGTAAGTGCAAGGCGTCGTAAAATGGTTCAACAATACGAAAGGGTACGGCTTCATTGGACACGATGACGGGCCAGATATATTTGTCCACTACTCGGGAATCGTAGCCGAGGGTTACAAAACCCTGGACGAAGGGGACACGGTTGAGTTTGAAATTGCCCAAGGTCCTAAAGGGCCGCAAGCTGCAAACGTGACCCGGCGCACTCAAGTCGTTACGGACAAGAATAAACTTTATACACCACCTCGCGTTAACCAGTACGTTCCAAAGAAGGATCAGTGTGATGCTACGTTGAACCCCTCCATGCCTCGGCTCTTAATCTGTGATGATAATGCCAACATCCGCTATCTACTTAGGACGTTTGTGGAAACTCGTACTCCTTACAAAATCTGTGGAGAGGCCGCACACGGGGAAGAGGCCATCGAGCAAGCGAAGAAACTTCAGCCTGATTTGATCTTGCTCGATCTGTCCATGCCCGTGATGACGGGAGCAGAGGCCGCCATCATTCTCAAGGGCGTGGTGCCCCGCATGAAAATAATTCTCTTCTCAATGCACACGGACGATGTTCCAAAGTCAATGGCGGCGATTGGCGTTGACCTCGCCCTGTCAAAATCTGATGGGATCACGAAGCTTGGTGAGCATCTGAAAGCTCTGCTGGCACCAGCCAATTAGAAAAACATTAGACAGCATTCAGGCATCAGGTGAGCCGCTTGCCGATAAGATATTCAAGCGTATTGAATTCTGTCCCTATCCGGTCTGCAAAAGTTCGGATTTGGCTGACGGACTTCTCGAATTGCCGCACCTGATTCGCTGTTGCATTCTTCACAAATTGATTGCGGTTCTCTTGGATGTGCTCCAAAGCAACGGACATGACCAGTCGAAGGTTCTTTAGGTTGTCAAGAAAACTTTTTGGATCTGCCATAGCAATTCGGGGAACCACCTCTCCGAGCGGGCACTAAGAGTGATAGCCGGAATTTCAGGCGGTTACTACTGGCTTCATGTCCCAAAATGGTACAGGTCAAAAGCGGGCCTTTGCAGAGTCATGACCCCTCCGAAGGTCGAATCTCATTTCTTGGTTTTTGAAGCTGGTTTGGTAAGGCGATGCTCTCCGTCTCTTTTGGCTTCGGGGCTTCGCATTGTCCAATCAGGCGGAGGGAACGAGATGTGCCAAAATCCCGGTGAAGGGTTTATAAAATCCACCCCCACTTCTCTCTTCTCTGCTTGATGAGGATTGATATAAACCACTCGACAGGACACTTCCTCTCCGGTTGTGGAGTGCCGAAGCGTAAGCAATTGTCCGATGGATACCTTCAAACGCAGCAGGAGCTTAGCCCCATGCGCATTCACGGTGACTGTCCGCGCTACTTCGGAGACTGATTTGTTATCGATTCCTTGCGTTAGAACGAGCACAGTGACTTTCAGCATCACGCGCTGACTGCGACGTTCAGCGTCGTTATCACCACGGTTTGGGGAAGGAATAGTGCCCATAATTCATTCTCATTGCAATTTCAGCGTAGCGCGGCGTTGGTTGGGACACAGCCGGGTCGCCGCCGAGATAAAAAATCTTGGGCATTTCGGGAAGGATCGCAAAAAGATGAGAAAAGCTTCAATCCATCGTTAGTTCCACAAACACAGTACTGGTGGGTCGTTACCGAATAGGCATAGGCGTTCCGATGCCCGCGATGCAGGCGTGTCAGTGCAGTTGGGAGCAAGTATCCGCGAGTGGATAGAACATTCTTGAGCTTGCGGTGCGCGGATGGCTTGGTAACTGTATGGATATGTAAAAACTATTTGCGCACGAGCCCGCATGAACACCTGCATCGGGGCGATCGCCGCGGCAGTACGTCACGCCGAATCCGCGAAGCCGAAGCTTCCGCCGGTGACTGGCCGGGAAGGAGCGTAATGTGACCGCCGCTCGAAGTTCCGCGCGCGGGCGATTTCGGATGAATATTCGACAGAAATTCCTTGGGCATTCGCGAAGCTGCGGAGGCGCTCGCGATATTCGCGCGGGTCGCCCTGTACGATTCCGATCTGCGGCAGTTCTTGGCCATCGGTCTGGCTGACATCGAACACATAGGCAGCGCGAAATCCTGCGACGGAACCCGAAGCCTCCTCCCGTTTCTTCTTCGTTCTCCGCTTTTGGCGAACGATCGGAGCAAGAATCAGGATGCCCTTCACGCCCTTCTTCACGAAGCGGCCAAGTTGGTTCCCGGTGCGGAAGCCAGCGACATAACTGGCTTCCGGCTTTTGCGAAGCGATCAGCAGCACGTTGTGAAGGCCGTAGCGGTGGAAGCGCCCGATGGCCTTGAGATAGGCGGTGAGCGCCTGGCTCTGGCCCGCGTTCAGCGCAGCGACGAGCTGTTCGGTCGCCCTGTTTGTGATTTCCTTGATCTGTTCTGATTTCATGTTCCGTTCTCCTGTGCGGGGATTTGGTTCCCTCACACCGGACCGGGGAACCAAAGAACCGCGTTAGAAAGAGAAGGGAAACAGACGAATCAGGGAGCCGGAGCGGACGGCAACCGGCGTGACACGGTCTTTCGAGTGGCGCGCCGGTGTGCCAGCAGAGGCGGCATGACCGGCGATAGCGGCCTTAGCAAGGAATTATCTTAGGAGTGCCGTCAGGCAAGGACTTTGTTTCGCTCTTTGAAACAAATTGCCATCTCGGGGCATAAACGAAACGTCGAGGAGAAGGAAGGCGAAAGCTGCGTTGTGCAATGCGCCGCTTGTGCTGCCTTAACGGGGTCGGGCTGCCATTTGCTGGATTCTGGCGCGAAGAATCGGGACGCGCCCTTGGCTGCTGACGTCAGGCGGGAGGTAGCCGGGCAGAGCATCCAGGAACGCCGGAGTTGCAAGGAGCGCGCGGAACTGCTCGGCAAGGTAGGAGCGCAGCTCTGGTGTGTCCGCGACTTCCTGAACGATCGTCTCCCGGCCATCGATCACGGTCAGGAGATCTTCCAAATCGTGGCTGTTCGTGTAGTCGCCTTTTCCCCGTCCGCGAAAGGCCTCCAGTTTTGTCGCCAGGAAATAGGGCGCCGTGACAACACGAATGCGCAGGCCTGCCTGCAGCTCGGTCTCTTGTGCCGCATCCATGGCGGCGCGGTACCACCGATTGGTGAAGCCGAGAATCCGTTCTTCGATGGGCATTACGTCCAGTTTCATTTCGTCGATCAGCCAACGACAGAGTGGCGCGCCCCGACTGGTATCTTCCCGAAATCCGAGGGCCCGCAGGCGTTCCGAGAAAGTAGCGTAGTCCGCGTACGAGGTAATTTCGGCGATGACATCGACGTCGAAGGTCGGGCGCACCTCGGGCGCGGCCTCGTCGGTGATAAATAACTCCGTAGTGCAGCCTCCGACAAAGACAACCTCGGGCAACAGCGACCCCAAGCGTTTCGCTACCTGCTTGAGAAGCTCAACGTTAACGCTCGGCATAGTCCGGAGCTTTCAGCCTAAGTTTTAGTTCCTGTTCCGCGAGCTGCCGCTCGCGCGATCGCCCATCGCGGATGGCATCAAGTAAGGCGAGCATCTGATAGAGAAAGGGGTCGCGCAAGGCGGCTTGTGGAACGGTCTTGTAGAGCGGCGCCAACGAATAGCCTCGGATTTTTCCCAGGGCAGAAGGCCATACGGGTGGAGGTTCATTGCCAGCGGATATCTGTCTTTTCAAAGGCTCAGCGGCATGCGCGGTGGGGACGCCCCGGGTGAGTTCGCCGCGTTGTGGTGGAAACGCGTACTTTACCCCGTGAATCAGGAATTCCTGAAGCGCTGCCCTATTGAGGGAGCCGCCAGGTTCCGGGCCTTGGACCAGCTTGGCTCGCCTGGCTCGCTGCACGGAGGCATGGACTTCGGAAGGGCTGAGAAACAGATCCTTCGCGATTTGCGCGTAGGAAGGGCGTTTGTCCCCGTAGGCGAGGAGTTTGACCAGGACTACGACGTCTTGGGGTTTCAGGTGCACGGCACTAGGATATATTCGCTATTCGCGAATAGCAAATGAAACTCCCGGATCACGATCAATCCTCTGACTCCAGCCTTTTTGACCGCTGAAGCGGAGGAATAGACTGCACCCGCCTCGGGGTGCCCATTCGTTATCAGCTGACAGTGAGGGCCGGCTCCGGGAAGAGCCGGCCTTTTTGCGGTTTGATTACTGGGGAGACGTGACCGCGGCGACTGGTTGTAGGCTGAGCGAGCCGATTTTGGTACCGATCACTTCACCCGAGACGACTAGCTCAACGCGGCGATTTTGCTGACGGCCTTGCGATGTAGCGTTTGACGCGATGGGCCGAGTCTTACCGAAGCCCGTCGCGGTGGTCGACGATTCCGGGATGCCTTGCTGGGTCAGGTAGCTGCGGACGCCTTCAGCGCGGTGTTCCGAGAGCTGCTGATTGAAAGCTTCGGTGCCGACGCTATCGGTATTGCCTTCGACGGCGAGCTTGAGCGATGGATACGCAAGCACGATGCCGGATATTTTCGCCAGCTTCTCGCGGGCTAGCGGACGAAGCGTGTATTGGCCGGAGTCGAAGAGCACGTCCGACATATTGACGACCAGGCCGCGAGCGGTATCGCGAGTTTCCAGGATCAAGTTGAATTGTTGGAGGAGACGTGCACGAAGCTCTTCACGGTCGCGAACAGCCTGTTGAAGCTGCGCATCGGATGAGGCCGCGGCGGCGCGATTTCGTTCGGAATCCGCTTCGGCAGCATGTTGCTGTTGCTGAGCCGTGTTGCGGTCTCTTTCCGCATCAGCTTGAGCGCCTGCAGCCTGTTGAGCGGCGGCTTGCGCATCGAGGTTCTTGCGGTCGGCGTCATCACGTCGGCGATTGGCGTCGGCGGTAAGCGCTTCGGCATTGACTCGGCGATCTGATTCCATGCTGGCACGAGAGTTGGCGTTAGCTTCACGGCCCGCTCCCGCGGCACGTTGGGATTCGGCGCGTTCTTCGTCGATATGCTTCACGGCGATTTCACGAGCGTCTTCCGAGGTTTGCACGGTTTCGCGCGATAACGCAATCAGCGATTTCTTGTTTTCATGCTTCTTGGTGGCGAGGTTGTCGGCCTCATTCATCTGGCCAACGGCTTTTGCATAGCTTGTTGTGGCGTATTTTTCCGCGCCGGCAGATTGCGCGATGCGCAAAGCATTGCGCGCTTCAAAAAATTCCAGCGGCAATTTGGCGTTCAAAATCACCGGGTCGAACTTATAACCTGTGGGGATGTAGCCGCCGCGGTCGATCAACTCGTACTTGGCGTCCACGGCCTCGGTGGAGCCTAGGGTGTCCGAGCGAATGGCGTTCTCGAGTACCACAACGTTGCTCGGACGCCGCACGGCATAATAAGGTTCCGCGGTTACGATCATGGCGAACGCCTGCAGGTCCGTGGTGACGTCGAGCTTGCTGCGGTGGTTATCGCCCACCAGTACTTCGCCGATGTTCACCCGCCGGCCTTCCGGCGAAATAGCCCACAACACATAAGTCAGATACTCGTTGCCAAAACTCGTGGGCCTGTCTAATCCGGAAAATTCCACTTCGATTGCCAGCGCCCCGCGCCTGCTCTCGACTTTGGCCTCGCCTGCCGCGCCAGGCATCAAATCGGTCCCTTGAAAATTGATTTTCGTGGCCCCACTGCGATGTCTATAGCTTACGGCCCGGGTCGTGCGGCTCACGACATTGATCTGGTACGTCGGTGTTGGATTGCCGGAATCCGCCGGCACTTGCGCCGGAGCCTGCGCTTGCGCCGATGCGCCGAGCGCGAACAGGACTGATAGCGTAATGCTCGATATCTTGAACATGAGTCTCCTTCTAGAAAGCTTCGAGACCCCCAGTATCAAGCGTTATAGGTCTGAATACTGTCCCATACTGCACGTTTCGCAAGAAAGACCTACTCGAAGGCGGGAATCCTAGATTTTGGTACCGCATGTGGTCTGCGGTCGGCACGGGCAGATGTTCCAAGGCGGGCTGACAAACGGTATGAAGAACATTCGACCAGAGACTCAAATGACAGGCACCAGCCGCAGGACAACAGGGCCGAGGGCATTTATGGCGG
>Ga0209131_1002430_pt1 | contig 12639 bp, 11 predicted proteins | sample GraSoi_2013_40cm_FD_185826 | JGI IMG/M metagenome (GOLD analysis project Ga0209131, IMG submission 185826) | Grasslands soil microbial communities from the Angelo Coastal Reserve, California, USA - Sample 9_17_2013_40cm (SPAdes) (version 2) | ecosystem: Environmental > Terrestrial > Soil >...
GATCATACCGGCTTTGACATTTGCGGCAAGTAATATTTTGTAAATGAGATTCGTGGTGGTGGTCTTGCCATCTGTACCGGTGACGCCGATCACTGTCAGCTTGCGAGCGGGCCAATCGTAAAACGCCGCAGCTAGATAGGTCAGTGCCTGACGCGAGTTCGCGAGTCGAATATATGGGACAGAGAGTCCACTTATATCTATATCCCCCACTACAGCAGAGGCACCATTGTCAATCGCTTTTTGAATATAGTCGTGACCATCCACACTCCCGCCTTGCATGGCAACGAATAGATATCCAGGTTTGATTGCGCGGCTATCAATGGCAACACCATCGATCTCAACATCTGGAATTTGGGATGGAAACGGAAAGGGAAAGTCTGCAAAGAGTTGCGAAAGTTTTTTAGACATAAGGCTTAAATGAAAAAAGGTCTTGGTAATTTTACCAAAACCCTTTTTGTTCCGATTGTGTCACAAGGATATCCAACTACAATTCAGACAGCTTGCGCCGCCTCCGCTTCGCACAAGCCTTAGTCTGTCACTTTTTCTAGAACAGATTCAGCGCCGCCGCATTTGACCAGCCAAACCATGGAGCAAACACTGTTCCGATCAACAGCACGCCCAATGCCAACACGATCAACGCGATGGCATACGGACGAGTCAACGGGATGGGATGGTTTTCCTCATCCTGATTCGGCATACGATAGAGATAAACATACTTAAGAACATTCAAGTAATAGTACACTCCGATGACCGAATTGAGGATACCGACAATTACCAACCACACATAGCCAGCCTGAATGCCTGCCGCAAAAACGAAAATCTTGGCGACAAAGCCACCGAACGGCGGCATACCCGTCAACGAAAGGAATGCAGCGAGCATCATCAATCCCAACCACGGAGAACGGCGACTCATACCGGAATAATCTTTTAAATCCTCAGACCCGGTTGCACGGGCGAAAGCCATCACTATACCAAAGGCTAACAGGTTAGTTGCGATATAAGCAGCTAAATAAAAGACCACACTAGCCGCCCCCAGTTGTGAAAATGCCACCACTCCAATCATGGCATAACCTGCGTGGGCAATCGAGGAAAACGCCAATAGACGTTTGACATTGGTTTGAGGCAAAGCCAGCAAGTTCCCCACCGTCATGGTGATGGCGGCGAGGACGGCAAGCACTGTTGTCCAAGAAACGGAAAAACCAGAGAAGGCAACAAAGAACAAACGTACAACGACTGCAAAGCCAGCTGCTTTCGAGGCAGTAGATAAGAAACCAGCAACCGGGATCGGTGCGCCTTCGTAAACATCCGGCGCCCAAAAATGGAACGGCACAATGGAAACTTTGAAACCAAGTCCAACAAGGATCAATGCCATAGTACCAAGAGCGGTCACGAGTGGCAGATCGCCAGTTTTGAACATATCGGTTAGTTGATAGAGGCTGGTCGTCCCGGTAAAGCCAAAGACTAGGCTGAAACCGTATAACATGATCGTGGATGTCAAAACGCCAAAAAGCAGATACTTGAAACCAGCTTCCGTGGATTTCTCGTCAGCCAACATAAAGCCGGAGAGAATGTAGAGCGGGATCGAGGTCGTCTCTATCGAAAGATAGAGCATGACTAAATCTGAAGAAACAGCCATCAGGTTCATGCCTAGAAGCGAAGCGAGAAGGAGCAGATAAGCCTCGCCACGATGTCCAACTTTTTCATTGTCCATCAAAAGCAGGGCGGTCACAGCAGCTGCGAACATGAAGAGCATCTTGAAGAAGAAGCCCAACCAGTCAAAGCGAATCATTCCGCCGAGTGCAGAGGCAGGCTCGCCGGGCTGACCAAATATCAAACTGATCGCCATTGCAACAAACAAACCACCCGCGGTAAGCCAACCGACATTGCGACGCTTCTCTTCCTTCCAGAACGGCTCAATGATCAGGACGAGCATTCCAAGCACGAGGATCAAGACTTCGGGGAGGATGGCTGCAAACATTGTAGACGTGAACATTATGAACCTCCCAGCAGGCGCAGAATATTTTCGACCCCTGTCTGCACCATTGGAACCATGAAACTGGGGAATAAACCAATAACGATCATGAAAAAACAAAGGGTTGTAATTGCGACTTTATCCAATATAGTGATGTCAGTAATATGACCTTCAAGTTTTTCAGGCATATTCCCAAAGAACACCTGCCTGATATTCCGCATGATATATGCTGCTGTAATTACGATGGAAATACTCGCAATCACTGCAACCAGCCATTGTCGGCCCCACACCCCCATGAAGATTGGGAATTCAGCGATGAAACCGGAAAAGAGCGGCATGCCCATTGAAACGAGACCGCCAATGATAAAACCAATTGTGGCAAACGGCATAATTTTCGCCATGCCGCCAAGCTCTGGGATCTGACGCGTATGCGCTCGATCATAGATCATACCGACGACAGCAAAGAAGAGAGCCGTCATGACACCATGCGAAAACATTTGCAAACCCGAACCAAGCAGGCCCTGGCGATTGAGGGTTGAAAAGCCAAGCATCACCAGCCCCATATGTGAAACGGACGAGAAACCAACCATATATTTAAAGTCCATTTGCACGAAGGCAATGTAAGCGCCATATACAACCGCAACAGCCGCGAAGAACATAATGAGCCATTGCCAGTATTTCGCACCGTCAGGGAGCAACATAATCCCCACACGCAACGCAGCGAACGCGCCCAACTTCATCAACACACCCGCGTGGAACATGGAGACTGCTGTTGGCGCCGCAACGTGACCGTCAGGTGACCAGTTATGGAAGGGCCAGATACCACCCAGCACTGCAAACCCTAGGAAGACTGGCAGGAACCAAATATTCTGGAATGCGTGAGAGAAGCCCGCTTTCTCCATCAAGAGCATATCGAACGAAAGTACACCGGTGTTTTTATATTGCAACCAATACATCGCCAGCACACCGACCAACGAAATCACTGAGCCGATAAAAAGATAGATGGTCAATTTCATAGCTGCGTATTCACGAGTTTGTATCCAACCCCAAATTACGATCAATAGGTACATGGGGAATACAGCGATCTCATAGAAGAAGAACAGCATGAACAAATCCAATGAGACGAAGACTCCGAACACCCCCCAAGCCAGGATGAATAGAAAGGCAAAGAATTCACGCGGTCGGTCTTGAATGCCAGCCATCACATGTTTGTCGTCATCACCCCACGAGATCAGTACACCCGTGAACATGACCACACCGGTCAATAAAACCAGCGGTGCGCTGATACCATCCACGCCAAAATAGAGGCTGATGCCTAAAGCAGGCAGCCAGTTATATCTTTCCACAAATTGATAACCAGCAGTGGATTGGTTATATGTGAAGAACACCCAGGCAGAGAGAATTAATGCAAAAATAGCTGCAGCTAGTGCCACGGCCCGCACTTCATTTTTTCGTTGCGCAGGCATCAACAGCATGACAACAGCTGCAACAAGCGGAGTAAAAGTAATTATGCTGAGTACAGGAAAATTCATTATCTACCTCTTAGAACAGCATGACCACGGCTTTGTTGATCACATCCAAGATCCACGCGGGATAGATGCCGATCCACAAGATCAAAGCCATTAGCGGAACCATGACAACGATCTCGCGCGCATTGATCTCAGTTAACTTATGTTCACCGTGCGCCCAATGTTCGTTCATGGGACCATGCAGCACTTTCTTAATTCCCTTCAAAATATACGCACCCGTGAAGAGCAGACCCAACATTGATATTGCCGTGTACGCGGTCAATACGGGGAATGCACCTCGTACCACAAGGAACTCTGAGATGAAACCGTTAAGTCCGGGGAGTCCCAGCGATGCCATGCTGGTGAAGATCAAAAGACCGCCATAGATTGGGATGATCGGGAACAATCCGCCAAACTCTTCGAGGTTACGCGTATGCGTTCGTTCATAGATAACACCGACCAGGAAGAACATGCCAGCCGATGACAGCCCATGATTGAACATTTGGAGAATCGCACCGTTCAAGGCGATAGTCGCATCTTGCGTACCGATAGCGTAAGCTGCTGCGGCGATACCGAGCACTACGAAGCCCATGTGATTCACTGAAGAATATGCAACAAGTCGTTTGAAATCAGTTTGACCGAAGGAGCCGAATGCGCCAAAGACAATTGCAGCGGTTGCAAGCAACGCCAATGCGCCCGCAAACATCTTTGCTTCCACTGGATAAAACGGGAGCACCAGCCGTAAGAAGCCGTAAGCACCAAGCTTGAGCAATACACCAGCCAAGAGCATTGAACCAGCAGTCGGAGCTTCGGTATGCGCATCGGGTAACCAGGTATGGAAGGGCCACAACGGGACTTTGATCGCAAAGGCAATTACGAATGCCCAGAACGCTATGGTTTTCACAGTGTGGACCGACATACCCATTAATATCGAACCCGGCTCCAACGAATTCCAACGCTGATATAACGTGACCAAGTCATAGGTCCCGAAAAGAACGCCCAGCATCTGGACGGCAAGCAAGAGTCCCAGCGATCCGCCCATGGTGTAGATTAAGAACTTGAGAGAAGCATAATCCTTGTTCGCGCTCCCCCATTGATTGATGAGGAAGTACATCGGCACGAGACCCGCTTCCCAAAATACAAAGAAGATAAGTAGATCGAGCGCCATGAAAACGCCGAGCATGCCTGTTTCCAAAAAGAGGAACAGCATCATGTAGGGCCTGACGCGATCGCTAATGCTAAACGAGGCAAGGATGGCAAGCGGGGTGAGCAGCGTAGTCAGCAAAACCATCGTCAACGAGAGACCGTCCACACCGAGGTGCAGGGACGAGCCAATTGCCTGATACCAAATGTACGTTTCTTCAAACTGGAAACCGGGTTGGTCGGATTTGAATTGGAACCAAGCAACCAAGGTCAATGCAAACGGAACCAGACTCGCCACGAACGCGAACCAACGGAAAAGTTTATTCTCACCTTTCGGCAGGAAGAGCATTGCCACCGCCGAAAGCATGGGGAAGAAAAGAATGGTCGAGAGGAGATGAGTAGAGATGAAGTTCATCATGTACTCCTTAAGCCAGCAGGAAGAAATAGAGCGCCACGCCGACAGCAATGAAGACCACGAGCGCGAACATGAGATACTGCTGGATGCGTCCAGTTTGAACTGCGCGCAATTTACCACCAAACCAGTATGTCACATCTGCCGAGCCATCGCCGAAGAAGCGATTGATGACAGGCAAGTCAAACTTATTGCGAATGAATGATCCAAGGCCACCGGTCGCAGGACCGAAGATGTGCAGGATGCCATCGATCAAGCCTTTATCCATCCACGCGGAGACGAGAATTTCCGAAACCCAGATCGCAGGCTTGACAAAGATGTAATCATAGATCTCGTCAAAGTAGTATTTGTTCTTGAGGAAACCAATTTGTAGTCTATCTTCGGCTGGTGAATTGACATTGCGATAAACTAGCCAACCAATATACAAACCACCGAGCGCTACAACCAGAGATGTCAACAGAGGTATCCAGTTGAAGGCTAAAGTTTCAGGGGCTTCTGCAAGGGTACCGCTGATAAATCCATGGAACCAATTCGGGATGAGTCCGCCAAGGACAGGGAAATGTTCAGGGATGCCGACCCAACCATAAGTCACAGCAAAGAACGCGAGGATGACCAACGGAGTGGTCATCGTCCACGGAGTCTCTTGTGCGTGTTCAGCTTCCTTTGTACGGGGTTCACCAAGAAAAGTCAACGTGATCTGGCGCATGGTATAGAATGCGGTAAGGAAAGCCGCGAAAGCCAACACTCCAAATACGATCACATGACCATTACCAAATGCGTCTGCAAGGATTTCATCCTTTGACCAGAAGCCTGCGGTGATGATCGGGAAACCAGAAAGTGCAAAGCCGCCGATGAGGAAGGTCCAGAACGTGATGGGCATTTTGTTTTTCAAGCCGCCCATGTTGAACATATCCTGCGGATCGACTTCGTGATTGCCCGTGTGAAGTACGCCATGCTCCATGCCATGAATAACGGAACCAGAACCAAGGAAGAGAAGCGCTTTGAAGAAGGCGTGTGTAATGAGATGGAAGACTGCCGCAACGTAAGCATGGATGCCTAGCGCCGCGATCATGAAACCGAGCTGCGAGATCGTGGAATAAGCCAGCACACGTTTGATATCGTTTTGTGCAACTGCAATCGTTGCGGCAAACAACGCCGTGAATGCACCGACGAACGCAACGATCGCCATCGTCTTTTCATCAAGGATGATGATCGGGAACATGCGGATGACCATATACACGCCCGCTGAAACCATCGTCGCTGCATGGATCATGGCGCTAACCGGCGTTGGACCTTCCATGGCATCTGGCAGCCAAACATGCAATGGGAACTGCGCCGATTTACCGACCGTGCCAATGAAGAGCAGCAAACCGATCAAGCCAGCCGCCGAGAGACCAAACACGCCGCTAGGAATCGTGGCAAGCGTGTGCAAAACACTCTCTGTGAAAATTTCACGGAAGGTAAGCGTTCCGGTTCTTGAATATAAATAAGCGATACCCAACAACATGACCACATCGCCGACACGGGTGGTCATAAAAGCTTTGACCGCCGCATTACGTGCGGATGGTTTCGCGTACCAGAAACCGATCAACAAGTACGAACATAAGCCCATGATTTCCCAACCTACAAACAACGTGAGCAGGTTATCGGAGACAACGAGCGTGAACATGCCGAACGCGAACAAACCAATAAACGCAAAGAAGCGTGAATACATGGGTTCAATCGAAGGCACAACATGTTTATGTCCATGCTCTTCGACGGTCGCGCCATGCGGCGGCAAGCCAGCATAGTCGTGGTCGCCAGCCGGTTGACCAAAGTTGTGATAACCCACGCTATAGAGGAAGATCATCAAAACGGTCCATGCCACGAAGAACAAAACTGCGGCGGAGAGCGGATCGATTAGCACGCCAACTCTCAACCAAGTGTCACCAGTTGGCAACCAATTGATGGAGGATGTAAAGGGATGTTCGCCCAATTTTTCCACACGCAGCGCACGCACAAAAACGATCATGCTCCCCAACCACGAAAGCAATGCCGCACCAACAGCTATGGTATGGCTAAGTGCCTTGCTTTTATTCGTGAACAACACAATCAAAAAGAACGCCAGCGCGGGAGGGAGTGGGATAAGCCAGATCAGTGTCTCAGTTGTCATATTTTTCCTACCACTTCATCAAGTCAAGTTCATCTGCGATTACCGTATTGCGGCGGCGATATACAGAGATTACCAAAGCCAGACCGACAGATACTTCCGCAGCTGCCACAGCAAAAACGATAACAGCAAATACCTGTCCAGCGATGTTCGTCACATCACCATAACGCCAGAAGGCAGCCAAATTGACATTGACTGAATTCAACATCAGCTCAATACCCAGCAGAATCGCAACCGCATTTCTGCGCGAAAGCACACCGAACAAACCAATACTAAAAAGCGCAGCAGATAAAATGAGATACCAGGAAAGTGGGATCATTATGCGCCGCTCCTATTTCTGAGAGTCCCCAGAACGGGGATTGAACGCGACGTAGACCGCGCCCACCAACGCCGCCACCAAAAGGACGGACGCAACTTCAAACGGCAGGACGTAACCCGTTGGCGATGTGAGCGCGTTACCCAACTCATTCACCGCATCAAAACTGGATGGGATAACTGCTGCGGTTTTCGACCAGCCGCTCCAACCCTGAAGCAGGGAGAACAGCCCGCCAAAGGTGAGCACTGCGAGCAAAGCGCCGAGCCACCAATTCTTATTTAACTGTGGACCCTGATCGCGCATGTCCTTGCGCGTGAGCATCACTGCAAAGATGAACAGAATGGCGATCGCGCCAATGTATACAACCACCTGCACCACCGCTAGAAAGCTTGCGCTGAGCAAGGCAAAAATCACCGCCACACCGAACAACGTTGAGATCAACCATAACGCGGCGTGGACAAGGTTACGCGTCGTCACCACCATCAGGGCTGAACCTAATGTGCCAAGCGCTACTACGAGAAAAGTGATTTGTTCACCAGTCATTTTATATCCGCTCCATTTTAGTGATGAGCTGTCTCAACTACCGGCTTTAGTCCTTCCACCTTTTCACGTTCCCGGCGGCTGGTCATGCGGGCAATTTCAAGCGCAACCCAACCCACAGCTACATTTGAAAGAAACATACCTGAAACGAAGAGCCAGTTAGGAGTGCCCCTAAGAAGCGCATTCATAAATGCCACAACCATCAACAGGACGAAAGACAGTGGCGTCAGAAATTTCCAATTGAACGCCAGCATGTGGTCAATGCGGATACGCATCAATGTATATTTCACCCACATAATGACCCAATATCCGACCAGGGCTTTGAACAAGACTACTGCAATTGCGAGAAAAGGACTTACCTGCTCCAACCCAAAGAAGCGATAGCCACCAAAGAACAGAATCGACCAGAAGCCGCCATATGTAAATGCATGCAACAACTCACCTGCATAGAACATGCCGAACTTCATGCCGGAATATTCAATGTTATAACCTGAGACCAATTCCGATTCAGCTTCACCCATGTCAAAGGGTGCACGTCCAAGTTCGGCAATAGCAGCGATAAGGAAGATCAAAGCGGCAAGCGGCGCAAGGAAAACAAACCAGGCTTTCTCCTGCGCATTTGTGATTGCACCAATCCCCATCGAACCAGCAAAGATGGTTGGAATGAGCAATATTGTGAGCATCGGGATTTCAAACGAAAGCATGACCGCCACCTCTCGAAATGCCCCGATCAAAGCATACTTGTTATTGGATGACCAACCCGCCATAATGATCGACAGTGTACCGATCGCGCCTGCGGCAATAATATATAACGCACCGACATTCAAATCCACGCCCAGGATGGTAGGAGCAAGCGGCACCACCGCCCACAAGACCAGAACCGACATCATCGAGAGGATCGGTGCCAGGTTATATACAACCTTATCTGCACCCGTAGGCGTGATATCTTCTTTAATAAGGAGTTTGATAATATCTGCAAAAGGTTGGATCAAGCCAAAGGGACCCACGCGGTTCGGACCGATGCGGTCTTGAAAACGCGATACTACCTTGCGCTCGATCCACACCAAAAAGATATCGAGCACCATCAACAGACTAAGCAAGAGCAAAACGCCGAGAAAACCGATCAACACCTGTGCGGCGATCTCCGATATTCCCCAACCGGTGAAGATACCTAATAGCCAATCTGCAATTACTTTAAGAGGGTTATTCCAAAAACTCATACATCGCTCCTGAAATTTTTTGGACTCCGACAGCTTGCTGTCGGAAATGGAGGAACAAGTTCCGGCACTCCAAAATGTTCAATACACAAAGAAAAGGCTGAATGGAAGTATTCCAATCAGCCTTCTCTACTTTTGCATAAGAGTTACACCCACTCCAACATCCCTTTACGCCAGGTATAAACGAGTCCTACAATGAGAATCAGAATGAAGACAATGCCTTCAAGCACCGCAAACATCCCCAACTGACTTAGCCTCACCGCCCACGGGAACAGGAAAACCGTTTCCACATCAAACACCAGGAATACCAAGGCGAAGATGTAATACTGGGCCTTGAACTGCACCCAGGAATCTCCGACTGTTTCGATACCACACTCATAAGTTGTTTGTTTAATGGGATTGGGCTTCTTGGGTCCTAAAATCCATGCTGTACCAATAGCACCCACCGGGATGATCAAACCAACAAGTATGAACAAACCAACGTAAATCCATGGACTCATAGATTACTCCACGTAGAATATGTCGAATGTATGCCACAACAAGTGGTACAAACAGAAAAATTGTACCATAAAGAACAATCACCAAACCTGAACGTATACCCATGTTTTCGGTGATTTTCGTCATATATATTATCTTTTACGTTTTGGTCGCCTCTTGAAAAGAAACTTGGCTATATCCTGAAAGAATGGAAAGCCAACCACCGCACCCACAACTGACCCTACCCCGCCGGCGACTCTCACAATCCCAGCCGAAACCCCGAAAAGATTCACCGCGTCAATCTCGACCGTTTGAGCTGATATTGCATCTCGGCTTTCTTCGCCGCTGACTTTATCCACGAACCGCAAAAATAGCCAAACCGTTCCGCGATAACGCCCTACATCATTTGGTCGAATACTCCAAAAGAACCTAATAGATTGTCCGGGTAAGAGGGTCTGGCTGGAAAGGTCGGGCGGGGAAATCTGCATCCCAGCCATATCCAAACGCGCCTCGGCAATTACATGATGAGTATCATAAAGATTAGGAATCTCGACTACATCGCTAGTAACAACATTTCCATTAATCACAGCAGTTGGCGTGATATTGCCAGATTTATCCATTTCCAATGTCAAGCGGACAATATCCGAATCGCCTGCGCGGATTCTGGAAGGAAATTCAAGCGTAAGCCTGCGCATCTCAGGGATGGCAGGTTCGGGTGTTGCCGCAATCGACTCGGGTACTTCAGGAGTTGGAGTGTTTTCAGGTGCGAGAGTTGCTGCTGGCGCCGCTTGGGTATCGATTGTTACACTTGGCGCAGTTGGAGCAGAAGACCCTCCGCAGGAGGATAACAATAGAATCAAAATCAGCCCTAAAACGATTCGGGGAGAAAAAACTTTTCGGCTCACAGAACAACCTCAGGGCTAGGAAGAAACAAGGCAGGTGTCGGCAGTTGCATCTCAGATGGCGAAATGTTTTGGATGCGGGTCTCGTGTCGTATGGGAGCGAGTCCCCAGATCAATAAAGAAATGGAAATCGCAAAGATGAGGATACCCAGAAAAATTCGGACTCTACGCGACATAAAATATACCTCACTCAATTGGCAGCAATTCTCCTGCTACCAAACCAGGGAAGGCGGTGTGCAGTTTTTCATCCACCTCAGGCGAAATCAATGGCGCAGTATTGCTCACCATAATATCTTTGACCTTTTTCATGGCACGCGCTTGAATATCTGTAGAGCCTTTCTTCTCCCAGATCGTGCGCGCATCACGGTCTGCGATTTTAGTCATGACGGCTTCGGTCTTCATTCGGCTAATCGTGTGCTTGGCGACAATATATGAGCCGCCCGGTCCAATTTGTTTGATCAAATCAACAGCCAGGTCCTCATCTGTAAATGAGATGCCGCGCTTGACACGCTTCATCATTTGCGCCACTTCGTCATCAATGACCGCCTTGGCAAAATCAAACGTTTTCAGCGCATCGATCAAACCGCCGATATTGAACATATCCATACCGCCGACCGTGCCACCCATGGCAGACATGCCTGTTTCGTATCCAGCTTGCGCGTCGTTCAATTTAGAATTGGTCAAGCCAATGTAACCGCCGCATGGCACATTATAAAATCGCGCAATTTGTGCGAACGCCATATGCAACATGCCGCATTCGATTGCTCCGGAGGTGTAAGCGCCCGAACGCATATCGGCAACGGTTGCGAGTGTGGCATAAATTGTCGGCGTGCCTTCCTTAACCATTTGCGTCAACGTCACAGTTGCCAAATATTCTGCATTGCCCTGCGCCAAGGTCCCCGCCATGGACATTGGCGATGTCAATCCGGCATTGGGCACGATGGTTGGGTAAACAGGCAAACCTTCTCCCGCGAAGTAAATCACATTTTCCGTGGAGAGCTTATCCATTGAAAGCGGTGAAACTGTAGGGCAATAATGATGTGTGAGAAAGGGATGTTCCTTATACGCATCTTTCCCTCCAGCAACGATATATGCCATTTCCATCATCTCAAGCGTATCTTTATGATCTGTTGTAGTGGTACGAATCGGTTTGAGACAATACTTGAGCGCAGGGTACAGCCTGGAGATTGTGAATTGATCCTTGGGCGCATCGTCTGCCAGCGTGGAAATGGAAAACATATCGTAGCCGGGCAGTTCATTAATAAGATGTGCGATGCGCGCAATATCGCCGGACTCAGCGCGTCTTTCCTTACCCGTAACCGGATCAATAATATCTGGAGCCGAACTCGCCGTAACAATGACCGGGCTATCTTGTGGAATCGTTTTATCAAATTTAGGGTCACGTCCGTGAAAGGTAAATGACGGCGGCGCCAGTTTGCGATATTTCTCCACCACATTGCGCGGAAGTTTAACCCGCTCGCCATCCACAGAACACCCGTGTTTGGCGAAAATTTCACGCGCGGGTTCAAAACGCACCTTTAAACCAACTTCTTCAAGGATTTCCAATGAGGCTTCATGAATACGTTCGACTTGCTCTTGTGTCAGAAGTTCTGCAAACGACATGGGTCACATCCTTATGATTCGGAAATCGCTGGCGGTCGAGTGCCTGGAGTCGTTATTACGAAGGGCATATCGAGACCTCCAGATAAGTAAAACAGTTTTGTTACAGGTCGGTCTCGATACAAGCCAAAGAACATGGCTCTACTCGACCTACGAGTTATTTCAAACAGCCTTCCGCTTCGTCTTCACTTGTGGACTCTCAACTCGTCTCGATTCCTGTTTTTGAGGAATCTTTAGTTCACGCAAAATTTTCCGCTGTGCGCGCCCGCCCTGTTCCGCGACCTGCCGTGGAATATCCAGTATTTTCTCGATGATCTCAAAGCGATCATTCTTAAACGCCCAATGTTCCACCACTAATCTATTTGCAAGTTCTTCAATTTCTG
>Ga0209131_1002431_pt1 | contig 12637 bp, 7 predicted proteins | sample GraSoi_2013_40cm_FD_185826 | JGI IMG/M metagenome (GOLD analysis project Ga0209131, IMG submission 185826) | Grasslands soil microbial communities from the Angelo Coastal Reserve, California, USA - Sample 9_17_2013_40cm (SPAdes) (version 2) | ecosystem: Environmental > Terrestrial > Soil >...
GTTTCTGTTCCCGACCGCAGATGATTTCATAGAATCAAATTATAGGTCATCGGGCATACGAAAATGAGCAATTTTGCACGCCTCGCACGTGGTACAGCGGGCCCCCTCCACGAAAGCTGGTGGCCGGGTACCCCTCTGGAGAAATTGTGCCATCAATTCACTTTGAATGCCTTTGCCACGCGACTAGAATGAACAAGTATCCTTTTTTACCAACCAAATGCAGACTCCCGTTTCGAAAATGTTTCGCCGACCCTTTGCCGTCCTTTTGCGCTCATTATTGCTTTTCGCAGTAGTGTGCGGCGCCCTCACGCAGGTCCCAGCTGCCGGGCAGTCGACCCCGCCGGGGCAAGGGCTCCAGCCGATTCTTGAGTACATCTCGAACGCATGGGATACGCTCACGCGTTCCATGACAGATTGCCAAAGCCTCGTGGACCCGAAGATGAAGGTAGTTCCGGTTTTGTATCTTCCGGCGGGCATGGCCGAGCCTGCGGTGGTACGGAAGCTCTCCAGCGAGTGCAATGTGCGGATTGAGCACCTCCCGGTTGAAATCCACCGACTCGGAGACGTGGATACCGGAAAGATCCAGCCCCAGGGTCTCCTCTACGTGGAGAACAAATACGTCGTTCCCGGCGGCCGCTTCAACGAGATGTATGGTTGGGACAGCTACTTCATTATTCGCGGCCTGTTGCGTGCGGGGCGCGTCGAGTTGGCGCGGGGCATGGTGGACAATTTCTTCTTCGAGATTGAACACTACGGCGCGATGCTCAATGCAAACAGGACTTACTACCTGACGCGTTCGCAGCCGCCGTTTCTAAGCTCGATGTTCGTGGATGTGTACGGCGAACTGCAGAAATCAGGACATGGAAATAAGGCCTGGCTGGCGAGAGCCTATGCTGATCTTGAAAAAGATTATGAGATGTGGAACCGCTCTCCGCATCTCGCGGGCGACACCGGCCTGTCTCGTTACTACGATTTCGGGGAGGGCCCGCCTGCCGAAGCCGTGCAGGATGAAACTGGCTTCTATCGCAAGGTAGCTACGTACTTCTTCTTTCATCCCGCTCAAGCGAACAATTACATTGTGGAGAATTTGCCGGGAGCGACGCAGCCGGTTGCCGGAGCTGCCTACGTGCAGCAGGTGTGCGACGTTGCGTCGACCATGGCGCCTGCCGATTGCGAAAAGCGCGAATTCAAACTGAGTTCCGATTACTACAAGGGCGACCGTTCCATGCGGGAGTCGGGATTCGACGTAAGTTTTCGCTTTGGACCATTCGGAGCGGCCACTCATCGCTATGCGCCCGTGTGTCTGAACAGTTTGCTTTACAAGACCGAGAAGGACCTGGAGCAAATCAGCCGCTGGCTGGGGCATATGGCCGATGCCGAAAAGTGGAGCAAGCGCGCCGAGGACCGGAAGAGGCTAGTTGCGCGCTATCTCTGGGATGAGAAGTCGGGATTCTTTGTTGACTTCAACTTGCAGACCGGACAGCGATCATCCTACCGTTACGCTACGACTTTCTACCCGCTGTGGGCTGGGCTGGCCACGCCCGAACAGGCGAAGGCCGTGGTGAAGAATCTTTCGGCGCTCGAAAAACCGGGAGGCGTTGCGATGAGCACCGAAGAAACGGGCGCGCAATGGGACCTGCCCTATGGCTGGGGAAACATTGAAATGCTGGCCATTGATGGACTGCGCCGTTACGGTTTCAACGCCGATGCAGACCGAATTTCTTACGAATTTCTGTCAATGGTCGCGGAGAATTTCCGCCACGATGGGAATATCCGGGAAAAGTACAACGTCGTCACCCGCTCTTCCGAATCTCACGTCGAACTTGGTTACCAGATGAACGTTGTGGGGTTCGGCTGGACCAATGCGGCGTTTCTGGAGCTGCTGCACGGTCTGCCAAAGGATATGGCGGAACGTCTCGAGAGAGCGCAGGACCAACCGTTGCCGACTGCGACGAAATAGGGAAGGTTTAAAGCAAAGGCCTGGTCGCGTCCTAGGGACGGAGTGCTACTTCGTCTGCAATTGCTCAGCTAACTTCAACTCGGTCTCGGCTTCCTCTTTTTTCCCCATGTCGCGATAAGCCTGACCCAGCAAATGATGAGTGGTGGGATTATTCGGATCCATGCTCGCTGCCCTTTGCAGGGCACGGACCGCCAGCTCGAACTCTCCCTTTTTTTCGAGGACCTTTCCCATCAGAATATAGGGGCCGGTGGACGTGGCATCGAGCCAAATGGAGCGCTGCAAGAGCCTCTCCGCGTCGTCGAACCTCTGCACCCGGGAGTAGGCGTCGGCGAGCTTATAGTACGTTGCCGCGTGAGCGGGGTCGATGGCCAGCTCTTTCTGGAACTCCGAGATGGCTTCGGGAACTCTTGACTTGTAGAGGAACAACTCGCCGAGCAGGAAGTGAACCAGCGGGAGCTTGGGGTCGAGAGTCGCAGCTTTCTGGGCATACTCTTCGGCGACCGGATCGAATTCCTGACGAAACAGCATGCGGGCCGCGAACAGGTAGCTGGCGGCGGAATCCGGCGGTACGTCGAACATCTTCGCAAAGGCTCCGCGCGCGTGGGGGTAATCTTTTGTCTGGATATAGCAGATCCCGAGGATATAAGAAGCATCTACGTTGGCGCGTGGATACCAGGTCTGGACTCTCTCCAGCAACGGGATCGCTTCGGCTGGATGCCCGCCAAGGTAATAAGAAAGCCCAAGCAACTGGAGAGCCTCGTTGTTGCCGGGATCGGCTGCCGTGGCCTTCTTCAAATATTCAATGGCTTTGTTATACTCACTCTTTTTGTAAAAGGCGGCGCCGAGTTCCAGGTCGAGCCCCTTGATGCCCGGGTTATTGGCTTCAAGCGAATGTAGTTGGGCAATGGCATCATCGAGTTTGCCCTGTTGCATCAGTTTGCGGCTCTGCGCGAACTCGGCAGGGGGGCTCGGTGGGGGCGAAGATGGTGCCGGTGGGTTTGGCTGCTGCGCAACGCCTAAGGAGCCGCATGCACAAAGAAAAGCCGAAAGCCAGAGGTGGCGAACCAGCGATGAGCATTGCATCAAGTTCATCATGGGCATTACAGCACAACAACGTCGGTACAGGCGCGTATCTGGGGAGCGCAGCCGTCCTCTCTACTCAGGATGCGAGTCCAGTTCGGTGGCGCGGTCGAGTTCCCGCGTGGCTTCCCGGGTATTTCCCTGCTGTTTCAGTGCTTGAGCGAGTTGGTAGTGAGCGGGAGCGTACTGATCGGCCATTTTGATCGCCGAACGAAACTGGGCAATTGCTCCCTCGACGTCTCCCGCGTTAAGCAGCCGCTTCCCGGAATTGGTCGCAAACGTCGCTGCCTGAAGATTGTTGTTTGCCGCCGTAATCTGTGATGCCGCCTTGGCCTCCTCTGCGGCACCGGCGGAGTCGCCGAGCTGGCGCAGAACAGCGGCCAGAGTAGTGCGAGCACCGGCAAAATCGGGTTGCAGACGAATCGCCTCGCGGAGCGAGGCGGCAGCCTCCGGCAGTTTTCCTTCTTGTTTAAGAACAGTGCCCAAGGTGTAATGGGCCTCCGCGTAGTTCGGCTGCGACTGGATTGCCAGATGGAGTTGTTCGCTCGCCTTTTCAAATTCACCGCGCTGCCAGAAGAGCACTCCCAAGGTGTAGTGCGCATCGGCCAGGTCAGGCTGCAGCGAGATGGCATTCTGCAATTCGACCACTGCCTTGTCGAGCTGGTCCTTGAGCTTGTAAGCGAGACCGAGGTTGTAATGGAGCGACGCGTCATCCGGCGCGAGCCGGATGGCGGCTTCCAGCTCGGTTATCGCAGCATCAAAATCCGCGCGTTGCATGAAGGCGATCCCTAAATTCCCCCGGAAAGTACCGTCCTTCGGTCGGAGCTGTATCGCATTGCGGAAGCTTGCCACGGAACTCTCCGCATCTCCCTTTTGAATCAATGCCAGCCCGAGATCGTTGAAGGCCTCGGGATCGGTGGGCTTTACCTTCACTGCCTGTTGGAAAGCAGCCACTGCGCATTCCGCATCGCCCGCTCGCTGGCAGCCAAGGCCCAGAGCGATCTGCGCCTCAAACCAGTCGGGCTTCAGGCGGGTAGTGGTCCGCAACTCCTGCAGCGCTTCCGCATTTTTCGACTGAGCGGCCAAAACTTCCGCGAGATAATAATGGGACGCGGCATCATTCGGAGTGAGTTCGGTTGCTTTCCGCAACTCGATGGCGGCGTCTTCCAATTGATGCTGCTGCGAGCGCAGGACCCCGAGATGAAAGTGAGCCGAAGCCAGGTCCGCCTGCAGGCGCAGCGCTTCAGTGAAAGCGGCCTCCGCCTTCGCAAGCTGTCCTTGCTGAGCGAAGACTGAACCGAGATCGTCCCGCAGGTCGGCACGCTGGGGAGCGAGATCCGCGGCTCGCTGCAGCTCCGAGGCGGCTTCCGTTTGCGAATTTCGCTGGCTGAGCATGCGGCCAAGAGAACGGTGCGCATCCGCGCTCGCTGGACTCCCCTTCACGGCGAGGCGCGCCTCTCGTTCGGCCTCCTCGGGATTTCCCTGTTGGAGCAGAATGCCCGCAAGCTCCATCCGGGCCGTTAGCAAGTCAGGCTTGAGTCGAAGGGCGGCTTTGAGATGTGTCACGGCTGGAGCAAGTTCTCCCTGCTGTGCGAGAACCCAGCCCAAGGCGGCTTGCGCCTCAGCATGCGTTGGCCGTCGGCGAACTGCCTCTTCGAAATCAGCACGGGCGGAAGTTAGATCGCCCTTGCGAACAGCGTCCTCTCCCCGCTGATAGGCGAGTCGTGCCGCTGAAGGCGAGGAGGGCTGTGCTTGTCCCATGGCTCCGGGTCTTAAGGTCAGGAGCGCCACTAAGAGGTAGGCGGCGAGAGTATATCTGCGATGCGACACGGTGGGTCTCAGGATGAGGAGCACGACAGTATTTGAAATTATATCCAATACTGTTCAAAGTCCGGGCTCCCTTTTGGCTGCCGGCGACTGTGGGGACACAATAGCATCCGCTGGCTCGACACAGGTTTTCTGGCATAGAAAACTGGGGGAGCCAATGGCTCCCCCAGAATAGTTAGTTGTTGTCGATGCGTTAGAACGTAACACGCACCCCGAATTGTAATTGCCGCATCAGGCTGTTGGCTTCCAAGCCAGTGATCAGGCCGCCACCATTGCTGCAATCAATGCAGCCATTAGGGTTGGCATAGACGGGATGGTTGAATACATTGAAGAATTCCGCCTGGAACTGGGCTTTAACTCGCTCCGTGATGGTGAAGTTCTTGAAGATGGACATGTCAGAGAGGAATTCTCCCGGCCCGCTGAAGGAATTGCGCTTGATGTTCCCGAAAGCGCCGATATCAGGCCGACTAAAGGCGCCGCTAGTATCGCCGTTGTTCAATAGCGGAGCTACCGGTGTGAAAAACACCACCTGCCTGGTTTGATTGTTGAAGCCGCCAGACCCCGTGTGGAAGCCCCCAATCTTGTTGGGACGGCAGGGTCCGGTGTCGCGGTCCGAGTTGCATTCGCTGTAGTTGGGGGTAAACGGCAGACCGCTTCCGATGACCATGGTCGCATTCCACTGCCATCCTCCTAGGAGCAGATCAGCCGCCCGGGAAGTGTTACCCAGGAACTTCTTGCCCCGGCCGAACGGCAACTCGTAGATCGAAGTCAGAATCAAGACACTGTCGCGATTGTAATCTTCGCGACCGGTGAACTGACGGAGATCGGGCTGATACACGCCATCGTTACCACCCTGGTCGATGGCCCTGGAGTAGGTGTAGGATCCGTTGAGCGTCAAGCCGCCGGAAGCACGATGGTCCACTTTGATCTGCAATGCTTTGTAAGAATTGACTCCGTCGTTGCCCCTGTAATCGAAGCCATTTCCCCCGCAGCAGACCACGTCGGTCGTTACGCCGCTGGCGTCAGTGTAGGGAGTAACGAATGCAGTGTTGTACGGTGATCGCTCGGCGAAGGTCAGACCGGTCGAGCACCCGACGCCCGCGCAGCCCGCAATCGTTGCCTGATTGTTATTGTACGAAGGACCATTGCCCTTGAAGACGTGGCTGCCGTGGTTGGCCACGTATGCCACGTCTATGCTGGTCTTGGAAGTGAGTTGCCGTTGCACGGTTACATTCCACGCGTCGATGGACGGTACCACGAGTTTGTCAGGCCGGGTCTTGGGTTGCACTGTGCCCGTCGGACCAAACAGGGGAAGGATGCCGTCGCTCGGGATCACCGGGAAGGCAGCAGTGCCCGAAGCGGGACCACAAACCGTATCATTAGGGGCAGGCAAGCACTGTCCCGTAAAGTTGTACGCGGGAGTCTTGTTATCGAACGTCTCTGAGTTGAGGGTCTGGTGGGCCAGCACCGGAAGGTTCTGCGTAACGGTGTGGCCGAACAGCGATCCGAAGACGCCGATGTCGAAGCTGCGTCCGTAGCCCATGCGGACCACGGTCTTTGGATTGACCTCATAGGCGATCCCAATGCGGGGCGCGAAGAGTTTCCAGTTGGTGGCAGTACTACCGTTGTTGCTGATGCCGCCGTAGCCAGCAACCCGAATTACCCCTTCGGGCAGGACGGCGAAACCTCCGTTGCCCTTGCCGTTCACAAATTCCGGAGTGTAATGCTCCCAGCGCAAGCCGTAGTTGACGGTCAGTTTGTGAGTCGCACGCCACGTGTCTTGGGCGTAGAAGAAGTAGCGGTTCTGAGTCTCTACCGCGTTTGGCTCGCCGGTAGATCCAACATAGCGGTCCATGTTGCTTACTTCCGAGAAAAGAAATGTGGCTAAATCCACGCCGCCGACGCCGAAACCGTCGCTCGTCCCCAGCCAACTAAAGTGCATCTGGCCGGTGCGGTTGGCGTCAGATGGAACGCGCAAGTTGGTAGCGTGCCGCAAATCGGCACCGAACTTGGCCTGATGGTTGCCGAAGATCTTCGTCCAGTTGTTGACGTACTGCTCGCCCTGCTCCTTCTCGATCAGCGGGCAATTACAACGGCTAATGTTGAGGGCTTCGCCAAGGTTCACAATCCCCTGGCCGCCACCTCCAACAGCGTCGAAAAAGAACCCGGGCAAACCGTTCGTGGTTATGTCCGAGGTATTCAGACCAGGTAATCCCAACGCCGAGGCCGCATCCGTGCTGCCTTGGTCGAACTTCGTGGAGTGCGGGTTGTAGCGGAAGTATCCAAAGCGAAAGTCGGTCAAGAGCGTACTGCTCAATGTGTAGTTGAATCCTGCCGCCACACTGTAATTGTTAATTAACGATTGGCCGGCCAGTCCGAGGTAGCCAAGCCCAGGACCGCCGATGGCACCAAACACGGGCTTTCCAGAGAGCTTGAAGTTGGAGTGCGTGTAACGGCCGAAGAACTGTAGCTTCTCGCTGGCCGTGAAGTCGCTACGTATCACATACTGATAGTCGTTGAACGTTCCACTTCCGCTGGCCGAGTAATTGTTTAGGGTTCCGTTATGATCGCCCGCCGCATTCGGAGCCGGCAACTGAGCAAGAATGCTCTCGCCTGTGGTCAGGGTGCAGCCGCTGGCACAGTTTGCATCCACAGCCTGCAGGGCAGCCTGTGGAATCATGTTGTTAGTGTAGAGGGTTCTCGCCCCTGCCGTCTCGTACGGGTTATACACTTGGCCGTTGCCGCTGTTGACATTCCCAAGGTACTCACTCAGATCGCAGGTTCCGCTGCCAGCCGTCAGACACGTTGAACGAACTAGGTTAGTGGGGACACTGCTCGTAAAGGTGGTGCCTGACTTGCGGCGGGTGGCTTCATAGTCCCCGAAGATGAAGAGCCGATTCTTGATGATCGGTCCGCCTAGCGCGCCGCCATATTGCTTCCAATTATTCGGCGAGGCTTGACCGGTAAAGGGATTCTTCGCGGGATCGACTGGATCCAAGTCGTAGAAGTAGCCAGTCCCGTGGAATTCGTTGCTTCCAGACTTTGTCTGGGCAGTCATGATTCCGGCCAAAGCTTTGCCGAACTCGGCGTCGTAGTTTTGTGTCGTAATCTTGGTTTCAGTCACTGCATCCAGGCTTGGATTCACAATGATGATACCGAGAATGGGATCCTGGTTATCGGTGCCGTCCAGTTCGTATCCCGTGCCGCTGAAGTGCTGGCCGTTCACGAAGATCTGCTTGCTGCCCTGAGGATTTTCGGTGGCAGCGTGGCCCCAGCCCAAGATCTGCGTCCCGGGCGAAAGCAGCTCCAGGCTCTGGAAGTTGCGATTGTAGACAGGTAGTTCCGCCAATTGTTTGGCATTGAATTCGATAGCCACATCGGCGCGGTCCGTCTTAAGCTGAGGCGCTTCGCTGGTGACCTCGACCGTCTCCGAGGATCCGCCGACTTGGAATTGACCGTCCACGCGAACGCCGGTGTCAGCCGAGACAAGTACGTCCTTGACCTGTAGGCTCTTGAAGCCCTGCCCTTCCACCCGCACCGAATACACATCGGGGATCAGGTGCGTGACAGAATAGTTGCCGCTCTCGTTTGTCGTGGCCTCGACGGAGGTGTTCTTGGTCTGGCTGGTGGCCGTGACCTTGGCATTAGCTACCGCAGCCCCTGAGGGATCGGTGACCGTGCCCAGAATGCTGCCGTAGACTGCCTGGCCGAATGCTATCGGCGTCCAAAGACCGCAGAGAAGCACGAGTGCTGCCGCTGACGCAAGAACTGACCTCTTCATGGACTTCCTCCTGATGCTTTTAACGGTTGGCCCCAACAGAACAGGGAGACACTTCTTTACTTAGCCTGCAATTCCTAGTACAAAAGCACTATTGGTATAAGTTTCATTACGTTTTATACCGTTACGGGTGTAAAGTACTTGCGTTGCACGAAGATGCAAACGCACGTTACGTCGTTGTCACATGGCTTTAGCACACGGATTCGCGGCGGGGCGGGAGCAATGCTTCCAAGAAATAGATAAGCTTATTAATAGTCATAGCCTGCGTGGCTCTGAATCGCTCTGTAAGCTGCTTCGCTATCTCGCCGAACACGCTCTCGATCATCCCGGCATCGCCCTCAAGGAGTACCAGATCGCGACCGAGGTGCTGGGCCGTTCTGGCGGATTTGATCCACAAAATGATTCGACCGTTCGCGTGCAAGCCGGACGCCTGCGCCTGAAATTGGCGGAGTATTACTCTCATGAGGGGCCGGACGACTCCGTCATAGTCGAGTTGCCGAAGGGCTCTTACTCGCTTACTTTTCACGGGCGCACTCCGGGTGGCCAGTTGCCTGCTGGCCTAACACTAGAGCAGGAGAGCAACAGGGGTGAGGGAAGAGGTTCGAATCGGGGCTGGCCGGTTGCGGTGGGGGTTCTTTCGGTGCTGCTCGTCGCTTCGTTGGTCACGAGTGCCGTGCTGTGGTCGGGGCGATCCCGAAGCCAGGCCGGAGCAAAGGAGCCTATACCGCCTGCCTACCAGATTTTCTGGAGCCGATTTGTGACCGCTCCGCAGCCGCCGTGGGTGATTTTCAGCAACGCCAACTTTGTAGGACGTCCTCAGACGAACATGCGTTACTTCAACGCGTCCACCGATTCCCGCGAGGGGATCCTCGATCATTACACCGGGGTGGGTGAGGTTCTGGCGATCCACGAATTGGACCGGGTTTTCGGTCTCCTCAACCGCCAACTTCGAGTAAAGCGTGGGGCGCTGTTTTCCCTGGATGATGTCCGGAACAACGATCTGATCTTCATCGGCTCCCCGGCGGAGAATTTGACTCTGCTGGAGATCCCGGGAACCCAGGAATTCATTTTTCAGCCCGTGAATTCCGGGCCTCGTAAGGGAGACGTGGAGGTGATTAACGTGCATCCGGCGGCCGGCGAGTCCCAGACTTTCCTGGCAAGCCCTACCAGCCAGTCGGTGAGCGAGGACTACGCGATTGTCGGCCTAAAGCCGGGATTGGACCCAGCACATTCGATGTTGATTCTTGCCGGAACTACGACCATGGGCACACAGGCGGCGGCGGAGTATGTTTGCCGCGAAGATTCGCTGACTGAACTTCTGGAGCGCCTGGGAGTTTCGAAAGGCAGCGAGATCAAGCCATTTGAGGCGTTGTTGCACGTGAAAGTGACGCATGGAGTTCCGGTGGCGATCGATCTTGTAGCTTTGCGAAAACGAGGCAACTAGAAGTGCCACGCAATCTCGCAAAAACCAGCAAACCTGTCGGAGAATCGAAGCAAGGCATCAAGAACGAGGAAATGATAGATTTCAACGGCACGCTTAGCCAAAATTTGCGGTAATACCGATGATCCGTTCCTTTCATTACAAAGCTTCGATAACTTTGTTGCCGGCGTTGGCGCTGCTTCTGGCGATCTCGTCTGCCCGGGAGAGCGCAAAATTGCCGTTCGGGGAGTGGCACCGAGTCTCTGAGAGTCCCGCCATCTCGCCGCAAGGGAACGGATGGGAGTCAGCGGGCACGTTCAATCCTGCCGTGATTCTTCGTGACGGCAGGATTGTCATGCTGTACCGGGCCCAGGACAAGAACGGGACTTCACGCCTCGGTTATGCAGACAGTGTGGACGGGATCCACTTCACACGGCGTAGCGAACCCGTACTTTCTCCCGAAAAGGATTACGAAAAAGATGGCGGAGTGGAAGACCCACGGCTGGTTCAATTCGACGATACCTACTATTTAACCTACACCGGCTACAACAAAAAAGATGCACAACTGTGTCTGGCGACTTCGAAGGACCTGATTCACTGGGAGCGTCGAGGTGTGATTATTCCCGCTTACAAAGGCCACTGGAATGTTCGCTGGACGAAGTCAGGCGCGATTGTGCCGGAAAAAATTGCCGGGAAATACTGGATGTACTTTCTGGGTACAAGCTCGGATAACAACGATCAGATGGGATTGGCTTCTTCCACAGATCTCTTGCATTGGACCGAAGCCACCGATGCGCCGGTATTGCCTGTGCGAGCGGGCAAGTTTGATTCCCGCGTTGCGGAACCGGGGCCTGCACCGATCGTTACTCCGAAAGGAATTGTTCTCATCTACAACGGCGCCGACGACAAACTGGTATACCGCACCGGAGTGGCAGTTTTCGATCCGAACGATCCGCGAGTTCTCCTCTCGCGCACCGATATTCCAATTTTCGCTCCCGAAAAAGAATGGGAAAAAGTTGGCCAAGTCCCTAACGTCGTGTTCGTGGAAGGCATGATCCGGCAAGGGAAACGGTATTTGTTCTACTACGGAGGCGCGGATTCTTACATTGGCGTGGCGGACGCTCCGGTTGTGCCGTGAGAGAAGCGTGAAACGCGGGCGGCAGTGTTGACCGCTCTCAATGAACCAACCTAACATCACAGACGAATCATGTCGTTGCCCGCCATATCGTTTCGATCTCCGTCGGTAGGCCATGCCTCCCTTATTCGGGCCTCGATCTTGCTATTCGTGAGTATCGGTTGTCACGGCGAACAAGCGAAGACCACAAACGCCACGCCGGTTAAGCCTGCCGCCAACTTTACCGATGTCGCCGAGAAAGCCGGCCTGACGCTGCAGAACATCTTCGGCGGGGTGGAAACAAAAAAATACATCATCGAGACCACAGGCACGGGTGTGGCTGTCTTCGACTACGACAACGATGGCTGGCCCGATATTTTCCTGGTCAATGGAACGAGGCTGGAGGGATTTCCTTCAGGCGAGGCGCCCAGCAATCGCCTCTATCGCAACAATCATGATGGAACTTTCACCGATGTCACGGTGAAAGCCGGCCTCACTGTAACTGGTTGGGGACAAGGCGTGTGCGTAGGGGACTATGACAATGACGGCTGGGAGGATTTTTATGTCACCTACTACGGAAAGAACCGGCTGTATCACAACGATCACGGAGTCTTCACCGAAGTCGCGGACAAGGCTGGAGTAGCGGGCTCGGGAAAAGCATGGGGGTCGGGTTGCGCGTTTGTCGATTACGACCGCGACGGCAAGCTTGATCTGGTCGTGGCAAATTACGTTGACTTTGATCTATCCAGCGCTCCCAGACCCGGCCAGCTTGCTACTTGTGTGTGGAAGGGAGTTCCCGTGATGTGCGGTCCGCGAGGACTTCCGGGAATGAAGAATATCCTTTATCACAATAAGGGCGACGGCACGTTCGAAGATGTAACCGCGAAGGCGCACATCGACCGCACCGACGGACATTACGCGTTGAGCATTTCGACTCTTGATTTTGATGAAGACGGCTGGCCGGATATATATGTCGCCTGCGACAGCACGCCCAGTATTCTGTACCGCAATAATCACGACGGAACATTTACCGACGTCGCGGTAACGGCCGGAGCGGCCTTCAACGAAGACGGACGCGAGCAGGCGGGTATGGGATCGACCATCGCCGATTACGACGGCGACGGCCATCTCGACATCTTTAAAACAAACTTTTCCGACGATACTTCCACTTTGTATCGCAACAACGGAGATGGAACGTTTACTGATGCAACCTCGGCCGCTGGATTAGGTTTGTACACGCAATATCTGGGCTGGGGCACGATGTTCTTTGACTTCGACAATGATGGCTGGCCCGATTTAATTCTGGTGAACGGCCACGTCTATCCGGAAGTCGATAAGCAGCACCTTGGCAGCAGTTATGAAGAGCCGCGCATTCTTTACCACAATAATGGCGACGGAACTTTCACTGACGTCTCCGCGTCTTCCGGGCTGGGCATCACAACTGCGGCTTCGTCGCGT
>Ga0209131_1002436_pt1 | contig 12611 bp, 12 predicted proteins | sample GraSoi_2013_40cm_FD_185826 | JGI IMG/M metagenome (GOLD analysis project Ga0209131, IMG submission 185826) | Grasslands soil microbial communities from the Angelo Coastal Reserve, California, USA - Sample 9_17_2013_40cm (SPAdes) (version 2) | ecosystem: Environmental > Terrestrial > Soil >...
TCGCTTCCCGGACGTGCAGGTCGACCCCGATGATGGGCTGTACACCGCGCGCGAGCGCCGCGCGATAGAACTTCACCATGGCGAACAGATTGTCCTGGTCGGTGACGGCGATGGCCGGCATGCCCGCTGCAGCCACGGCGTCGATGAGCCCATCCACGCGCACCACGCTGTCCACCAGCGAGTATTCGGTGTGCAGGCGCAGGTGTACAAAGGTCGGGCTCATGGGAGGCAGGATCTTACCGGAGCGAAGCTGCGCCTATGTATGGGACAGGGTCCGAGCCGCCGCAATGCCGCGACGTGAGCGAGCGTGGGGTAGCCGAAGTGCCGCGCGAACCCGTAGCCGGGATAGCACGCGTCGAGTTCGCACATGTGCGCATCCCGGTAGGTCTTCGCCAGGATCGATGCCGCGCTGATCGCGGGCACCAGATCATCCCCACGCACGAGAGTTTCGATACGACAATTCACAAATAGATCAGCCAGTTGTGGCGCTTTGTTCCCGTCAATAATGATATGCACGGGGCGTACGGCCAGGGCCTGCAGAGCACGGCGCATCGCCAGCAGGGTCGCCTGCAGGATGTTGATCGCATCGATCTCCGCCGGCAGCGCCACGCCCAAGCCGTAGGCAAAGGCGTGCTCGCGAATCACGAGCGCCAGTTCCCTGCGGCGCGGCGGACTCAGGCGCTTGGAATCCCGCAGCCCCATGATCGGCCGATCCGCATCGAGAATGACTGCGGCCGCCACGACCGGCCCCGCCAGTGGGCCCCGTCCGGCCTCATCCACGCCGGCCAGTAGCGATTGCATGGTCACCCCCGTCGATGAGCTTGAGCACGGCGTCGGCGGCCCGCGCCGCGCCGCCGCAGCGCAGCGTGACGTGAATCGCGCGAAACCGCCCAGCCAGCATTGCACGGCGCGGTGCGTCCGTGAGCTGAATCTGCAACGCGTCGGCCAGCGCCGGTCCGGTGACGGCTTCCTGGAAGAATTCCGGCACCAGCTTCTCAGCCGCCAGCAGATTGGGCAGCGAAAAATACGGCAGGCGCACCATCCGCAGGGCGCGCAGCAGGAACGCCGTCGCCGTCCCGAGCCGGTAAGCCACGACCATGGGGCAGCGACACAGCAGGGCCTCCAGGCTCGCCGTACCCGAGGCGACCAATGCCGCATCCGCGGCCTCCAGCGCGAGGCGGGCCTGGCCCTCGAGCATCCTGATGCGCCCGTGGCCCGCCGCCGCGAGCTGGGCGGTGAACAGGGTGCGCGTCCGCGCCGAGGCCATGGGCGCAATGAACTCAACGCCCGGCTGGCGGGTGGCCAGCGCTGTCGCCGCCGCAATGAAATCCGGTCCCAGGCGACTCACTTCGCCCGCGCGGCTCCCGGGAAGCAGGGCAACGACGGTCGATTGCGCTCCCAGCCCCAGGGTCCTTCGGGCCGCCGCGCGATCGAGGCCGAGTGGGATCTGATCGGCCAGCGGGTGACCGACGAATTGCGCCTGAGCGCCGTGACGGGCGTAAAACGGCGGCTCAAAGGGCAGCAGGCAGAGCACCAGATCGCAGGCGGCCGCGATCCGCTGCACCCGGCGCTCACGCCAGGCCCAGACCTGCGGGCTGACGTATTGCACGGTCTTCAGGCCGCCCGCGCGCAGTTGCCGGGCGAGCCCGAGGTTGAACTCCGGGGCGTCGATGCCGATGAAGGCGTCGGGCTGCCAGTCCTGGAACTCGCGGCGCAACCGGCGCCGCAGGCGCAGGAGGCGCGGCAGATGGGCCAGGACCTCGATGAGGCCCATGACGGCGAGGTCATGCGCATCAGCGAGTGGTGTGCAGCCCGCCGAGCGCATCAGCGGCCCGCACACGCCGCGCACCTCGAGGCCGGGACAGCGCGCGCGGAGCGAGTCGATGAGCGCCGCCCCCAGCTGATCGCCGGAGGTTTCCCCGGCCACGACCGCAAGTCGCGGCGCGCGCATGGCCACTGCGCTGACTGGCACCATCTCCTCAGCGTATCAGGCTGCGGGTCGAGGAGGCGATGAACTCGACGAAGGGCCGGATTTCCGGTTGCGCCGATGCCTGGGCGGTCAGATCCACCAGCGCTTCGGCCAGCGGCAGGTCACGGCGATACAACGTGCGGTAGGCCACGCGGATGTTGCGGATCTGCTCGGCGCTGAAGTCGCGGCGCTTCAGACCTTCGCTGTTCACGGAATGCGGCACGGCCGGCTGGCCCACCGCCAACACGTACGGCGGCACATCGCGCGTCACGGCCGCGTTGTTGGCGATGAAAGCGTGGGCACCGATCTTGCAGAACTGGTGGATCGCCGCCAGGCCGCCCATGATCACCCAGTCGCCGAGCTGCACGTGGCCGCCGAGGGTCGCGCAGTTGGCCATGACGATGCGGCTGCCGAGCTGGCAGTCGTGGGCGACATGGGTGTAAGCCATGAGCAGGTTGTCGTTACCCACCCGGGTGACGCCCTCGCCCTGCGCCGTGCCGCGATTTACCGTGCAGCACTCGCGGAACACATTGCGCTCGCCGATCTCGAGCCGCGTCGGCTCTCCCCGGTATTTCTTGTCCTGCGGCGCGTCCCCGATCGAGGTGAACTGGAAGAACTGATTGTCGGCACCGATGCTCGTCGCTCCGCTGATGACCACGTGGGGACCGACGCGGGTGCGCGGCCCGATGCGCACGCCCGGCCCGATGACCGAGAAGGGACCGACCTGGACATCCGCGGCGAGTTCGGCCTGCGGCGAGACCACCGCGTGCGCATCGATCATGGAGCGGTCTCTCCCGCCGTGTTCTCGGCAATTTTCGGCGCCAGCATCAGTTCGGCGGAGGCGGCCTCGGCGCCCTCGACCGTGGCGCGCGTCGCAAGGCGCCAGATGCCGCGCAGATTCCGCTCCAGTGTGGCCGTGAGGATCAGCTGATCCCCAGGCTCCACGGGCCGGCGGAACCGCGCCTTGTCGATGCCGACAAAATAGAACACCGAGTCTTCGTCGGGAAACACCCCGGCGGTAACGAAGGCCAGGATGCCCGCGGCCTGCGCCAGCGCCTCGATGATGATCACGCCTGGCATCACGGGCCGATGCGGAAAGTGCCCCGGAAAATAGGGCTCATTGACGCTGACATTCTTGAGCGCGCGGATGCTCTTGCCGGGCACGCACTCGAGCACACGGTCGACCAGCAGGAAAGGATAGCGGTGCGGGAGCCGCTTCAGGATGGCATGGATGTCGAGCTGTAACGGTTCATTCATCACGCTGGGTTCCTGTTGTTGCTGCGTTCCTGGCGCCGGACCCGTTCGGCCAGGGCCTCGAGGCGCTTGAAGCGGCCCACCAGTCGCCGCCACAGCGGCGCCGGTTCGGCCGGAATCCCACCGGAGTAGATGCCTGGCGCACCGATCGAACGGGACACCATCGACATGCCCGTCACCACCACATCATCGCAGATGTCCAGGTGGCCGACGATACCCACCGCTCCCCCGATCATGCAGCGCGCGCCAATGCGGGTGCTGCCGGATATGCCGACGCAGGCGGCAATCACCGTGTGCGCGCCGATGTAGACATTGTGGGCGACCTGGATCTGGTTATCGAGCTTGACGCCGGCTTCGATGACCGTATCGCCGATCGCGCCGCGATCGATCGTCGTGTTGGCGCCAATCTCCACATCCGCTCCGATGCGCACACTGCCGAGCTGCGGCACCTTGGTCCAGGCGCCGGCATCCGGCGCAAAACCAAAACCGTCGGAGCCGATCACCACGCCCGGATGGATCCGCACCCGCTCGCCCAAGGTGGCCCCGGCGATCACCGTAACCCCGGCGTGCAGCAGGCAATCGGCCCCGATGGCGACCCCATCGCCGATGAGGCAGCCCGGCCCAATGCGCGCGCGTTCACCGATCAGCGCGCCTGGCCCGATCACCGCCAGCGCGCCGACACTGGCGCTCGCTGCCAGGCGGGCGGACGGATCGATGACTGCACTCGAATGGACTCCAGCGGCAATAGCTGGCCCCGGGTGCAGGAGTGCCGCGATGCGCGCGTAAGTCGCGTAGGGATTGGCGCTCACGAGTACCGCCACCGGACTGAGCGCAGCGTGCGCCGCGTCGGTCACCACCACCGTGGCGCGAGTGGCCGCCAGCTGTGGCCGGTAGTGCGGGTTGGCGAGAAACCCCAGATCACCGGAAACGGCGTCGGCCAGCGTCGCCACGTGCGCCACGCGCAGCTCCGGATCGCCGCGCAACTCGCACCCAAAGCGCACCGCCAGCTCGCCCAGCGCGAAGCTCATCGGCGACTCCGGCCGGTCCGGTCCTACTTGCTGGTGGGTGCGGCCGGCGTGCTCGGCTTGGCAGCGGGCGCCGCCGGCGCCGCCCCGGGTGGGCTGGCGGCCGCGCGGGCCTGGAGACCGGCCAGAATCGCGGCGGTGATGTCGAGCGAATTGGTGGCAAAGATCACGCCGTCGGTCAGCACCAGGTCGAACTTCTGCGACAGCGCGTAGCTTTGCACCTCGGCGACGATCGCGCTCTGCAGGCGCGACAGCTCTTCATTCTGGCGCGTATTGAAATCTTCCTGCACGTCGTTCAGCTTCTGCGAGTAATCGCGGTTGCCCTCGCGCAGTTCCTTCTCCGCCCTGACGCGCTGCTCGGCGCTCATGGTGGGGCCGTCCTTCTCGTACTTCTCCTGCTTGGCCTTTAGCGCCGCCTGTTGAGCGGTCAGTTCCCGCTGCTTGCCGGCAAATTCATTGCGCAGGGCTTCCGTGACCACCTTTGCCTGCGGAGCCTCCTGCATCAGCTTGGTCGCATTGACCACACCAATCTTGATTTCGGCGTTGGCTGGCGCGATCGCTGCCATGCTCATCAACACCCCTGCGACTGAAATTATCCACGAACACTTCACTGCTTTGCTCCCCGAAAAGGGCGGGCACTGTGCGCCGCCGGATGGTTAAAGGAATCTAGTAGGAACCGCCAATCGTAAACTGGAAGGACTCGGTGCGATCGGCAAAATGCACCGCGTCGCCCGCGTACTTGTTCAGCGGTATGCCATAGCTGAAACGGAACACGCCGAGCGAGGGGGCCAGCCATTGCACCGCGATACCGGCCGACTTCTTGAGCTGATCATACTTGAATTTGTAGTCTACGGGGGTCGTCAGGTCGCGGCCCAGATACTTGACGTTATCCGTGGAAAACACGTTGCCGTAGTCGAAAAACAACGTCGCGCGCGCGCTGGTCTGCCATTTCGCCGGCAGGGGCAGAATCAGCTCCGCGCGCGCGGTGGTCAGCAGATTCCCACCGTAGGGGTTGCCATTGCTGTCCACAGGACCCAGTGAGCTCTCGGTGTAACCGCGCACCGTGTCGGGACCGCCGCCGTAGAAGCGCTTGTAGGGCGGTAGCGCGGTCGTGCTTCCCAGGCTCTTGCCATAGGCCAGATTCAGGCCCAGCGAGAGCGTGGTTCGCAGCACCAGCGGGATGTACACGGTGCTTTCGTAGCTGGCGACGAAGTAGCGCACCTTGCCACTCGGCACAAAGCTGATTCCCAGTGTGTGACGCTGGCCGCGGTCGGCGAACAGGCCACGGTTGCGTGACTCATAGAGCCATCCAGTGTTCAGCTCCAGCGTGCTGAACTTGCTCCCGTACAGCGTGGTGGCGGTGGTCACCGCGGTACCGTCGGCAAGCACCACGGTGGACAGGATCACGCGGTTATAGGAACCGCCATTCGACTGTACCCAGTCGACGGCCTGCTGTGCGCTGCTCCCCTGGTAGGTCAGCAGATCGACGCGCTGCAGGGACACTCCGACATTGAGGCGCTGGAACTCGGACACCGGGATACCGTAGTTGAGCCCCACGGCGAGATTCTGCGACTTGAAATTCGAGGAGGTCGAGACGAACTGCGTCGAATTGCGGTAACTCAGCGACACCGTGCGCGATATGCCGTCGATGGTCTGGTACGGATTGGTGTGGGCAAAGCTGTAGAGCTTGTTGTACAGCCCGGAGTCGAGCTGCAGGGCGACGCTGTCCCCGCTTCCCATGAAGTCGCTGTCCTGGAAGCTGCCGTTGAGCATGAATTTCTGGGACGCGGAATAGCCAATGCCGCCGCTGATGCTGGCGCTCGCGCGCTCCTTGACCGTGAACACGACGTCGACGAGGTCCGGAGTGCCCGGCACCGGGTTGGCCTCGAACTCCGCCGATTCGACGAATGGCTGCTGCTCGAGCCGCTGCTTGGAGCGCTCCAGGGCCACATTGGACAACAAGGCACCCTCGAGCTGGCGCACTTCGCGCCGCAGGGTCTCGTCGTTGCTGCGCGTGGTGCCCTTGAAGCTGATCTCACGCACGTAAACACGGTTGCCCGGGTCCACGAACAGCGAGAGGGCAACCTCCCGCTTGGTCTCGTCGATCGCCGGCACCGGCTCGACCTTCGCGAAGTAGAAGCCTTCCGCTCCCAAGCGGTTCTTGATCAGCTCCTGTGTGCCGGAGATGACCTTCTGCGAGTAGATCTCGCCCGGCCTGACGAGCACCAGGTACTTGAGCTGCGCCTCGGGCACCACCATGTTGCCCGCGAGCTTGACGCTCGAGATGCGGTAGACCACGCCTTCGGTGATATTGGCCGTGATGAAGACATCGCTCTTGTCGGGAGAGATGGCGACCTGCACCGAATCGATGCGCGCATTGGCGTAGCCACGATCCTGGTAATAGGTCTGGATCTTTTCGAGATCTCCCTGGAGCGATTCACGCGAGTAACGGTCACTCTGCTTGTACCAGGAGGTCCAGTTCGGGGTCTTCAGCGTCAGCGTCTCGAGGATGTCCTTGGTCTTGAACGCCTTATTGCCCACGATGTTGATCTGGCGGATCTTGGCGCGGCTTCCCTCCTTGATGTCGAGGTTGACGCGCACCCGGTTGTTGGCCAGTTCCTCGACCTTGGAATCGATCGTCACCGCGTATTTGCCGCGACTGTAATACTGGTCGGTGAGGTATTGCGTCACCTCCTCGAGAGTGGAGCGGTTGAAGGTCTTGCCCGCCGCCAGCCCGACGTTCCGGAGCGATTTCTGCAGATCCTCGGTCTTGATGTCCTTGTTGCCCTTGATCTCCACACTCTCCAGTGACGGCCGCTCAAGCACCGTGACCAGCAGCGTATTGCCGTCGCGGCTCAGCGCGACATCGCGGAAGAATCCGGTGGCGTAGAGCGCGCGCAGTGCTTCGCGCAGGCGCTGCGGGGTCAGCTTATCGCCGATGTTGACCGGCAGGTAATTGAACACCGTGCCTTCGGAGATGCGCTGCAGGCCCTCGACCTTGATGTCCCCGACCTTGAATTCGCTGTCCGCGGCCTGTGGCACCGGCGCTGGCACCGGCGCTGCCGCCGGCCCTTGCGCCGGAAGTTGCGCCGGCGGCGACGCCTCCGGGGGCGGCGCGGTCGCCGGCTGCGCCTGCGGTGCCGCCTCAGGAAGCGATGCGCCCGCTTGCTGCGCCTGCGGCGCGGGCGCGGCGGCGGCAAACACAAGCAGGACGAGCGCCGTTAAACCCGCGCGATAATTCATGCGCAACTGCCGTTACCTAAGGGGAAGTCAACCAAACTGACGTGAGATATCGTTGTACAGGGCGAGGCCCAGGAGCAGTACCACAATGACGATGCCCAGCTGCTGCCCCACGATCTGTACCCGCTCGGATAACGGGCTACCCTTGAGCCACTCAATGGTCTGCATCACGATCTGCCCGCCATCGAGTATCGGTATGGGCAGCAGGTTCATGAAGCCAAGCAGCAGGCTGATAATCACCATCAAGCGCAGGAACTGCTCGACGCCTGCCGCTGCGGCATCGCCCGCCATCTGGGCGATGGCAATCGGCCCCCCCAGGTTCTTGATAGAGACGTGACCTGCCAGCATGCGCCACAGCATGCGGGCCTGGAACGCGGTCATCCCCCAGGCCTCGCGACAGGCGCCGCTCAGCGCCCCGAGCGGCCCCAGACTGACATGCCGCACCATGCCTCCCGGCGGGAGACTCGACAGTCGCGGTCCGCCCACCTGGATACGCCCGATGCGTTTGCCCTCCTCCACGGCGTTCCCCACCGCGATGCGCGTCGTGCTCTCAAGGCCGGCGCGGCGATAGTGCACGGCAAGCGTCGTATCAGGGTGGGCGCGCACCAGGGCGACCAGCCCAGCGAAGTCGTGCACGGGTTCGCCGTTGACACTCAGGATCTCATCGCCCTGCCTGAGGCCCGCCCGTGCTGCTGGCCCGTCGCTGGTCACCGCACCGAGCACAGGAGGTACCGGCACATCCCGAAACTGCAGGCCGAGGCCTTCCAGCGCGACGGCGGGGTCGGACAAGGCGCGCCGCTCGGCGGCCGTGCCAAAATCGAATTGGGCGCGTCGCTCTGGCCCGCCTGCATTGCGCACGGTGACGGACAGCGCCTCCCCGCCGGTGACGCCGTCCAGAAGACCGAGCCAGACCTCGCGCTGCGAACTGACCGGGTGACCGTTGACGGCCACGATCTCATCACCGCTCTGGAGGCCAGCGCGTGCCGCTGGGGAATCGGGCCGCACGGTGCCCAGCAGGGGTTGGAATTCCGTGCTCCCGGAGACCAGCAGCATGCCGGTCAGTAGCAAGATCGCGAACAGGAAATTGAAGGCCGGGCCGGCCAGCAGCACCGTGATGCGTTGCCAGTGCGGGCGATGGGTGAAGGAGCGCGCCAGCTGGTCGGCCGGTACGGGTCCGTCGCGCTCATCCAGGAGCTTGACGTAGCCCCCCAGCGGCACCGCGGCCAGCACGTATTCAGTTTGATCGCGCCCCGCGACGCGGGTCCAGAGCGCGCGGCCGAACCCGACCGAAAAGCGCACCACCTTGAAGCCCAGTCGGCGGGCCACCCAGTAGTGGCCGAACTCGTGGACGGTCACCAGTACACACACGAGGACCAGAAAACCCGGCAGCGACATCCACGTCAGAGTCACGCCGGCGTCCTCATTCCCACGGCATGAAACTCGCTCAACGCGGCCGCGGCACATTGGCGCGCTCCGGCGTCGGCTTCGAGCACCGAATCCAGGTCCCTCATTCGGCTCGCCGGCATTTGCGCCATAACCCTGTCAATGACCCCCGGAATATCCCCAAAGTTCAACTGCTTGTCGAGAAAGGCCTGAACCGCCACCTCATCCGCCGCATTGAGCCAGGCGCAAGCCAGCCCCCCCGCTCGAGCCGCCTCCTCTGCCAGCCCCAGGCAGGGAAAGCGGGCGCGATCGGGCGCCCGGAACTGTAGCGAGCCCACCTTGGCCAGATCGAGGAATTCTACACCGGAGGCGATGCGCGCGGGCCACGCCAGTCCCTGGGCGATGGGGGTGCGCATGTCCGGGGAGCCCAATTGCGCGAGCGTTGAGCCGTCCACGTATTCGACCAGCGAGTGCACCAGGCTCTGCGGATGCACGACCACGGCGATATCGCGCGGCTCCATGCCAAAGAGCACCGTGGCCTCGATGAGTTCGAGCCCCTTGTTCATCAGGGTCGCCGAATCAACGGAGATCTTGCGTCCCATGCTCCAGCGTGGATGGGCGCAGGCCTGCTCCGGGGTTGCCCGCGCCATGGCCGCCGCGCTCCAGTCAAGAAACGGCCCGCCCGAGGCGGTCAGCAGCAGTCGCCGCACCCCTGCCGGTCGCTCCCCGATCCGTGCTCCCGGCGGCAGGCACTGGAAGATCGCATTGTGCTCGCTGTCGATCGGCACGAGCGTGGCCTGGCCCTCGCGCACGGCGGTCACCAGCAAGGGACCGGCCATCACGGCCGACTCCTTGTTGGCGAGCAGCAATCGCTTGCCCGCGTTCGCCGCCGCCAGCGTCGAGCGCAGACCCGCAGCACCACTGATCGCGGCCATCACCACGCCGGCCGCGCTGTCGCGCGCCAGCTCCGCGATCGCCGCAGCGCCCGTGCCGACGCGCGTGGCGGACCCCGCTTCACGCAATCGCCGTTCCAGTTCCCCGGCGGCCTCGCTCTGTTCAAGTACCGCGACGTCGGGACGGTGGCGCAGGCACAGCTCGGCCAGCCGGCGCGCATCGCTCCGCGCCGCGAGCGAGACGACGCGATATTCGCCGGGGTGCCGCTCCAGCACGTCCAGAGTATTGCGGCCGACGCTGCCGGTGGCGCCCAGAATCGCGACGCCGATCACGCGCCGACCCCCAGCCACAGCAAGCCGACGCACAGGATCGGGGTGGCGCCCAGTACGCTGTCGATGCGATCGAGCACCCCGCCGTGGCCTGGAAACAATCGGCCGCTGTCCTTGAGCCCCGCGGCGCGCTTGAACATGCTCTCGGTCAGGTCGCCGACCACGGAAAATGCCGCACTCAGCAGGCACAGCGGCAGGAAACTCTGCGCCGGCAGGTCGAACCAGCGGGCCCCGAGCACGCCGACCACCGCCGCCAGCGCCATGCCGCCGAAGACGCCCTCCCAGGTCTTGCCCGGCGACACCCGCGGCGCCAGCTTTACCCGTCCAAAGGCACGTCCGGCAAAGAACGCGCCGGTGTCGGCGGCAAAGGCCAGCACCAGCACGAACAGCGCCCACTGCGCGCCGCGCGGCCACAGTTCCACCATCCGTGTCAGCGCCACCCAGGTGGGGACCAGCGCGACCAGGCCGCCCAAGCCCGCCGACCAGCCGCTCACGCGTTCCGGCGCAAACAGCAGCCAGAAGAAGGACAGCCCCCAGCACAGCGCGCTCAGTTGCATCAGGGCGGCAAATTCGGCACGTCCGGCCAGCACCACCCGCAGCGTCGTGGCCAGGAGCGCGACGGCCAGCACAAATCCCAACCGCGCGGCCCGCGGTTCCGCGCCCAGGAAAGTGGACCACTCCCAGGCCCCGGCCGCGATGAACAGGCCAAACAGCACGCGCGCGGCCGCCGCCGGTGCCAGCAGCAGGACCGCGATCACCACGCCCCCTAAGACCACAGCCGTGAGGATTCGCTCGCCCATGGTTAGAGCGCGACCTGCGCACCGGTCTTGCCGAAGCGCCGCTGGCGCCCCGCATAGTGCTGCAGGGCCAACTCGAAGTCCGCCACCGAGAAATCCGGCCACAGCGTATCGGTGAAGTACAGCTCGGCATAAGCCAGGTTCCAGAGCAGAAAATTGCTGATGCGCTGCTCCCCGCCGGTTCGAATGAACAGGTCCGGGTCGGGCAGGCCCGCCAGTGCCAGGCCGTCCGCAAAGACCGCCTCGCTCAAGGCGCTGCTGCTGAGCTCCCCCCGCTCGCAGCGCGCTGCGAGTCGGCGGGCGGCGGCCAAAATATCCTGGCGCCCGCCGTAGCTGAGCGCGACCTGCAGCTGCAGGCGCCGGTTGCCCGCGGTCGCCGCGCCCGCCAGGGCGATGCGTTCGCGCAATCGCCACTCGAGCGCCTCCAGCTCCCCGATGAAGCGCAGACGCACGCCGTTGGCCTGGAGCGAGGGCAGCTCGGCGTCGAGCGAGTCGCAGAACAGGTTCATGAGCATCGCCACTTCGGCATCCGGCCGCGACCAATTCTCGCTGCTGAAGGCGAACAGGGTCAGCGCATCGATGCCGTGGCGGACGCTCTCCTCGATGACCATGCGCACGGGGCTGATTCCGGAACTGTGGCCCGCGCCGCGCTCCCGACCCTGCCCTTCGGCCCAGCGGCCGTTGCCGTCCATGACGATGGCAACGTGACGCGGCAGTGACCTCGAAGCTTCTGGCCGCTTGCTCACATCAAACCTGCAGGATCTCTTTCTCCTTCGCCGCCAGTTGCTGATCGACTTCGCCGATGAACCGGTCGGTCAGCTTCTGGATGTCGTCCTGCCCCTTGCGCTCGTCGTCCTGGGAGATTTCCTTCTCCTTGAGCAGTTCCTTGATATCCGTCAGCACATCGCGGCGTACATTGCGGATGCTGACGCGCGCGTTCTCTGCGTCCTGCCGCACCACCTTGCCGATGTCCCGCCGCCGCTCCTCCGTCAGGGGCGGGAGCGGCACGCGGATCACCGTGCCGGCCGTCATCGGCGTGAGTCCCAGCTCGGACTTGTGAATGGCCTTCTCAATCGGTCCCACCATGGTCTTTTCCCACGGCGAGATCACCAGGGTCCGCGCGTCTTCGATACTGATGTTCGCGACCTGCTGCAGGGGCACGTCGGCGCCGTAATAATCGACCTTCAGGTGTTCCACCAGACTCGGGTGCGCGCGCCCGGTACGGAGTTTTTTCAGATCGGCCTGGAACACCTGCACGCATTTCTGCATGCGGGCGCTGGCGTCCTTTTTCAGATCCTCAAGCATACGGCTCCCTTGCGCGTGATTGGTGGTACGCGCGCCTCACTCATTGGTCACGAGCGTACCCACGTCTTCGCCGCGCGCAATGCGCAGCAGATCTCCGTCGCTATTGAGATTGAACACACGCAGCGGCAGCCGGTGATCGCGGCACATGACGATGGCGGTCGCATCCATCACATTCAGCCGCTCGGTGAGCACCCGATCGAAGGTCAGGCGCGGATAGTGCTGTGCGGCGGCATTGTTCACCGGGTCGGCCGAGTAAATGCCATTGACCTTCGTGGCCTTGAGCAGCAGCTGCGCCTCGATCTCGATGGCGCGGAGCGAGGCCGCGGTGTCGGTCGTGAAGAAGGGATTGCCGGTGCCGGCAGCGAAGATGACCACGCGGCCCTTCTCCAGGTGCCGCACGGCACGCCGGCGGATG
>Ga0209131_1002437_pt1 | contig 12609 bp, 9 predicted proteins | sample GraSoi_2013_40cm_FD_185826 | JGI IMG/M metagenome (GOLD analysis project Ga0209131, IMG submission 185826) | Grasslands soil microbial communities from the Angelo Coastal Reserve, California, USA - Sample 9_17_2013_40cm (SPAdes) (version 2) | ecosystem: Environmental > Terrestrial > Soil >...
GCTCGGCCACCCTCATCGGCGTCTTCCTGCAGCCCAGCGCGAACGCGCTGGACGTCGCGAAGGCGGTGAACGCGACGATGAAGAAGCTCGAGGAGCGCTTCCCGCCCGGGCTCAAGCAGGAGGCGGTGTACGACACCACGCGCTTCGTGGAGGTGTCGATCCGCGAGGTGATGTTCACGCTGGGCGAGGCGATGCTGCTCGTCTTCCTCGTGGTGTTCCTCTTCCTGCAGAACTGGCGCGCCACCCTCATCCCGTTCGCCGCGGTGCCGGTGTCGCTGCTGGGCACGTTCGGGGGATTGCTGGCGCTCGGCTATTCCATCAACACCCTCACGCTCTTCGGCATGGTGCTCGCGATCGGCATCGTCGTGGACGACGCGATCGTCGTGCTGGAGAACGTCGAGCGCATCATGCACGAGGAGCACGTGGACGCCCGCGAGGCGGCCATCAAGGCGATGCGCGAGGTGACGAGCCCCATCGTCGCCATCGTGCTGGTGCTGTGCGCAGTGTTCATTCCGATCGCGTTCCTGGGCGGCCTCACGGGCGAGCTCTATCGCCAGTTCGCGGTCACGATCTCCATCGCCGTGGTGCTCTCCGGCATCGTCGCACTCACCCTTACGCCCGCGCTCACGGTGATCATCCTCAAGCGCGAGCACAAGGTGCCGGGGCGCTTCTTCCAGTGGTTCAACCGTTTCTTCGCCCGCGCCACGGACCGCTACGAGAACGGCGTGGCCTGGATGGTGCGCCGTGGCGCGATCGCCTCGATCCTCTTCGTCGTCATGGTGGCCATCGTGGTGGGGCTGTGGCGCCTCACGCCCGGTTCGCTCGTTCCCGACGAGGACCAGGGCTTCTACATCGCCATCGTGCTGTTGCCGGACGGCTCGTCGCTCGAGCGCACCGACGAGATGGTGCAGAAGGTGGTCGCGACCGTGAAGGAGAACCCGAATATCGAGAACGCCGTGGCGTTCACGGGCTTCGACTTCATCGGAGGGGGCACCTTCCGCAACAACGCGGCCACCATCTTCTTCACCATGAAGCACTGGGACGAGCGAAACGTCCCGGCGCAGGCGCTGGTGGGCGAGTTCTTCGGCCGCACCGGCGGGTTCAAGGAGGGCCTCGCCATCGCCTTCAACGCGCCGCCCATCTTCGCCCTCGGCGCCACCGGCGGATTCGAGATGCACCTGCAGAGCCGGGGTGACGGCGGGGCCAAGCGCCTTGCCGAGGTGTCGCAGATGTTCATCGGCCGCGCCATGCAGGAGCCCGGCATCGTGCAGGCGCAGATGTTCTGGCGCCCGAATGTCCCGCAGCTCTACGTGGACGTGGACCGCGAGAAGGCGAAAGCCTACGGCGTGCCGATCGACGAGGTGTTCAACGCGCTCGCCGCCACGCTGGGCACGTACTACGTGAACGACTTCAACAAGTACGGCCGCACGTGGCAGGTGCTCATGTCCTCGGAGGCGCGCTTCAGGAAGCGCCCCGACGACGTCGGCAACATCTACGTGAGGAGCGAGCGCGGCGAGATGGTGCCCGTGCGCGCGCTGGCCAACATCCAGTACACGAACGGGCCGGATACGCTCGAGCGCTTCAACAACCTGCCCGCGGTCACCATCCTCGGCGCCGGCGCGCCCGGCGTGAGCTCGGGCCAGGTGCTGGAGAAGATCGAGAAGGTCGCGAGCGAAGCGCTTCCCTCCGACTTCAGCTTCGACTGGAGCGGCGCCTCGTACCAGGAGAAGAAATCCGGCGGCACGTCGCTCATCGCGCTCGTGGCGGGCGCCTTCATGGCGTTCCTGATCCTCGCCGCGCAGTACGAGAGATGGTCGCTTCCGCTGTCCGTGATGCTGGCGCTGCCTTTCGGCACGTTCGGCGCGCTCGCCGCGATCTGGATCAACAACCTCGTCTTCACGATGTTCGGCCGCGCGCCGCTCGCCAACGACGTGTACTTCCAGATCGGCCTGGTGACGCTGCTCGGCCTCGCCGCGAAGAACGCGATCCTGATCGTGGAATTCGCGCTGCTCAAGACCCAGGAGGGGCTGTCGATCTCCGCGGCGTCGGTCGAGGCGGCGCGGCTTCGCTTCCGCCCCATCCTCATGACCTCGCTTGCCTTCATTCTCGGCGTGTCGCCGCTGGTGTTCTCCAGCGGCGCGGGCGCCGGCGCGCGCCACTCGGTGGGCACGGGCGTCATGGGCGGCATGCTGGCAGCCACGTTCCTCGCGATCTTCTTCGTGCCCTTCTTCTACAAGCTCATCATGTCGCGACGGATGGGCGAGCCGCGCTCCAGCGACGAGCTGAAGGCGGAGGCGACGCATCATCGCGAGATGCACCAGCACAAGGCCACGCGCGAGGCCATCCGCGGCACGCCGCGCTCGGAGGGCCACGATGATTGATCCGAAACCGCGCGGTCCGGTGCTCGCTTTCGCGATGCTCATGATCGCGCTCGCGGTCATGCTTCTCGCGGGCTGCACCGTCGGCCCCGACTACAAGCGCCCCGAGCTCGACCTGCCGAAGGACTATGGCGTGACCCAGTCGCCCGCGCCGGCGCCCGAGAAGTGGTGGACGGTGTTCGGCGACCCCGTGCTCGACAAGTTCGTCGATGAAGCGCTCGCCGCCAACTACGACCTCAAGGCCGCCGCGGCGCGCATCGAGAACGCGCGCGGGCGCCTCGCCATCGCGCGCGCGCCGCTCACGCCCGACGTGGGCGTGAGGGGCAACGTCTCACGCGACCGCGCCACGGCACTCGGCTCGGTGCCGATTCCGCCCGGCTTCCTCGAGACGACGACGCATCGTCTCGAGCTCGCCGCGTCGTGGGAGCTGGATTTCTGGGGCAAGTACCGCCGCGGATCGGAAGCCGCGCGCGCGGAGCTCGTCGCCAGCGAAGCCGGCCGCGAGGCGATCCGGCTCTCGCTCATCGGCGAGGTGGTGCGCGGCTACTTCGCGCTCGAAGCCCTCGACCGGCGGCTCGACGTCGCGCAACGAACGCTCTCCTCCCGCGAGAAGACGCTCGAGCTGCAAAAGGTGCGCCTCGACGCCGGCATGGTTTCGGAGCTCGAGTACCACCAGGTCGAATCGGATGTGCTGGGCGCGCGCGCGCTCGTACCCGCCATCCGCCAGCTTCGCATCCGGCAGGAAGGCGCGCTCGCCGTGCTGTTCGGCCGCTCGCCGCGCGAGGTGATGGAAGCGCGCATCGATCATGGCGCGCCGGGGCTGCCCACCGTGGAAGTGCCGGCCGGACTTCCGTCCGACCTCCTGCTGCGCCGTCCCGACGTGCGCGTGGCCGAGGAGCAGCTGCATGCGGCCAATGCGCGCATCGGCGTGGCGCGCGCCGCGTACTTCCCGAGCATCACGCTCACCGGCTTCTACGGCGGCGAAAGCCAGGCGCTCGGCGACCTTTTCACGGCACAAGCGCGCACGTGGAGCATCGCGGGCGGGCTCCTGCAGCCGATCTTCGCGGGCGGGCAGATCCGCGGCGCGGTGCAGGCGGCCGAGGCCTCCACGAGCGAGGCGGAGATCGCCTATCGCAAGGCGGTGGCGAACGCCTTCCGTGAAGTGCGCGAGGCGATCGCCGCGCAATCGAACCTGCGCGAGGTGGCGGTGGCGCAGCGCGGCCGCGAGTCGGCGCTCGATCGCACCTACGAGCTCGCACGCCTGCGCTACGACAACGGCGCGGTGAGCCTTTTCGACGTGCTCGACACGGAACGCCAGCTGCTGCTGGTGAGGCTGGAAGCGATCGACGCCGATCGCGATCGCCGCGATGCGATCGTCGACCTCTACCTCGCGCTGGGTGCATCATAAGGGGATGCCTACCCCGGACGAATTTGTCCAGCAGTTGCGACACTCCATCCTCGAGCTGCACAAGGCGCTGCTGGACGCGCAGCGCATCCGCTACGAGCGCGAGCACGGCCGCATCCAGTCGGCCGGTGAGCTGCTGGGCCTGGTGCTCGAGCATCCCACGTTCGCCTGGCTGCGCCAGCTCTCGGCGCTCATCGCGCGCCTGGACGAGTGGATGGAGATGCGCGAGGAGCTGGGCGACGACGACCTGCACGTGATCGTGAACGCGCTTCGCGACCTCATCAGCGCCGAGCACCGCAACGGCACTTTCGGCAAGCCGTACTGGGAGATCGCCGACGAGGTCCCGGCGGTGCTGGTCGAGCACGTGAAGCTCTGGCGCCTCATCACCGAGAAACGCGCGGCATAATTCGTGTTGTTCCGGGGAGCAAGCACACCGGGGCGGTCGTTGGAGCGGACCGTGCGGCCGCTCAACGACCCTGACACCGCAGGCACAATCGGCGCCGTGGATTCGAAAAACTGGGACATCTTCTGCCGCGTCGTCGACAACTACGGCGACGTGGGCGTGTCGTGGCGTCTCGCGCGGCTCGTCGCGCGCGAGCACGGCAAGCGCGTGCGCCTGTGGCTGGACGACTTCACGGTGCTGGCGAAGCTGCGCCCCGAGATCGACCCGGCGCGAGACGTGCAAACGCTCGAGCAGGTGCAAGTCGCGAGGATCCGCGATCCCTTCGATGATTTCGAGGTCGCCGACGTCGTCGTGGAGACCTTCGGCTGCGATCCCCCGCAGGCGTACGTGCACGCCATGGCGGCGCGCGCCGAAAAGCCGCGCTGGATCAACCTCGAGTACCTGAGCGCCGAGGACTGGGTCGAGGGCAGCCATGCGCTGCCGTCGCCCAATCCGCGACTGCCGCTCACCAAGCACTTCTTCTTCCCCGGCTTCACGCCGCGCACCGGCGGACTGCTGCGCGAGGAAAGCCTGCTGCGCCGGCGCGACGAGTTCCAGCGCGACGCGGGCACGCAGGCCGCGTTCTGGCGCGCGCTCGTGGGCGAGGTGCCCGCCGAGGGAACGCTCAAGGTGAGCCTCTTCAATTATTCGGACGCCCCCGTGGGGGGGCTCGCCCGTTCGTGCGTGGACCATCCGGGCCCCGTGTGGCTCGTGGCGCCCGAGGGAATCGCGGCGACGGCGCTCGAGGGATGGCGGCGCACCTCAAGGCCGGGCGACTCGGTGCGCATCTTCGCCGCACCCTTCCTCGAGCAGGATCGCTACGACCTGCTGCTATGGGCCTGCGACGTGAACTTCGTTCGCGGCGAGGATTCGTTCGTGCGCGCGCAATGGGCGGCGCGTCCCTTCGTGTGGCACATCTATCCCACCGAGGACAACGCGCACCGGGTGAAGCTCGCCGCGTTCCTTGCGCGCTATACCGCGGGCCTGGAGCGTGCGCACGCCGCCGCGATCACGTCGCTCTGGGAGGCCTGGAATCGGCGCGGCGAGGCCCCATCCCAGGACGCGCAAACGCCCGGCTTCCCGGGCGCGTGGGCCGAATTCGCCGCCCGGCGCGAGGCGCTGCAAGCGCATGCCGGCAAATGGTCCGGCGCTCTCGCCCAACGGCGCGATCTTGCAGCTGAAATTGTCGATTTCGTCGACAACACGCTATAATTGTTGGCTTTTCGGGACCAAATTGAGAGCGGGAACCTCGTTGGAACGGACGGCAAAGCCGCCGTTCAACGAGACGGGCAAACCCCACAAGGGCAAAAAGCCCGGAAAACCAAAGACACTTAGGACATAGCGATGCTGAAGACAGCCCAGGAATTGCGCAGCGGCAACGTGATCATGGTGGGCAAGGACCCCATGGTCGTGCTGAAGGCGGAGTACAACAAGGGCGGCCGCAACGCCGCCACCATGAAGATGAAGATGAAGAACCTTCTCAACGGCTCGAACATGGAGACCGTCTACAAGGCCGACGAGCGCTTCGACCTCGTCATGCTCGAGAAGAAGGAAGTGACGTTCTCGTACTTCGCCGATCCCATGTACGTCTTCATGGACAGCGAGTACAACCAGATCGACATCGAGAAGGAGAGCCTCGGCGACGCGGTGAACTACCTCGAGGACGGCATGAGCGGCGAAGCGCTCTTCTACGAGGGCCGTGCCATCTCCTTCGAGATGCCCACGACGATCGTGCGCGAGGTGGTGTATACCGAGCCCGCGGTGCGCGGCGACACGTCGGGCAAGGTGTTGAAGCCCGCCAAGCTCGCCACCGGCCACCTGGTCCAGGTGCCCGCGTTCTGCGAGACCGGCGACAGGATCGAGATCGACACCCGGACCAACGAGTACAAAAGAAGGGTCGCTGCATAAGGCGGCCGCTTCTCCATCGCCCGGAGCAACGCCGGGCGCAGGACTTCGGGGCGCGTTCAGCGCCCCTTTTATTTCCTGTCGGTGCTGTCGTCCGCGTGATCGCCCAGGCGTTGCCGGATCCGCAGTTGCGCCGAGGTGTAGCCGATGTCTTTCGGGCCGGCTCGTCCTGGGCGTGCGCCGCGACGCGGATCGTTGATAATAGAATGAAATCCAATCCGCAATGTGGAGGTAGCTTCCATGCGTGTTCACAAAGTCGCAGTGATCGGCGGCGACGGTATCGGTCCCGAAGTGATCGCCGCGGGCCTCGATGCGATGGAAACGCTCGCCACGTCCGACGGCGGGTTCCGTTTTGAGATCGAGCAGTTCCCGTGGAGCTCCGACTACTACCTGAAGCACGGCGCCTACATTCCGGAAGGCGGACTCGAGAAGCTCAAGCAGTTCAGCGCCATCCTCTTCGGCGCCGTCGGCAGCCAGAACGTGCCCGACCACATTTCGCTCTGGGGCCTTCGTCTTCCCATCTGCCAGGGCTTCGACCAGTACGCGAACGTGCGGCCCACGCGCGTGCTTCCGGGCGTGAAAAGTCCGCTTGCCAATGCGAAGGACATCGACTGGGTCGTCGTCCGCGAGAATACGGAAGGCGAGTACGCCGGCATGGGCGGGCGCTCGCACAAGGGCCTGCCGATCGAGGTGGGCACCGAAGTCGCTGTGTTCACGCGCGCGGGTGTCGAGCGCATCCATCGCTTCGCGTTCAAGCTCGCGCAGGCGCGCCCGCGCAAGCAGCTCACGCTCGTCACCAAGTCCAACGCGCAGCGCTTCGGCATGGTCATGTGGGACGAGATCTTCTTCGAGGTCGCAAGCCAATTCCCCGACGTGAAGACCGATCGCGAGCTGGTCGATGCGATGACCACTCGCATGGTCCTGAAGCCCCATACGCTCGACGTGATGGTGGCCACGAACCTGCATGCGGACATCCTCTCGGATCTCGCCGCGGCGCTGTCGGGCAGCCTGGGCATCGCGCCCACGGCGAACCTGAATCCCGAGCGCAAGTTCCCCTCGATGTTCGAGCCGATCCACGGCTCGGCTTTCGACATCACCGGCAAGGGGGTCGCCAACCCGATCGCCACCTTCTGGACCGTCTCGATGATGCTCGACCACCTGGGTGAGCACGACGCTTCGCGCCGCCTCATGAACGCGATCGAGCGGGTGACCGCGGAAGGCACGCTCACGCCCGACCTCGGCGGCACCGCGAAGACCGTGGACGTCACCAAGGCCGTGCGGAAGAGCATCCTCGAGGCGGCCAAGTCCGGCACGCAGCAGCTCCAGCCGCTCAAGCAGGCGTAGCGCCATGGCGCTCAAGCGACCCGCCTGGGATGCGGGCACCGTCGTCGTGCTCGAGCACGAGTCGAAGGTGCTCAAGGGCAACGCGCTGGGCGATCCGCACGTGCGCCGCGTCGCGGCCTGGCTTCCGTCCCACTACAACGAGGGCGCCACGCGCGGGCGCGGGCGGCGATTCCCCACGTTCTACGACATGGTGGGCTTCACGGGCTCGGGCCTGTCGCACGTGGCGTGGAAGAACTTCAGCGAGAACGTGCCCGAACGCGCGGCGCGCCTCATCCACGAGAAGGCGATGGGGCCCGCGATCATCGTCTTCCCCGATTGCTTCACGGCACTGGGCGGCAACCAGTACGTGAACTCGTCGGCGATCGGCAACTATGCCGATTACCTCACGAAGGAGATCGTTCCCTACATCGACCGCGAATTCCGCACGCTCGCCTCGCGCGAGCATCGCGGCTGTTTCGGCAAATCATCCGGCGGCTACGGCGCGATCATCCACGGGATGAAGTACCCGAGGACGTGGGGCGCGATCGCGGATCATTCGGGCGACTCGTATTTCGAGTTCGTGTACGGCCACGATTGGCCGAACACGCTGAACGAGCTTTCGAAGTATCGTCCCACGCCGATGAAGGCGGGCCCCGTGGACGTGCGCAAGCTCGAGAAGGGCGCGGCCAAGGGCTACGACGACGGTCGCGTGCGGGGCTTCCTCGAATCGGTGTGGAGGAAGCCCAAGCTCTCGCAGGCCGAGGGCCACTGCATCATGAACCTCTGCATGGCGGCCAGCTACGACCCGGATCCCGGGGCGCCGAACGGATTTCGCCTGCCCTTCAACCTCGAGACGGGCGAGTGGATCGCGCAGCGCTGGAAGAAGTGGCGCCAGCACGACCCCGTGAACCTGGTGGGCAAGTACCGCAAGAGCCTCGCCTCGCTGCGAGGGATCTACATCGATTGCGGCTGGCGCGACCAGTTCCACATCCACTACGGCACGCGCATCCTCTCCAAGCGCCTGCACGAAGCGGGCATCGCGCACGCGTACGAGGAATTCGACGACAACCACTCCGACGTCGACTACCGAATGGACGTGTCGCTGCCGTTCCTCTACAAGGCGCTCAAGCCCTGAACGGTGTCTGACACCGTTCGGGCTGCGCCGGACCCCATCGCTACCTGCGCCCCGATTTCCTGCGCCAGATGGAGGGAGGCTTTCCGAAGACGCGCTTGAACGCGACCGAGAAAGCGCCGCCGATTCATACCCCGCCTCGTGCGCGATGGACCCGATGGGCCGCGCCGTCGTGAGGAGGAATTCGGCCGCCATCTGCAGGCGCCAGCGCGTGAGGAACGCGAAGATCGGCTCGCCCATCACGTCGCCGAACCTCTCGGCGAGCGCGCTGCGCGAAAGTCCGACGTGGCGGCCGAGGCGCTCCACGGTCCACGGTTCCGAGGGCCGCCCGTGCACGAGTGCGAGCGCGCGGCCGACGAAGCGGTCGTTCAGCCCCGCGAGCCATCCCTTTCCGCCGGGCGGAAGCCAATACACGTAGCGGCTCAACGATTCGATCATCACCAGCTCCGCCAGCCGCGCACGCTCCGCGGTCGCGCCCACGGGTGGGGCGGCGCTGTTGGAAAGCGTGAGGCCGAGCGCGTCGATGAGCCAATAAAGCGCCGCGGCGTTGTGGAGGTCCACCTTCATGACACGGGGCAGCGACGCCATCAGGGGCTCGGCGAGATGGCGCTCGCACGAGCTCGTGAGGACGATCCAGCGCGTTACCGGACCCTCGCCGCCCAGGCTCACGGGCATGAGCTCGCCGGCGACCGGCGCCTTCACCAGCGCCGAGAGCGATTTCGCCTGCACATCGAGCGAGCTGCCAATGAGGTGCGCATCGCCGTGGGCGAGAAATGCCATCTCGCCGGACTTGAGCTCGACCACCTCGCCGCCGGCCGTCTTGACGACGCACTGTCCGTCGATGACGACCTGGGCGCGCGCCATCGAGGCGCTCGCGGGGATGGACACGCACCAGGGCGCGCGCGCCGTGGCATCGAGCGTGACGCCGGCCGAGAATCGGGCGAGCCTGAGGACTTCCGAGAGCGCGTCCATGCGGACGCAATGCTAATGGAAGTGGGCGGTGTGCGTATCCGCTTCTTCGGGCAGCTCGGCGTGGACGATCTCACCCTCGCCGTTGGCGAAGAGCGGCGCGCCGCAGTCCTCGCAGTACTCGGGCGTGAAGGTGCCCGCGAGGCGCTTCACGTCGCCGATGCCGCACTCGGTGAGCTGCGCGACCACGTCGTCGATCGGTCCCGGGCGCGCGTTCTCGTCCTCGCGGCCGAAGAGCGGCCACACGACGCCGTGCGCGATCTCGGTCTCGTCGGCGCCGTAGAAACCCACGCGGTATTCGTCGATTCGCTCCTCGCCGAAGCCCGCGACCACCGCCTTGATCTCGGCGGCCTTGGCCTTGAGCGCGTTCTCGAGGAAGGCGACGGCCGCGCGAATCCCGAACGGGCGCACGCGGCGGTCCGACTCGCGGCAGTTCACGTAGTAGGCATCGGGCAGCAGCGATTCGTACACGCAGCCCGGAAGGAGCTTCGAGATCGTGGGCCGCGCCTGCGCGATCCACTGCTCCAGGCTGCCCGCGCGGCCGGCATGCCCCGAGGCATCTTCCTGCCAGCGGAAAAGCGCCTGGCCCTTCGGCACCGCCGCGCACGCGATGATGAAGCGGGTGTCGGCGAGCAGATGCGCCGTTTCAGGAAGGCGCGTGAGCTCCAGGCGCGGCTTCTCGTTTGCGATGGCGGCCTCCGCGAGCTTCGCCGCGAGGCGGCGCAGCTCCGAGAAGTGGCGCGGCAGCTGATCGATCGAATACAGGTAAGGAACCATGGCCACGCGTGCGCCCTGGGCCAGCACGTGCGCCTGCAGGTGCACCTGGAGCGTGTCGGCGTGGTCACGCGCGATGACGCCGGAGGGAATCGCGTACTTGGACCACACCACGATGGGCGCGGCGACGAGCAGCGCCTGCCACGTCCGATCGCCGTCGGCCGTCGACAGGGACTCGGATTCGTTCTCCACCAGCTCGATCAGCGTGTCGTAGGCGCCGAGGTTGGTCTGGTAGAGGTGGTCCAGGGCGCCGTCGATGGGCGCGTCGTTGCCGTGCTCGAGGAGCTTCGCGACCACCGCGGACATTTCCGCTTCCCAGAAACGGTCCTCGGTGAGGCTGCCGGACGCATTGAGGCCGTTCGCGAGGGCGATCAGGCGCTCGGCGTCGCGGGTGAGACGGGGCGGGGACTTGGCGCGCGGTCGGGCCATGGCGGGAAGCTCAGAAGCTCAGCGGGTGAGCTACCTATTTTACTAGAATGGTGTCTGACACCATGTTTGCCATGTTCGCTCCCGCCATCGCCTTCGTCGACCTCGAGACCACGGGAACCACCTCGACCGGCGACCGGATCACGGAAATCGGCATCGTGCGCGTGGCAGAGGGCGAGTTCCTCGACGAGTGGTCCACGCTCGTGAATCCCGAGCGCAGCATTCCCGGGGACATCCGCGTCCTCACGGGAATCACCAACGAGATGGTGCGCGACGCGCCCACGTTCGCCGAGCTCCGGCGCGAAGTCCTGGAGCGCCTCGAAGGCCACGTTCTTGTCGCCCACAACGCGCGTTTCGACTACGGATTCCTCCGCAACGAATTCCGCCGCTTGGAGATGAAATACACCGCGGAGGTGCTCTGCACGGTGCGCCTGTCGCGCCGGCTCTACCCGGAAGCCGTCGGTCACGGCCTCGATGCACTCATCGCGCGCCACGGATTGCAGGATGCGTTCACGGCGGAAGGGGCGCCGCGAACGGGCCGGCACTCCGCGCTGGGCGACGCGCGCGCCATCTGGCGCTTCGTCCAGATGCTCTACCGGGAGCGCGACGCGGCGCAGATCGAGGCGGCGGTCAAGCGCCTGCTCAAGATCCCGAGCCTGCCGCCGCAGCTCGCGCCCGATGCGCTCGACAACCTGCCCGAAGGGCCCGGCGTGTATCGCTTCTACGGCGTGAACGACCTACCGATCTACATCGGCAAGAGCGTGAACCTGCGCGACCGGGTGCGCTCGCACTTCTCCAGCGATTACCGCTCGGCGAACGACGTGCGCATCTCGAGCGAGATCCGCCGCATCGAGGTGGAGGAAACGGCCGGGGAGTTGGGGGCTCTGCTGAAGGAGGCGCGGCTCGTGAAGGAGCTGCTGCCCCTGCACAACCACCGCCTGCGCCGGAAGATGAATGCGGTGTTCCTTCGCATGCCGAGCTTCCGCTCGCCGCCGCAGATCGTCGCCAACAAGGACATCGACTGGGCCGCGCGAGGCGAGGGCGCCCAGACGCTCTTCGGCCCCTTCGCGACGAAACAGCACGTGAAGCAGATGCTGGAGAACCTCGCGGGCGAGCAGGGCCTGTGCTGGCGCAGCCTCGGCTGGGAAAAGCGCGGCGGCCCCTGCTTCGCGCGCCAGGTGGGGAAGTGCCGCGGCGCGTGCATCGGCGAGGAAACGCCCGAAAGCCACAACGTGCGCCTGGCCACGGCGCTGGCGCCGTATCGGCTGCTCGACTGGCCCTTCGAGGGACGCATCATCGTGCGCGAAGCGAATCCCGAGTCGGGCATCGAGGAAGGCCACGTGTTCGAGCGATGGTCGCACCTGGGCACGGCACGCAGCGAGGAAGATCTGGCCGAGCTCGCCGAAGCGCGGGTCGAGATCGACTTCGATCCCGACGTCTATCGCATCCTCGTGGCCCACATCGCGAAGCATCGCGCCTCGGTGCGCCCGCTCGCGCGTCCCCGGCAGCGCGAGATGTTCGAGGTCGAGGCCGCCTAGAGCAGGCTCTGCTGCGAGCCCCACGAAGGCTCGGCGTCGTCGAGGCACTCGGGCCCTTCGTTGTTGACGTTGCTCACGTAGCGGCTCACCGCGCGCAGGTTGACCGTGCCTGCGTACGGCGTGAGGAGCTCGCGCGCCTCGTTCGCATCGCCATGCAGCCAGGTGTCCTCGGAATCCTTCGGCAATATCACGGGCATGCGGTCATGGATCTTCGCGACCGCGTCGTTCGCGTCCGTCGTCATGATCGTGAACGTCTCCACAGGAACCCCGTCCGCGGGCTTCCACCGCTCCCACAATCCCGCGAAGCCGAACACGTG
>Ga0209131_1002438_pt1 | contig 12608 bp, 11 predicted proteins | sample GraSoi_2013_40cm_FD_185826 | JGI IMG/M metagenome (GOLD analysis project Ga0209131, IMG submission 185826) | Grasslands soil microbial communities from the Angelo Coastal Reserve, California, USA - Sample 9_17_2013_40cm (SPAdes) (version 2) | ecosystem: Environmental > Terrestrial > Soil >...
CAGGAGATGTTCCCGGCGCTTTTCGGCGGCGGCCAAGCGAGCCTGAAGTTGACCGGAGAGGAAATCCTCGACGCGGGCCTGGTCGTCCTCGCGCAGCCGCCGGGCAAGAAGAACCAGACGATCCAGCTGCTTTCGGGTGGCGAGAAGGCGCTCACCGCGATCGCGCTCGTGTTCTCGCTCTTCAAGCTGAACCCCGCGCCCTTCTGCCTCCTGGACGAGGTCGACGCGCCTCTCGACGATCCCAACACCGAGCGCTTCTGCGAGCTGGTGCGCCAGATGTCGGGGCAAACACAGTTCCTCTTCATCACCCACAACAAGATCACCATGGAGCTCGCCGGCCAGCTCATCGGCGTGACCATGCCCGAGCCCGGCGTCTCCCGCATCGTCGAGGTCGACATCGAGGCCGCGATGCAGCTCGCACGCAAGGTAGCTGCGTGATGATATGAGCGACCTCCAGCTCGCCCTCATCGCGTTCGGCATCGTCGTGGTCGCGGCGGTCGCGATCTACAACGTGGTGCAGGAGAGGCGTGCGCGAAGGAGGGCGGAGAAAGCGTTCGGCGGCGGTCCTCCGGATGCGCTCTTCGATGTTCCCGAGGCGCGGCGCGAGCCGACACTGGGTCCGCTGCCATCGCCGCAACCCCTTTCCGGGGGCCGGCCGATCGACGAGACCATGCCGCCCTTTCCCCGGGGCGAGGAGCTGCAGGCGCCGGGCGTGCCGAGCGCGGAAGTCTCGAGCCGCATCGATACGGTCGCCGTGATCCTCGCCGACGATCCGATCATGAGCGAGCAGCTGCAGCCGCTGCTCGACGCGCTCGAGGCGTATCCGACGCCCACGCACGTCGAGGGCATCGTCGACGAGCAGTGGCATCCGATCGATACCTCGCCGCGGCGAAGCTGGAGGGAGTTGCGCGTGGGATTGCAGCTTGCGAGCCGCAAAGGGCCTCTCGCCGAAGAAGAGATCGAGCGCTTCAACCGCACCATCGCCGACTTCGCCGCAGCAGTGGGCGCGGTGTCGCAGCGTGAGGCGCCGGCAGCAGCCGCCTCGCGGGCTCGCGAGCTCGACCAGTTTTGCGCTGATACCGACATCGAGGTCGCAGTTAACGTGGTCGGGCAGCTGGGCGCCACCTTCTCGGTCGCGCGCGTGAAGGCGCTGGCGCTCGACAACGGACTTTCCGAGACCGCATCGGGCGAGCTCATCCGCTACCTGCCCGACGGCAGCCCCGGCTTCATGATCCGCCGCTTCGACGACGCGCAGGCCAAGGCGAACGCGAGCTATTACACGGGCCTCACCTTCGCGCTCGACCTGCCGCAGGTTCCCGACGCCCCGCGCGTGCTGGCCGAGATGGTGTCGGTGGCACAGTCATTCGCGGCCACGCTCGGCGGCCAGCTCGTCGACGACAACCGCCGCGCGCTCACCGACGGCGGGCTCGCCTCGATCCGGCGCACGCTCGAAGGGATCTTCCAGAAGATGGAAGCGCACGGCGTTCCCGCCGGCGGCTCGCTCGCGCAGCGTCTTTTCGGCTAATGAGGTCGGCTGCAAGGGCCAGGTTGCTTTCGTGCATGGTGATCGTTCGTGGCTGACAAAAGCAACCTGGCCCCACTCGCCGACAAGCTGCGCCGCGCGATCGATCGCCATAACCGCCTCTACTATAACGAGGCCGAGCCCGAGATCACGGACGCCGAGTACGACCGCCTCTTCCAGCAACTGGCCAAGCTGGAGAGCGAGCATCCCGAGCTCGTCGTGTCCGATTCGCCCACGCAGCGCGTGGGATCGGCCCCGAGCGAAGGTTTCGCCGAGGTGGTTCATCGCGCGCCGATGCTCTCGCTCGCCAACGCGTTCGACGAAGAGGACGTCGCGGCCTTCGATCGCCGCTGCCGCGAGGGCCTGGAGGTGGACGCCGTGGAGTACGCGTGCGAGCTCAAGTTCGACGGGCTCGCGGTGACGCTCGCCTATGAAGACGGGCTCTTCGTGCAGGGAGCCACGCGCGGCGACGGCACCACCGGCGAAGAAGTCACGGCCAACCTGCGCACCGTGCGCTCGATTCCGTTGCGGCTCGAGGGGCGCAAGCCGCCCAGGCTCCTCGAAGTGCGCGGCGAGGTCCTGATGATGCGGCGCGACTTCGAGGCGATCAACAAGAGGGCGGCCGAGGCGGGCGAGCGCACCTTCGTGAACCCGCGCAATGCCGCGACCGGAGGGCTGCGGCAACTCGACCCGCGGCTCACCGCGCAGCGCAAGCTCTCCTTCTTCGCCTACGGCGTGGGCGCGCACAAAGGCTTCGACATGCCCGCGACGCACGCGCGCCTCCTCGATTCGCTCGACGAGCTCGGCTTTCCCGTGGCGAAGGATCGACGCGTGGCGAAGGGCGTGAAGGGGTTGCTCGATTTCTACGCCGCCACGGGCGAGAAGCGCCCGAAGCTGCCGTACGATATCGACGGCGTGGTCTACAAGGTGAATCGCTTCACCGAGCAGGAGAAGCTGGGATACGTCTCGCGCGCCCCGCGCTGGGCGGTCGCGCACAAGTTTCCCGCCGAGGAGGCGACCACCGAACTCCTGGACATTGATATCCAGGTCGGCCGCACCGGCGCCATCACGCCCGTGGCGCGCCTCTCGCCCATCTTCGTCGGCGGCACCACGATCGTGAACGCGACGCTGCACAACGAGGACGAGATCCGCCGCAAGGACGTCTGGCGGCGCGACATCGTGGTGGTGCGCCGCGCCGGCGACGTCATCCCGGAAGTCGCGCGCGTGCAGAAGAAGGGCCCGCGCGACAAGAAGCGCGACTGGTTCGTGATGCCGGCGAAGTGCCCGGAGTGCGGCTCGGCCGTGGTGCGCCTCGAGGACGAGGCGGTGGCGCGCTGCAGCGGCGGGCTCATCTGCCCGGCGCAGAGGAAGCAGGCGCTGCTGCATTTCGCTTCGCGCCGCGCGATGGACATCGAGGGCCTGGGCTACAAGCTGGTCGAGCAGCTGGTGGACGCGGGTCTGGTGCGAACGCCCGCGGACATCTACAAGCTCGGCCTGGCGAAGCTGGCCGCACTCGAGCGCATGGCCGACAAATCGGCGTCCAACGTCGTCGCCGCGATCGAGAAGAGCAAGGAAACCACGCTTCCGCGCTTCGTCTACGCGCTCGGCATCCGCAACGTCGGAGAAGTCACCGCGAAGGATCTCGCGCGGCACTTCGGCACGCTCGACGCGCTGATGGATGCCGGCATCGAGGCACTCCAGGAGGCGCCGGACGTGGGGCCCATCGTCGCCGAGTCGATCGCGGGGTTCATGCGCGAGCGCCACAACCGCGAGGTGATCGAGCAGCTGCGCGCCGCGGGCGTGCGCTGGACGGAAGGCGCTCCCCCGAAGGCCGCCACCAGCGGCCCCTTCGTGGGTAAAATCATCGTTATCACGGGCACCCTCGGCGCGATGACGCGCGACGAAGCGAAGGAACGCATCGAGGCGCTCGGCGGCAAGGTCGCCGGGTCGGTGTCGAAGAAGACCGACTATCTCATTGCCGGCGCGGAAGCCGGATCCAAGCTCGACAAGGCACGCGAATTGGGCGTGACGGTCGTGAACGAAGCCCGGTTTCTCGAATTGCTCGGCGGATAAACATGCAAAAAGTAACCAAAGCCGTATTCCCCGTCGCCGGTCTCGGTACGCGCTTCCTGCCGGCGACGAAAGCCTCGCCGAAGGAGATGCTGCCGATCGTCGACAAGCCGCTCATCCAGTACGCGGTGGAGGAGGCGGTGGCGGCGGGCATCACCGACCTCATCTTCATCACCGGCCGCGGCAAGCGCGCCATCGAGGATCACTTCGACAAGGCCTACGAGCTCGAGGCCGAGCTGCAGGCGCACGGCAAGAACAAGCTGCTGAAGGAAGTGCGCGGCCTGCTGCCCGAGGGCGTGACCTGCGCCTACGTGCGCCAGGCCGAGGCGCTCGGCCTCGGCCACGCGGTGCTTTGCGCGAAGCACCTGGTGGGAGATGAGCCCTTCGCGGTGATCCTCGCCGACGACCTGATCGACGCGCAGGTTCCCGTGATGGAGCAAATGGTGCAGGTGCAGGCGAAACACGGCGGCAGCGTCATCGCGGTGCAGAATGTCGCGCGCGAAGACACCGGGTCCTATGGCATCGTTTCCTCCGAGAAGATGTCCACGGGCCTTTCGCGCGTGACCAACATGGTCGAGAAGCCGAAGCCTGAGGAAGCGCCATCGACGCTCGGCGTGGTCGGCCGCTACATCCTGAGCCCGCGCATCTTCCATTTCCTCGGCAACCTGCGTCCCGGTGCGGGTCGCGAGATCCAGCTCACCGATGCGATCGGGCGGCTGCTGCGCGAGGAGAGCGTGCTCGCCTACGAATTCCAGGGCCAGCGCTACGACTGCGGCTCGAAGCTGGGCTACCTCCAGGCGACGGTGAACTTCGCGCTCAAGCATCCGGAGCTCGCCGACGACTTCCGCGAGTTCCTCGGCGCAACGGTCACGGCGGGACGGCGATGAGCAAGGGCGCCGAAGAGGCGAAGCGACTGCTCGAGGAGGCCGACGAGCTCTTCTCCGCGCAGGAGGTGCGCGCGGCGGTGGAGCGCATGGCGGGCGAGATCACGCGCCGGCTCAAGGACGAGTTTCCCGTGGTGCTGTCGGTGATGGGGGGTGCCGCGGTCTTCACCGGGCAGCTGCTGCCGCAGCTTCCGTTCGCGCTCGAGTTCGGCGCGATCGAGGTCACGCGCTACAACAACGACATCCAGGGGCGCGAGATCACCTGGAGGCTGGCACCCCGCGACAACGTGCGCGACCGCGTGGTGCTGGTGATCGACGACATCCTCGACGAGGGCATCACGCTCGCCGCGATCCACAAGCGGCTGCTCGGGATGGGCGCGCGGCAGGTCTACAGCGCCGTCTTCGCCGACAAGGAGATCGGCCGTCCCAAGCCCGTCGCCGCCGACTTCATCGGCATCAAAGTCCCGAACCGCTACGTCTTCGGTTTCGGCATGGACGCCTACGGCCTCTGGCGCAACCTGCCGGCCATTTATGCCTTAAAGAACTAAGGCTGGAACGCCGATGACCGCCGATGCCACGCCGATTGCCGCCGATAAAACCGAGATGGGGAATGAGTCCGTGCCCGTAGTTGTCATTGCCCACGATTTGGAGACTCTCACCCTCCATGCTTTTATCGGCGTAAATCGGCGTTCCCAGATTCTCGCTCGCATCACTCGACATCTCGCTCGCATCACTCGACAATGATCGCCGTCATCGGAGGCAGCGGTCTTACACAACTTGCGAACCTCGAGATCACGAGCCGCAGGATCGTGCGCACGCCCTTCGGCGAGCCGTCGGGGCCGCTCACGTTCGGGCGCATCGGGTCGCAGGAGGCGGTGTTCCTCGCCCGCCACGGCTACGGGCACACGCTCGCTCCGCACGAGATCAATTACCGCGCCAACCTCTGGGCGCTGCACGCGCAGGATGTGACGCGCGTCATCGCCGTGGCCACCGTCGGGGGCATCGTGCCGCCGCTGGGCGCCGGGACGATCGCGATTCCCGACCAGATCATCGACTACACTTGGGGGCGCGTCTCGACCTATTTCGAGGGCGCGGAGCAGCCGGTGACGCACATCGATTTCACCTACCCGTACGACGAGGAGACGCGGCAGATGGCGATCGCCGCGGCGCGCGACGCGGGTGTGGCGGTGGTCGACGGCGGCACCTACGCCGCGGTCCAGGGGCCGCGCCTCGAGACCAAGGCCGAGATCGACCGCCTCGAGCGCGACGGCGCGACGATGGTGGGAATGACCGGAATGCCGGAGGCCGCGCTCGCGAAGGAGCTGGGATTGAAGTACGCCACGCTCGCGGTGGTGGTGAACCCTGCCGCGGGCCGCGGCACGAGCGCGCGCAGCGTCTCGATGGAGGAGATCGGGCGCGTCATCGACGAAACCATGGGGGGAATTCGATTGATCGTCGCCAAGCTGGTGGAGCGCCATGCCGGTACGTGAGGTCTTGAGGATGGGACACCCGGTGCTGCGCGAGCGCGCCGTGGCGGTGGAGAAGTTCGCCACTCCCGAGCTGCGCGCGCTGCTGCAGGACATGCAGGAGACGATGGCCGCCAAGACCGGCGCGGGGCTGGCCGCGCCGCAGATCGGCGTGAGCCAGCGCGTGGTGATCTTCGGCGTGGAGAAGAACGAGCGCTACCCCGACGCCGAGCCGGTTCCGTTCACTGTGCTCGTGAACCCGAAGATCGTGATCCTCACGCGCGAGGTCGAGGAAGAATGGGAAGGCTGCCTCTCGGTGCCGGGAATGCGCGGCCTGGTGCCGCGCTACACGAAGCTGCGCTACAGCGGCTTCGACATCGAAGGCAACCCGTTCGAGCGCGTTGCGGAGGGCTTCCACGCCCGCGTCGTGCAGCACGAATGCGATCACCTCGACGGCATCCTCTATCCGCAGCGCATGACCGACATGTCGCGCTTCGGCTTCAACGAGGAGCTGTTTCCCGGCGAGGCGCTGATCGATGAATGAGGCGAGGAGAAAAGCGATGAAAAGAACACGAATCACGATCGCCGCTGCGCTGGGTGCTCTTGCGGGCGTGGCCCCCGCATGGGCGCAGCCGTTCAAATGCACCGGGCCCGACGGAAAGATCGTCTACAGCGACACGCGCTGCGAGGGTCCCGCGGCGAAGGCGCCCTCCGCGGCGGATGCCGCGAAGCCGGGCGGGCGCTACGAGCCCACCGATGCGGACCGCGAGCGCATTCGCGCCCTCGAGGCGATGGTCGTGAAGGAAGGCGCATTCTCGGAGCAGAAGACCGCGGCGCAGCTCGAGATCCAGAACATCCGCCGCGGCGCCGACGCGCGGCTATCGAGCGCGGAGCACGCGAAGCGCGATGCCTTCGCGGCCGAGCTTTCCAGCGCGGATGTGAAGAAGCGCACCCAGGCGCTGCGCGAGCTGCGCGAGATCTACGCCAAGTGAGGATCCTCCCCGCGATTGCGATCACGGCACTCTTCGTACCGGCACTCGCCGCGGCGCAGCTCTTCAAGTGCAAGGGGCCCGACGGCAAGATCGTCTACAGCGACACGCGCTGCGAGGCGGCCGCGAGCGGCGACGCGCTCAAGGTTTCGCCCAATTCCACTACGGGAGGAGGACGCTACGAGTCCCCCGTGCCGCCCCCGCCGGCCAAAGCCGGCGAGGCATCCACGCGCGTAGACGAGGCGGCATCCGCGCCGGCCGCGGCGCTCCGGCGGCCCTACGAGCTCACCGGCGGGGATCGCGACCGTATCCGCAACCTCGAAGTCAACGCCAACCGGCTCGGCGCATACCCCGAGCAGAAGTCCGCCGCGCAGCTCGAGATCCAGAACATCCGAAACGGGGCCGAATCGCGTCTTACGGGAAGCGAGCGCGAGAAGCGCGACGCCCTCACCGCCGACCTCGCGAGCACCGATGCGAAGAAGCGCAGCCAGGCGTTGCGCGAGATTCGCGAGATCTACTATCGCTAAGGCGAAGAAAGGGAGATTGCAGATGGCCGAGATCGAAAGCACGCAAGCCCAGCCGGTGAAGACAACCACGAACGTGCTCTACCTGTTGCACGCGCTCGCGCCGTTCACGGCGTGGATCCTGGCCGTGGTCGCGATCGTGATCGGGATGGTCACCCGCGACGACGTGCGCGGGACCTATCTCGAAAGCCACTACTCCTGGCTCGCGCGGACCTTCTGGTGGGGGCTGCTGTGGATCGCGATCTCGTGCGTCGTCACGGCCGTCCTCTTCGTCACCATCGTCGGGATCATCTTCATCTGGATCCCGTGGACCATCCTCTTCCTTTGGTACCTCTACCGCGTGCTCCGCGGCTGGCTGCTCCTGAGCGACGGCAAGCCCGCGCTCGGTTTTCCCTAATTCGCGAAGGGCGTCGTGACCCCGCCCTTCACGATGGCCACCGGGACGATCTTTCCGCCGCGCATGCGGAAGATCGTCATCTCCGCGTCCTTGCGGTCGCCCTTCGCGTCGAAGGCGATCTTTCCGGTGGCGCCCGCGAGCGAGACGTTGTAGATCTCCGGCGTGAACTTCGCCGGATCGGTGGAATCGGCGCGCTTCATCGCCTCGATCACCACATTCGCCGCGTCGTAGAAGAACGGGGCGTAGAGCTTGGTCTCGCCGTACTTCGGGATGAAGGCGTCGCGGAATTCGCGGGTCGCCGCCGCCGCGGGCAGTCCCGCCTGCGAGCAGGCGAGGCCTTCGCCCGCCGCACCCGAGAGCTGCGCCATTTCCTCGGTGCACGCCCCGTCGCCGAAGGCGAACTGCGCCTTGATGCCGAGCTCCCGCGCCTGCTTCAACAGGAGCCCGCCGGTCGCGTCCATGCCGCCGTGGAAGACGACGTCGGGATTGCGGCTCTTGATGCGCGTGAGGATCGACTTGAAATCGGTCTCCTTGTCGGTGGTGCGCTCGCGCCCGACGATGGCGACGTTTGCCGCGCGTAGAGACTTCTCGACCTCGCTCGCGAGCCCCTCTCCGTACGCGGTCTTGTCGTCGACGATCGCGACCCGCTTCCCCTTGAGCTCGCCCGCGATGTAGGCCGCGATCGCCGGGCCCTGCTGGTCGTCCCTGCCGACGGTGCGAAACACCCCCTTCAAGCCGCGCTCGGTGAGCGCCGGATTGGTCGCCGACCCGGAGATCACCGGGATGCCCGCCTTGTTGTAGATCTCGGAGGCGGGGATGGTGACGCCGGAATTGAGGTGCCCGATGACCGCGGCGACCTTCGCGTCGACGAGCTTTTGCGCGACCGTGGTGCCGATCTTCGGATCCCCCTGGTCGTCCTCGCTCATCATCCGGAAGGTCACCACTTTGCCGCCGATGCGCATCTTGCGGGCGTTGGCCTGATCGATGGCGAGCGCGACCCCGTTCTCGTCATCCTTGCCCTGGTGCGCGATGGAGCCGGTGAGAGGGCCCGCGTGGCCGAGCGTGACGCTCGCCGCCTCCGCAGCGGTGGGCGAGGGCGTCTCGGAGCGGCCGCACGCCGCGAGGCAGAGTGCCAGGGCGACTACGAAGCGGTCTTGCACAATTCCTCGACGATCGCCCCGCGCGTTCGCGCCTCCTCCAGCGCGGGGCCGTTCACCACGAATGCATCCTCGGCCCGCGCGCCCAGGGTCGTGACGCGCGCGTCGATGAGGTTCAACTGGTGGCGGTGAAAGACGCGCGCCAGCGCCGACAGCAGGCCCGGGCGGTCGGCGCAGCTGACACTCACCAGCCAGCGCCCCGGACGGCGGTCGGGAACGATGGCGACCTTGGGCTCGATCGGGAAGTGCTTCACCCAGCGCGAGACGCGACCCGCTGGAGGCGCTTCGATCGGCCCGCCGGCGGCGATCCTCTCGGCGAGCTTGGCCTCGATCTTCTGGATCAGCTCGCGATAGTGCTCGGCGGCGCGCGTGCGCGTGAGCACCTGGAAGCTGTCGAGCGCGAAGCCGTGCTGCGTCGTGTAGATCTTGGCGGCGGCCACGTCGAGCTGCATGCGCTCGAAGAAGCCGGTGATGCGCGCGAAGAGGCCCGGCTGGTCGGGCGCGTAGACCAGCACCTGCAGCCCTTCGCCCACGGGCGAGAGGCGCGCGCGCACGATCGGCTTGTCCGGGGTGATCCGCGCCCACAACGTTCGCGTGTGCCACGCGATCTCGTTTACCTCGAAGCGCTGGAAGTAATGGTCGTCCAAGTGCTTCCACAGCGCCTCGTGCTTGCCGGCCTCGGGCACGTACTGGCGGAAGATGCGCAGCGCCTCCGCCTTCTTGGCGACGATCGCGGAGGCCGCGTAGTCGGTCTCGCCGCGCAGCACCCGGCGCGTGGAGCGGAACAGGTCCTCGAGGAGCTTTCCCTTCCACGCGTTCCACACCGCGGGGCTCGTGCCGCGAATGTCGGCGACGGTGAGGATGTAGAGTGCCGCGAGCGTGCGCTCGTCGCGCACGAGGGTGGCGAATCCCGAGATCACCTCCGGGTCCGTGAGGTCCTGTTTCTGCGCCGTGGCCGACATCACGAGGTGGTGCTCCACCAGCCACGCGATGAGCTGCGCGTCGGCGTTCGACACGCCATGCTCGCGGCAGAACCGCACCGCGTCCTTCGTGCCCAGGTGCGAATGGTCTCCGCCGCGCCCCTTGGCGATGTCGTGGAAGAGCGCCCCGAGGTAGAGCACTTCCGGGCGGTCGAACTCCTGCATCAGCTGCGAGAGGAACGGGTACTCGTGGTCGAAGCGCGGAATGCGGAAGCGCCGCAGGTTGCGGATCACCATGAGGATGTGCTCGTCCACGGTGTAGACGTGGAAGAGGTCGTGCTGCATCTGGCCCACGATGCGCCCGAAGGCGGGAAGGTAGCGCCCCAGCACGCCGTAGCGGCTCATGCGCCGCAGCACCCACGTGAGGCGCTCCGATCGCATGATCTCCATGAACCGGCGGCGATTGGCGGGGTCCTCGCGAAACGCCCGGTTGATGAGGGGGAGCGCGCGCGACAACGCGCGCAGCGTGGTCGGCCCGAAGCCCACGAGGTCGCGATGGTCCTGCAGCCGCCGGAAGGCCTCCAGGATCGTGCCGGGCTTCTTCTCGAAGAGCTTCTCGTTGCGCACGTCGAGCGTCACGTTGACGGCCTGGAAATCGTCGTCGAGCTTGCGCACCTTGCGTTCGGATTGCGGCGTGATGCGGTCGTAGAGGTTGGCGATCAGGATCTGGTTGAAGCGCCAGATCGCCTTCGCCGCGAGGTAGTAGCGGCGCATCAGCAGGTCGGATGGCGCCATGCCGGCCCGCGTCTTCAACTTCAGCTGCCGCGCGATCTCGATCTGGTGGTCGAACACGAGGCGGTCCTCGCGTCGTCCCGCGAGGTAATGCAGGCGAATGCGCAGGTCCTGCAGCACGCGCTCATTGATCGCGATCGCCGCGGCCTCGCGCGGCGTGATGAGATCCTGTAGCGCCAGCTCTTTCCACGATCGCCCCAGGTCCGCGGCGCGCGCGAGCCACAGCACCATCTGCAGGTCGCGCAGCCCGCCGGGGCTTTCCTTGATATTGGGCTCGAGGTTGTACGCGGCTTCCTGGAAGCGGTCGTGGCGGCGCTTCTGCTCCTTCACCTTCGCCGCGAAGAAATCGCGCACCGAGCGCCGGCGGCGCAGGCGCTCATCGAGATCGGCGAGGAGCTGCGGGTCGCCCGCGATGAGCCGCGATTCCATGAGGCTCGTGTCGACGGTCACGTCCTTGGCGGCTTCCTCCACGCATTCGGCAACCGTGCGAACGCTGTGGCCGGGCTCGAGCCCGCTATCCCACAGCGCGCCGATGAAGCGCTCGATGGCGGCATCGGGCGCGCATCCGTCGGGCAGGAGCACGAGGACGTCGACATCGGAATGCGGATAGAGCGCCCCGCGGCCGTAGCCCCCGACCGCGACCAGCGCGATGCCGCGATCACTGATGGACTCGCTCCAGAGGCGCTGCAGGATCTGGTCGACGAATGCCGCGTGCGCCTCGAGCGTGCGCTTGGGATCCGGCCGGCGCAGGTAGCGCCGCTCAAGCTCCTCGCGCCGCGCCTTGATCCACGCGCGCGTCTCCGACGCCGGAGCGTTCGGGGCCGAGGCGCGCGACGCGCGGGGAGCTACGGTGCTCATCCGTCAACTATAGCGGAGGAATTCTCCCTCTTCCTCCCGAGGCCAAAGCCATAACACGGAGATCACGGAGAGCCACGGAGACCACGGAGCAAGCGGGGAAGCTCAAACAAGAAGCTTTTTGAATTGATTCGGGATACAGCTAGCATCACTCCAACTCAAGAAAGGTTTTGGCTCCATTGCCCCGCTTGCTCCGTGATCTCCGTGGATCTCCGTGTCCTCCGTGTCCCGGCTTTAGTCGGGGCGAAGCGAGGAAATCGCGGGGAGGAAAATCAGCCGACCGCGTGCGCGGGCTGCTTCTCGACGAAGGCGGGGGCCGCGGGAGAGCCCGCGGACACCGTGAGGACTTCGTAGGCGTCGTCGGTGACGAGCACGGTGTGCTCCCACTGCGCGGAGAGCGAGTGGTCGGCGGTGACGATGGTCCAGCCGTCGGCGAGCTGGCGGATGTCGCGCTTGCCCGCGTTGATCATCGGCTCGACGGTGAAGGTCATTCCGGCGGCGAGCTTCAATCCCATGCCGGGGCGGCCGTAGTGCAGGATCTGCGGCTCCTCGTGGAAGCGCTTGCCGATGCCGTGGCCGCAGAACTCGCGCACCACGCTGAAGCCGTTGGATTCCGCGTGCTTCTGGATCGCGAAGCCGATGTCGCCGAGGGTAGCACCCGGCCGCACCACCGCGATCCCCTTCCACATGCACTCGTAGGTCACCTCGCACAGGCGCCGCGCCTGCACCGAGGGCTCGCCAACGTAGAACATGCGGCTCGTGTCCCCGTGCCATCCGTCCTTGATCACGGTGATGTCGATGTTCACGATGTCGCCGTTGCGAAGCACCTTGTCGCCCGGCACCCCGTGGCAGACCTGGTGGTTCACCGAGGTGCAGATCGACTTGGGATACGGGCGATGTCCCGGCGGCGCGTAGTTGAGCGGCGCGGGCACGGTTCCCTGCACGCCGACCATGTAGTCGTGGCAAAGCGTGTCGAGCGTCCCGGTGGAGACGCCCGGTTTCACGTACGGGGTGATGTAGTCGAGGACTTCC
>Ga0209131_1002440_pt1 | contig 12605 bp, 13 predicted proteins | sample GraSoi_2013_40cm_FD_185826 | JGI IMG/M metagenome (GOLD analysis project Ga0209131, IMG submission 185826) | Grasslands soil microbial communities from the Angelo Coastal Reserve, California, USA - Sample 9_17_2013_40cm (SPAdes) (version 2) | ecosystem: Environmental > Terrestrial > Soil >...
TGCATCTAGGCGACCAAGGGCTGCTTTGGCATGTCGGTCAGGATTCGCGGGGGCAGCACAAAGCAGGACTGCTAAACTCCCGCATACGAAACAGCCAAACCCACCTAAGAGTCTCATGTTTGCCCCCATTTCCCTGCGCCCGGCTCATTTGCATTAAAGGCAAGCCGGCGACTTGTGACTCTTCAGCCACAAGTCAAAAAGTTCGAGAGGTCGGCGCGCGACGATTGTGAACCGGGTCGCGTCGGCGTTGAGCTTTCACAAAGCGGGCAATCGCTTGCCTTAGCCCTTAGTCACAACGGGCTGTGGGTATTTGCCAACCGGATACTTGCCGATCGGGTACTTGCCGATTGGCGCTGCCGCCACCGGGGGCGGCTCCTTGCGCGGCAAATCGGCGGCCACGGCAACGCTCATCATGGCCACGAGTCCAGCCGTTACGATTATGATGGTCTTCATGATGTTAATCCCCTTGTGTTGGGCACCCGGACGGGCCGACCGAGTGACGCCCCTATTCCGCTCTGTCTGTGCAAGACGCCCGCTTCCACCATCCCACGTTCCGGCTCAATCGCCGGGGGATGGCTCCCGACTATTTGTCGCCTCGGCAGTCGATTGGTTCAAATCGGATAGGCGAAAGATTGGGACGTCGACTCTGCGCGCAAATTAACCAAAGGATTCACGCCAATCGCAGCTCCCGATCGCCTCTGGGTGCGCTTACCTAACTACCGCCGCATGCTCGCGCCGTGAATTGCCTTGGCAGCGGATGAGATTCGCAGCGGGTGCACATCGCCCAGACCACGTCGGAAAAGTTGGTCGGATGGATGTTACACCAAAGGGGGTGGCTTCCCGTCTTACGCCGCGCCCTTCTGGTTGGCGGGCGGCGCTTTCTTGTTGGCAGCTGAAATGCGAGTCTTCGTCACCGGCGCGAACGGCTTTATCGGGGGCGCAGTTGCATCAGCCCTCATCGCCGATGGCCATAAGGTTCGTGGTCTCGTTCGTGACAAGGTCAAGGCCGACACGGTTGCAGCCCAGGGCATCGAACCGGTCGTCGGCTCGCTCGATGATGCGGCCCTCTTGCAAGCCGAGGCTCGGGCCGCCGATGCCGTTGTCAATGCAGCCAACAGCGATCATCGCGGTGCAGTCGAGGCGCTGATTGCCGGCCTGGCCGGGTCCGGAAAACCGTTCCTCCATTCGAGCGGCAGCAGCATCGTGGCTGATCTCGCCATGGGCGAACCTTCGGATCGAATTTTTCATGAGGGGACGCCAATTAAGCCGCAAGCGGAAAAGGCCGCTCGCGTGGCAATCGACCGGCTTGTGCTCAATGCCCCCGGCATCCGCTCCGTGGTGCTCTGCAATAGCATGATCTACGGCAATGCCTTGGGACCGCCGGCGCGGAGCGTCCAGATCCCTGCGCTCGTGGCGCAAGCCAAGGCGTCCGGCATCGCGCGTTACATCGGACGCGGACTGAACCGCTGGTCGAACGTGCATATCGCCGATGCCGCGGCGCTCTATGCACTGGTCCTCACGAGAGCACGCGCCGGCACATTCATGTATGTCGAGAGCGGCGAAGAAGCGTTGGGCGAAATTGTGCGTGCGATCGTGGCGCGGGGAAGGTCTTCTTGCGCCGGAACGGGATGCAGGCGTCGATAATCACCCGCGAATTGCGCCGGTCGGTCTCGGTGTCGTAGCACATCGGGTCGAGCGCCGAGCTAGTAACCCGGATTGAGCGTAGCGGAATCCGGGATTCCGCCACTTCTTGTTCTGGCATGCCGCCAGTTGAGCCAGACCTGCGGCGTAACGACGAAGGAGACCTTTCATGATCCGTGGTTACAGTGACCATGCTGCCAATGAGCGGACGTTCCTGGCGTGGGTTCGCACGGCCATCGCCATCATGGCTTTCGGATTCCTCGTGGAAAAGTTCGACCTGTTCCTTGAGGTTGCCGCTCCCTCGCTGGTCGACCGTGCGCTCTCATTGCCGGGCCAGAGATTCGGCAACTTGGCCGGTCTAGCGCTTATCGTTCTTGGCACTGCCATAGTCGCAATAGCAGCGATCCGCTTTCTAATCACTGCGAAGAACATCGACAGCGAAGAGCTACACCGGGGTCCGGGATCGCGGATTGATGTGGCGCTTGCCCTCTTATTAGTCTCTCTCGGCTGTGCCCTATTCCTTTATCTATCTCATGCTCTTGTCGCCACGCAGTGAGGACGATCACCCGCCCCAACAAAGTGCCTGATGCCCCATCGCTTGGAGATTTAGGGTACTCGCTGTCGTTTAGCTATTGTAGCCGATCACTGGCCGATGTCCGCTTCACCCCGAAAGCGGACAAAATGGCATGCGCTTCTGTAGATCTGCTTTGTGCCTGCCAATCGCGATACCGTCCTCGAGTACCCTCGCTAAGAGAGATTATCTCCTCAGCAGGGCGGCTCGGAGCTCAATCAGCTTAGAGAGCTCCTGCTGTTGCTGTTCGATCCGGTCTGCATTTCTGTTTTCATCTTCGGCGCCGGAGTAGGCAGCCGCCTGTTCAATCAACTCATTGATATTCTGCCGGATGATGGCGATACGCTGATCAAGTTCGGTAAGGGATTGCTCGGTCATGTCTCCCTCCTGGCAAAATCAATTGAGCCGCAGAACGGCACGATTGCGACAGACATCATGCACCACCGGGCGGATCAGTGTTCGAATTTGGCGGCACGTCGGTCAGGGAGTGTTGCGGCCGAATGGCGGTTCGGGACCGAGCCGGCGGACCAGGTCCGGCGTGACCTCGGCAATGCTGCGCACGCCGAGCAATGCCATGTCGCGATCCACCTCATCCTTCAGCAGGGTAAGCGCGCGCTGCACGCCCGACTCGCCAGCAGCCACCGCCGCGAAGAGGAACGGCCGGCCGACAAACACGAACTGCGCGCCAAGCGCGAGCGCCTTGAGCACGTCGGTGCCGCGCCGCACGCCCCCGTCCAGTATCACGGTCATGCCCTTCGCCTCGGCTGCGATCTCGGGCAGCGTGCGTAGCGGCGACACCGTATGGTCAAGCTGCCGGCCGCCATGATTGGAGACCATCACTCCATCGACGCCGCATTCGCGCGCGATGCGGGCATCCTGCGGGGCGATCAGGCCCTTCACCACGAGCTTTCCCTTCCAGCGCCGGCGTATCAATTCGACATGCTTCCAGGCGAGTTGGTCGCGATTGCCGATATTGCGCACGAGATTCTTGGACAGGACGGGTGGACCGCGCGTCGCGTCCATATTCTCGAAATGCGGCATGCCGTGATTTTTCAGCGTGCGCATCCAGGTGCCGAGCAGCCAATGCGGATGCGTCGCTACATCCCAGGCGACCCGCGGTGTGATCAGGAGCGGGACCTGGAAGCCGGTGCGAATGTTGTGCTCGCGGTTCGAGGAAACCGGCACGTCGGCGGTCACCACGAAGGTGTCGTAGCCGGCGACGGCGACCCGATCGACGAGCGGCTCGATGCGCGACGCATCGCCCGCCAAATAGGCCTGGTACCAGGCGGCCGGGTTTGCCCGCCTAACGTCCTCGAGCTTGATCAAGGAGGCCGCGCTGAGAATCATCGGCACATTCGCCGCCGCGGCCGCGCGCGCGAGCACGATGTCGCCGCGATACGCGCACAGCGCGGCGGACCCGAACGGCGGGATGCCGAACGGCGCGGCGTAGGTCATGCCGAATAGCGTCGTCATCTGGTTGCGGCTCGAGACATCGTTGAGCACGCGCGGAACGAAGCCGTATTCGTCGAAAGCGCGGCGGTTATCGCGCAGCGCCGCGTCGGTCTCGACGGCTCCGGCGATGAAGCCGTAGATCATCCTCGGAAGGCGCCGGCGGGCCGTTTTCTCAAAATCCGCAAGCGACAGGTAACGCCTCAGGCGGCGCGGAACCGCGGTTTGCGAACGTTGCGCCGTCGCGAGCGGTCGGTCCGCGCTTGTGGTCTGGGGGGATGCGCTGCCGGGCGGTCGAGCGCCAAGCGATGTGTCCCGGGGCGCCTCGGCAGCGATGGTCTGATGCGGAGAAACGACGGACATGCAGGAGCCCTTTCGCGCGGTGTGCGAGACAATTCACGTTCGCGAAGGCGAGGATGCCGGTGCTGCGCCGCAACTGCAATGACCGCTCGGGGTCATTCGCGTCGGATTGATGCGGCGCCGCCGGTCGCGGCATGTCCGCTTCGCCCCGAAAGCGACGGTCTGACGTAAAGATGCCATGCCGTCGCTGAGTGCCATTCGCGTCGGATTGATGGGGCCGCCGGGTAACGGCACACCGCGTCGATTCGTTGCGAGGCTAAGTGGACATACCGCGACGGGCAGTAACCCACTTTAGACGGCGGCTCGGGTGTCCTTAAGCAGAAACGCGCATGGAATCGTGGCCAGCGTCAGCGTGGATACGATGAGGACGGTGCCGGGGATGCCGATGGCGTCGCTGAGGAATCCTGCAGCGGGCGGCGCGACGGCGGCCGCCCCGATCGCGATCGTGTAGAACACGCTGAGAAGATGTGTGCGCCGTTCCGGCGCGGCATAGTTTGGCACAGAGCCGTAGATCACGGTCGTGACGCCGTTAAGCACAACACCGACGAACGGAAGGATGATTAGCGTCAGTTGCAGCGGCAGCAGCAAGATCACGGCAATTCCCACTGACGCGAGCGCCTGGCAAATAGCGATGGTAGCGACGTTGCCGAGCCAATTGGCGATCCATCCGCAGGCAAGCTTGCCGGCGGCGCCGCCGACAAACACTAGCGTCAAAGCGAATCCAGCGGTCGTGACGGCCGCCCCCTTTCCGATCAGCAGGAACGGCAGGCACACAAAAAAGCTGCTTCGCACGACGCTGTCGGTGATGCCGAACAGCACGAGAACGCGAAAACCGAAGCGCTTTGCGGACGCACCTTCACCGTCCTCGCCGAGGACAAGCTCCGCAGACGCCGATCGCGGCTCCGGCGTGATCCTCGGGGTCAAAATGGCAATCACAATCGCCGCGACGACGCCGACGAGCCCAAGCAATGTGTAGGCCGGCCGCCACGGCAGGATCAGCAACAAACTTGTTGCCGTCGCTGGCAACAAAACCTTACCGACGTCGCCGGCGAAATTGTAAGCGCTGAAAGCCTTGAGCGACCGCGCCCCGCTGAACGCGCGCGTCACCAGCGCCGAGCCGATCGGATGCTGCGTCGCTGCGCCAATTCCGCCCAGCAGTAGCGCGAAAACCAGTAACGCAAATCCCGAGCTGAGGCCGGCCAAGCAGTAACACAGGCCGGCCAAGGCGGTCCCCGCTGCAAGCACAGTACCGGAACCGATCCGCGCAGCGACCACCGCGGCAGGGATCTGTAGACTTGCCAGGGTGCCGCTGTAGGTCGTCCGCAGTAAGCCAACCACCGCATAGTTCAATTCGAACTCGGCTTGCCAGATCGGGAGGGCGACCCAGACAAGATCGGTATATCCGTCATGCAGGATATGCGCGCCACAGGCGACGCCCAGTGCGCGCCGTTCGTCTCGCTTTGTCCCAGCCTCGTCGGAGGGCCGGACGGCCTCGACTGCTCCACTGACTGCCATGCTTGCTCCAATCGCGACGATTTTCCGCCTCGGCTCCCCCGACCGGACAACAAGCGCATGCTTGGCGCGGCCTTTTTCGCTTATGCGGATGAATATCTCCTCGATGTCAAGTTCGGCAGTCCGAAGGTAGGGCGAGACTTTCAGCGCTGGAGCTGCGACAAGAAATCGTCCATAAGTCGTCGCGTATCAGAACCCCTCCGGCAAATCCTTCGCCCACTTTTCTCGTATGCGGTCGTCGAGCGCCTTGCTCGAACGGGCGATGACCGGGAAGGTCTTTTTGCGCCGGAACGGGATGCAGGCGTCGATAATCACCCGCGAATTGCGCCGGTCGGTCTCGGTGTCGTAGCACATCGGGTCGAGCGCCGAGCTCCACCCGCCGTGACAGGCATGCACCGATTTGGTTCCGATAACGGAGTTTATCGGTAACTATCTCCTGGTTCTGGACTCCTGCCTCCAGCGGTCACGACAAAACAAGAAGGATCGAAAAGGCCCGCGATCGAGCTCGAGCGTTCCTCGGTGCGCCCATGGCTGTCACACCAGCCAAATCTTGGTGATCGCCAGTTTCTTTATTTGCTTTCGCTATGCTTCGGTGTGTTCATGACTGCAGTGCTAAGGCGACGCTCTATTTTGACGATGCTGCGGTTCTTTCGCTTCTGAGGTGAGTCCACGCTTTAGCAGCTCACGCACTGCGGCCGCGCGAATTAGCGGGGAGCTTAACCGCTCCGAGAATTTGAGGTGTTCCTTGCGGTGGTGGTGATTTCTGCTGGTCGCTTCATACTAGCCCCATCGATCTTGATGATGGTGATGTTCGAATCAGCCATCGAAATTACCGCCCAGTGGGCAGTCCAGGTTGAAATGCAAAATCGTCGAAGTGGTCATTTTTATACAGACCGCATATATGCGGCAGCCTAAGGTGAAACGCTGAGTTAGCCGCTGGGGTCTCGATGAAAACGTTCCTTCCTGCAATGCTGCTGATGATCGCTGTGTCGCCGGCGGTTGCGCAAACGACTACGCCATCGTCTCACGATGCTTCTGCCCACGATGTCTATCTGAATACCAAGGATCTCAAGTGGGACAGACTCGTCCCAGAGTTGGGAGCCGGTTCGCCTGAAATAACAATCCTGCACAAGGATCCAAAATCAGGAGCTACACAGCTCATGATTCGGAGCCCCGCGAATTATCATGCGCCAAGGCATTGGCACACAGCCAACGAAACGCACACCGTTATCTACGGCACCTGGATCATGAAGCATGATGGCGGAGAGAAGGAGAAAGAATTAGGTCCTGGTGGCTACAATTACATGCCGAGCAAAATGGTTCACGAGGCCTGGGTTGGACCCGACGGAAACCTACTTTTTATCACGGTCGACGGCCCATGGGATCTCAACATGATGGATGGCCCGAACGCAAAAATGCCACCAATCAACTAGGAGGAATTCCTTAGGACATCCGCGGCTGCGAATCGGCCGATATCGGCGACCTTCCAGTTGGGCCGAGCACGTAATCAATAAGGACGGAGTTCTCGGTACACACAGGGGCGGCTCCTGAAAGAAGGGGCGCGCCGACGCGACAATGCACTGCGATAGCCAAGAATTATGTTGTCGAACAATGGCTTGGCGTTATTGTATCCGCTCCCGGGATGGCTATATTATCGCTGCGGGCGAAATCCAGGTGATCGAGCCCCCATCTTTGTCAGGCCCGTCACGAACGGCGGGCCGTCATCTTTTCTAAGGACTTGCAGTGACTCGTTCCAATCGCACCGACCATATCCGCCTGACCTCCCATCCGGACCCGGGCGCGAAGCAACGATTCCCGATCCACTGGGGCGCGTCGACTGCGCGCGAACGCGGAGCGATTATTGGCACCGTGTCGCGGCCCCACGATCGTAACGTCATCGGCACCTATGGCGGCTCGTATACAGTATATCGCGCGCTTGCGGTTTCGGCGGGAGCGCTCGATCCCATTCGGCGTCCAGACCTCACGAACACGCATCCGGCCGCGAAAATTGGTCCGTTTGCGCAATGGACAGACGCGCGGCGCATTGTGTCGCTCGATCCCTGGGGCCATCTGGTTGCGGAAACTTTCGGCTCGGAGATGGCGGAAGGGCTCGACGTGCGGCCGACGATTGCGATCACCAAGGCGCGCCTGGATATCCACGAGATTCAGGACGCGCTGGCGGTCGGACGGCTGCTCCATGACGGAGATGTCGTGCATAACAACGGCGCGGTCTCGGTGGTAAAGATCGCCGTCGATCCGGTTTGGTATTTACCTGGAATCGCGGAACGTTTTGGCACAACCGAGATAGGCCTACGCCGCGCGCTGTTCGAACAGACCGCCGGCATGTTTCCCGAACTCGTGACCCGGCTTGATCTGCATGTTTTCCTGCCGCCGATCGGGGGCACCACGGTTTACCTTTTTGGTGACGTTGCAAAGCTTTCCGACGCGCGCACGCGCATCACCTGCCGCGTCCACGATGAATGCAACGGTTCCGACGTCTTCGGCTCCGATATCTGCACCTGCCGGCCTTATCTAATCCACGGCATTGAGGAATGCGCGCGCGGTGCCCAGTCCGGCGGATTGGGCATTATTGTCTACAACCGCAAGGAAGGCCGTGCGCTCGGCGAGGTGACGAAGTTCCTCGTCTATAATGCACGCAAGCGGCAAGAAGGCGGGGATGCGGCCGCGACCTACTTCGAACGTACTGAATGCGTGGCCGGTGTCCAAGATGCACGCTTTCAGCAGCTCATGCCGGACGTGATCCACTGGCTGGGGTTGCGGCGGATCGACCGCTTTGTTTCGATGAGTGATATGAAATATGACGCCCTGACGGCGCAGGGCATAGAGATTCTTGAGCGCGTCCCGATCCCGGACAAGCTTGTGCCCGCGCATGCCCATGTCGAAATCACAGCAAAGAAAGCCGCCGGCTATTATTCGCCCGAGACGCCGAAACCCGACGACTCGCTAGATTCGCTCGGTCGATCGCTCAACAAGTACTGACACGGACATATGGGCAGTTCCTAAAGTGCAAATCGACCGCTGCCGTTTTCTCTTTTGAACTCTGAAGCTGCCCTACTGGCGCGTATATATCCTCACGGGTACCAGTTTCCGCATTTTCATCAACGCGGCCAGTCACCCACACGCAAGTTCCCGTGAGGCGGCTCGCCTCGGGAGGGTCAACGGCGGTGCGGGGTTCTGAACAAAGAAGCCGCACACTGGTAGGGAAGAAATCATGGAAGGCGTCACCGTCGTCGACCATCCGTTGGTGCAGCACAAACTCACGCTCATCCGAGACAAAAACCGTTCCACTAAGTCTTTTCGGGAGCTTCTCAAAGAGATAGGGATGCTGCTGTGCTACGAGGTAACGCGCGATCTGCCGCTGACCGATGTCGAGATCAAGACGCCGCTCGCACGTATGATCGCTCGACGCATCGCCGGCAAGAAGCTTGTATTTGCCCCTGTCCTTCGTGCTGGCATGACGTTTGCGGAAGGAATGCTCGATCTCGTTCCAGCTGCGCGAGTGGCGCATATCGGCCTTTATCGCGAGCCTGAGACTTTCGTTGCGATCGAGTATTTCTTCAAGGCGCCATCCGATCTCAGCGAACGGCTCGTAATTGTGGTTGTTCCCATCCTTGCTACTGCGAATACTGCGGTCGCGGCGGTGGACCGGCTGAAAGAACGAGGGGGAAAGGAGATACGGCTTGTCTGCCTGATCAGCGCGCCTCAAGGCATCGAGCGGATGCGTGGAGCCCATCCCGACGTACCGATCTGGACGGCTGCAATCGACGAATCCCTCGACGAGCGCGCGTTCATCGTGCCCGGTCTCGGCGACGCCGGCGATCGAGCGTACGGGACGAGGTAAGGGTGAGGTAACAGAGCTTTGCGAGCCAGTCCTTCTGCCCGCCTGCGATTTAGGTGATGCAAAAAAGATTCCCCAATCCCATCGACAAACACGTCAGCAGTCGTGTGCGTAGGCGCCAGACGACGCTCGACGATAGGCTCGGTGTTTCGGGACGCGATCAAGGTAGTCCGTGAATGCAGTTCGTGCGTGATCTCCGCGCGTCAGCTTCACATGCCACGTCGCTTTGATGGCCATCGTCTTCCCCCCCGGAGCCGACGCGTATAGGCGTCTCAATCGCCGTGAGTGCCGTACCGCTATCGCACGTTGTGGAAACGTCCCGTTTGGCACACCATATTAGACGGATGAGCAGAAAAGAACGAAAGCGTTCTGGCGGGTCAGATCAGAACAAGGCCATCGCCCGCTGGGATAACGAGGGCGGCGCTCCAAAGGGGGCACCGCAAGAAGATCGCAGTGAACTGGCACCCCTCACTAACGAAGAGGAGCATATTTTGCGGTGCCTCGGCGCCGCAGTCATCATGCAATGGAACGATCTTCCCACAAAAATCCAGCGCGAACTTTTTGAACATGCGAGTTCCATGGGTGAGCTGAATCACACAGCTGAGCTGAAGGGTCAGGTCGCTCGATTCCTTCACCAGCACAAAGACGACGGGCGGGAGTCAGCTTAGGCACGCTGGTTCAGAATCGAACGCATCCTTGCCGCCGCTCTGAGGTTGAATGAATCCGTGCTCCCAGCCACTCCCCACAAGAAGGAGGGGAGCCCACTGAGTTCGCGGCCCTGTATAGGATCGAATTTTGGAAGATGGACTTAGGAGCATTCACCGGGAGGGGCCAAGGCGGGCCATGCCTCACTGATGCGGCCCAATAGGCCGCTCCCGATGTAGCCGTCGCAAACGTGCCGCTACGCCGCAACCCGAACGGTGCCGCAGCGATCATCGCGGCTTGAGTAACCCGGGGGCATAGCACCTCCATTTGGTTTTTCGTTGTGTGTGCGCAGCGCTCCTGACGAATGGATGATCTGCGCACAGTTTGGATTTGGTGAGTGTCGATGCTGCTGTCAATGGGGTGTGTGTGCCGAAAACTAGATTCTGCAATATTGGTGATGAAGTCCGCCGAGAACAGGCTGTGATGTGCAGCCAGAATTGGCAAAATCAGCGATGGGGTAGCAATCCGCAAACCAGCCTACACACTGCATAACATCCAGACTCAGAACCCCTTCGGCAAATCCTTCGCCCACTTTTCTCGGATGCGGTCGTCGAGCGCCTTGCTCGAACGGGCGATAACCGGAAAGGTCTTCTTGCGCCGGAACGGGATGCAGGCGTCGATGATCACCCGCGAATTGCGCCGGTCGGTCTCGGTGTCGTAGCACATCGGATCGAGCGCCGAGCTCCATCCGCCGTGGATGATATCGACCTGATCGCGCGGATCGCAGCGCGTGCACATCGCCCAGACCACGTCGCTGAAGTTGGTTGGATCGATGTCGTCGTCCACGACGATGGTCCAGCGGTTGTTGTAGGCGCCGGCGTGGCAATGCGACGCCACCATGGCGGCCTGCTTGGAATGCCCGCCGTAGAGCGTCTTGATCGAGATCACGAGCATGAAGCGGCTGCCGCCGGCTTCGTGCGTCCATACGCCCTGCACGCCGGGGATGCCCGCCGCTTCGAGCTGGTTCCACACCGCGCCGCAACGGTACGAACCGAAATAAAAGGTGTTGTCGTTGGGCGGCACGGCCGGGATCGCGCCCACCAGGATGGGATCGTCGCGATACATCAAGGTGTCGATGCGGATCGCAGGCTCGAGATCGCTGCCGCTGGCGTAGTAGCCGGTCCACTCGCCGAGCGGCCCTTCCTTGATCCTGTCGTCGGGATGGATCAGGCCTTCGAAGGCGATCTCCGCATTCGCCGGCACCGGCAGGCCGGTCTTCGGCATGTTGATGACCTCGATCGGCTCGCCAAGGATGCCCCCGGCTGCCTCCAGCTCGTTCTTGCCGTAGGGAATCTCGATGCCGCCGAGCATCACCAGCACGGGGTGCATGCCGGCGACGACGGCGACCGGGCAAGGCTCGCCGCGCTCGTGGTATTTGCGCATGATGATCAAGCCGTGCTTGCCCGGCGACATCATCACCGACGCGACGTTGCGCTCATGCGACTGCACGCGATAGCAGCCGTAGTTGATCCAGCCGGAATCGGGGTCCTTCATCGCGACGAGGCAGCCGGTGCCGATATACGGCCCGCCGTCGTGCTCGTGCCAGACCGGGGTGGGGATTTTTTCGATGTCGACGTCGGCCCCCGCGAACACGTTGTCCAAGAGCGGCCCGCCGTTGACGGCCTTCGTCGGCTCCGACGGCGCGTTCTTGAAATAGTTGCGCCACCACTGGATCTGCTCCATCTCCGCCGTTTCCGGCGGTAGGCCCAGCGCCAGGTTGACGCGCGGTATAGAGGTCAGGATGTTGGCGATGACCCGGTGGCCTTTGGGAAAGCCGGGGACCTCGTCGAACAGCACCGCGGGATTGCCCATCCTGCGCATATAGATGTCGACGATGCCGCCGATCTCCTCTTTCGGCTCGGCGCCGGTGATGACCTTGAGCTCGCCCGCGGCGCGGACGCCTTCGATCCAGTCGCGCAAATCCCGGTTGGCCATCTCACGTCCCCGTCGTTGCTTGGTGATACCGAAGATTATACTTCGGGGTAGGACCCGGATTAGTGGGTTCCTTTGAATGATCTTACTTCAAGACCAGATGCCTAAAAAAAGGCTGTGACTTCGGAGATTATTTGAAGCAGGAATCCCAAGCCCAATATGCTCCAGCCAAACAAAAACACGCGTGGATGCAAGAGCGCGGCGAAGTAAATTTTGCGCCCTTGTGAGTCCGTTTGCTGAGCCCCTTCCACAGTTCCACCGAACGAAATAGCAATTAGAACTATCCCAACAAAGTTTAAAATGAGACCTATCAGCAACAAATACTCCATTATCTTCCTCCCGCACGTTCAGACGTTCTGAATCTAGGGCGTGTACTCATAAATCCGGCTCTGCAAGCGCGGCTCAGCCAATGTCCGCTTCGCTCCGAAAGCGACTGAATTGCTTCGTCGCCGCGAAATGTCGCGATGTGCCATAGGCGGACTTATGCACTGCAGCACAGCGCTATTCGATCACCTCGTCGGCCCGCGCTAGAAACGACTCCGGGATGGTAAGACCGAGCGTCCGTCGAACACGGCG
>Ga0209131_1002443_pt1 | contig 12591 bp, 8 predicted proteins | sample GraSoi_2013_40cm_FD_185826 | JGI IMG/M metagenome (GOLD analysis project Ga0209131, IMG submission 185826) | Grasslands soil microbial communities from the Angelo Coastal Reserve, California, USA - Sample 9_17_2013_40cm (SPAdes) (version 2) | ecosystem: Environmental > Terrestrial > Soil >...
CGATGACTTGCTTCAAACCAAATTGTCCCGCGGGCACACCCGAGTAAATTAAGTCGGCAAGTTCCGTATCGCCTTTGCGATAGCTTTTGATCACCGCGGCTGCATGAACGCCAGTCGCCGTGCGAAACGCGTCGCGGCCAAAGACCGGGTAATTGAGCGGGATGGTCCAGTGACAGGCCTCCGCGGCTTTCTCGCAGTACTCACCCAGGCGCATCAGATCGTTTTCGATCCAGCCCAGAAGTTTCAGATTGACCAACAACTGATCCATCGGCGTGTTGCCGACGCGCTCTCCCATGCCGAGGGCTGAACCATGAATCTGGTCAGCGCCGCCTTCGATCGCCGCGATTGAATTGATAACTCCCAGGCCGCGATCCTGATGGCCGTGCCAGTCAAGACGAACCGTTTCGCCCTGCTCATCAATTATTCCGCGCACAAATTTCACTACCTCGCGCGCGCCATCCGGCGTGGCGTGGCCAACCGTATCGCAGACACACACGGCGCGTGCGCCGCAGCGAATCGCGGTGGTGTAGAGCGCGCGAATCGTTTCGGGATTGGCGCGCGTGGTGTCTTCGGTGACAAACATCACCGGCAAGCCTTCGTTTACGGCAAACGTCACCGCGTCTTCGGTCATTTCCAGGAGTTTATCCAGGGTCCATGCTTCCGCGTAGAAACGAATCGGCGAGGATCCGATAAAGGTGCAGGCTTCGATGGGAATTCCGGCGCGCTGCGAAATCTCCACAATCGGAATAATGTCATTGCGGTGCGTGCGCGCGGCGCAGTTGGGCCTGATGCGCAACCTCTTTTCGGCGATCTCGCGGGCCATTAATTCGACGCTCGCCGCATGGGCGCCGCCCGCGCCGGGCAAACCAATGTCGGCGGTGTCGATACCGAGCGCGTCCATCAAATGAAGTAACTCGATCTTCTTTTCGACGGGGGGCTCACAAACTGAAGGCGATTGGAGCCCGTCGCGCAGCGTTTCATCATCGAAGCCGATGTGGCGATCAGGTTTGCCGAACGTCGGCTCGGCTTTGTTCCAGTCGTAGATTAGTTCGGCAACTGACACGTCAGACACCTCGATTTAGAGTTCATAGTTCTGGTACGGAACCGCTTGCGGTCTTTGATACGGACGCATCAACCCGCTCGCTACCGCAAGCGGTTTCGTACCGGTTTCGACCCGAGCGAAAGCTTGTACTCTCAACCGAATTCGATTACAACAACCGCAAGGCTCGGATGTCAACTCAACGTTCAGATGCTGTGCGAGCGCCGCGAGCGCGTATCGAAAGAATCGCCTTGGGCTCAGATCGTGCTGCGAAAATAATGGCCGTGCGCGCCAGCATCGCGCGCGTGGCTGAGGTTGATTCCGGCTGGCGCGAAGCAACTGTGGTGGCCAGATCGGTTGTGACTGACGCCCCGGCGATGCCTTTGACGGATTGGGAGTTGATGAGCGGTGCGCGCCAACGCGCCCTGGCCGTGCGGAAAATTCTGACCGAGCAAAACCTCGATGCCGATTTGTATGTCGGACTGGAGGGCGGCTTTCATTCGATCTCGGTTGAGGGCGATTGGCACACGTTCCTGCGCGGTTGGGCTTTTGTGACTGACGGCGAGCGAGACAGCTTCGGCATGTCGCCTTCCATCATGGTCCCGCCCGCAATTGTGAAGAACGTGATCGAAGGCAAGCGCGAGCTTGGTCTGGTGATTGACGAAGTTTCCGGCGCGCGCGACGTGCGCAGCCGCCAGGGCGCCTGGGGCGTACTCTCAAAGGATCTGCTGACGCGATCGATGAGTTTCGAAGCGGCGCTGGTTGCGGCGTTTGCTCCCTTCTACAATCGAGAGTTGTACTCAACAGTCCCTTAGCGGCTCTGCCGCAGCACAGTGCGGTAAGCCTCCGGCTTACCGAACGCAGTCAGATAATAGTTGGAGGCTGCGTCTCCCCCATGTTTCGGAGGCTTAGCCTCCGGACGGTAAGGGATCTCTGAGCCGGTAAGCCATAGGCTTACCGCATTGTGCTGCGGCAGAGCCGCAATCGTTAACAATCGCAGCCATGCCTCCGCTCAACGACTCGCCCTCATCAATGCTAAAATCCTTTCCAGATGCGGGTCACTATTGGGCAGATCAATACGATCAACGGCGATTACGAAGGCAACGTTGCGCGTATCCTCAGCGCCATCGATCAGGCTAAGAAAGACGCTTCCGATCTCATCGTGTTTCCGGAAGTGACCGTTCAGGGCTACACCTCGCTGGACTGGTTCCTCGATAAAGACGTGGTGCGATCGTGTCTCGATCCGCTCGAGCAGATTATTGCGGCGACCGCTGGTTTGACGGCAATTGTCGGGACTGTGCGGCCGAACGATCAGCCTAATGGCCGCCGGCTTTACAACTCCGCCGCGGTGATTTCCAACCGAAGGCTGCTCGGGTTTGCCGACAAGACCCTGCTTCCCGAATACGACGTCTTCGACGATCCGCGTTATTTCGAGCCGGGGCAGAAGCGCGGCTTATTCAACATCGGCGATACCCGGCTCGGCATCGCGGTTTGCGAAGACTTCTGGAACGACAAGACCTTCTGGCGCCAGCGACTCTACCCGAACGATCCGGCCCAGGAGTTGATAGAAATGGGCGCGAACCTGCTGGTTTCGATCAATGCGTCACCTTTCAATAAAGGCAAGATGAAGATTCGCTGCGAAATGGTCTCGCATCGCGCCAAAGCAGCGAGCATACCGATTGTGTTTGTGAATCTTATCGGCGGGAACGATGGCGTAATTTTTGACGGTGCCAGCATCATTTCAGATCGTCACGGCAAGATCATTCTGCAAGCGTCGCCCTTCGAAGAATTCGTCGCTACCGTGGATCTGGATTGCGGAATTCCGGACGCTCGTTGTTTGCCGGGCGACGACATCGAGACGGTACGCCAGGCGCTGGTGCTCGGCGTCCGCGACTACGCCTGCAAGAACAATTTCACGAAAGTGGTCTTCGGTTTGTCCGGTGGTCTTGATTCGGCGGTGGTGGCGGCGCTGGCTGCCGATGCCCTGGGAGCTGAGAACGTGCTCGCGGTGATGATGCCCTCGCCTTATTCCTCGCGCGGCAGCATCGACGATTCGGTTGATCTCGGCCAACGGCTTGGCATTAACACCATTGAAAGGCCAATCGGCGAAGCCTTTCACGCGTTGCGGAATGAATTGGGACTTCCCGAGCCGGCCGTCCAGAGCGATTCGCGCGCGACGGAACTGGCGGTAGAAAATCTGCAATCACGTCTGCGCGGAAACATCCTGATGACAATCTCCAATGCCGAGAAACGTTTATTGCTTTCCACGGGAAACAAATCAGAGCTGGCGCTCGGCTATTGCACGCTTTACGGAGACACGAACGGCGGCCTGGCGGTGATTGGCGATGTTTTGAAAACTGAAGTTTACGAACTGGCCCGGCTCTATAATCGCGAGCGTGACCTGATTCCGCTGTCAATCATCAACAAACGACCTTCGGCTGAACTGGCGCCCGAACAGTTTGACGATCAGTCTCTCCCGCCCTACGACAAACTGGATCCGATCCTTAAACTGTATTTCGAGCAGAAAGCTTCGCCGGAAGAAATCATTGCGGCGGGCCACGACACCGAACTCGTCTATGACATCCTCAATCGCGTCGAGTCTCCGGCAAATGAATTCAAACGCCGCCAATTGCCTCCGACGCTGATCATCTCACGCAACGCGATCGGTATTGGCAGGCGGCGACCGATCACTCATCGCTACCGCCGACGCCCTGCCAGCATCGGACGCGGCGCGCCAGAATAAACCGCGGCGGGGTCAGTCAGGACACGGGGCTTGCTCCGGTGCGCACTCCTGAAGCAAAATTGTTGACGTTTAGAAAATCCTATTTCCTGAAATTCTGATCAAAGGTGAAACGATGAAAATAAGATCGTTCGTAGCGCGTGCTGGGCTTGCTTTGACTGCGGCAATAGTCGGCTGTCTGGTCAGCGCCAGCGTAACTTCTCTGACAGTTGGCCAGCGTCCCGGTCAACCCAACCTCTCGCCGGAGGAGCAGAGTATGGTCAAGGCGATCATGGCTGCTCCCGATCCCGCGGCCAGGCTCAAAGCCGTCGAGGTTCTGATTAAGAAACATCCCCAGACGCCTGTACGAGAGCGCTTGGCCCGCGAGGTGGCCAATCAAATCGCCAGCGTCAAAGACGCCGCGCAGAAACTGACTCTGGCTCAGCAGTACCAGGCGATTTTCACCGGGCCATCCGAGCAGCAAATGATTGTGCCCATACTGATCGATGCCCTGGGCGAAGCTAAGCGATTTGATGAGGCTTTTTCGAGCGGGTCAGAATTTCTGACGCACAACCCGGATTCGTTATTTGTCCTGGTGCAACTGTTATCGATCGGAACTGATCAGGCAAAACAGAAGAACTCGAAATTTGTTATACAGAGCCTGCGCTACGGAGCTCACGCGATCGAACTGATTGAAGCGGATAAAAAACCCGCCGAAATGGACGACGCGGGTTGGACCAGGTACAAGAGTACTGGCTTGCCGCAGCTTTACCAGTCGATGGGACTTCTGAGTCTTGTCCAGGGTGACCGCCCCGGGGCTAAGACTCGGCTGACAAGAGCGATTGAACTCGCGCCCACCGATGCGTTCAATCATCTGCTGCTCGCCGAAATCCTCAACGAGGAATATCAGGACGCTGCCCGGCACTATCAAAGCGCGCCCAATGGCCCAGCCAAAGACGGAGAGCTGAAGAGCGTGCTCGCGTCCCTCGATTTGGTGATCGATGCTTATGCGCACATGATCGCTCTGGCGGAAGGCAACGAACGCATGGCATCCGTGCGACAACAATACCTTCAGGATTTCGAGGCCTACTACAAATACCGCCACCACAATTCAATCGAGGGTATGCAGCAACTGATTGATAAGTACAAAACGCCGGGTAAGTAGCGACAGGAGCACACGCATCCTGAGTGCGGTTCGCAGGCATCTCTACCTGCGTCTTGACCCGATCTTTACGGATGAAACTTGAACTCATCGAAGGTCCCATTCTGATCCGGCCATTTCGTGAAGAGGACGCCGGCGCATTATATGAAGCGGTGCGCGAGTCGATTTCAGAAGTCTCTCCCTGGCTTCCCTGGTGTCACCAGAACTATTCGATCGAAGAAAGCAGAGAGTTCATTGGCTCGAGAGAATTAGCTTCGCAGGGCGGTGAATGGTACAGCTTTGGAATTTTCGAAGCAGACAGCGGCAGGTTTCTCGGGGGCGTTGGGATTAACTTCATTAACCGCGTGCATCAGGTGGCGAATCTCGGTTATTGGGTGCGGACCAGCGCCGCGGGGCGCGGGGTAGCAACCAGGGCCACGCGTCTGGCCGCGAGATTTGCCTTCGCACAACTGGGTCTGCAACGGATCGAGATTGTCGCGGCAGTCGGCAATATCCCCAGCCAGCGTGTGGCCGAGAAAGCCCGTGCCCGCCGCGAAGGCGTTCTGCGGAATCGGCTGCTGATTAATGGCGAGTCGCTCGACGCGGTGCTGTTTTCGCTGGTTCCGGAAGATGTTTTGAGTGACACAGACTTCAGTCTGTGATCGTTTTGATCAAAGGCATTCAAATCACAGACTGAAGTCTGTGCCACTTATGCTACCCTCGTGGGGATGTCCGAACGACTGCACCATCGCGATCTGGTTCGCGAATTCCTCAGTTACATTCAGGTCGAGAAAGGCCTCTCGACTAACACGCTGCAAAGCTACGCCCGTGATATTAGCAGGCTGCAAGCCTGGTCGCTGAAAAACCATAAGCAGATCGAAAAGCTCGAGCGCACCGATCTGCGCGAATGGATCGCGAGCATGTCACGCGAAGGCCAGGCGCCGGCATCCGTGACGCGGGCGGTCAGCGCCGCGCGCGGCTTCTTTCGCTTTTTGATGCTGGACGGACACATCAAAAGGCATCCGGCTGAAGATATCCATACGCCGCAACAGAATTCTCGCTTGCCACAGTTTCTCACAGAGGAGGAGATGGAGCGGCTTCTCTCAGCGCCCGATGTGAAGACCGATATCGGTGTGCGCGATCGAGCGATGCTGGAGATTTTGTACGCGGCGGGCCTGCGAGTTTCAGAGATGTGCTCGTTAGGGACGAGCGATATCAACATAGACGCAGCGCTGTTGACCTGTCATGGGAAAGGAAGCAAGCAGCGCCGTATTCCGATCGGTAAGAGCGCCGTGCGCTGGCTCCAGCGTTACCTGGGAATCCGCAGCCGATTGGGTAACGAAGGCAAGCCCGAGTTATTCCTGCATCGTGGCCGGCAAATGACGCGGCAAACTGCCTGGACGATCATTAAGACGCACGCTGCTCAGGCGGGAGTGCCGGACATCTCTCCGCACACTTTGCGCCACAGCTTTGGCACGCACTTGATGCAGCACGGCGCTGATTCGCGTTCGGTGCAGGCGCTTTTGGGCCATGCCGACATTTCCACGACCGAAATCTACACTCACATCACCGACCTGCACATGCGCAAGGCCTACGATCGATTTCATCCGCGGGCGCGCGGTGCGGGCAAGGGTAAGTAAGAAAGGATTAACCACAAAGACACGAAGACACAAAGCAAAGCCACAGCGGAGCAGTCGCAGCCTCTCCTTTATGCGGTTTTGTGTGCTTTGTGTCTTTGTGACTTCGTGGTTAATCTCTCTTAACAATGAACCCAGTCTCAACCGTCGAAGTCACCCGCACCTATCTCGAAATGCGCGACCCAGCAGAGTTGCAGTCCGCGCGCTATGATGATCCGGGCATTCGAGTTGAGCAGATGCATGACTCCTCTGCTTCGTTCTTCCGTTATTTGTACGTGGAGGTCGGCCGAAACTATCACTGGATCGATCGTCTGCCCTGGACCGATGAAGAAATCGTTGCGCACATGAACCAGCCGGAGATCTCTTTGTGGTTGATGACTGAAGATGGCGCGAACGCGGGCTACTTCGAACTGCGTCGTTGCGAAGATGGTTCGGTCGAAGTCGCGTACTTTGGATTGCTGCCGCAATTCATCGGACGCGGATTGGGCAAGCACCTGCTGACTTGCGCGGTTGAGCAAGCCTGGTCGGACGGCGCGAATCGCGTCTGGTTGCACACCTGCACGCTCGATGATAAGGCCGCGCTGCCGAATTATTTGAAGCGAGGCTTTCAACCTTATAAGAGTGAGAACTATTCGATTGAGTTATGAGCCAGGAGCACCAGTGCCAGCAGTTTTAGACGCTGAAAGCGTCGATGGAGAAGTACAGCAGCGCGGAGAAACCAGCTGCGGCCATACCGTAAATTCTTTTTTTGACTCCGCTAGGAGTCAGATGTTTATGGATCCGAGGATGATAAAAATCCCGGCTCCGTCAGGAGCGGAATATGGCGCAAGGGACTCTCATTAAGAGAGAATTGTACGCGTCTATAAACATTTGGTCCCCAAGGGACTAACATGCAAACAATTTTGAGGGCATCTTTTATCGAAATGAGAATCAACTTCCGAAACCTTCTGACTCTGAAATTAATCATGGCTCTGTCCCTCACGGCAATCGCGGAGGGACAGCCTCGCGCGAAATCACAACCTCAATCCTTCGACATCATCATCAGGGGCGGCACCGTCTATGACGGAACCGGCCGTCCGCCTGTAAGAACAGATGTCGGAATCAAAGGCGATCGCATCGCTGCGCGGTTTGAAACGATCGGAAGCATTTTCCAATTTCAATTTCTCATTTATCATTTGGACGGGCTTATCGTTCGTACCGGTTCGAGTGAATACCACAAGCTGCGTTTCAATCGGCTGGAGTGAGCGTCCTCCTAAGAGTCGCCTCGCACTCCTTGGCTTCGGCGCTGCAATTTTTATCCGATAGATCTTTATAAGATGGAAAGTTTTAATCCATTAATCACTTGTGGTCTATCCGCTGAGTCGCTGAAAAAGACTCGGAAGCGAGCCCGAAATCACGTTAGTGTCTCACAGGCAAAAATTTGTCTTCTATCCAGCGCTGGGTAAGCGGGCAGTCGACTGCCCTGCGGCATCGAATACAAGTGGGATCCCTATCAGAAGATAATGTCGAAGCCGCCGCTGAAAAATCGATGGTAAGAAGCAAAGAATTCCCCGAAGCGCGGGTCGGCGGTGTTAGCGCGCACATCGCGCGGATTGAAGTGGTCGGTTAAGTTGAATACTCGCAGAGACAGCCGCACGCCATACTTCTTTGTCAGTTGAAACTCTTTCGCTATCTCCGCGTCGAGTGAAAGGAAGGTAGGAAACCGCGTCTGGTCCGAGTTGCGGACGCCGACGAAATTCTGTTCCGCGTCACGCACGGAATAGGGGAAGCCTGAACGCACCTCGAAGATCGGCGCTATCGTAATCCGGCGCGGGAGATTGATTGTGCCCCAGGCAAGCAAACGGTTCGGCACGTCGAATGGAAGGTTCGAATATTGGTTTTGCCGGATCACGGGCGCGCCAAAGTCGCCGAAGTAGCTGTTGAAATCATTGAGGTCACCGCGCGCGCGCGATCGCACGTAGGAAATAAAGAATTGGTCCTTATGAGGCAGGCGAAGACGCGCAGTCAATTCGAGCGCGCGGTAGGTGGCTTGGCCGGCTGAGCGCAGCACGATGCCGCTCCGCCCCCTGAAGTCCAGTTCCGGGTTGACGATGTAAATATTATCCGTACGACTACCGGTTACATTGGCGCGCAGATCGAGCCACCGGGTAACAATCTGATCCACCTGAAGGTTCCACTTAAGATTTTGGGGGACGAAGCCGGCTTCACCGCCGGCTCGTTTTCTGAAATCCAGAGGTTCTATCGGCGGGGTGTCCACTAAGACGTTCACAAAGTGATTGCTGTCGATTACCGTCACGCCGTCCGCGGCATAAGTGGTCACAGTGCGCGAGGGATACCGCCCGAAACTACGAATGTTCAGCGGGACCTTGTCATAGAAGAAACCAATGCCACCTCGCAAGACGGTCCGGTCGTTTTTAAACGGCGACCACGCAACCCCGGCGCGCGGCGCGAGGTTGCTTTCCTTGCCGATTCTTTGATCTTCGAACCGTAGTCCGACGTCAATACTTAGATTTGACCGCAACAGCAGCCGATCCTGCGCGAAACCGACGTATTCGCGGTTCTCGGCCTGGATGGTTCGAACTCCTCTGAAAACGATTCGTTCGGCCAGCGTATCGTCCTGCCGCACAACGTTGACCGGGCGGGCGGAGTAGTTGAGAAGGTTATCGACTTTGTTGAAGTCGAAGCCAACTTTGATCTCATGACCCGCGCCTAAAAAGTGTTTTGTCGGAGAACTGTAGACTTCGAACAACTCCAGCCGGTGTGAATGTCTTGCCTGGGTAGCGAAATAATTACCCCGCTCCACGGTCGGAGTCAGTGTTTGCTCGCTCTCACCCTGTCCCCACACGTCGGCGTCAAATCGCTTGAACGAAAAGGCAGATTGCAGGAGACCTTCTCGTATCTGGAAACGGTCGCGCACAGTGACGACAAAATCTTTCTGCTTATAGTTCGGTGTTACGGGTTGCGGCCGAAAGAAGTCCAGGTTGACAAATTGATCGCGCTGAGGGAAATAGCCGAAAGTGACAGTTTGCGTGTGGCGATTGCTCAGGATCAGGTCGAGTTGCGAGAAGGAGCTCTGTGATTCACTCTTCGTTTCGTTAACTGGAAATGGCAGTCCGCGCACGGGCTGCTTGGCAATGGAATATGAAACCGATTGGGACAGGAATAGACGATCTTTGATCAGCGGACCATTGAAGTTCACCCTGGGCGTGTCTTCGGCAACGCCGCGGATGTGTCCGCCCTTAAAGCGCAGATCAGGAAGGAAGTCATTGACCTCGAAGTGCCAACGATCTTTGCCCCGACGCGTCTCGACCGCAGCCACGCCACCGGTAAAGGCGCCATATTCTGCGGTGTAAGGATGCTGAAATACCTGCACCGATTCGACCGAATCAATCGGCAAATTCAACCTGAAGTTACCACTGGCGGGGTCAGAAGCGTTGAGACCGTTTATCAACAACGCGCTCTGCTGTTCTGTTGCTCCCTCAATGCTGATCTCGCCAGTTGATGAGCGCACAACACCAGGGATTAAGGGCAGCGCCTCATCGACGCGGGCAGCAGCGAGAGGCAGGCGTTGAAGTGATTGGCGTTGCAGCGTACCGGCCGCGGTCGACGCACCGGCCTGGACATTCGTAGCCTCGTCAGGAATAAGCGCGATCGTTACGTTCTCGGTTACCGCGGCAATCTTAAGCGAGACTGCAACCTCGGTCGTCTCGTCATTTTTGACGACGACGTCATTCCTATTGAAGGTTTCAAATCCCGCACTCTCAACGCGCAGTCTGTAATTGCCTGGCGTGAGAGTGGCTGGAAATTTAGCGACGCCCTGTTCGTCGGTTGACGCAGTGGCGGCAACTTTTGCGTTATTGTTGGCAGGCCACAATGAGCAAACAGCGCCGGCTATGGGGCGTTGCTGCGCGTCGGTGACGGACACGCGCACGCCTAAGCCGTCGTTCTGGGATTGCTGACCCAGGACCGTGCTAAAAGCACAAACCAAAAACACTGCCAGGGTGAAGCAATGTTTCGCCAAAGAATAGGGGGTCTTCGACCTTTGCATCAATACTCTATTTCAAAACTTACTGCGTACGGACGTTGCAAGATTGTGGAAAAACCTTCCAAATTGCAAGTGCCAGGTGGTTCCCGCACGGTTAATAGGATTGTACTGGATAGTGATATAAAACGCAGCGGGCCGACGCGCACCTTCTTTCTTTTCGAGTTTGGGAATGAACCTGGGAAAGTTAAAGCTTCCGTCACTTGCGCGTCAAATGAAATGAACGTGGGAAAGGCGCCCGCTCGATAGCGTGCGCCGAAGTCCAAACCTTCGCTTACCGCCGGAAAGGGGAAACCTCTCGGCTTTGTTCATTATCGCACGAACCTCCGGGAGTAGTCTGCCGATGCCGGATACGGTTAGAATGCGCGCTACATCTCAAGATCTCTCGCGGGCCATCGCCGAATGCTCACTCGCCTGGTGTGCGGCAGGGTTTTTAGACGACGCAGAGAGCTCATGAAAGTTTCTGGGTCATGCAACTGAGACTCAATCTTCAGTGGAAAGTCCTGCTGCTCGTGGCAGGCACGATTACGGCAATCCTGCTGGCGTCAACCTATTTGCACGGGCTACTCACAAAATCGCTGAGTGAAGAATACCGTTATAATAACGCTATCAGGCAAGTCGTTACCGTTGGCAAACGGACTCAGACTTACAACTATTTCAATAGCCCGGCCGACCTGCGTCAAGAAATTGAGTTTCTGGTGAACGCGCGGCCGGAGGTCGTCCAGGTCGATGTTTACCAAAATGTGGCAGATGGAGTGAGGCTCGTGGCGACGAACGCTCCGGACGCACCGCGTCTCCCATATCTCAATGAGCAGTCACAGGACAATGAGTTCGGTGAGATGGAACGTCCGTTCCCCGACGTGACGACAATGGAAGTTGAGCGCGACGGCCAACGCGAGTGGGTGATTACGGTGGCGCTTAAGCAGGGTGCAGGCCAGGGCTATGTCACCGCTCTGGTGCAAAAGAACTCGCCGAACAATTTTATCAATCGCCTCCAGTTTCAACAGAACATTGTGCTCGCCGGGGGATCGCTGGCATCAGTTGCGCTGTTATACCTTCTGTTTGTGATCTTCTTCCGTCGTCCGGCGCAGGACATTGCTTCAGCGATGGCCGCGGCCCGCAGCGGAGACTTATTTGCGCGCGTCGCGGTGCGCCGGGATGACGAACTCGGTACCATTGCAAAAGGCTTCAATCGAATGATTGACGAAATCCGTTCGCGTAATGAAGAACGGGAAAGACTGTTATCGCAGGTCAGTGGCTTCAACGACGAGCTGCAACTCGAAGTTGAACGGGCCACCACAGAATTGCGCGCTTCAAACGAAGAGCTCTTCGAAGCGCAGCAGCGTCTGGCCCGATCGGAGCGCCTGGCGGCGGTGGGCCAGATTGCCGCTTCTCTGGCTCATGAAATCGGTACTCCGCTCAATGCGATCTCAGGCCATCTGGCGCTGCTCGCGCGCAAACATCCGCACGATCAGGACACGCGGCGGCGCGTCGAAATCATCAACTCGCAAATCGATTCAGTTGTGAAGAGCATCAGGAGTCTCCTGGCCCGGACCCAACGCCCGCGTCCCGAGCTTCAGCCACTCGATCTGAATGCTTTGATCCGGGAATTGCTGTGGCTGGTCCAGCCCACGCTCGACGCGCATGACATATCGGTTACAGTAAATCTCGATCGCGATTTGCCTTTAATCCCGGGTGATCGTAATAGCCTGCTGCACCTCTTTCTTAATCTGACAAACAACAGCATTGATGCCATGCCAAAGGGGGGCGAGCTGAGGATTACGACCCGATTCGATCGCATTTCCCGCAGCGCAGAACTGCTGTTTTGCGACAGCGGGATAGGCATCGAGCCGTCTGCAGTTGAGCATCTGTTCGAACTAATGTGGACGACGAAAGAGGCGGGAAGTGGCTTCGGGTTGGCCATCGCCCACGAGATTGCAATCGAACATGGTGGAAAAATCGAAATTGTTCCTGAACAACGTGAGGGCGCCGCGTTTCGCCTGTCCCTTCCTA
>Ga0209131_1002445_pt1 | contig 12585 bp, 10 predicted proteins | sample GraSoi_2013_40cm_FD_185826 | JGI IMG/M metagenome (GOLD analysis project Ga0209131, IMG submission 185826) | Grasslands soil microbial communities from the Angelo Coastal Reserve, California, USA - Sample 9_17_2013_40cm (SPAdes) (version 2) | ecosystem: Environmental > Terrestrial > Soil >...
GTGAGATACGCTTTGTAATTCGGCCCCACCACACGCGCATTGGCGGTGACAATCAATCCGCTTTCGGGGTTGCGCGCTTGCGGGAGCTGGTCAAAGGGGATGTAGCCGGTCCACTCGTAGTCGTCGGTCTCTCCGGGAACGGGTACTTCGCCGTGTGCCTTCTTTCGAATCGGCACTCGCGCGGCCGTCACGTATCCGATATTGCCCTCGACGTCCGCGTAGACAGCGTTCTGCCCCGGGCCCCACACGCGCTTCATAATCTCGCGGAATTCCTTCCAGTTCTGCGCTTTGCCCAGCCAGTTGTAGCTGTTCGCGAGCCCGCCCGGTTCAGTGGCGGTCCAGCGCAGTGCGTAGGCTTTTTCTCCCTCGCGATGAACGATCGGGCCGTGGCGCGTCACGGTAACCTTCAGGTGTTCGTCCGGCTGGCCTTTGATGTGGATCGTCTCGTCGATGATTTGCGCCTTTGTCCACGCGCCCTTCACGCGATACTCATCGGGCGAGGCCGGATTGAACGTCTCAACGTAAAGATCCTGAACGTCGGCGCCGTTATTGGTGAAGCCCCAGGCGATGCGGTCGTTGTGGCCGATGATGATCATCGGGGCGCCGGGCAGGGTGAAGCCTTTGACGTTCCAGCCGGGTGCGGTGAGATGAATTTCATACCAGATTGACGGAATGGAGAGCTCGAGATGCGTGTCGTTGGCGAGCAAAGGCTTCCCGGTGGCGGTGTGGGCGCCACTCACAACCCAGTTGTTGCTACCAAGGCCCTGGCGAATCTCGTTCTTTGATTCCTCGAGAAAATCTTGAATTGACTGCGAGAGAGCAGCAGTCAGGTCTGGCTCGCTTTCCGCAGTCGGCGCGCCGGTCGAAGCCTCACCCTTCGCTTTCAGCACGGTGTCCGGCTGTATGTCGTCATCATCTTCATCGCCGGGGTCCGCCGCGGAACGTTGCGAGCCATCATCGATAACCTTGGGGTCCCCGACGACGAAATGATCCATTGGGGCCTCTTCCGAAAAGAGATCTTTTGCGCGATCTGCACCGGCGCGTTCCGCGACTTTGGCGCGATTTAATTCTCTTTTCCAGGTGTCCGTCAGAGTTCGATACATGTAGGCGGAAATAGCAAGAGTATCGGATGGCTGCCAGAGCCTGGGCTCGTAGTGGAGCAGTGAAAATTCCAGAGGGAGATTCTTTTTGTGCTGCTCGATATATTGGTTCACGCCGCGGGCATACGCTTCCATCACCTTGCGAGATTCGGGATCGAGGAGCGTGGCATCTCGTTCGGCGGCGCCGGCGAAGCCGTTTGTTCGAAACTCTCTGTCGATGAGAAGCGTTCTGGGGCCCAGGATTTCGGAAAGCTGCCCGCGGGCGGCGCGGCGCAGCAGGTCCATCTGCCAGAGGCGATCCTGCGCCATGACGTAGCCCTGGGCCTCCGCGAGATCTTCCACCGAGGCGGCACGGATATGGGGCACGGCCCAGATGTCACGATCGACGGTCACCTCGTGCTCCAAACCGGGCAGGGAAGCGCTCCCGTCGATCTGCGGCAGTGGGCGGTAGATATACCACCAAGCTGAGGCGGCTGCTGCAATCACGAGAATGGCAAAGATCCAGTAGAAAACCCGAACAATGGCTCGCAAGTTTACTCCCACTCGATTTAGGCAATTTTGAGTGTAGAGGAGGCGCTGCGGGTCTGCAACCGAGTGTTAGTGACCCCTCCGAATGAACACACGTGTGGCGAACACCATGCTGCTACAATGCCGCCAGGAGAAAGAATCCGACTATGTTGGCGGTGCGCCTGATCGGCGTCGTGGCATTGATCGCGCTGAATGGTTTTTTTGCAGCGACGGAGTTTTCCCTGGTTGCCGTACGGTTGTCACGCGTGCGGCAGCTGGTCGCAAAGGGGAATGCCCGGGCGCGCGTGGTCGAAGTGCTCCTTAGCGATTTGCACCGCGTCGTTTCGGGCGTGCAGCTGGGCATCACGCTTACAAGCCTGGCGATCGGCGCGCTTGGCGAAGCTACGTTTGCAAAAATGTTTCAGGCCATCTGGCCCCGCAGTTTGGGAGCGCACAGCACGTTCTTCGCCCATGGCATCGCGCTCGCCTGCGCTTTTGCCCTTTTGAGCGCGTTGCACGTCGTAATCGGGGAATTAGTTCCCAAGACGCTCAGTCTGGCCCGCGCCGAGCGCGTGGCATTGCTGGTTGCCCTGCCGTTCCATTGGTTCCTGAATACGTTTCATTGGGCAATTCATTTGCTCGATGGAATATCAAGCGCCATCGTAAAGGCTTTGGGAGTTACTTCGGCGCAGGTTCATGGCGTTGCGCATTCGACCGAAGAGCTCCAGATCCAAATCCAGCAGGCCCGCGAGCGCGGATTGATCGCGCCCGGTGAAGAAAAGTTCATTCTCAGTGCCATGGAACTTGCTCAGATTCAAGTGCGGGAGATTATGGTGCCGCGGCCGGACATACACACACTTCCCGTGGAGTCCACGCTGGACGAGGTGATGCGAGTTTTCGCAACAACCCAGCGTTCGCGGATCCCCGTCTATCGCAGCACAGCGGACCACATCCTTGGCTTTGTTCATATCAAGGACATGATATGGATCCTTCTCGATCGCGAACGCCGTCTCGAAGAAAACCTGCCATCGCCGCCTTTTGATTTGCGCCGCGTTTTGCGCGAAGTGCTCATCGTGCCCGAGACCAAACCCGCCAGCGAGCTGCTTCTCGAGTTGCGCACCCACCACGTCGGCATGGCTCTGGTGGTGGACGAATTTGGCAGCATCCTCGGGTTGGCGACCATGGAAGACATCCTCGAACAAATGGTCGGCGAGATTCACGACGAATTTGACGTTGTCGAGCGGCCCCTTACGCTTGCGGATGGAGCGCTCATTTTTGACGCCGCCTTGAACGTGCGCGATCTCGACACGCAATACAACATCAGCTTGCCGGACGACCCGGCTTACGCCACCGTGGGCGGTTTCGTCCTCGACCAATTGGGCTTCATTCCAAAGGGAGGAGAAAGCTTTGAATTTGGCAATTCTCGCTTCTCGGTCGTGGAAATGGACGGAAAGCGAGTTGCGCGGGTGAAGATTCAGCGCATTCGTCCGGCTGAAAATGAAAGTAAGACACACGGGCCTCCGGAAGCAGTCCTGCAACCCTCCAGAGATTCGAAAACCTCACGGGAGAACTCCTAGGTTATTCACCGCAAATGGCGCGCTACCTCTTCAAGCGATTTCTCCTCACACTTCCAGCGCTCTGGCTGGTTCTCACGCTTGTCTTTCTCATGATTCACATCGTGCCGGGCGATCCCGTCGAACAGATGCTGGGGGAGGGCGCGGCACCGGGACAACTGACGCAATTGCGTCATGTGCTAGGATTGGACTTGCCGCTCCATGTCCAGTATGGACATTACTTGTGGCAACTTGGGCGCGGCGATCTTGGGCAGTCCTTCAAGTTTCAAGCGCCTGTGCGCCAGATTATTTTGGAGCGATACCCCGCAACGCTGCAGCTTGCTTTCGTGGCTCTGGTTGTGTGCGCGGCGATCGCCATTCCCGCAGGAATGCTCGCTGCGCACCGCCGCGGGCATACGATGGACCGCGCCGTAGGTGTCTTCACGCTCTTTGGACTGGCTTTCCCGAATTTCGCGTTGGGACCGGTGTTGATCCTTCTTTTTTCGATTGAACTTGGACTCTTGCCAGTTTCGGGGCGTGGTGGCCCGCTCTATTACGTGCTGCCCGCCGCAACGTTGGGAGCGGCGCTGGCTGCAATTCTCACTCGCATGGTTCGCGGCTCCATGCTTGAAGAGCTTTCGAGCGATTACGTGCGCACCGCGAGAGCCAAGGGACTTTCCACGCGCGTTGTCCTGCTGCGGCATGCGTTTCGCAACGCGCTGATTCCCATCATCACCATCCTGGGCCTGCAGTTCGGAACGCTCCTTGCCGGCACGATTGTGACCGAGACCATTTTTTCGTGGCCAGGCATCGGGAGACTGACTGTGCAGGCGATCTCCGCGCGAGACTATCCACTGCTGCAAGGATGCGTCCTCGTTATTGCGGTCTCTTATGTCGCTGTAAATCTGCTGACGGACTTACTCTATGCCGTGATCGATCCTCGCGTGAGGCTGTCATGACCTGGTCGCGGGCGGTCCGGGAATTTTTAGGTCACAGTATTCTGGCGCGGGTTGGATTCGCGGCGGCCGTCATTTTGTTATTGGCGGCCCTGTTTGCGCCCTGGATTGCTCCTGCCGATCCCGCGGCACAGAACCTGCCGGCGAGGCTCGCATCTCCATCTCGGGCGCACTGGATGGGAACGGACGAACTCGGTCGGGACATTCTTTCGCGCACCTTATATGGAGCGCGAATCTCGCTGCTCGTTTCCGTCTGCGTGGTTTGCGGTTGTGGGTTTATCGGCTTGACCATGGGCATGGTCGCAGGCTACTCGGGCGGCTGGTTCGATCGCTTTGTGAACCTTCTGCTGATTAACGCCTTTCTCTCCTTTCCAGGAATACTCCTCGCGATTGCGTTTGCGGCGTTTCTCGGTCCTGGCATCGGGAAAGTGATACTGGCGCTGATTATTACTGGATGGGCGGGCTATGCACGCTTGGCGCGCGCGCAAGTGCTAAAAGTGAAAGAACTGGAATTCATTCTGGCGGCACGGTCGCTCGGCGCCTCGTACGTGCGCATTATGGCTAGACACCTGCTTCCGAACATTCTTCAACCAGTATTAATTCAGGCCACCATTGGAATGGCCGGGGCCATTCTCGCGGAATCCACGTTGAGTTTTCTGGGGCTCGGCGTGCTTGCGCCTGTTCCGAGCTGGGGCGCTATGCTCAACGATGCGCGCGGCCATCTCTTCGACGCCCCGCACATGGTCGTGTTTCCCGCGTTGGCGGTGATGACCGCGGTGCTTTCGTTCAACCTGCTCGGTGATGCGTGGCGCGATTGGCTCGATCCGCGGACGCGCTCGCAGATATCCGCTCAGGAATTTTCCCGCTGAACTGTTCTTCAAGTTTGCAGAGTCAAACGTGCGATCGAGAGCCAGCAAATCTCTACTTGGTCAGGATCACGGGTGTGCCGCGGCCCAGGCTCAAGGTGCGCGCTGCGCTCGCCTTGTTCACGGCAATCTCGAGATATCCGCTCGAACCCACATAAGCGATGGGCTCCCCGTTGTTGCCGCGCGCAAAGGTATCCACCAGTCGCGTTACCGGATGTGTTCCCACTTGAAGTTTGATGGCGCCGCCGTTCAGCGCCGATTCCGGCAAATCTTCCGCGCGAAAATTTGTAATCAAATTGCCGAACGCATCGGTGCGTAGGACCGCGCCCTTCATGGTTCCGTCCGCCTCCTTGGGGCGAGGAATCGAGAACCGCTTAAAATCGCTGATTTCATCTCCCATACTGGGCGTCTGCCATCCTTTTGAGAGCCAGGAGGCGATCGGGGCGAAGATGTCTCGTCCATGAAAGGTCTTGCTCACCGGCTGCAGATAGTAATGTTCGACATTCGCATGACGCACGACAAGACTTTCCTTCTCGCGCTCATAGATCACAGACAGCACGCCGTTGTCGGGCGCAACAAAATACTGATTCTGGGCGCTGACAAGCAGCGGGCGGCGTTCGGTTCCCACACCGGGATCTACAACCACGACGTGGATTGTTTTCGGCGGAAAGTAGGAATACGCAGAGCCAATCGCCAGGGCTCCGTCGAGCAAATCAAACGCCGTGACGTTGTGCGTGATATCCACGATGGTTACATCGGGATTGATTTTCAGGATTACGCCCTTCAGTGTTCCGACCAGATGGTCGTTGGTGCCGTAGTCGGTTGTGAGCGTGATGATCGCGTTGGCCAATGGATTCTCTCACCTGGGATAATTTGCGCATGGCGCGCAGACGGAGCGGGGAGGCCCTCCGCACCCTTTGACGCTAACGGAGGCGCGTGCCTCCGTCAAGAATTCGCGCGCTGACTGCTGTGCAATCGCCAATGGGCCACTTGGCGAAGAAATCAGCAGCGAATCAGCCCGCGCCCTGTTCGGGTGCGCAAGGATGCCAGTCCGGATCAGGAAAATGAGCCCGGCAATACCATTGGCCGCAGCGCGCGCAATACTGCTGAGCGCTTTGCTCGCAAGGTTCATCCACGCGCGAAACTGCCTGACAGTGTTGTTCCTTGGGTTTTACGGCTGTTGCGTTCATCGCATCCTCCACGGCACGAAGGACGGTGCAGCAGGGAAGGGGCCTCAGCGGACGCGTTCCACTATGCCAACTTTGTTCACGCCGCTGCAAGCAATATACACCCGTCCATCGGCCGTTGCCGCCATATTGCGTACCACGCCGCCACCCGAAGGAATGGCGGCGCGCGCGAATTTTTCGGTCTTCGGATTAAATTGAATTATCGTGTTTGGTCTTACTCCCGATTCGCTGTACCAGACCATCCCATCTGTCGTAATCGCGATGCCATAAGGGCCTGAGTTGTGACCGCCGGGGGAAGCCCACATTTTTACGGCGCCGGTAGTGGGATCGAGCCGGCCTAGATTTCCACCCTTGAAGTCCGTGAAATAGATCTTGTCGTCTGCCGTGATCGCCAGGCGGCGCGGCCGAGCTCCCTCTGGCAATTTGTACTCGGTGATCCCCATGGTCGCGGGGTCGATCTTGCCCATTTTGTTCGTGCCGAGTTCGCAAAAAAACGGCACTCCCTTGCTGTTGATTTGGATTCCATAGGGCAGCGCGCTTTCGGTTTGCACCTTCTTTAATTCCATCTTTCCCGTGCGCGGGTCGAGCCGGCCCACTGCGTTCCCGCCTTGCGCCGTGAACCAGAGGGTCCCACGGGCATCGAAGACAGCAGTGTGAGGATCATCCACACTGTCATCAGGCATCTTGAATTCCGTCACCTTTCCCGTGCGCGGATCGAGCTTTCCAATGTAACCGGCGAAATTCGCCGTGTACCAGATGTTTCCGTCTTTGTCCGCAACGAGCCCGTGCGGCCCCGAATTTTTTCCTTCGATGAGCGGGAACTCTTTGAAAGTGCCGGTAGCGGGATCAAGCCGCCCCAGCTTGTTAGCCATCTGTTCCGTGAACCACAGCGCGCCGTCCGGCCCAACGGCCGGATCATGGGGATGCGCGCCCTTTGTGGGCACGTCCCATTCGCGGATGGTGACCTTCAGTTCGCTGACTTCCGTTGCCGGCGCTGCCCCGCGCGACGCGAGAGCAATCCCCAGGCCCAGAACTATGCTGCCCAAGAGAATCTGATTTCTTCTTCCCATCTGTACCTCCCTGACAGAATTCAATGTCGCGGAGAGCTGACTTACATTCTGTTCCTGAACTTCATGAAATGCAGGCTGCGCTCGCTCAGGATATACTCCCTTAACAAAAATCCGGTTAACAATAACACCCCCCACTCGTACGTTTTTCATAAGTTCATTCTAAAGACGGATAAAGTCAATTGTGAGGAAGAGTTAAGAGCCTCACGCTTTCAAAAACCGAAAGCATGAACCACCCCGATCTTGCTGGGTCGGTTAGGGTTGCCGCCGCCCGAATTTCCAAGCAATTGGCACTGTGTCGAGGGTTCGACATCTGCACGTCAGACTCTAAGGGGCAGGTCAGCCCGCTTCCCGCTTGTATGCTCCTCGTTACCAGTGTTTTGCATCAACTCCTGGCTCTCGACGTACAAAGGTACGGCGCGTGCTTCTTCCACAGAGGGAGCCGATGTTTGCGAGAAATGGAAAGTGCCACCCATCACCGCTGCCTTCGGGAGAAAGACTGTGAGCCGGAATTCCATATTTCACCTCCGTCATCGAGGAGCCTTGTAAATGAGTCCATTTGAACTCGTTCTGCCCTCCGCCAAAAGTCAAACCTGCATGAATCCAATCACGTCGGAAAAAGATAAGCTCGGATTTATAGGAGTCGGCTATATGGGCCGGCCGATTGCGCAGAGGTTGCTGGAAGCCGGCTTCAAGCTGACCGCTTATGACCGGGACCGCGGCAAGGCGGAGCAGCTAATTCGACATGGCGGCACGGTCGCGGAAAGCGTTGCGGAGCTTTCCTCCAGTTGCAACGTGGTGTTGTCGTGCCTTCCGACCGACGAAGCTGTCCTGAAAATTTATAGAGGGCCAGACGGCGCGTTCGCCAATGCGCAGCGGGGCTCACTGGTCATCGATATGAGCACGGTGTATCCGGAAACCTCGCACGAACTCGCGAGACTAGGTTCCGAGCGGGGAGTTGACGTCCTCGATGTGACCATATCGGGGAGTACTCCGGTTGCAGCGCAGGGGGGCTTGACCCTGTTTGGAGGCGGAGACCTGGGATGCTTCGACGCCGCCGAGTCGATCTTTCGCGTGATCGCCAAGAAGTATTTTTATGTGGGGCCGAACGGCGCCGGAGCGACGATGAAGCTTGTCGTGAACACTCTGCTGGGAATCGGAATGCAGGCGATTGCCGAGGCCGTGGCGCTCGGTGAGAAGGCCGGGCTCGATCGCCATCGTTTGCTCGACGTGCTGGCCCAGACCGCGGTCGTCGCTCCGGCGCATGTGGGAAAACTGCAGAGAGCGATGACGGGCGACTATAGCCCGCAATTTCCGCTAAGGCTGATGAAGAAAGATTTCTGGCTGATTCTCAACCTCGCGGCCGCGGTCGGTGCGCACATGCCCGCGACACAAGCGGCTTTCGAGATTAATGCAGCACAATCGGCGCAAGGAAACGAGCAAGACTTCTCCGCCGTTATTCTGCGAATGGAGAAGCAAGCCCATTTGGATTTTACGGACGAAGGGCGAACTTGAATTGGCGTTCCTCGGGAGAAGCTGGTCTAACGGGATGGAGTCTATTGGCGTCCTATGCGTTCGAAGTGAGGGGTGGCGATGATTCAACTGAAGGTGAACGGAGCCGAGCAGTCGTTCGATGGCGATCCTGAAATGCCTCTGCTCTGGTACCTGCGCGACGTTTTGGGGCTGACCGGATCGAAATTTGGCTGCGGCGTTGGGCTTTGCGGCGCATGCACAGTCCACGTGAATGGACAGGCCACGCGATCTTGCGTGGCAGCCATGCGCGATACGGCCGGAAAGGAAGTCACGACGGTCGAAGGGCTCGAGAAGAACGGATTGCATCCGGTTCAGAAGGCCTGGATGCAAATCAACGTGCCGCAGTGTGGCTATTGCCAAGTGGGACAGATCATGCAGGCGGCGGCTCTGTTGAACAGCAAAAAGAAGCCGACCGATCACGAGATCGATGAGGCGATGTCCGGGAACATCTGCCGTTGCGGAACGTATCAGCGGATTCGCGCGGCGATTAAAGCGGCGGCGGGGGAAATGGCATGAGCACGATTGAGAACGTGAGCCGGCGCAGATTTTTGGCGGGAGGCATCATCGCGGCAGGCGCGCTAGTGCTCGGTGTGCGTTATTACTCCAAGCTTTCGTCCGGCGACAAACTTCCACACGATACAAATGCGGATCACGCCACTCTGCATCCCAACGTTTTCCTCGGCATCGACCCAGACGGCACGGTGTGGATCGTGGCCAGTCGCTCGGAGATGGGCACGACAAGCCGTACTACTCTGCCGCTCGTTGTCGCCGATGAACTGGATGCGGATTGGAAGCGAGTGAAGATCGAGCAAGCGATTGCCGACAAGCGATACGGTGACCAGAACACGGACGGATCGCACTCGATCCGCTCGTTCTACGACGCGATGCGCGAAGCGGGAGCAACGGCGCGATTCATGCTGATTCAAGCTGCGGCTAAGCAGTGGGGCGTTCCGGCGGCGGAGTGCGAAACCGATTTGCATGTTGTCGCCCACCGCTCGACGAACCGCAGAGCGGGTTACGGGGACCTCGCGAGCGATGCGGCGAATTTGCCAGTCCCCAGCAGAGAAGAGTTGAAATTCAAAGCAAAGAGCGCCTGGCGGTATGTAGGCAAGGGGGAAGTGAGCTACGACCTCGAAGCTCTCGTGACCGGGAAAGCCATTTATGGCATGGATGCCCGTGTGGACGGCATGGTGTACGCGTCGGTAGAGCACCCGCCCGTTCTCGGGGGCAAAGTGAAATCGTACGACGACAAAGATGCCTTGAAGGTCGCAGGTGTGCGTCAGACAGTCCCGATTGATCCATTCCAACCTCCACCGGCGTTTCAGCCCCTCGGCGGCGTCGCGGTAATTGCGGATAACACGTGGGCGGCATTTCAAGGCCGCAAGAAGCTGAACATCTCCTGGGACAACGGCTCGAACGAAACCTACGACTCAGATGCATACAAGAAGGAGCTGCGAGAGACCGCACACAAGCCCGCGAAGGTTGTGCGCAATATTGGAGATGCGGATGCCGTTCTCGCCAAAGCCGTGAAGGTCTATGAAGCGGACTACTACGTTCCGCTTTTGGCGCACGCTTCGATGGAGCCGATGGTCGCCCTCGCCGAATTTAAAGATGGCAAAGTGACAGCGTGGGCTCCGACGCAGAATCCTCAAGCAGCGCAAGACATCATCTCGAAAGAGCTGGGAATCGCGAAGGAAGACGTAATTTGCCATGTAACTCTGCTCGGAGGTGGATTCGGCCGCAAGTCGAAGCCCGATTACGTTGCTGAGGCTGCGGTATTGTCCAAAAAGGTGGGCCGGCCTGTGAAGGTGGTTTGGACCCGAGAGGACGACATCAAGTTTGACTACTACAACGCCGTCGCCTCAATGTATATGAAGGCGTCTCTGGGCGCGGATGGTAAGCCAACGGCGTGGCTGCAGCGGTCTGTCTTCCCTCCAATTCCTTCCATTTTTGACGTGAATGCGGTCTACGGCGATCCTGCCCATTTGCAGCAGGGCTGGACGGACATTCCTTACGATCTGCCCAATCTTCGCATCGAGAATGGCCCGGCGAAAGCTCACGTCCGCATCGGCTGGCTGCGCTCGGTGGCGAACATCTATCACGCGTTTGCTGTTCAATGCTTCACGGATGAACTGGCACATGTGGCCGGGCGCGATCCGCTCGATTATTTGCTCGACCTGATCGGGAAACCGCGCACCATCGATTTCAAGGGTGTGGAATACCCGAATTACGGAGCTCCGTATGACGCCTATCCATGGGAAACCGGCCGTCTGCGCCATGTTACGGAGATGGTCGCGGAAAAATCCGGGTGGGGAAAGCGCAAGCACGGCAAGGGCACTGGCGTCGGGATTGCGGCGCACCGCAGTTTCTTGACCTACGTGGCCACAGTCGTTGAAGTCGAAGTCAATGACCATGGTGAGGTGCGGATCCCTCGCGTGGATACGGTTCTGGACGCGGGCTTGGTCGTAAATCCAGAGGCGACCCGCGCCCAGTTCGAGGGCGCCGCGGTGTTCGGCACCAGCGTTGTGCGAAGCGGCGAGATTACGGCGACGAAGGGCGTCATCAACCAGTCGAATTTTCAGGATTATCCGGTGGCTCGAATTAGTGAAGCGCCTTATCAGACGAACGTGTATATCGTCGATAGCGACGCTCCCCCGGCGGGCGTCGGTGAGCCAGGGGTGCCGCCCTTTGTGGCGGCGTTCTGCAATGCCATTTTTGCCGCAACCGGCAAGCGAGTCAGGGATCTGCCGATTACAAAGCTGGGCCTAAGCTAACGTTGCTGAGCCTATAGGGGAAAACCGGACGCGGCCGGAATTTGTAAATTTCAAAAAAAGGAAAATTATGTTACGCGACAAAACTCGACACTATGTGATTTGCACCACTACAACTCTGACGGCGCTTGTCATCGGCCTAACGATCTTCCCTGTCTCAATTGCGCGGGCTAAAGGCGGTCAAGGCAGCGCGGCCAGCAGCACGACGTTTCGAACGAAATGCGCAATGTGCCACGGCCAAGACGGAGCTGGCTCTGACGTTGGAAAAAGTATGAACGTTCCGGACCTTCGCTCACAGGCCGTCCAGAAGGTGCCCGATGCGGAACTCGCTCAAGTAATTTCCAACGGCAAGGCAGGAATGCCTCCCTTCAAGAGTTCGCTCAGCGAGGATCAGATTCACGGCCTTGTGACGTACATTCGCTCGCTGGCTGCAAAGAAATAGCTGTCTTCCAGACTCTGCCCGGTGAGTTCGGAGCCATAAAACAGGTGCCTAGTGCTGGCGGCCCAACCAAATGAACTGGTAGAACGTTTCGCAGGACGCCAGGAAGAGAATCGAATGGAAGCCGTTGGTAACAAGTAGCCGCTGTCAAGAGCCAACCCGAAAAGGAAAGCGTTAGGAGGATGCCAGCACGATGAGCGGTGAAGATGCCAGTAATGCTGCGGGAGTTGGGCGCGGGAATGAACAGGAAACAGAGTCCGGTCAGGACTCAGCGGTTACTCGCAGGCAATTTCTGGGAGTCGCTGCCGGTGCCTCCATGCTGATGAGCTTCCCTTGGCACCCCCGGGAGGGAGAAGTCAAGGGAGAAGTTCCGCATCGGACGCTCGGCCGCACAGCGGAAAAGGTTTCCGCGATAGGCATCGGCGGATTTCATCTTGGCAAGCCGGGGCTCCAAGAATCTGAGAGTATGCGCATCATCCACGCCGCGATCGACAACGGAATCAATTTTCTCGATAACTGCTGGGACTACAACGAGGGGCAGAGTGAAATCCGCATGGGCAAGGCGCTGCGCGACGGCTATCGTCAGCGAGCGTTCTTGATGACCAA
>Ga0209131_1002447_pt1 | contig 12581 bp, 9 predicted proteins | sample GraSoi_2013_40cm_FD_185826 | JGI IMG/M metagenome (GOLD analysis project Ga0209131, IMG submission 185826) | Grasslands soil microbial communities from the Angelo Coastal Reserve, California, USA - Sample 9_17_2013_40cm (SPAdes) (version 2) | ecosystem: Environmental > Terrestrial > Soil >...
CTCCCCATCCTGCCCGAGAGCTATCGGATGGCAGGCTTTTTCACCAGATTGGTATGAGTGGCCACGCAGGCCCACTGGCCTCCGGCGGATATCCATGTGTCCGTAAAGCGGCCGTAGCGATCGAACGGTTTTCCCTTGTTGATCCCCTTGAAATGATAAGCCCCAGTCACCACCGCTACGCCCGGATAGAAGTAGACATCGAGGCCGTAACTCACAAGGGCGGTGATCTGCGCTTCCGCATCTTTGTTGCCGGCGATGAACATAGCCTTGTTCATCAGCGTGCCATCCCAGTCGGTGTAGACATACGTATCCGCGACCAATCGGTTCAGCGCTTCACCGTCGTGCAGCATCTGCGCCTGGTTCCAGGCGTTTTCCAGAGCGATCAACTTGCTCTTCTCCGCCTTCCTATCCTGGGGCAACAGTTGGGCGCTGGTTACTAAACTGGACATCAATACAAGCACTTCCGCCAATTGCCATTTCATCGTTGTTGCCTCTCGCCCATCCGCCACTGCAGGATTTCAGCCTTTCCTGGATAATGTCTAGGCACGAATGGCCCCTGCCACGGTGCTCGCAACTTGCTTGAAGGCTTCCGAGGCGGGATCAATCAAATCAAAATGGCCCGCGTGTGAGATTTCCAGCAACTCTGCTGACTCGCCTGCCTTCCTTTTTTGCATGACATAATCGCGACTGAACTCCGGCGGCACCGTGTCGTCCTCGCTGCCGTGGAGCAGCCATTGCCGAGCGTGCGGAATGCTGAACTCCATCGGGTCCGCCTCCCGGTAGTGCTCCGGCACCGCGTCCGGCTTGCCGCCCAGAAATTCCGCGACGGCGTCGTGGCTTAGGTGCAAAGCGAATGCTTTCTTTAAATCGACTACTCCGGCAAGGGAAATTGCGCGACGGAGCGAGGTTTCATGTGCCGCCAGACACAAGGCAAGCTGCCCGCCCGCGGAATGTCCCATTACCACCAGCCGGTCGAGGTCGAGATGGAATCGCGAACGTTCCTGCTGAACAAACCGGTATGCCGAACGGATATCCTCGAACGTTCCGGGCCATCCGCCGCCGGGATTGCCGACTCTGCGGTACTCGATGTTGAAGGTGGCGATGCCCGCCGCTCGCAGCGCTTCGCACAGATGTCCGGCGTGGGCGAGGTCATACTTCGCCCGCCAAAAGCCGCCGTGGATGTTCAACAGAACGGAGTGCGGTCCCTTCGTGCGCGGCAGACGCACTTCGAGAAACCGATTGGGGTCGGCGCCATATGCCACACGCTGATCAGGTGGCGGCTGCGGGCGGCTGAGAATGTCTTCGGCGGACACGGATTTCTCCCCGTCACAAGGCTATAGCGAATCCAGAGATGCCGTGACCGGCGGCAGTTGCCGAGCTCCGCCCGGCTTGGACGGGCGAGGACGCCCGTCCCTGCACGACTCTAGCCCTGCTTCATCTTTAACTTGCCCTTATTATCTTCAATGAAAGCCTTAAGATCGGGAGCAGCGTCGAGCAGCCTGGTCCATTGTTCGTAGTAGAGTGTCACCGGAAAGCGGCCGAGTCCGTAGACGCTGACGCCGCCCTTCTCACTGACGCGGAATTCCATGGCGCCGCTTCTCTTCTTGGTTTCGACTTGCTTTTCCAGATCGGTCAGGCGCGCTTTCAATTCTTCATAGGTTGGTTCTGTCATGAATACACCTCGAATGTCTTTTGTCTTTTTATCATAGGGGCGGCGGAGAGCTTTCGTCGAGGCGAACCTTTGCGAATCAGTTGAGGGAGAGACGCCTTTTGCCTGGCCGGGCGGGGACGCCCGGCGCTCCACTTGTTCCACGCTCCGCGTGCTTCCTCAGAAGAAGCGGCCCACCTTGAAGAAGAACTTGCGGTGCTGGCTATCTCCAATGCTCCCTCCAAAGAACATCGGGCCGAACAGCGTTTGGAACAGAACTCCGACGGTTGCATCTTGCGCAACTTTGCTGGCGTTCGCCGGTTGTCCGTAAGCCTTTCCGGCCTCGTACATCGTAAGCAGATATAGATTCTGTTTCAGCAGCGGCGAGATCTCCCGCACTCTATAAAGGAAGGCCGGCTGCAGCAGAAAATACTGGTTGGTCAACAACTCGTTCGTCCCGTAAGCTCCGAGGCGCAGCGGGCCGCCGAGGCTAAAGGGCGGGAATCCGGTGTGCCTGGTCGAGAACGATGTCCCGCCTGAAGCGAAGAACAGTACTGACGACTTCTGGCTCGTCCGCTTCGCCAGCCCAAGACGCAGTTCCTCAGTCGGTACCACGTCCGAGGTTCCGGGGGCGGTGTCGTAAAACTTGAAGGTCGATTCCAACCGCGTGCCCTGGCGCGGAAGCACCGGATCAAAGCGTTCGAGCCGGTAACGCAGCGACGTCACTCCGAACCGTCCGTGGACCGCTGGCACCACCGGAATCCCAATATCCTCGTTGACCTTCTGATATCCGGACTCATATCCAATGCGTAGTTCCGCATCGCGCCCAAAGGTGTAACCCAGGTCCAGGCCGCCGCCCATTTTGCGGTTGCGGTAGTCACCCAGAAGCTTGTTGCGCTGATACACGAAGAACGGACTGCTGTCGGCGATCCCATGCACTGCAACGAACCATCCCGTGTGGGACGTGAAGGGATGAAAGTATTCTGTTTTCAGTCCGTACTCGGAGCCTGCGATGAAATCGTTGCGCCACTCCGACCCGAAACCACCGACATCGAGGAACGTGATGCGCGCTCCAACCTCGAACAGCACATTCTTATAGTCCGACCCATCAATGACGAGGGCAGGATGGACCGTGGGCGGCGCATAGTCTTTTTCTTCGGCTTCGACCTCGAGTCCGTGCTGGCCGTCCCGTACCACGTCGCGATACCCTGCTCTCGCGAAGCGTCCAAGGCCGGTGACGCTCATCATCTTTTCGTCCAGTTCTTGGGGATCGATCGGCTGCCCTGCCAAGTCGGCCAGCTGGTGTTGGAGGCCTTTAAGGACGTCCCCTTGGGCGCCCGTGACTTCCACGAACTCGGGTACCGGCACGGGCCTCCGTTTCCCTTTCCGCGCGGCCACGATCTGCTGCCATTCCTCTTCGTTAACCTGGAGACGGGAAAGCAGCGCGCTCTTCGTCTGGGCGGCTTTGTATCCTTCGGCCTCGATCTGGTCGTAGAGTTTGTAGTCGGTCATGGTAAATCGCTCAACGTCCGCCTTCAGAAGAATGTCGGCGTTCTCCATACTGCGCAGTTCATTGACCGCTATGCTCACGCTTGCCGAGCGCTGCAATACGGCCACCGACGAAAGCGGCGAATTCGGGTCAAGGCGGGGCAGCGGCAAATGAACTGCGATCACAATGTCCGCGCCCATTTGCCGCGCGACGTCCACCGGCAAGTTATTCACCAGACCGCCGTCAACCAGCACGCGACCGCGCTCGCGAACCGGCGTGAAAAATGCGGGCAATGACATTGACGACCGCATCGCTTCCGCCAGCGAACCATGGTCGAACACGTACGAGTCTCCTGCTACCAGATCGGTCGCCACACAGCGGAATGGGATTGGCAATTCGTCAAAGCTCTTCATCTCCGAATAAGGCAGGCCCACACGGTCCAGAATCAATCCCACTTGCTGTCCGGAGTTGAAGCCGCTGGGAAACGCCGTGCCTTTCTTCAGGCCGAATTCGAAGGCATTGGGATAGTCCCGGCGGTCTTCTTTCCGGCGGAACGACAGATCCGCATAAGGCGTGACGCCTCGGAGCACTTCCGTCCACTGGATGTTTCGGATCAAAGCGGCGATCTGGTCGGGTGATTCTCCGCTGGCATAGATTCCGCCGACCAGGGCGCCCATGCTGGTGCCGGCAATCACATCCACCGGTATGCGATTCTCCTCCAGCCACCTGATTACGCCGACGTGGGCCAAGCCGAGCGCACCACCGCCTTCGAGCACAAGGCCGATCCGCGGCCGTTGGCTGCCGGAAGCCGCTGCTTCGGCCTTGGCCGGTGGCTGGGGGACGCTGCCAGGAGTGTCCTGCGCCCAAAGGCTCGACAGGAGTATCACGCAGACAGAAAGGCTGCGAAGTTTCATTACGCCTCCAAAGCGACACGAAAACCTTAAGATGCCACGTTAGCTGGGAAAAGAATAGGGCGAGGCGCTTCGCCAACAGCGTCCGAGTTAATAACTTCGCTTCCACTCCGGCGAGACCTTCCTTTTGTTGAAAAAGTCTTCACAATTGTTTTTCCCGAGCGAATCCTTTCCTGGCAACTCCCGCTGCCGCAGCCTGTTGTGGCCTGGCGCTGGGTCTGGAAATGGAAGAGCAAATGCTAGACTGAATTTGGGCACAAATTCCGAGTTTGAGAACCCGGGTGGAGAACTCAAGATGGCGAGATTAGGGAAGAATGCACTTCTGGATAGCGTGCCCCTGTTGGTGCTGCTGGGTTTGCTTGCTGGTGCCTTGGGCGGCCTGGGAATCGGCCTGATCCAGTCGAAGGGCTCATCGTCCACAGCCAGCACCAGCAAGTAAATTCTGGTCTCTAGGTGGAATCAACCGGACTGAATCAAGGAACTGGAGCGGGAGACGGGGATCGAACCCGTGACATCCAGCTTGGGAAGCTGGCGTTCTACCGCTGAACTACTCCCGCTCAACTTCGTTAGACTACCATTCTGCTCTAACCAAGACAACGCTCCCGGCGATTGCCTTTCTTGTGCATTCTTCGTAAGATTCCCCCTCGCGACCTCCATCCGAACTCATTCCACGTCGCCGGAGTCTTAATGTCCATCGATTCCCTTCCCCCGAAGCTCAACGCCAAGTTGAACTCGCGCCGCAATTTCCTTCGCGCCGGGATGAGCGCAACGGTTGCGACGGCTGCTTATCCGGCGCTCGGATCGGCTCGCGTAGTCGATCCCCCGCCTGCCGCTGGACCGGCCGTCCCAAACCTCGAGCAAAACTTCAAGAAAGACTTCGAGCTCGACGAGATCACGATTGATGATCTCCAGAAGGCGTTGCAGTCGGGTCAGTATTCTTCTCGCCGACTGACCGAAAAGTACCTCTCGCGTATTCACGAGATCGACAAGACAGGACCGCTGCTCAACTCGATCATCGAGCTCAACCCCGACGCTCTGCTGATCGCCGACACACTCGACCAGGAGCGCAAATCGAAAGGGCCGCGCGGGCCGCTTCATGGCATTCCGCTCCTTATCAAGGACAATATCGATACCGGAGACCGCATGAACACGACGGCGGGTTCGATGGCGCTGGTCGGATCGCCTGCTCCGAACGACGCGTTTGTTGCCGCCCAGTTGCGCAGAGCCGGTGCTGTGATCCTGGGTAAAACCAATCTCAGCGAGTGGGCGAATATTCGCTCCAGTCATTCGACCAGCGGATGGAGCGGCCGCGGCGGACTTACTCGCAATCCTTATGCGCTCGACCGCAATCCGTGTGGATCGAGCTCCGGGACCGGAGCTGCTGTCTCCGCAAATCTTTGCGTTGCCGGTGTGGGCACGGAGACGGACGGATCCGTCGTCTGTCCCGCTTCCGCGAACGGCCTGGCGGGGCTTAAACCTACGGTTGGAATTGTGAGTCGCAGCGGCATCGTTCCGATCTCGCACAGTCAGGACACGGCGGGTCCAATGGCGCGCACGGTGCGCGATGTCGCCATTCTTCTCGGCGCCATGGCTGGCGGCGATCCGCAAGATTCGGTGACTGCTGACAGTCGTGGCAAGCTGTTCCCCGACTACACGAAATTTCTCGACCCGGCGGGGCTCAAAGGCGCGCGCCTTGGAATTGTGCGCAAATATTGCGGTTTCAACGACGCCGTCGACCAGCTTATGGACTCGCTCATCGGCGAGATGAAGCGGGCGGGCGCCGAGATCATCGATCCCGCGGACATTCCTACGATTGGCAAGTTCGATGAAAGCGAGCTTACCGTTTTCTACTACGAACTCAAGGCCGACCTGGCGGCCTATCTGGCTCGGCGTGGCAATGCTTCAGTTAAGAGTTTGCAGGATGTGATTGAGTTCAACGAGCGCAATCGAGGGAGGGAAATGCCTTACTTCGGCCAGGATATTTTTCTTAAGTCGGAGCAGAAGGGTCCGCTCAGCACAAAAGAATATCTCGATGCGCTGGCGCAGAATCAGAAACTGAGCCGCGCCGAGGGCATCGACTTTATCATGGATAAATTCAAACTCGATGCGCTCGTCGCCCCCACCGCAGGCCCAGCATGGCTCACCGACTTGATCAACGGCGATCATTCCGCCGGAGGCAGTTCAAGCGCGGCCGCTGTTGCCGGCTATCCCAATATCAACGTGACAGGTGGATATCTTTGGGGACTGCCGGTCGGTGTCTCCTTCTTCGGACGTGCATGGAGCGAACCCACGCTGCTCAAGATTGCCTATTCGTTCGAGCAGTTGACGAAGGCACGGCAGAAGCCGCGCTTCCTGCCTTCGATTTCTTGAGGACACAACGACCGCCGACCCGCTGACTCTCTCGCCTCTCAGAGAGTCGGTAGCCCCTGAGTTCTGCCACCGCGTCGTGATTAGATCCCTCGCCATACGCATATCTGAAGATATTTTTTCATCTCCATTTGATATCCCTTTCATCTCCCTTTCATTTCCCTTTCATATTTCGGTAACACGCCGTCCCTAGCGTAAAGGGAATCGTTCAAAAACAGAGATTGAGGGAGACTTATGAAACGTGGATGGTTGTTCGAGCGCTTGCTATGCGTGCTATTTCTCTTGATGAGTTCAACCTTGGTGTTCTCTCAGGGCGACCGTGGAGCGATCGCGGGCACGGTGAAGGACTCGAGCAACGCCGTCCTGCCGGGCGCACGCGTGGAACTCGATCAAAAGGGTCGCTCCGCTGTGTCCGACCAGCAGGGGCAGTTTCTCCTTCAGAATCTGCTCCCCGGCAACCACAAAGTGCAGGTGTCGTACGTTGGTTTCTCTCCGTTCGAGACTATGGTGACGGTCGTCGCCGGCCAGACCGTCCAGGTCGCCCCACTGCTCAAGGTGCAGATTCAGAATGAAGTCGTGACCGTCAGCGGCGATCGCAGTTTTGGCGAAGTCGAAGCGATCAACATTGAACGAACCGCCGACAACATCGTGCAGGTGCTTCCTGCAGGCGTCATCACGAGTCTGCCCAACACCAACGTGGCTGACGCCGTCGGACGCCTCCCGAGTGTCTCCCTCGAACGCGATGAGGGCGAAGGCAAGTATGTTCAGATTCGCGGCACCGAGCCACGCCTCAGCAATCTGACCATCAACGGCGTGAACATTCCTTCGCCGGAAGGCCAGGTCCGCAACATCAAGCTGGACGTAATTCCGTCCGGCATCGTGGACCGAATCGAGGTCAACAAGACGCTAACCGCCAGCCAGGATGGGGACGCCATCGGCGGCTCCGTCAATCTCGTCACCAAGACTCCCGGCGAGCGTCCTACACTGGATTTCGAGAGCCAGGGAGGCTACACCAACATCATCGGCGGTCGCTGGCTCACCGGGTTCAATGGCACGGTTGGCCAGCGTCTCGGCGTCAGAAAGCAATGGGGATTTCTCCTGGGTAGTACCTACGACTGGAACGGGCGCGGGATCAATGATTTGGAACCCGCCCCGGGAGTCGTCACATTCAACGGCACGAACTATCCATTTTTTTCCACGGCCGACCTGCGCACCTACAAGTACTACCGCACGCGCTACGGCTTTGCTCCCGAGATCGATTACGTGTTCAAGCCCGGATCCAGCGTTTATTTGAAGGGGCTCTACTCGGACTTCCACGATTTTGGCGAAACTTGGGTCTATTCGCCAAACGCGGGGAACACAATTAAGTCGGTCAACGGGACCCAGTTTACCTTCGACAATGCGCTCGATTGCCAGACCGTTAACATAGCGGCGGACATTGGCAACCCAGGCGCCAATCCCTGCCAGCCGGGCAGTATGCAATACCGGCATTATGTGCGGCGGCCCGACCAGCAGATCTACAGCGCACTGACGGGCGCCCGAGTCGATAAGAGCTCGATGTATTACGTGACAGATTTTGCGGTGTCGCGGTCCCACAACATCGGCGGCCAGGATTTTGCGACCACCAATTTCAACGGCCCGGCGGCGGCCTATGACAACAACGGCAATCTGATCCCGGGCAGTAATGGTGTGGACTTTGCCGTGAACACAGGGCGCCGGTACGAACCCCAGTTCACGGTGCTTAACGGAACGAACATCTACGATCCAACGACCTATTCGATAACACGCTCGACGTTGCCGAAGTACGGCAGTTCACAGCTCAGCGTTCAGGGCTCTTTCTCAGTGGGCAAACGATACAGCGTAACCGATCACTTTGGAACATTCGAGATCGGCATGAAAGTTCGAAACGGACATAAGACGCAAACCGAAGATGACCAGATCTACAACGCCAACGGTTCGAATTTTCTCTTGAGCCAGGTATTGGGAGGATTTTCCAACCCCGACTATTACGACCATGCTTATAAAGTCGGTCCGCTTTCGAGCTATGGCAAGATACATCAGCTTGTGCTCGGCAACCTTTCCCAGTTCACTCTCGACGCGAACAACAGTATTTCTCAATCAATCCCGGCAGACTTCGACGCAAATGAGCGTATCTACGCGGGCTACCTCGTGAATACGATTGGGTTCGGAAAATTGGGCGTCCAGACAGGACTCAGGTTTGAAGCAACGGATGCGACCTACAGGGCCAACGAACTGACGTTTGATTCGAGCGGAAACCCAGTACTCCCTCCGACGGTTGTACGCGGAAGTTCCGCCTATATCAGCGTGCTGCCCAGCGTGCAGCTGCAGTATCATATCCGGCAGAACACGAACCTCCGTGGATCGTTCGGGATTGGGATCTCGCGGCCGAATTTCGCAGATATCGTTCCAGCGCAAATCCTGGATCCAAACACCAGCCCCTATCCAAGTCAGAATGCGGGGAATCCAGCGCTGAAGCCGACTAAGGGCTACAATTACGACGTTCTGGTCGAGCATTACTTCCAGCCCTTTGGAATTCTCCAAGCGGGCTTCTTCTACAAGACCTTGTCGAACCCCATCTACCCGACCACGAGCGTCCTGGCCGGAGGTGCGGGGACGCCCTTCCCAAATGCCGCAAAGTACTTCAGAACCGAGTCGATCAACGGCCCGACGGGGCACATCGCAGGTTTTGAAATGGCGTGGGAACAGCGCCTTTCCTTTCTACCAGGCCTTCTGAACGGACTCGGAGTTCTCGCGAACTACAGCTACACAACTTCTCAAGTCACCTTCCCGACAGACTTTAACGGAGGCCGCACCGATCACGCCAGCCTGCAGCGCCAAGCGCCGAACAATTACAACCTTGGTCTGACCTACGACAAGAAACGTCTGTCGTTGCGCTTTGCCGTGAGTCATAACGACGAAAACATCTATGCCTACTTCTGGTCGCAGCCAGGCGGCGTTGATCCGAAAGATCCCGTCCTCGGGCTCAAAGGACCCAACGGCGACCAGTACTTCTACCCCCACACACAGGTTGACGTTCAGGGGAGCTATCGCATTCACAAGGGGCTCACGTTTGTAGCCTACGGCCTCAACCTGAACAATGAAGTTTTCGGCTTCTACCAGGGAAGTCCGCAATATCCGATTCAGCGCGAGTTCTATCATCCGACGGTATCGTTCGGATTGCGGTGGACTTCGGCTGCTGAATAGCCTGCTGCCGTTGGGCAGTAAAGGTCCTCGGAGTCGAGGGATATCGTCAGGGAGTTGGTTCTGGGTCCAGGACTTTGTCGGCGTTCGTCTTGCCCGGTGCCGACTTCTCTGGGATCGAAGGCGCAGTTGGGGCAACTGGAATTGCAATCGCCCCGGGAGTGACCGGCCGCTCGTTTGATTCCGGCGCGAACGGCGAGGGAGTAGCAAACAGTGGTTCTTGCAGCGAATCCGGCGCCGATTGCGCCTGCGAGGGCCGGATTCCTTTGGCTTCGACGATTGACCATCGCCAATCTTCATCGGCGCCGGGAGTGATCCCGATATTTTCATGGAACGCGGTGGTGCTGAAGGGCTTGGCCGTGGCCTTGAGATGATAGAGAAGCGTTACGTCGGAACGCCGCTCGACGGTGATCGGCGCAAGGCCTTCGGCTGCCGGAATCACACGGGCGCGCGCGGCCACTTCGGCATTCTGCCCGGGCTTACGTTCGAGCGTCAGGCCGATGGTGATCTCGCGAATGTCCCAATCCGTTCCGTTGAACACTTCCATTTGCAGACTTTCATCCTGAATTGAACCCGGGCCGTCGAGCTTGAGCAGTTCGGTGAGCGGCAAGTCTTCGATGAGAACCGGCTTGATCAGCAGCGAACTGGCCCGGGCATTAAAAGAAAGACTGCAGGTTACATCGGGCGACGATACTTTGAGGGTATTGCTGGAAGGATCAATGGAAAAGACAGTCTTGTCAGGTTTAACCGGCCGTGCTTTCTTGGCGTCATCCGTGACCTGGGCCAGGTTGTCGTTATCGATTACAGGACGGGCTGGGTCCGACTGTTGTTGTGGCGACTGCTGCAATTTGTCTTTGCGCAGGTTGCGCGCGAGATCGCCGAGCGAGGGAGCATCGTCTTGCGCCGAAGCGGGCAACGGGCAGAGCACGCAGAGCAACACGATGAGCGGCGCACCGAGCAGCACGATGGGTGCAGCCGAGCGCAAGCTGGGGAATCTGTATGGCATGATTTCGGTCGCTCAGCGGCGCGTGCGCGCTCAGCGGGACCACATAGAAAGTTTAGGCGAGATAGAACGGAAAGGAAGTTACTGCAGGTGCACGGTAGTGCTAGCACTTCCGGGGATGGGAAAAGGGCATCGGCGAAGGGGGCATGGACGCGCTCAGATCGAAGCGTCGCGCAACGGGGCGCGCCCAAGCCCTTTCACCAATTACTATTTACAGCAGGCCAGAGGTACGGAAACGGGTGATCGGATCGGTTAACCGCATTGGTTGACGCTTAAAAACCCAGCGCGCCACCGCAATTCCCAACGCCGCATAAGCCAGATGCCAGATTTTCATACAATCGCTCCCCACGCCGGACCCTTACTGGGGAGAGACTAAGAAGGTCCCGTCGTGAAATAAACTTACCCTTGGTTCATCGGCAGGTCTAGGCCACGAAGGTGCTATGAAATCGAGCAAAAGTAATCGTAGGTAACTGATGGGCAGTAATCAGGCGGTAAAGGGACTGGGTTTCTCACGCATCCTGACGGGCGAGGCGCCCGTCGCTCCACTGCGCTCATGACGTTGGGTTTTCTATCCAGCCGCCGCCGACTACGATGTCGCCATCGTAGAAAACAGCAGCCTGGCCGGGAGTGAGAGCGCGCTGTGGCTCGTCAAATGTAACTTGGACTTCGTCGGGCCCCTCAGATTCGATTATCGCCAGTGCCGGCTGATGCCTATGGCGAATCTTCACTGCGACTCGCATGGGCTCGCGCAGTTCGGCCGTCGAAATCAAGTTCACCCGGCGTGCGCGGAGAGTGCGCGAGTAAAGTTCTTCGTCCTTACCGACCACCACTTGCCGCGTGTCGTTCTTGATTTGAATCACATACAGCGGTGAGCCGGTCGCCACCCCGAGCCCCTTGCGCTGGCCCACGGTGAAGTTGTGGACGCCGGCGTGCTCCCCGATTACCTTGCCGTCGGTGGTGACCATTTCGCCGGCAATTTCGGTTGGAGTGTCGCCCTGCTCGCTGAGATAAGCTTCGAGAAAGCGCTTGTAATCTCCTCCGGGGACGAAACAGATCTCCTGCGAGTCAGGCTTTTCGGCGATCACCAGCTTGTGTTGGCGAGCCAGGTCGCGCACCTCCGGCTTGGTCATGCCGCCGAGCGGGAACAGAGTCCGGCTTAACTGCTCTTGCGTAAGGCCGAAGAGGAAGTAGGTCTGGTCTTTGGACTTGTCGGCCGGGCGCTTCAACAGCCAGCGGTCAAGCTGCTCGTCAAAGACGACCTGGGCGTAATGGCCGGTTGCGATCTTATCGGCGCCAATCTGTTGCGCCACCATAAGAAGCTGGTCAAACTTCAAGTGATTGTTGCAGAGGCTGCAAGGAATCGGCGTGCGCCCGGCAAGATATTCCTCCACGAACGGACGAACCACATCGCGCTCAAAGCGCTCTTCGTGATTAACCACGTAGTAGGGGATGCCGAGGGTTTCGGCAACGCGGCGAGCATCGTAGACGTCGTCAATCGAACAGCAGCGGCCCTGGACGGATTCGGGCATGCCTTCGTGTCCAGCGAGGCGTCGCTGGTTCCAGAGCTGCATGGTCAGGCCGATGACGTTGTGGCCTTCCGCGCGGAGCATGGCCGCAACGGCCGAGGAGTCGACTCCTCCCGACATGGCGACGGCGATGGTCTGTGAGGGCATCTTACGTATTGTAAATCGGATGGGGGTTGTGGGTGAGGATTAGGTCTGGCATTGTGAGGGGTTGGCAACTCGTGGATGATGTTTCAGACCGTTCAATCGCGCCTGCGAGATGTCGACGAAGCTCTGTCAATTTGACCTTGACACGGTGAGAGCGGCGGGCGTACGGTTTCCGCGCAGAGCTCGAGATCGGGAATTCCGGCAAGAGAAGTTCCTCGCGTACGGAAGCCCGAACTTAGTCCCCAAGCTCTGGCACACACGTCCGCCCCTG